>Ga0228536_1001945_pt1 | contig 15029 bp, 10 predicted proteins | sample SJ1Smetagenome_FD_168611 | JGI IMG/M metagenome (GOLD analysis project Ga0228536, IMG submission 168611) | Enriched culture of PCE-dechlorinating microbial communities from Ithaca, New York, USA - SJ1.S | ecosystem: Engineered > Modeled > Simulated communities (microbial... > Unclassified...
TTCTGAAAAAGTGCCTTATAATGGACTTGGGCCATCGTAGTAAAAATCCTCCTCTCGAGATTTGCCGATCAAGAGAGTTTACGATGGCCTCCCTCCTATTCCAAATTGCAACCATCACTGTACACTGTCAATAAAAAAGAGAATACTTTGAAAAAACTTCTTGAATACAATATTGAAGCGATAAGGAGAATAAAGAAATGTAGTAAATGTTTACTGCCAGCTACTTTTCCATTTATTGAATATGATAAAAATGGTGTGTGTAATTATTGCAATAATTATAAATATATTTATATCTCAAAAACAATTGAAGAACTTAAATCATTAGTTGAGCCGTATCGCTTGGATAATAGAAAACCCAATTGCATTGTCCCATTTAGTGGTGGGCGAGATAGTACATACACACTATATATCGTAAAAAAATGTTTAGAATTAAATCCAATAGCTTTTACGTATGATTGGGGAGTAATAACAGAACTAGGACGCCGAAATATTGCTAGAGTATGTGAGAAACTGGGAGTGAAAAACATAATCATTTCCGCGAATATTCATAGAAAGCGAGAAAATGTTCGAAAAAATATATTGGCTTGGTTAAAATATCCTTCATTAGGAATGGTGCCTTTGTTTATGGCCGGTGATAAATTCTTTTTTTATTATGTCAATAAAATAAAAAAGAAAACTGGTATTGAACTAAATATATGGGGAATAAATCGACTTGAAAATACAGATTTTAAAACGGGATTTGCTGGATTGCGCCCCAAATATGATAAAAAAAGGATCTATTCGTTGTCGATTCAAAATAAATTGATGTTGTTTGCCTTTGTAGGTAAAAACGTTTTAAAAAACTCTGGATACCTTAACAAATCTATTTGGGACACCTTAGGCTCTTTCATAGCGAGATATTATTCTCCCAAATCGCACTATTATCATCTTTTTGATTATTATCAATGGAATGAAGATGAAATAAATGATCTAATTAAACGTGAATATAAATGGGAAACTGCAATTGATACAAATTCTACGTGGCGCATTGGAGATGCTACATCGAGTTTATATAATTATATTTATTACACTGTTGCAGGCTTTTCTGAAAATGATACTTTTAGAAGCAATCAAATAAGAGAAGGAATGATAGATCGTGATAAAGCGTTTATGCTTTGTGAAAAAGAAAACATTCCTCGATATGAAGCATTGAAATGGTATCTAGGGAATATTGGATTGGATTTTGAAGATACTATCAAACGTATCAATCTCATCCCAAAATTATATAAACAATAAAAAATTATAACATAGCATTTATGAAAATCTCCGTATGCTTTGGACAAAAAAGCAAGCCGAGTAAGATGAATATCGGGCCGGTCCATTATCGGCTGTATTGAGACCGGCTTGCCCGGAAGAAAAGAAGTTTCAGCGCTGCCCGAAAAATCATCGCTTTAGGATACCCTTGCATCGACGATCTCAATTCTAATTATATCAAAATATCGATTCCATATGGACCGGAGAAATCGATCGAGTCGAATCGCCAAAATAGATTTCCGGGGGAGTACGTTATCCCAGCGAGGAATGTATCCGCTCCGTGTCGTACAAAATGAAATATTCGGCCAGGCATTGGCGGGCGTGTCCTAACGTTTCAAAGGAATGGAGATAAATTTCCTCATACTTAACAACGATCCGCCACAGTCATTCAATGAAAATAATATCAAACACCGGCCGCGGCCATACATCGATATCCGGATTCCCCGGGCCTCCAATCGGTCGGAGAAGTCCGGGATAGTGAACTAGCCGCACCGAAAAATCAGCGCACACACCAAGACAAGCGCGGCGATGTAAGAATGCCATGAGTAGAATAAGAGTACGAGCACAAAAATGCTAATAAAAAAAGAGCCGTTCTATTGGCTTAAAGTCCTGCTCGACGGCGTCTTTTTATCGGTTTCATTCATTTGCGTCTATTGGTACCGGCGGGAGCACCTGCGGATCGAGGAAAACATCCTCCGGTTTCTGCCCGTATTGTTCCTGACGTGGCTCTTGGTGACGTTGTTTTCCAAGAAATTCAAGGAAACGGAGAGAAAAGATTATCTTTCGCTTCTGCAGCCGTATTGGAACGCGGCGATCGCCTTCATCCTTTTTCTTACGGTCAACCTATATATAATGGGGTGGGCGAATCTATCCTTTTTCATTGTCTACGGCACGATCGGCCTTTATTTGGTCTTCGAGATCGTTTTCGCCATATGGAACCTCAGCCGACGAGGCGAAGGAGAACAACGCCGGCGCATTCCCTTCCCGGTCGTCTTTTTCCTTATTGAGCTCGCCGTCGTCAACGCCGCTTTTTTCATCGTCTATTATTACAAGGCGGGAAGCCTGATCATCGATGAGCGATACGCCTTGGCCCTGGCCGGCATCTGCTTTTCCTGGCTGTTTGTCTCCTTGATCGTTCATCGCTTCCGCGTCCGCACGGAGAAAGGCCTTCTGGCCGCTTTTCGGCCTTTCTGGCAATCTGAAGCCCTGATTCTAGGCTTGATTGCGCTCGTCTTTTTCGTCGTGGGCCGCGGTTCGATGTCGCGGCTGCTCATCTTCGGTTCGGTTGCCGCCTTTGCCGTTTTGGAGAACATCATCGTTTTGGCTTACTACGGCCTAGGACAGATGCGCAAAACCGGCGGGGAAACGGAGGCCCAGCCGGACGAAGGATGGTTTGAGGCGCCCAAAGCAAAAACCGCGAATGAAGACGACGGGGATGACGAAGAGACAATCAAAGAAAAATATCGTTTCCACGGGGCTGAGGACGTCCAGGAGATCCTGAGGAAAAAGCTCGAGCGCCTCTACTTGAAAAAGCACCAGGATGTCTATGAGTTTTTAGGGAAGTACATCGACCTCGGCCGCTTCGACATCTACAATTCGGCGTTCATGTTCGCCGGAAACGCCGGGAACATCGAGATCTTGGAGGACGACTCGCTGAGTTTTTTCTTCAATTTTGAGAGGGTGAACGACTACCGCGACGTCAATTGCGTTTTCACCGCCCTGAACGGGAAAATCAAAAAAAACGGCGTATTCATCGGCTGCTTCGAGTCCCTGGATCAGAGGCGCGAAAGGATCTTCGCCAAGTTTCCCGCCTGGATCGCCCATGTCTATTACGTCGTCGATTTCGCCTACAAGCGGGTCATGCCCAAGCTGCCGGGCTTTAAAAAGCTGTATGCCCGGCTGCCGGGCGGCCGGAAGCATCCCGTTTCCCGGACCGAGGTCCTGGGGCGGCTTTACTACTGCGGCTTCGAGATGATCGGCCTGCGGCGGATCAACGGACTCTTTTACTTCATCGCCCGGAAGACCAAGGAGCCGTGTGCCGATTCCCATCCCTCCTACGGCCCGGTCTTCCGCCAGCGGCGGGTGGGCAAGGGCGGAAAAATCCTCTTCATCTACAAGCTGCGGACGATGCATCCGTTCGCCGAGTACATCCACCGGTATGTCCATGAAAAGATGAGCTTGGAGGAATCAGGGAAGATCAAGAATGATTTCCGGGTGACGAGCTGGGGGCGGTTTTTCCGCAAGGCCTGGATCGACGAGCTGCCCATGATCGTCAACTGGCTGAAGGGCGACCTCAAGCTCGTCGGCGTGCGGCCGCTTTCCGAGGCCTTTTTCGAGACGTATCCCGAGGATCTGAAAGCGGAGCGGATCAAGGTCAAGCCCGGCTTGGTCCCGCCGTTTTACGCGGACATGCCCGGCGGGATCGAGGACGTCTGGGAATCCGAGCGGACGTACCTGCGGCGGTTCGCCTGCAAGCCGCGGCGGACGGACGCGGCCTACCTTTTGAAAGGGCTGAAGAACATCTTTTTCAATCATGCCCGGAGCAAATAGCGCATAAAATTCGCCGTTAATAAAAGGAACGCCATGAAGACATTTCGAAGGACGGCTTTGATGTTGATGATCCTGTCGGCTGGATTGATCTCCGCCGACTTGCCCCAGGACGGCTTCATCCGCGAATACCGGATCGGGCCCAAGGATCTGCTCGAGATCAAGGTCCAGGAGGTGCCGGAGCTTTCGAGCCTGGGCGTCCGTGTCTCAGAGGACGGCTCGATCACCCTGCCCCTGGCCGGAAACATCGGCCTGGCGGGCATGACCAAGGACGAGGTCGAGAAGCTCATCGCCCGGGTCCTGATCGAAAGGAACCTCGTGAAAAACCCCCAGGTCTCGGTGTTCATCAAGGAATACCAGAGCCAGGTCGTCTCCCTGATCGGGGCGGTCACCAAGCCCGGGATCTATCAGTTGGTGGGCCGGGTGACGCTCCTGGACATCATCAGCCAGGCGGGAGGATTCAAAGAAAGCGCCTCCAACGAGATCTTCGTCCTCCGGGAGGGCCAGGGCGGGGCGGCGGCGACCATGAGAATCGACCTGGAGGACCTGACCGTCAACGGCAATCCGAAGCTCAACATCCCGCTCCAGCCGGGGGATGTGATCAACATCCCGGCCGACGAGGTCATCAGCATCTTCGTCTTCGGGGCGGTCCGCAGCCCGGGGGCCCTTCAAGTGAAGAAATCATCGCGGATCAACATCGTCCAGGCGATCGCCCAGGCGGGGGGATTGACGGAGTCGGGCAAGTACTCGGGGATCACCATCAAGCGGACTCTCAAGGACGGCCGCGAGGAAAACCTCAAGGTCAATCTGATGGACATCATCCGGGGGAAGAAGCCGAACATCGTCCTCCTCAAGGGGGACGTGGTTTTCGTCAGGGAATCGATCTGGTAAGAGGACGTCATGAACGAACGGGAAATGCAGGAAGAATTGCTGGAATCGAGGGAGATCAACCTTCTCGACCTCTGGGTGCTCGTCCTCAAGCGGAAGTGGCTGATCGCGGCCGTGGCCGCGACGGTGTTCGTCCTGGCCGCGGTCTATGTCTTCACCCGGACGCCTGTCTACACGGCCACCGGCCAGCTCCTCATCGAAAAAGAGCCGAACATCCTGACCTTCGAGGAGATCTTCCAGGTCGAATCCTTCCAGACGAGCTATTACGAAACGCAGTACAAGCTCCTCCAGAGCCGGTCCCTGGCCGAGCGGGCGGCCGAGCGCCTGAAGCTTTCCGAGCGGCCCGAGTTCGCCGGCAACGGGAGGAAGCCGGCCCCGGCGAAAAACGATCCGGCGGCCCGGGGACGGCTGATCGACTTTGTCTTGGGAAGACTATCCGTCGAGCCGGTCGCCCAGACGCGCCTGGTGAACGTTTCGTTCAAATCCACGGATCCGAAGCTTTCGGCCGACGCGGTCAACGCCCTGTTCGACTCCTTCATCGACATGAGCGTGGAAAGCCGGTACACGGCCACGGAGCAGGCCACGGAGTTTCTCACCCAGCAGATCGCCAGCCTGAGATCGGACATCGAGAGGAAGGAGAAAGAGCTCCAGGCCTACGCGGGGGAGAAAAACATCGTCGCCCTGAGCGACACGGAGACGACGGTCGTCAGCAAGCTGGCCGAGCTGAACACGGCCCTAACCCAGGCCCAGATCGACCGGGTCAACAAGGAGGCGTTTTACAATGAGGTCCGCAACGCCACCCCGAATTACATCCCGGCCAGCATCAACAATCCCATCATCCAGAACCTGCGGCAGGAATACGCCCGGCTGAACCGGGAATATTCCCGCAAGCAGGAGCAGTTCGGCCCCGAGTATCCGGAGATCCAGCGGCTGAAGACCGACCTGGAAAGCACCCGGAAATCCCTGGAAACCGAGACCCGGAACCTGATCAACGCCGCCCACGCCGATTTCCAGGCGGCCCGGAAAAAGGAGATGTCGCTTCAGGGCGTGTTCAACGAACAGAAGCAGGAATCCATCCAGCTCAACAGCAATGCCATTTCCTACAACACTCTCAGGAACGAGATCCTCAACAACAAGTCGCTCCTCGACACCCTCGTCAAGCGGCAGAGCGAGACGGGCGTCTCGGCCAGGCTCCGGGGCGTCGGCGTTTCGAACATCCGGATCGTGGACCGGGCCGAGACGCCCCAGGCCCCGTCCAGTCCGAAAAAAAAGAGAACCCTGCTCTTGGCTCTTCTGGCGGGCTTGTTCGGAGGGTTCGGATTGGCTTACCTTCTGGATCGACTGGACAACTCGATCAAGAGCGCCCAGGACGTCGAGAAGACGGCCGGGCTGCCGACGCTGGGCGTGATCGCGGAATTCGATCCGGAGGCGAAAAAGAAGGGCTACGGCTACGGGTACGGCTACGGCTCGGGCCGCCACGGCGGCGGAATCACCTTCGTCCTGAAAAACAAGTCGTCCAAAAAGGATTCCGGCGTCCGGGCGGACGGGAGGGGGGAGAAAGCCGCGGCCGGTCCCAAGGATCCGGCCCTACCGGCGGTCAAGACGATCGACCTCATCACCCACGCCTCGCCGAAATCGAACATCAGCGAGAGCTACCGGTCGATCCGGACGGCGATCCTGCTGTCCACGGCCAACCCGGGGAATAAGATCTTCACGATCTCCAGCGCCCTGCCGAGCGAGGGAAAATCGGCCACGGCGGCCAACCTGGCCGTGACCCTGGCCCAGACGGGCAAGCGCGTCCTGCTTTTGGACGCCGACCTGAGAAAACCCCGCCTCCACCGGATTTTCAAGCTGAAAAACCAAAACGGCCTGACCAACTACCTGACGGGCACGGGGGACGTCAAGGAGCTGGTGAAAGTCACCGTCGTTCCGGACCTCTATCTCATCAATTCCGGACCCCTGCCGCCCAATCCGGCTGAGCTTTTAGGGTCGGACAAGATGGCCGGCTTCGTCGGCGAGCTCAAAGCGGCCTTCGACTACATCCTGGTCGACACGCCGCCCGTCCTGGCCGTGACCGATGCCCTGGTGCTGGGGCGGCTCGTGGACGGCCTCATCCTGGTCGCCTGGGGAGGGAAAACGTCGCGCGAGGCCTTGAAGCGGGCGGTCGAAAAGCTCAGGCAAACCGGGACCAAAACGCCCGGCGTGATCATCAACCGCCTGGACGTCAAGGCCCACGATTACTATTACCGCCATCATTATTACTACGATTACTACGAGCATCCCGGGGAATCATGATCGACCTGCACGCCCACATCCTGCCCGGTTGGGACGACGGGGCCGGGAGTTGGGTCGAGACCCGGAAAATGTGCCGGATCGCCCGGGAGGACGGGATCGAGAAGATCGTCGCCACGCCGCACGTCTTCCGGCTGAACAAGCAAGGAAAAGATTGGCTGGCCCTGGAAAGCCGGTTCGCCGAGCTGGCCCGGAGAGCGCCGGAGTGGGGGATCGCCGTCGGCCGGGGAGCCGAGGTGTTCATCCATCACGACATGGGCCGGACGATGAGAGAGCGGAACCTCACCTTGGAAGGAACGAGCTACGTTTTCGTCGAGTTTCCCCAGGAATGCGTCCTTCCGGGGGCCAAGGACCTGTTTTTCAACCTGATGCTTGACGGCTACATCCCCATCATCAGCCACCCGGAGCGAAACCGGGAGTTCGCCGAGAGGCCGGATCTTTTGTACGAGCTGGTGGCCATGGGGGCCCTGGCCCAAGTGACGGCCCAGAGCCTGACGGGCGGATTCGGCGAGTCGATCCGGAAAACCGCGGCCAAGTTCCTGCGGCACAACCTCGTCCACATCATCGCCTCGGATGCCCACGACACGGTCAAGCGGCCGCCCCGGCTGAGCGGGGCCGTGATGGAAGCCGCCTTCATCGCCGGCATCGAAAAGGCCCGGGCCATGACGACGTCGATTCCCGAGGCCGTTCTGGGAGACAAGGCCGTTGCGGATTGGGGGGAGGCCGAAAATCCAGTTAAGAGGGGGAAAAAATGGACGATCCGCCTGCCGGCGAGGAAAAACAAGGGCGGAGGATAACGCTTGACAATCGAAACGGTATCCGGGAAAATACGCCTGGAACCAAAATACAGGCGAAGGGGTTGTTTCCTTCCCCCGAAGGGAGAATTTCCGTGTTTAAAAACAGAGTGTTTCAGTCCAAGGCGGTCGCGTCCATTTTGATCGGCGCTTTTACTCTTTTGATCCTGCCTCAGGCGGGCTTGTCCCAGGCGAAAACAGGCTCCATGACGGGCTTCATCTTCGGAGAGGACAAAACGACGCCGGTCGACGGCGCCGTGGTCAAAGTCCGGGACGTCCGGACCAACCAGGTGTATCAGAGCCGGCCGACCGAAACCAACGGCTTATACGCCGTCCAGAACCTCCCGGAAGGCCGCTATCTCGTGGGCGTCAGCGACGCCAAGGGCGACTTCAATTTCGATTACGAAGTCATGGTCAAGGGCGGAGAGACGGCCAAGCTGGCCCTGGCTCTCGTCCCGGCCTCGGAATCCGCCCAGGACAATCAGGATGAGGAGAAGGAAAAGAAAAAGAAGAAGTGCTTCTTCCTCACGCCGATGGGCATCGCCGTGCTGGTGGCCGGGGGAGCCCTGCTGATTTACGGCGGCATCCAGCTCTTTGGCGAGGAGGACAAGTCGCCGGCGAAGCGGTAAGAAGAAAGAACATCCATTTCCCGGGGCGGACGGCCCGAAACGGCCGTCCGCCCCTTTTTTATTTGGAGGAAGGAACAGAGGATTTGTGCCTGGAGGGAAGGCGGACGATTCTCCAGGCCAGGGCAAACAGGGTGAGGAAGAAGGCGGCGTTGGCCGGAATGCGCAGGTTGTAGTCGAAAAAGCCGTGGATGAGCAGGGCGGTGATTCCGGCCAGGGCTCCCAGGCCGAGGCCGCGGACGAGGCGGTCCCGGCGCTCGAGCCACCGGGAAAACAGGGCGGCCGCGGCCAGGAAGGCGGCGGCGATGAGCGCCCCTCCGGCGGCCGGCCCCGTATCGGCGAGCGTCTCCAGGTAGTCGTTGTGGGCGTGGCGGAGAAGGCCGGAGGACTCGGCTTTTTCGACCAGGGGGTAGGCGTGGACGAACGTTCCGGCGCCGCTGCCGGCCAAGGGAAAGAGCGTCACGAGATCAATCGAATTGCTGAAATAGACAGGCCGGCCGTCTTTGAGGGTGACCTTGTCCCCGGTGAAGCGGGAGATGACCGGATCGAGCCCGGCCGCCGCGGCCAGGAAAACGACGGCCAGGGCCACCGTCCGGACGATTCGAGCCGACCGGCTCGAGCGCTTCAAATCCCGGAAGGCGCGATCCGGACCGCCCTGTCCCGCGGTCGCGGAGAGGACCGCGCTCATCAGGAAGAGCGAAACGAGGAGAATGAAGATCCCGGTGCGGCAGCGGGAAAAGACGAGGCCGAGGCCCAGGACGACCGGAATCAGGCCGTAAAGAAGCGTCTTCTGCCGGCGCTCCCGGCCGAGCCAAAGGATTTTTTCCTTGAGCGAAAGGCCGGGCTTAGCCGGAGAGAAATCGGCCTTGGCGAGCAGATAGCCAAGAGACAGCGGGAATATCATCTCCAGGAAGCCGGCATAGTGATCGCGGTTGACGAACGTGCCGAAGGCCGAGCCTTGATTGTGGATATTCACCCAGCCGAAGATGCGGCCGGTGCCTCCCCAAAACTCGGCCAGCCCGTAGACGGCCTGGAAGAGGCCCGCCCCGAGGCAAACCAGGACGAGCGTTTCCACCCGCCGGCGGGAGCCGGCATGGCGGTAAACGAGAAAGGCGAAGAGGGCGTAGGAGACATAGAGGACGAGTTCGCGGGCGGTGAGGGCGGGGGCGAGCGAGAGGGTGAGAAAACCCGGGGAAGACGCCCCGGCGCCCCCGGCGGCCAAATCGTGGGCGGCGATATCGAAAGCGCGGGGCGAGATCGTCCGGACCCACGCGGCCGGAAGCGGGACGAGCTGAAGGGCGACGACGAAGAAGAACAGGGCAAGGAGCGCGGAAAGGACGAGGCTCGTTTTGGAGCGGGGGGGCGCCGGTTCCGGCTTTTCCGTTTTTTTGAGGGTGTTGATGAGGTGCAGGGCGAAAAGAACGAGCGTCGCGGCCTCGAAGGCGAACACCGCCCCGTCCTCAACGGAGCCGTAGGGGAGGGGGAGAAGGAAAAGCATCAGGCAAAGAGCGAAGAAAATAAAGGCGTTCACCGGAAATTTCCCCCGATGCGGTTCCAGAGGTCCTTGTCGGACATCAGGACGGCCCGCAGCCCGGCGTCGGTTTTCGCCTCCTGGATCCATTGGCGGCGCAGAAGGCCGATAAAGGCCGGCTTTTCGCGCCATTTCCGCTCGAGCCGGGCCTTGACGAAGGCCTTCTCGGCGGCGTCGAGCATATTCCACTGCCCGAGGAAGAGGGACAGCGCCCGGAGATTCAGGGCTTCATGGGCCGGGTTGAGCTCGAGGGCCCGGCGCATGTACCGGCGGCCCTTATCGGCGTAGGTGAACAGCGGCGCATTGACCAGCGTCCAGACCGCCCCCAGGTCGAAATAGGCCCAGGAATCGAGGGGATTGCGGCGGATGCTTTCGGCGAGGGCCGCGGCCGCCTTGTCCAGAAATTCGTCCCGCCGGGCCGGTTCGCCGAGTTTGTCCTCGGCCAGGGCCCGGTCGAGATAAAGCCGGCCGAGCGCCCGGTGGAAATCCGGATTCTTCCAAGCCCGGACGGCCCCGGCCAGGGCCGCCTCGAGCCGGTCGAAATCGTCGATGATCGATGCCGGCCCGCCTCCGCGGAGCCGCTCGTACTTCCCGTAAAGCCGGTTTCCGGCGTACTGCCGGGCCGCGACGTAAAGAAGAACCGCCGTCCCGGCGAGGAGAAGGACGAGGGCCGCTTTTTTCATCGGGCTTCGTTCCCCTCCATCCTTAAAACCCCTTGTCCGCGCAGGCCCGGCGGAAGGCCGCCGCGTCCTTGTAGGCCGGGGCGCGGTGGAGAACATAATCAAACTCGATCACGGCCTTGGCGTAATCCCGGAGGCCGAAATAGGACCGCCCGAGAAGATACCTGATTTCGACGTTTTCCGGATCGCTTGCGGCCGCCGGCGTCAGCGTCCGGAAGGCCTTCAGGTAGGACTTGTCCTCCACCAGGATCTCGGCGAGCCTGAGGCGCAGCGGGACGCTGTCCGGCCGGCCCAAAAGGAGCCGCTCGACGAGCTTGGCCGCCTCGCGGTATTTTTTCGCCCCGGCATAAACCGCTGACATCTCGAGAGGGATGAAGGGGTCGGCCGGATCGGCCTCCAGGGCCAGGCGGAAAAACCGGATCTTTTCATTCAAGCGCGTTTCGGCCCGGGCCCGGACGATGAAGGGCGCCCCGGCGAAAAGCGGCGGCGGAACCGGCGGGAAAACGGGGATGCGGAGGGCGGGCGGCGGACGCTTTTCGACCGGCCCTTTCGGGGCCGCCTCCTTCGGCCGTCCGGCCGTGATTTCCTCGAGGGCGGCCCGGACCGCGGGCGGAAGGTCGAGGCTTGAGAGCGGGATGCGGGCGTTCAAGCGCTCGATTTCGCCGCGGCATCGGCTTTCCCCGGCGGCGTCGCCGGTCCGGCGATAGCCGAGCAGGAGATAGACCGAGCCTTCGAGGCGCTTTTCGGGATGATCGAGAAACCCGAAGGAGGCGATCTCCAGGGCTTGGATCGAGCCGGGGATGTCGCCTCGAAGATAAAGCGCCTTGCCCTCGTCGAGCCGGGCCTGGTAGAAGGGATCAAGGCCGTCGTCGGCCCGGGCGGAAAGCGGAAAAGAGAGGGCGGCCAGCGTCATCAGGACGGCCAGGGGGAAAAGGAAGAGCTTCATGGGGATCACTGGAATTCGTACGTCAGGTTCAAGCCGACGAACTCGCGGCTCGCTTTCCAGCCGGCGGCGCTGGTCCGGCGGTCATAACGGCCGGCCCGGAGGCCGAGCCCGATATTGCCGCCGACGCGGACGAAGAAGCCGACGGTGTTCATGTAGATCCGGTCCCGGCGGGCGGGGGAGAGGGGCGCCCCGCCGTCGGCCGCGGCGACATCGGGATAATCGTACTTGATCTGGGAATAGTCGTAATCGAGACGGATGCGGCGGCGGAAAACATAGAGCGAAATCCCACCGCCGGCCGTGTCCTCGATGAAGTAAGGCCGGTCGTACCAGACCGAGAAGCGGACGTCGCGGCGGTAGGACGCGCGGGCGACCAACGGGCGCAGCAGGGACACGGAAACGCTCGAATCGCCGACCAAGCCTTTGTAATCCGGCGGGCCTTCCTCCCGCGGGCGGAAAAGCTTCCAGCCGAGGCGGAGGCGGCCGCGGACGCGGCCTTGGGCCGAAAACTCGAATCCGCCGTACCCGGCTAAAGACAGGGCGTCGCGCGGGTTGCCGGGCTGCTCGAAATCGGCCCGGGCGCCCTCGCCTTCGAGGAAGAACCGGGTCCGGGAGCCGAGCCGCTTTTCGAAGGTCAGGGTGACGGCCGTTTCGTGGCGGTTCAGCCGCTCGGCGAAGCGAAAGGATTCGTCGCCGAACTCTTCATAACGGAAGCGGCTTTGTTTGAACCCGAGGGAGAAGGCCGTTTTCCGCGTCGGCTGCCAGACGAGGAGGGCGTCGTATCCGGTGTCCTTGAGCCGCGGGCGGACGTCGATCTCGTAGCTCCAGCGCTGGCGGGAGTCGTCGGCGTGGGCGCCGGCCTGGACGAAAAACCGGTTGAAGAGAAAGGCGGCCCGGCCGCTGAGAAAGTTGTTCCACGCGCGCTCCCTGGCCGTCTCGTAATAGTAGACGTAGCGGGGCGATTCGCTCAAGGTGAAAACGATCTTCTTTTTGAGGGCGAGGTAGGCGTTGATCCGCGGCCCGGCGGTGAACGAATAATCGCCGACTGCCTCCGGCTGATGGTAGATGTTGGAATCGTAGCCGAGGTCGGACAGGATGATCTGCGGCTGGAGGCGGAACGGGCCGAGCGTCCAGGGAGCGAGCTGAACCTCCCGGAGGAGCGCTTCACCTCGCCAGGTCGAGGCGGAGAGGGGAAGGGCGGCGGATAGAAACGCCGCGGCCGCGGATGCGGCGGCGAGGACGCGGGAAAACGACACGATTTAACCCCCCCGAAACCGTCATTTTACTCATCCGGCGGAAGATTTCAAGCCCTTAAAAATCTTTATGGAAAATGGAAATCTTGAATTCCAAGGGCTCCAAGGCGATGGAGACGGGGGCGGCGAGGCCGGGAAGCCGGAGCGACGCTTGGACGGGGCGGTCGACGGTGTTGAGGGCCAGGAGGACGGGCGGGCCTTCCGGCGGGCGCTTGACGGCGAAATGGACGACGGGCAGGCCGTAAGCGTCCCGTTCCGGGCAGTCCAGGAGGGGCGTCCCGGAAGAGGCGCCGGCCGGGTCCAAGCCGGCCGAGCCGGGGAAAAGATCCGGCGCGTCAAAGAGCGGCTTCAACCGGCGGGCCTCGGCCGCGGCTTCCTGGACGGCTTGCCAGAGCGGCGGATCGTCGCGGAGGCGGTAATTCCCTCCCCGCAGGGTGAAAAAAAAGAGCCCGTCCGCCCCGTGAAGAAGGGCCAGCCGGACCAGGGTTTTCAATTCGGCCGGCGCGGGCGGACGCCCGCCGGCGACCTGGGGATGGACGCTCCAGCCGAAGGCTTGGATGACCGCCCAGACCCGCTTGGCCGGATCGTCGGCGACGGTCCGGCCGATCTCGTCGAGGCATTCGGAGAGCCAGGACAGCGGCTCGAAGGGAACGGGATAGGGGTCGGATAGGAAGACGTCGGCGGCCGGGGCGTAATCCGGGATGCGCCAGGAGCGGCAAAGGGCGATCGCCCCGGGCCGGACCAGGCCGAGGCGGCGGAGGGCGTCCTGCTTGGCCCGGAGAAGCTTGGGGGAGACGGACCGGCCCTCGGGCTCGTCGGCCAGGTAGATCCAGGCCGCCCCGTCCGGGAGGGAAGTCCCGGCCGGAGGGGAGACCATCAGCCGGAGGCCGACCCGGCCGGCTTCGGCCAGTGCCTCGGCCAAAGAGGCATCATCGGCGGCGGTGAAGACGGCCGCGTCGAACCCGGCCTCGCCAAGGGAGGCGAAATCCTCCGGCCGGGCGCCGTAGATCCCGATGGGGAAGGAATCAAGACGCGAATCGGCGGAGGCCGCGTCCGAATCGGGAGCATCCGGCGGGGCTTCCCGCGGCTGCGCCGCGGCCGGGCCCGCCGGCCGTCCGGCCGGAATCTTGAACGAGACTGTCGCCGAGGAAGCCAGCAGCGTCCGGTACGAGTAGACCTCGACCCGGGCGCGCCAGCGGCCGGAAGGAAGCGAGGCGGCTAGGTCCTCGAGCCGGACGCGGAAACGGTCGAGGCCGGCGGCCGAGGGATCGTCTTCCCTTTCGTCCCGGGGCCGCTGGATTGTCCGGGCCGGATCGAAGACGGTTTTCTCGACCCGGGCGTCCGCGGTTTTATTCGCGGCGGGGCTTTCCGGAATTCCGGCGTCGGCCCAGCTCGGGGGCGGCCGGCTCCAATCGTCACCGGCCGTGTTGTCCGTCCACAGGCTGAACACCTCCGCCCGGCGGCCCGGGCCGCGGGACAGGACGAGGCGGAAATCGAACAGCCGGTCGGACGAGGAGACGGTCCATTCCAAGGCTTGTCCGCCCGGCGGCGTTTGAACAACGCGAATGTCCGGCCTGATCCGGCGGAGGACGACGTCGTCGATCCAGAGCCGGTAATCCCCGGCCGGAATCCGGATTTCCAGGACGCGGAGGTCCGGGGGAAGGAGCCGGGGAAGGACGGCGACAAGCGAGATTTTCTGCCAGCGGCCCGAGGTCCAGAAATCGCTCAGGCGGAAAGCCCGCCCGCCCAGGACGGCCGAAGGATAGACGCCGTCGATGTTGCGGTCGCGGGCGATCCAGAAAGAAAGAAGGTAGGACGCCCCGGGGACCAAGGCGGGCAGGGGCCGGCGGAGCACGGCTTGGGACGCCGGGATCGCCGGATCCCCGCCGCCGTCCGCCGGAATCCCGTCGATCCGCGAGGCGTCGATGAACAGGGAATATTCTCCCGGCCCGCGGGAGAATTCATCCTGAAGGAAAAGCCCGCCCGGGTCGCTCGGCCGGGGGAGGAACGGGAAAGAGCGCGGATCGCCCTCAAAGCCGCCATCGAGGATAAGATTGTCGCCGGACGGAGAGGACGGTCGGATGGACTGGATGGAAAGACCGAGGCCGGCGATCAAGGCGGCCGAGGCGAAAGCGGCCAGGCCCGGGACGATCGGGGCAAATCCCAACGCCCTTCCCTTCAA
>Ga0228536_1001947_pt1 | contig 15010 bp, 12 predicted proteins | sample SJ1Smetagenome_FD_168611 | JGI IMG/M metagenome (GOLD analysis project Ga0228536, IMG submission 168611) | Enriched culture of PCE-dechlorinating microbial communities from Ithaca, New York, USA - SJ1.S | ecosystem: Engineered > Modeled > Simulated communities (microbial... > Unclassified...
CGGGTAGTATTTTCGATGAAAATCTCCACCCTACCCATGACAAATCAGTCATAATACAGTGCAAAATCTGTTAGGCATGAAAATTAGTTCAATTTGTTATTGCAATTTATCAAAATAAAATAACTAGAAAAATAGACATTATTTGAAACGATGTTGGTGTAAGTTTTAAATAGGGAATTGAAGTTGAAGTATATAATATTACTTGGAGGCAGACCGTCAATCTGGAGATAAACTCTCTTAGTTGGCGGTTTTTATAATCTTAAATCTTGTTACATTTTTTTAAAGAAATCATCATTGACAATTTGGTTTATTCAGTATAGACTTATAATATAAAGTCGATGTTGCATAGACCAAGGAGGTTTATCATGAAATATTATAAACTCGCAGAAACTGAAGAAAAGTTTGCAGAATTAATCTGGCAGAACGAGCCGATTGGTTCCGGCGATCTTGTGAAACTAAGTGAAAAAGAAATGAATTGGAAAAAGTCCACAACATATACAGTACTTAAAAAGTTATGTGAAAAGGGTATTTTTCAAAATGAAAATGCAATGGTTTCATCTCTAATTTCAAAGGATGAATATTATGCAAATCAAAGTATACGTTTTGTCGAGGATACCTTTGGAGGGTCATTGCCGAAATTTCTGACATCTTTTATCAGTGGTAAAAAATTAAGTAATCATCAGGCTGAAGAGTTGAAAAGATTGATTGATGAGCACAAGGGGGTGTAGCTATGAGTGAAATATTTCTTTCTGTTTTAAATATGAGCCTTACAGCAAGTTATGTAATCATTTTTGTAATACTTATCAGGCTGCTACTCAAAAAAGCTCCAAAAGTAATCTCCTATGCCTTATGGGGCGTGGTTGCCTTTCGCCTTTTAATTCCATTCTCCTTTGAAAGCATGTTTAGTCTTATGCCACGGAATACGAATGCTGTACCAATCCCCCAAGATATTATCTATCAGCAAAGTCCGCAGATTAACAGTGGGATAGGTGTAGTCGACTCATTAGTAAACAATTCACTTCCCGCACCGACTATTGGAGCAAGTGTGAATCCACTTCAGATTTACGTGGAAATAGGAGCATACATCTGGGTTTTAGGAATAATAGCTCTGCTTGTTTATAGCCTTGTATCTATTTTGATCTTAAAAAGACAGCTTAAAAGCGCACAATTAATAGATCAGAATATCTTCGAAGCTAGGAATTTGAAAACGCCATTTGTGCTTGGATTAATAAAACCTAAGATATATTTACCGGTTGGACTGAACGCTACCGAAAGAAGCTATATTTTGCTACATGAACAGACCCATATCCACCGAAAAGACCACATCATTAAGGTGTTAGCTTTCCTAATATTGTCCGTACATTGGTTTAATCCCCTTGTATGGATTGCGTTCATGCTAATGAGTAAGGATATGGAGCTTTCCTGTGATGAAAGAGTATTGAAAGAAATGGATGAAGATATTAAAAAGCCTTATGCTAATTCACTATTGTTGCTTGCCACTGGAAGGCATATCATAAATGGAAGTCCACTTGCTTTTGGTGAGGGGAATGTAGGAGGACGAATAAAGAATGTGTTGAACTTCAAAAAGCCCACAGCATGGCTCATTGTCGTATCGGTCGCACTCGTTGTGGTCTTGAGCATTGGACTTGCGTCAAACAGGGCAAATGATGGAATTGGCGATTATGATTTTTACAATTTTAGCGTAAATGGGTTCATGCTAGGTGCTGATACGAATAAAATGGATACATCTTTACTTACACCTACAGCCCCACTTAACAGCAACAGCGACTATGAGTTTAATTTTGAAGAAGTCCGTTATAGCGCTAACGAAGAAACCGGGCGGCTCAAAAAAATGATTGTCAACGTATATGATAATGGCATCATGTCGATGTTGGTGGCTCACGCCAATGGTAAGGACAATGTCTCCTTAGACAGCAATGAAACATATCAAATCGAGGGCATTGAGGCTATACTTGGCAAAGGTAAAACCGGATGGCACGACAGGGAGCAGAGGCTGCGCTATATGGAATATCGTCATAAAGAAGGGCGATTATCGGCAACTGTTAGATTTGTCTATACGGACGGTGTGGATGGGGTTACGCATCGGCTTGTTTGGGTAATCGCTGAGAGCAGCCTGCCATATCCCTATCCTTATCCAGATGAAAAACAATTTAGAGATTTAAGACCAATGATTAAAGTTGGAGATATGTTATTCCTTGATACTAACAAAGAAATATCTATAGAAATCGGTGACTCAGATATTATAGGGGAAGTTGTTTCTTCAGTTACTCAACATGAAAAACCAGCGGAAAATGGGCAAACAAACTTTGGCTCAATAGGCTCAAAATATGCTTATTATGATGAAAATATTGTTGTTTTAATTAATAACAAATGGATTTTATTTGAAAGAGAAAATAATATATATCAATTAAACTTTTCTGAAATAGATTATACGAGAATTGAAAAATTGCAGCTTAATAATATTAATATTATTGAAGAAAAAATAATCGATAAAGACTTTAGCGCATTTATATTTACGAATAATGAAAATGGTGAATATAAAGGCGCAATAAATTCACATGGAAAATCTTATTATATAGGTCAAGTGTCAATGGAGAACACGCCAGAAGATTTAATGGGAATTGAAGAACTTCAGATATTTGGGAAGCGAGCTGTAAAGTTTCATGGGATACTTGGAGCCAATTATGCTCAGGCATATTACTGGCTTGTTGAAGAAAAAACTGAAGATTCAATTTTTCAGGTAGATGGAAGCACAATTGAAATTGATTTGGATAATGATGATAAGAAGGAAATTGTAGCAACTATAGGTACAATTCCTGAAACAAGAATATACAAGCTGAAGGAAGGAGAAATATATGTTTCTGATATTAACAAATCAATCGGTGCAAAATCGGTATATTTGAAGGATGAAGGTAAAAAGTTATTTGAAGTGTACTTTGAGCCAAATAAGCCAGAACAATATGTGTTCGATAAAGATTCTTTTATAAGAAAGTAGAACCACTATACCTATCCTGCTCATGGGAAAAAGCTTTTGCTGGAGGGAATATTCACTTAGGATTAAGTTCTATTGGAGAATTGATTAGAGATGGATTGATACAAATAGGTCCTGGTTCGTAAATTCCAATTTATCGTTGACTGTTCTATCATACGGGCATTACATGTTCGACTGCATCTACCGAACTAATAGGTTGAAAATGTGCTATTGTTGTAATTAAAGAAATCCAGATGACACCACGTTGAGTGCGTGATTCTGATGCAGAAGCTAATTTTTTTAGATGCGGTCCTCAAAATCATGCAAAACCACTTTTGGGTAAGTAAGATTATAAAATAAAATAACAATAGAAAAACAGACATTGCCGAAGAGTTAATGTGCGTTATTGCACACTAATTCTTCGGCTTTTTTGTTTTCGGAAAGGATACGATATGCTTGTAAAATACAAACGGAATAGAAAACTTGCCTGTTATGATTCTGAAAGTCTTACAAGTACTGGAAGGCCGGATCCACCCCCTGCTCTTACCGGTCCCTTTAAAAGCTGTGGTGATTGCCCTTATGCATCCCACGGCTTTATATGTTACAGCTGTGAAGGAGATTGTCTGAGAACCGATATGCAAAAAATAAATCAAAGGAGGAAAAGATTATGCGAGCAATGATTCAATGTATGTATGAAAACAATTATTACAATCTTGCTTTTCCTAGCAAGGAAAAAGAACTGCAGGTTTTATGCGACAGCCTTGATATTGCCAATACTACTAAAACAGAGATTAAAATTGGCAATGTCCATAACGATGAGCGATTGTCAGCTCTGCTCTTGGAACAAACAGTAAACCTTGACCAGCTGAATTTTCTGATGAAGCGGTTGGACAGCTTTGATCAAAAAGAACTTGCTACTTTTTACGCAGCTGCCTATGCTGAAAAATCTAAAACAATGACCGAACTTATTAACCTCAGCTTTAACACCCACTGTTACGGCTTGGTAGCCGATTTTAGCGATTTAAATGCCGTAGGCAGGCAGATGTACCTAACAGAACAAATGGCAGTTAGTGCAGAGGATTTGCAGAGCTTTGACGGGCAAGACTACTTCGAAAAAATAATTGCCGCAAACACACATCCTGCCATAACTCCCTACGGAGTGGTAATTAAGAATAGCAATGAAATTGAGCAGGCTTATGACGGTATGAACTTTCCCTATTACCAATATGATGACACGCCCATTACACTCCTATTAAGTACCAAAAGCCGATATGAGTATCTATATCTGCCTATTGAGCAAAGTGAACTGAATAAAGCTTTGGAGCGGCTGGGTGCAGAAAGATTGGGAAATGTCCATTGGCAGGTGGAAGAACACAATCTACCAAATAATCTTGAAGCCATCGTAATCAAAAATCAAACGGGTATAGATTCACTTAATGAGTTTGCCGCTATCTTCAAGGAGCTGGGGCAACGTGAGGTTACTGCTTTATCTGAACTTGCAGCCTTTGCAAAAATCAGTGCAGCAGAGGAACTTAAAATGTTGGCAAACTGCATGTATGAATTTGAAACTTTCCCTGACATTCACACACCGGAACAATACGGCAGATATATAATCTGTGAAAGCAGCCGCTTTGAGTATGACGATAACCTTGATGGTTATATAGATTTCCAGTCATATGGCCGAGATAAAATCAACAGAGAAACCGGAGCATTTACTCCAGCAGGCTATCTGCTCTACCGCGGATATAACATGGAGATGCAGAGTATCCTGAATAAAAACATCGGGTTAAAAATCAAAGAGCTTCAGGAGCCGCAGGAGCTTAAGCTGTATATGCCCCTTAGGGCAGTCACCTATCAGGATGAAAATGACTATGGTGATCTTTATCAGGTAGATTTTGAGATTGATGTGTATCCGGAAGAACTTGCGGAATTCGAGGATGAAATCCGAGCAGCAGTCATTGGCCATCGATTAGAAGATGAAAAGCGTGGCATGATGGATTATTATAATGAACACGATACAGTGAATGCAAAGGTTCAAAAGTATCTGTTTGATGTAGAAATAATTGATAGGGAGATGATGGGAGTTGCGGTTCTCACACTGAATGCACCATTGAATCAAGCAGAGCTTACAAAAATAAAGGAAACCATCGAGGGTCAAAGTTCCGACGGCTATGTCCCTAGAAATAATATGGGACAAAGTGATATAGAAATGCTGTAAATGCACATACCTTCCATAAACTTCGTCCCATATTTAAAAATAGAATTAAACTAATTTTGATAACTTTTCCATCAAATCACTATCATCATTCCAATCTGAAAGTGTGGATGCAGTAATTTCGGGATATGCTTTTTCAAGGGCGTCTCGCTTTCGCTCTGTATCAATTTTGGCATAAATCTCTGTCGTAGAAATATCAACATGACCTAATATATCTCTAATATAAATCAGATCAATTCCTGCCTGATATAAATGCATTGCCTTTGAATGCCTGAAAATATGTGGGGTAATTTTAAAATCTGAAAGATGTATTGAAGATTCAATAGCACGATTTTCATATTTTTTAATAATATAGGAAATCCCCTTTCTTGTATATGGGGCATGATGGCAATTTATGAATAAGGGTATATTTACATTCTTTGTATCCACATATCCTAAGTCTGATAGATATTGTTTTAATAATAAAACTGTATTTTTCATTATTGGAACATGTCTTGTTTTTTCTCCCTTTCCAGTTAGAGTGATAATTGAAGGTGATTCAAGGCGAATATCTCTAATCTTAAGATTACATAGTTCACTAACCCTCGCTCCTGTATCATATAATACGGTCAATATTACAAGTTCTTTTCTTTCAGATAGAATTGAAGGGTTGGGAAGTGCTAATAAGGATTTCATTTCTTCTGGTGTTAAATATCCAACTACTGTTTTAGGGGTCCTTTTTTGTGGAATAGCAAGTATCTTCTGGCATAAAAATAGATGCTCGGGTGCTTCAATTTGTAAATACCCGAAAAATGAATTTATGGCTGTCCTTCTATGGTTTCTTGAAGTAATACTGCAGCCTCTAGATTTTTCAAGCCAGTCATAATATTCTTTTAGGACTTCTGGTGATATTTTTGAAAGTGTTAATCTTTCAGGTACAATGTTTTTTTCTTCTTTGCAAAAGATTAGGAATAACTTAAATGCATCCCGATAACTTTTGATAGTATTGATACTTGCATTTCTTTGGCCAGACATATATGTTGTTAGAAAGTTGGTTAGATGGTAAGAAAAATCAGAAGCCTTCATATTCTGCACCTCCATAAGATGGTATAATATCCGGATAAGTCTTCTCTAAAGTCTCCCCTATCATTGGATATATTTCAGCTGTAATCTTTAGATAATAGGCTGTGTACCTAAATAATGTATGACCCATATATGCCTTTAAATAAGGATAACAAGTATTTAGATCCCTTCCTTCCAGTACCCAATTTCTAAGGCAATGAACAGCAAAAGTATGCCTAAAATCATGGATTCGTATTTGATGGTTTTTACCACCATGGGAAATTTCTGCATTTCTTAAAAATCTACGAAAGTTACCATAAATATTCATATATTTAATAGGATCATCTGTTTTAGAGGGGAAAAAGTATTTATGATGCTTGTTGCAATGGACTAATTCATAATATTTTATAATTCTTTCATGAATATCCTTTGACAGGGGAACAAGTCTTTCACCATCATTTTTTGAATCCATAATCTTTAGTATACCACTTTCTAAATCAACATTATCAGTTAATAAATTAGTTGCTTCCGAAACTCTAAGACCACAGGAATATAATAATCTGAAAAATACTGGCATTATTAAATGTCTGTTTGGATTTTGGGGAGTAATATGACAATTATCTGTAACATTAAAGAACCTAATAAGTTCCTCTCTACTGTATATATGGGGTGTATATCCTTTCTCTGGAGGCAAAGTTTTAGTTGGAAATATATAGGCCTTTTCACCCTTGTCACACTGGTATTTTGCCAGATGGCTTATAGGGGTCATATTTAATCGTAAGGTTTTGGGAGTTAGATGTTTATCAACACCTAGCTTATACCATGCCATTACTATATCCTTAGATAAAATATCTTTGTTTTTAAAGTTCTCATAGCAGAAATTATCAAATGATTTTAAAACTATTGAGGGACTATAGTATATATTACCTAGTCCATGTTTCAATTTGATAAAAGCCTCAATATCACTTGCAAATCCACTTATAAATGTGAAGTCATTAAAATTTGCCATCTTGACCTACCTCCAAATTACTAACTTCAAGAGAGCAATCTCTAAGTCGGTTGATATCTACATTTAGATATACTGATGTAGAATCCAATGAAGCATGACCTAATATCCCAGATATATCACTTAAAGATATACTTTCTTCCATAAGAGTAGTTGCCAGGGAATGTCTAAGAGAATGCATACCATTTCTTTTTTTTGCACTTATAGGGAGTTTTGCTCTTATCATATACTTTTCTATGGTCTTAAAAAGATGGTTCCTTTCAGAAAGTTCAGTATAGGGTGGTAGATGTCTTAAAAACAAATAAGGGTTATCTACCTGTGGTCTGGCATTTTGAACATAATCGATAATTGCCCAGCCCACATCTCTTAAAAGGGGTAGTGTAAGAGGTTCGCCGGTTTTTGATTGAATAATAACTATTTGATTTTCCCTCCAGTGTAAATTTTCAAATTTCAATTTTTTGACATCACTACTTCTGAGCCCAAGCCTAGCTACAAGTAAAATCATAGCATAATCTCTTTTTTCATTTGGATTATTTTGATCTATTGCATTTAATAATTGTTCTACTTCATTTTTTGTCCAAAAAGATGGTAACTTTTGATGATAGGTTCCTCTTACACTACCAATATATTTTGATAAATCCTCATTTGTAAAACCCTCTAAATATAGGTATCGTAAAAATAGTCTTACTGAACCTGTCTTGTGTTTAATGGTGGCTTTTTTAAATTCTGCTAGAGTTTCAATGTATTTAAACATTATCTCTGCTGACCACATGTCCATGTCTAAGTATTCATTATCTTCTAAAAACCTCATAAAACCTACAATGTTGCTTAGATATCCTTCAATAGTACGACTAGAATACTCTCCTTCTAGCAGATATTTACCATAAGAATTTAAAATTTCAATATATTGAGGATTAGTCAATTTTGTTAAGGGGGTATAGCATCTTAATGGGATTTCACCGTATTTGTTATAATGATCTAAAATTAAAATCGCTCTTTTAATAAAATTTGTACTGCGTTTCTTAAGGCCCTCTTTACTGATTCTAATTTCAAGATACTCCATTGCAAGCTCGGGACTAAATTCATAAATATTTTGACTTTCAAAATATTTAATCATGCCATTCCAGAAGTATCTGAAATTGTCCCTTGTTAATTTACTGTAACCTGAATCCTCAAGTTCACCTAGAACTTCACCAGTTAATTCATCTAATTTCTTTTTCATAAAAACCTCCAAAATATTTAGTAGCTTTAAAAAGCCCTAGCTATATTTTAAAGGAAATAGATCTATTTATGAAAATAATATGGGAGGTAGTTTATGATAAATTTGTGCATTTACAGCATTTCCATAACTCTTGGTCCCATATTATTTCTAGGGACATAGCCATCAATATGTGACATGTCACATATTTCAAAATATGTCCTTTCGGATATCCTTGTCTGCGGAGAATGCTCCCACCCTTATCGCAGGCAGACATGGTCAAGGAATGGGGTCATTACTCCTGTATGGCGATGTGAAAGCAGATTATTAAACGGAACAAAAAAATGCAAGCACTCCGCTACCTTGAAAGAGAAACCTCTGCATGAAGCGATTATGACGGCTGTGAACAGCGTAGTAGAAAATCAAAGAGATGTTGTGGGGGCATTCAGAGAGAATGTGATCCGAGTAATTGGGAACTACACAACAAAGAACATAAAAACAGAGTTTGATGACGAAATATCCAAACTCCAGGAGCAACTATTAACGCTGATAGAAGAAAATGCCAAGCGGGGAGCCGTCAATGAAGATTTTGATGAGCAGTATAGAAAAATCGCGGAAGAAATGCAAGCTCTTAAAATGAAGAAACTAAAGCATGCAAGAGAACAAAAATCGGCTGGAGAATATGGGCAAAGGTTAGAAGGAATGGACTCTTGCCTTGGCAGGGTAAGCTGTAAAGTGGGAGAGTTTGATGAGGATTTAATAAGGCGCCTGATACTTAGGATCAAGGTAATCCATGAATCCAAAATAGAAATCCACTTTAAATATGGCATTGTCATGGAACAAGAAATTCCTTTTTATGAAGATTGAAATTAACGATGAGCGTATAAGTAGAAGAAAATTAAGAAATTACAATTGAAATGTAGACGGAATTAGCCCCATCACAGTGATTGGCTCACTTGTGGATGGGGTTGCTGTATTTATAGACTTTAATAGTTTTATAAATGTTACTAAAAAGTTGACAATGTAAAATTAAACGCATATAATTGACAATGGATAGTTATAAGTAGAATGATATAAGGATGAATGAAAATGACAATTTCAGAACAGATAAAAATATTATGTGTACGCTCCGACATAAGTGTGGCCGAACTCGCTAGAAGAGTAGGTACTTCTCCCCAAAACTTTAACGCGAAAATGAAAAGAGAAAGTTTTACCATAAAAGATTTAGAAAGAATTGCATCTGTTGTTTCATGTACATTTGAACGCTACTTCATTCTAGATTCAGGCGAAAAGATTTAAAATTTGATATAGTGCTGAGGAGATTATGTTATGAACGATAGAAAGTATAGGTTTATAGATTTATTTGCAGGTGCTGGGGGTCTCTCCGAAGGATTTGTTATGAATGGTAATTTTACACCACTAGCACATGTTGAAATGAATAAAGATGCTTGTGATACTTTGCAAACAAGGTCAGTTTACCATTATCTAAAGGAAAACGGGAAAATAGATATTTATGAAAAGTATCAGAAGAGTCAAGTGAAGAAAGCTGAACTTTATAGTCAGGTGCCTGAAGATTTGTTAAAAACTGTTATAAATAATGAAATCAGTGAGAACAGTATACAAGGCATTTTTAACGAAATAGACCATATTATCAAGGAGGAAACTATAAAAGAATTAGATTTAATAATAGGGGGGCCTCCTTGTCAGGCTTATTCATTAGTAGGAAGAGCTGTAAGCTCGAATAAAATGTCTACTGATCCACGCAACTTTTTATATATACAATATGTTAAGTTTTTACAACATTATAAACCTAAAATATTTATTTTTGAAAATGTACCAGGAATATTAACAGCTCAAAAGGGCGAAACTTTCAAAGCTATATTAAGTGAATTTGATCGCATTGGCTATACAGTGGATTATAAAATACTTAACTCTTCAGAATTTGGAGTGCTTCAAAATAGGAGGAGAGTAATAATCATAGGGTGGAGAAAAGAGTTTGATTTAGAATATCCAAGTTTTGAAGATTGTAATATTGATTTGAATGTTACAGTGTCTGATATCCTATACGATTTAGCAGCCTTAGAGCATGGCCAAGAAAAAAATGAATATATAGCCGATGAAAACGAGTATTTGAGAGAATCAGGTATACGAAATAGCCAAGATATATTGACACATCACATTTGCAGAAAACATAATGAAAATGATAGGAAGATATATAAAAAAGTCATTCAAGCATGGAATGATAATCAAACTAGAATAAAATATACAGATTTACCAGATGAACTTAAAACACATAAAAATATTACAGCATTTTTAGATAGATATAAAGTATTAGCGGGTGACATTAGGTGTTCACATACAATGATTGCACATATTTCTAAAGATGGTCATTATTTTATACATCCGGATATTGAACAGTGTCGATCTATATCTGTTCGTGAAGCTGCTCGTGTACAATCATTTCCGGATAGTTATTATTTTGAGGGTTCTAGGACGGCTAAATTTGTTCAAATAGGAAATGCAGTTCCACCGCTAATGGCCAAAGGATTGGCTAATAAAATTATGAATATGTTGGAAGAGGTATGAGAATGAAAAAATCATTTAGACCTTCAGCGAGATTAATCGGTACTATTGGTGAAGATATTATCAAAGACATGCATGCAGCTGTGGTTGAACTAGTAAAAAATTCTTATGATGCTGATGCAAGCGAAATTACAATAACTTTTGAAGCAACTAACGATAAGCGACTTCTTTTATCAGTGGAAGATAACGGTCATGGAATGAAAGAACATGTGGTAATTGATAAGTGGCTTGTTCCCTCTACCAGCGATAAACTTAAACGTAGAACTAGTCCCAATGGGCGTATAATGCAAGGACGGAAAGGAATTGGAAGATTTGCTGCTGCTATTTTAGGTGAAAAAATGGAACTAGAAACGATAGCGGAAAATATTAAAACTAGCTTATTTATTAACTGGAATGAATTTGTTGAAAGCAAGTACCTTGATGAAATATTAATAGATATATCTACTTCAGATTCTAGCGAAAGGAATGGTACATTATTTAATATCGAAGGCTCAGCTCAAAAGCTTGAGCTATGGAATGATAGTGAAATAGAATATCTTATTAAAGAACTTCGAAAACTATTAACCCCAATGGACAACACAAGTACTAATGGTAATAATGATATATTTAACATTACTGTTATATTCAAAAATTTCATATCAAAAAAGTATCAAAATGAAACAATAGCAATAAAACCTCTACCGCTACTCGATTACTATGACTACAGAATTTCAGGAAAAATCTTTCCGGATGGCAACAACACTTTGATTTATCAAAATAAAAATTCTGGGATAGAAGAAGATGCTTTAGAATTTAAGTTTTATTTAAATGATAAAGAAAAATTTACTGGTATCGTAGATATTGATTTTAGGATTTTCGATAGAGATCCAGAATCCATTGAAAATTTGGTATATGAATTATTCAATTCTGGAGAAGAAAAGTTAGGAAAAAATGAAGCTAAAAATTTGTTAAATGATATTTCTGGAGTTAGTATTTTTAGAAATAGATTTAGAATAAGACCTTATGGTGACTATGGCAACGATTGGCTTTCCTTGGATAAAAAAAGAGTGCAAAATCCTGCGTTGAAGATTGGTGCTAATCAAATTTCGGGAATTATTGAAATACAAGATGAAGAAATTTCGAATTTAGTTGAAAAAAGTGCAAGAGATGGATTGAAAGAAGATGCATACTACGATGGCTTAATATCTGTTATCAGCCAATTATTAATTTTTATGGAGCTTAAGAGGTATTCATTTAGGCAAAAGACTGGCAAAGGTAGAAAAAATCATTTATTTAGCAGTCAAATGAGTATATTAACCGACTTCTCTGCAGTAAAAAACAAAGTGATTTCTGTTATGCAGAAAGCAAATGTGAGCAGCGAAGAAATGAATGAATTAAATGATTTTATTGATAGGGATATCAATAATAAATTAAAAGTTGCACAAGAGTTAGAGAGACAGATTGCAATGTACCAAGGACAAGCTACATTGGGGAAAATTATGGATGTTGTTATGCACGAAGTTCGAAAACCTTTACATTGGATAAAAAACCAGACAAATAACATAGACCGTGCATATAAAAGATATATGAAAGATAGCAACGCCCAAGACTTAAATAAGATAATGAAAATTGTTGAAGAGACTCCTGAGCAATTAAAGACTATTACTGATTTATTTAGTAGACTAAATTCTTTAGCTACTAGAAAGAGAACTGCCATGTCGGTGTTTAGTCTAGTGAATACAATCCAAACCTCAATTGATATCTTTTCGGATGAGATCCAAAGAAAAAATATAACACTTAATTTAAACATAGAAAATGATTTTCTATTTAAAGGCTGGCGAGAAGATATTTTAGCGGCATTAGCAAATATCATTGAAAATGCAGTTTATTGGGTAGATTTTGCCAAAGAGGATAAGATCTTAGAAATATCATTATACGAGACGAATGATTCAATCGAAATAAGCACATGGAATAATGGTCCCAAAATCATCAGGGATTTACTGGATGATGACTCCCTTTTCACCCCTGGTATATCTGGCAGGGTTACGGAAAATGGAACTGGTACGGGATTAGGTTTATCTATTGCAGGAGAAGCAGTTGACAGAAATGGTGGTCAAATAAAAGTAATAGATGTTTCAGAAGGTGCTAAATTTATAATAGAGTTGCCGAAGAAAAAAGAGGAGCAATAAAATGGATAAAGATACTATACAGATAATTATCGTTGAAGATGACAAAACTCTACAAGAGATGTACCAAGACACTATTGATGAATTTAACAGAGAAAATAGTGAATATAAAATCATAACTTTTCCATTAGTAAATGACAATGATATTCCACAGATTTTGTACAATAATCATATTGATGCAATTATAATTGACTTGGATTGGGGAACTGGTTCCCAACAGAATGAAGGAAATAGACTAGTAAAAAAAATTTATGAAGACTGCAGAGTACCTATTTTTATTGTCTCTGGCAATCTTCATCTATTAGATGAAGATTATGATGAAAGTCCAATATTTAAGAAATACCAACGAGATAAAGTTGACGTTTATGAATTATTGCTGGAAATTGCAAAACTATATAAGACGGGATATACCAATGTTTTAGGTAATTATAGTAAAATTGATAAAATGCTTAGTAGAGTTTTTTGGGATCATATGTCAAGTGTCATTACTGAATGGGAAAACCAGGAAAAGAATTTCCAGACTCAAAGGATGCTTAGATTTGCTGTTACTAGAATTAATGAGATGTTAACTATTAATACAGATGATAATCATGATGATTATGATGCTTTAGAATTTTACATAAGACCAGCAATAAAAGAAGCTCCTTTTACTGGTGATATTATTACTTATGATGAGAAAAAATATATTGTAATTACTGCCGCCTGTGATATGGAGCAAAACAACTCAGATTTTGTGGTTTTATGTCAAATTAATTGTAGTATAATTGATGATTTAAAAGAACGTATTAAGAATAATAGTAATACAGCTACTAATGAATTTGGAAAGTATGTGAATAATGCAAAAGCACGATATCACTTATTGCCACCGTGCCAACTATTTAGTGGTGGGCTTATTGACTTCCAGTTAATAAACAGTGTAAGTAAAGAAGAGTTCAAAGACGGCGCATCTGTGATAGCATCAATTAATCCCGTATTCAATAAAGATATTCAAGCAAGGTTTTCCCATTATTATGGAAGGCAAGGACAACCTCAGTTGAATAAGGATAATATAATTAATTGGATAAAAGCGAATTGATAGTTGTGTTTGCTGAAGTAACTAGCTAAATCCAAATTAACAATTTTACGCTTTTCTTCTAATACATTCTAAAATTAAACTTAGATCAAACCAGAACAGATAATATTCATGGTTACACGGGTTATATTGGATTGGAAAGTATGCTTACGCCAAGGGGATATCAGGCTCAATGGTCATCAGAATTGCAGCAACAAGGCACGTTGAGAGTATAATTCTGATGACGTATTGTGGTTCAGAGGGCAAAAACAGGGATTGACCACAACATATAGTGGTTTGTGGATGATTTTAGAGCATAAAATGAACAAAAAAATAGCGTTTTTTGACCCCTGTTTTTGGGATGATTTATAGATGACATAGGGTTATTTGAGTGATGATAGGATAAAAATGAGAAAAACAGGTTGATAAATTGATCGGTGAATTATATACTATCCCGAATTTGACAGTTAAAATTACAAAAAAGCTTGGAACATGTTGTAATAACTATGTTCTAAGCTTTTTAATTTTGTCTAAAAAGTGCGTACTTTTTTTAGTCCTTCGTGATTCTTAAAATATTTTTGACCTGTTTCGTTTTTAGTATCTGATAGTCAGTCCTAAAGCCAAATGAATCATGTAATGCATCAGTAAAATCATTTCTAATATAGGTTGGAATAAGACCTTCTCCAGGAACCTCATAAAAGTTCATGTCCCTTAGTCCCTTGATTATCTCACAGGTTGTAAACTTGCTGCCAAGGGCCT
>Ga0228536_1001950_pt1 | contig 14944 bp, 16 predicted proteins | sample SJ1Smetagenome_FD_168611 | JGI IMG/M metagenome (GOLD analysis project Ga0228536, IMG submission 168611) | Enriched culture of PCE-dechlorinating microbial communities from Ithaca, New York, USA - SJ1.S | ecosystem: Engineered > Modeled > Simulated communities (microbial... > Unclassified...
CTGCGTGACATCTCGGGTGCCCGCAAGGCAGACTACTGATGTCGGCGCTGGGTGGTGCTGCCCCCATTTGCCTTACACGAACCTTCCGCCCTCTCGATTCGCATAATCACGCTCACGGTGGTACACTCTTGCGGCTTCGCGCGCCCGCGCGTTGTGAACAGTCATGTAGGCCCCCGAGAGCATGACCGACCGGACAGCAAGCGACCGAGACGACATGGGACCGGGGCCCCGGAAGCACGAAAGGGGCCACCCACAGTGGTAGACGAGAACAACAGCTATATCGTGATCGACGATCACGAGTACACCGATGAGGAGATGCACGCCCTCATCGATGGCACCATCACCGACTTCGACGACGGTGACCTGGTGACCGGTACTGTGGTCCAGGTCGAGCGGGACGAGGTCCTGCTTGATATCGGCTACAAGTCCGAGGGCGTCATCCCGGCGCGTGAGCTCTCCATCCGCAAGGACGCGAATCCAGCGGACATCGTGGAGCTCGGCGACGAGATCGAGGCGCTCGTTCTCCAGAAGGAGGACAAGGACGGTCGGCTCATCCTCTCCAAGAAGCGCGCCGCCTACGAGCGTGCGTGGAACGATATCGAGAAGAAGTTCGAGGGCGGCGAGAACGTCGAGGGCGAAGTCATCGAGGTCGTCAAGGGTGGTCTCATCCTGGACATCGGCCTGCGCGGCTTCCTGCCGGCGTCGCTCGTTGACCTTCGCCGCGTGAAGGACCTCCACATGTTCCTCGGCGACCGCCTCGAGGCGCGTGTCATCGAGATGGACCGCAACCGCAACAATGTCGTCCTTTCGCGCCGCGTGGTGCTCGAGGAGGACCGCAAGCAGGAGCGTCAGGACGTGCTCAACAAGCTGGTCAAGGGCATGATCCTGCCGGGTACCGTGTCCTCGATCGTCGACTTCGGCGCCTTCGTCGACCTCGGCGGCATCGACGGACTGGTCCACATCTCCGAGCTCAGCTGGAGCCACGTGAACCACCCGTCCGAGGTCGTCGCCGTGGGCGACAAGGTCGAGGTGCAGGTCCTGGACGTGGACATGAGCCGCGAGCGTATCTCCCTCGGCCTCAAGCAGACCCAGGAAGACCCGTGGAAGCAGCTCGTGAAGGACTTCACCGTCGGCGTGATCGTGGACGGCAAGGTCACGAAGATCGTGCCGTTCGGCGCGTTCGTTGAGATCGGCGACAACGTCGAGGGTCTCGTGCACATCTCCGAGATGGCCCGTGGCCACGTGGAGAAGCCCGAGGATGTCGTGCGGGTGGGCGATGAGATCAAGGTCAAGGTCATGGACGTCGACCTGGACCGCCGTCGCATCTCGCTCTCGATCCGTGCGGCGAACGAAGAGCTCGGACTGCCGGATGCCATCCCGGTTCCGGAGGAGACCGCCGAGGATGTCAGCGACGAGTCCGCGGAGGTCGAGGAGGCCGTGGCCGCCGACGAGACCGTGGCTGCCGATGTCGTCGAGGACGAGGCCCCCGCGGCCGACGCCGAGACGGCCGTCGAGGGCGATGGGGACGAGGACTAAGCGTCCGGAACCACCGCTGAGGTGAACCCACCGGGGCTGGGCCCGCGCGAGCGCGCGGCCCGGCCCCGAACCGTCTGGAGGGTTGAGATGTACGTACTGGCACTTACTGGAGGACTGGGCTCCGGCAAATCGACCGCGGCGCAGGTGTTCGCAGAGCGCGGCGCCGTGGTGATCGATCTCGATGAGATCGGCAAGACGCTCCTGACGCAGGCGGCGACGGTGCGCGAGCGGGTCGTCGAGGCCTTCGGCGAGGGCATCCTCGGAGCCGACGGGCTGATCGACCGCGCCGCGCTTGCCGCCGCGGCGTTCGCCACCGAAGAGGGCACCGCCCGCCTCAATGCCATCATGCACCCGGCCATTCTCGCCGCGGTCGCCGGTGCGCTCGACACGCTCGCCCTGCAGGGCGAGCAGCCGCCGGCGGTGGTGCTTGTGATACCGCTGCTCGTGGAGTCCCCGCTGTTCCTGGAGCCGGTCGACGCCGTGCTCGCCATCTCGGCGAACGAGGACGTGCGCATCGAGCGTGCGATGGCGCGCGGCGTGTCACGGGAGGATGCTGAGAACCGTCTGGCCAGGCAGGCCAGCGACGGGGAGCGCCGGGAGATCGCCGACTACGTGATCGAGAACGACGGCGACATCGAGTCGTTCCAGGCCGCCATCGGCGAGTTCTGGGATACGGAGATCGCTCCGCGGGAGAGGTGAGCGCTGTGAGGGAGCTTGCGGTCGTTTCGGAGTTCGAGCCGGCGGGCGATCAGCCGCGTGCGATCGCCGGGCTGGCCGATGGCGTCCGCTCCGGGCTCAAGGACCAGACGCTCCTCGGCGTGACGGGCTCGGGCAAGACGTTCACGATGGCCAAGCTCGTCGAGGCCGTGCAGAAGCCCACGCTTATCCTCGCTCCCAACAAGACGCTGGCCGCACAGCTAGCGAGCGAGATCCGCGACGTGATGCCAGACAACGCCGTCATGTACTTCGTCTCGTACTACGACTACTACCAGCCCGAGGCGTACGTCCCCACAACCGACACCTTCATCGAGAAGGACGCCTCGATCAACGCCGAGGTGGAGAAGCTCCGCCACGCCGCCACCGCCGCGCTGCTGTCCCGCAAGGACGTCGTGGTGGTTGCCAGCGTGTCGTGCATCTACGGCATCGGCTCGCCGGAAGACTACGCGGGCATGGCGGTGTTCCTCGCCGAGGCCGCTCCGTACGACCGCGACAAGCTCATCTACGATCTCATCGACATCCAGTACGATCGCAACGACTACGAGCTCTCCCGCGGGACCTTCCGCGTGAGGGGCGACGTGCTCGACGTCTTCCCGCCCTACGCCGACCTGCCCATCCGGGTGGAGTTCTTCGGCGATGAGGTCGAATCGATCTCGGAGGTGGATCATGTCACCGGCGAGGTGGTGAACAAGTTCAACTCCACGCCCATTTGGCCGGCGACGCACTACGTCACGCCGAAGGACAAGATGACCGACGCGATCGGGGCGATCCGCGAGGAGCTCCACGAGCGGCTGGTGCAGCTCAACGCCGAGGGGAAGCTCCTGGAGGCGCAGCGGCTCGAGATGCGCACCTCGTACGACCTCGAGATGCTTGAAGAGATGGGGTACTGCAACGGCATCGAGAACTACTCTCGTCACCTCGACGGCCGCAACGCGGGCGAGCCGCCGCACACGCTCATCGATTACTTCGGCGATGACTTCCTCTGCATCATCGACGAGAGCCACGTGACCGTGCCTCAGCTGCACGGCATGTACGAGGGCGACCGGTCGCGCAAGCTCACGCTGGTGGAGCACGGATTCCGGTTGCCGAGCGCGCTCGACAACCGGCCGCTCAAGTTCGACGAGTTCCGCGCGCGCGTGCCGCAGACCGTCTTCGTCTCGGCCACTCCGGGCGACTACGAGCTGCGCGTGTCAAAGCGCGTGGTGGAGCAGATCATCCGGCCCACCGGCCTCGTCGACCCCCTGATCGAAGTGCGCCCCACGCACGGCCAGATCGACGATCTCATGGCCGAGGTGCGCGGGCGGGCGGAGCGCAACGAACGCACGCTCGTGACCACGCTCACCAAGAAGATGGCCGAGGACCTCGCCGATTACCTCTTCGAACATGGCATCAAGGTGCGCTACATGCACTCCGACATCGGCACGCTCGAGCGTGTCGAGATCCTGCGCGATCTGCGCGCAGGCGTGATCGACTGTCTGGTGGGCATCAATCTCCTGCGCGAGGGGCTCGATCTGCCCGAGGTCTCGCTCGTGGCGATCCTCGACGCCGACAAGGAAGGCTTCCTGCGCAACCACCGCTCGCTCATCCAGACGATCGGCCGCGCGGCCCGGAACGTCTCCGGCGAGGTGATCCTCTACGCCGACAAGGTCACCGACTCGATGCGCACGGCGATGGAGGAGACCGAGCGTCGCAGGGTGATCCAGCTGGCGTTCAATGAAGAGCATGGGATCGAGCCGCAGACCATCCGCAAGGCGATCCATGATATCGCGCAGTATGTGCGCGAGCAGGAGGTCGGGCTCGAGCCGAGCGTGGATGTGGCTGCCGAACTCGGGCAGCTGCCGCGTGAGGAGCTCGCGCGCGTGCTTGCCGCGATGGAGGAGGACATGCATTCGGCTGCCGAGGCGCTCGACTTCGAGAACGCCGCGCGGCTGCGCGACCAGGTCGTGAAGCTCAAAGCCGAGGTGGAGTCGAGCACGGCCGATGAGGTGCTGAGCAACCTGCGGCGTGGCGCACGCAAGGGCTCAACACACGCCGCCCGCCGTCGTAAGCGCTAGAGCTCGCCTTGAGCGTGCGACGAGCGCGCGGCGATGTGCACGCGGGCGCGTGGAGGTGTAGCCGAGGCATCAGCGCATCCGCGGGCAGGGTGCCGCGTGAAGCAGGTGGCACGCCCGCTAGGGAAGGTACTGCTGCTCGATCGTCGTGATCGTCTCGCCGCTCACCGTGAGCCAGTGGAAGCCGGCCCTGAACGCCTCCGCAGCAGGCCCCTCGAGTCGGACGACCCAGTCTGAGAGCGGCATGGTGCGTCCGCCGGGCTCGGAGCTCCCATCATCGTTGACCACCACGTTGACCGATATGCCGTCCTGCACGGCGAATCGCCGGAGGCGGGCGTTCTCGTTGACGATGTAGTAGTCGTTCGGGGGAGGGGACTCGTCGCCATGCGCCGCTGCCGCGGCGGCGGCCTCGTCACCAGTCAGGAACTGGATGTAGTCGACCTCGAGGTAGGTCGTGTCATCGTCGACCTCGGCGGAGACCACGATGGCGGGGACCCGCTCCGCGGATGAGGACGGGGCGTTGCCCGGGTCCTCAGCGCCGGTCGCGTCCTCAGGTGGTGGCGCTGATGTGGTCGGGCTCCGCTCATCGTCCGGTACCGATGTGCCGCTGGCGGGCTGGATGGCCGTCGGTTCGTCCGCGGGCACGGGAGTGCGCGCGGGTCCGTACAGCAGGATCGAAGAGACGCCCGCGATAACGGCCACACCAAGCAGGGCGAGGATGATCGCCACGCGCCTCTTGTGTCCCGGATCCATCATGCACGACCACCTCTCCCGGTGACGGGGTCGAGTAGTATGTCCCCAACCACATGGACGCCACACCCCCCCGTCGGGTCCGCTGTCCGTGTCTGGGCCCGCGGGATTTCGGATAGTCTTGAACGGTGCGCCACGACCGTGCGGCACGCAGTGCCCTGAAGGAGCCATCGATGGATGTCATCAGCACGCGCTCGCTCACCAAGTATTACCGTAAAGCGAAGGGTGTTGCGGACCTCACCATGAACGTCCCTGTCGGCGCCGTGTACGGGTTCCTCGGCCCGAACGGCGCGGGCGGTGGTGTGGCGCTTACCGATGAACTGCTTGCACGTTTCGAGTTCGACCCCTCGCGGCGGGCCGCACGGTGTTCCTCTCGAGCCACGTGCTCTCAGAGGTGGAGCGGGCCTGTGACACCGTGGGCATCATCCGGGGCGGGCACCTCGTAGCCGAGGAGGGCGTTAAGGCGCTCCTCGGAAAGCGGCTCCGCGAGGTGGAGGCCGTGTTCGGCGAGCCCGTGGAGCTGGAGATGCTGGCGGGGCTTGCCAGGGTGGACAACATCAGCGCCGTGAACGAGACTACGATGATCGCGCGCGCCAAGGGCGATGCGCTCGATTCGCTCGTCAAGCGTGTGGCAACGGCCCGGGTGGTCGACGTGAGGATCCAGCAGGCGAGCCTGGAGGACGTGTTCCTCGAGTTCTACCGGGACGAGCCCGTGCCGGAGACCGCTGGTGGAGAGGAGGATCGATGAGCTGGACGCTGTTTCGGGCCACACTGCATCAGCACCGCACCTCGATCTTCTGGTTCACCGTGGGCCTTGTGTTCTACGCCTGGGTGATGACCTGGTTCTACCCCACCATCGGCGAAGAGTACGCCAGCATGATCGAGACGTTCCCGCCCGAGCTGCTCGCCGACGCGCTCGACCCCGTGAACATCGTCGCCTACTGGCAGCCGGGGCTCATCATCAACGGCGATCCCGTGGTCGCCGAGGACTGGTGGCTGTACGGAGCGATAGCCGTCGTCACGCTGATCGCGTCATTGGCGATCTTCGCCCGACGGGACGTTGCGTAGTGGTGGGCGCACCGCGTCAGGCCGAGGAGCGGTTCGACCTCCGGGAAGCGCTTCCCGGGGAGCGCTACTGCGCCTCATGCGCCACCCGTGTCTGCGGGTCGGTACGGCAGCTCACAGGTGTGCTCGACGCCGAGTGCGATGCCGAGTCGGCGGAGCTTGTGGTCGCGTACGATCCACAGGCGATCCCGCCTGGTGAGCTTCGGCGCGTCGTCCACCGCGTCGCGCTCGAGGAAGCCGATGCCGTGGGGCACGCCGTATACCGGGTCGAGGGGCTCGATTGACCCGACTGCGCACGGACCGTGGCTGTGTCCGTACGTCAGATCCCCGGAGTGCTCTCGGCCGATCTCAACTTCGCAACCGGGCTGCTGCTCATGGAGTACGACCGCCAGCGCGACCCCCGGAGCAAAGCGGTGAGCACGGTGGTCGGTGCCGGGCACGGCATCGAGGCGGTCGACGCCGAGGACGGCCCGGCGTTGCCGCAGGTCACGCGGTGGACACGCATGCGTACCGAGGTCATCGTGGCCGTGTCGTCAGCGCTGCTGTTGATCGGCTGGCTCCTTTCGGCCGCTCATGGATCCGGGGCCGTGTCGTCCGAGGTGCCCGCGACCGTGGCGTACGCGCTCGCGATCATCGTGGGCGGTTCGCTCGTGTGGCGCCGCGCCGCCGTGTCGCTCACGGCGCGCACGCTCGATATGAACGTGCTCATGACGCTCGCGGTCACAGGCGCGGCGGCGCTCGGCGAGTGGGGCGAGGGCGCCACCGTGATCGTGCTCTTCGCCCTCGGCGGCATGCTCGAGGCACGCTCCGTGGCCCGTACACGCCGCTCGATCCGCGGCCTGCTCGACCTGACGCCGGAGCGTGCGCGTGTCCGTCGTGACGGCGCCGAGGTGCAGGTGGCGCCGGGGGAGGTCGCGGTCGGCGAGATCGTCGTCGTCCGTCCCGGCGAGCGGGTCCCGCTCGACGGGGTGATCGCCGAGGGGAGCTCCGCCTTCGACGAGTCCGCCATCACCGGCGAGTCCGTCCCCGCGGATCGGGGGCCGGGCGCGCAGGTCTTCGCCGGTTCGCTCAACACGTCGGGGCTGGTGGCCATCACCACCACCGCGCCTGCTGAGGACACCACGCTCGCCCGGATCGTGCACCTGGTCGAGGAGGCGCAGGCCGGCAGGGCGCCGGTGCAGCGATTCGTCGACCGCTTCAGCAGGGTGTACACGCCGCTGGTGGTGGCGGGCGCCGCGGCCGTGGCGGTGGCCGGTCCGCTCCTTGGCGAAGCGGGCGTGCTGCAGCCCGGGCTCGAGGGGTGGCGAGAGTGGATGTACCGCTCGCTCACCCTGCTCGTGATCTCGTGTCCGTGCGCGCTGGTGGTATCCACGCCGGTGGCGATCGTCTCGGGCATCACACGGGCCACGCGCGACGGTATCCTCGTCAAGGGCGGCGCCTTCCTCGAGCGCGCGGCCGGGGTGCGGGTCGTGGCGTTCGACAAGACGGGCACCCTCACCGAGGGGCGGCCGGTGGTTGCCGAGGTCGTGAGCGTCGTGGACGCCACGCCGGCCGACATCATCGCGCGTGCGGCCGCTGTTGAGGCGCATTCGAACCACCCGCTTGCGGGCGCGGTGGTAGCGGCCGCCGACGGGATCCCGGCCGCACGCGATGTGTATGAGGAGCCGGGCCGGGGAACGCGCGGGATCGTTGACGGCCGTGTGATCAGCGTGGGCAGCGGACGGTATGCCACGGAGCTGGGTGTGGGTGCTCACGACGCCGCCGACGCGATCGCCGCGCTGGAGACGCAGGGTCTCGCGGTGTTGCTGGTGATGGAAGGCGAGGCGCCCTCCGTGCGGCTGCTCGGGGTGATCGGAGTGGCCGACGCCGTGCGCCCCGAGGCCCGCGACGCGGTGGAGCTCCTGACAGGCGGTGGCGTCGGGCACGTCGTCATGCTCACCGGCGACGGCCCGGAGGCGGCGGTGCGCGTGGCTGCCACGGTGGGGATCAGCGAGTATCGGGCGCGGCTGCTGCCGCAGGACAAGTCGGCGGCGGTGGCGGAGTTGCGTGAGGAGTACGGCGCGGTCGCGGTGGTGGGCGACGGCATCAACGACGCGCCGGCGCTTGCGGCGGCGGACATCGGCATCGCGATGGGCGTGGCGGGTAGCCACACCGCCATCGAGACGGCCGATGTGGCGCTCATGAGCGACGATCTCGCTGGTGTAGCGCGCTTCCTGTCGCTCGGCCGCCGCACGATGCGCATCGTGCAGCAAAACGTCATCGCATCCATCGCGGTGAAGGTCGTGTTCATCGCGCTCGCGCTGGCGGGGAAGGCCACGCTGTGGATGGCCGTCTTCGCCGATACGGGAATCGCCTTGTTGGTGATCGCGAACGGCCTTAGGCTGCTGGGTCCCCGCACACCCACCCGCGCGGGGTAAGCGCTGTTCGTCGCGGGCGCTGTTCGCCGCATGCGCTGTTCGCCGCATGCGCCGTTCGCCGAAAGGATCGGCTCACGTGTTGTGTTACCTCGCAATGCGAGGTACTATCCATTACACAGTATCCACGAGGACGGGGGCGCGAGATGACCGACGACGTGATGCGGTTCTTCGCGACATGGCTCTTCACGCATGAAGCTGCCGACGAAGAGATCAAGGCCGCGATCCGGCGGGGGATGGCGGAAGGTCCCGAGGGCATGGCCGGGGGGCCCGACGCCTTCGTGGACGGCCTTGCTGCGATGGTCGAGGAGGAGAAGGAGCAGCTCAAGCGCGACCTTGAGGCCCGTGCCCGCGGCGAGGAGGTCGCGATCGAGCAGCAGTCCGACCCCGCGCTCGACGAGGTGCGTTTCGAGGTAGCCGAGCTGCGTGGCCGGCTCGACAACATCGAGGCGCTCCTCGAGGCCATGCTGCGCAAGCTCGGCGAGTAGGGGGCGCGACATGGCCTCGCGCAGCAGTGCCATCGTTCGGGTCACTCTCGGCGAGCTTATGCGCGTGCTCCCGTCGGCCAGGTTCGGGCTGGCGCCGGGACCTGTCCGGCGCGCAGCCTGGGCTCGAGCGCTGAGGCGCTCGTTCGAGCGGCTCGGTCCGGCGTTCGTGAAGCTCGGGCAGCTCATATCCGTGCGGCCTGACGAGTTCTCCGCCGAGCTTGTGGCGGAGATGCAGGGCATGCAGGACGCGGTGCCCGCGGTGCCCGCGGCCGCGATCCGGGCGGTCATCACCCGGGAGTTCGGTGCCGAGCCCGAGGCGCTCTTCGCCACGTTCGAGAACGAGCCGCTGGCTGCGGCGTCGATCGCGCAGGTGCACCGGGCCACGCTTGCCGAAGAGTACCGTCCGGTGTGGGGAGAAACGCTTCCGGCGGGTGCCGAGGTGGCCGTGAAGGTGGTGCGCCCGGGGGCCGCCGCGTCGATCCTCAGCGATGTGGAGGTCGTTCGCCGCATGGCGCTCCGGTTTGCGGGCACGCGCGTCACTCGCCGTTTCGATCCCGTGGCGCTGGTGGACGAGTTTGCGGCCACGGTGGACCGCGAGCTCGACCTCCGCCAGGAGGGCCGTTTCGCCGACCGTTTCAGCTTCGACTTCCGAGACGACCCCAAGGTGCAGGTGCCCCGGATCGTGTGGACGCGCTCCACCTCGCAGGTGCTCACGATGGAGTTCATCACGGGCTGGCGATTGAGCGATCTTGAGATCGCCCGGGAGGCGGGGGTCGACTGCAAGGGCCTGGCGATCCATGGTGCAACGGCGTTCATGCGGCAGGTGTTCGTGTACGGGCGCTATCACGCCGACCTGCATCCCGCGAACATATTCGTGACGCCTCAGAACACCATCGCGTACCTTGACTTCGGCATCGTGGGCTATCTCACGCCAGAGGAGCGCATGAACATCACGCAGGTGATGGCGGCGCTCGTGTATCGCGATCCCGACCGCGCCTTGCGGTACTCGGAGAAGCTCGGCGTGCACGTGCCGCCCGGGCACGTCGAGCCGGTGCGGGCGGGTCTTGGCAGGCTGCTCGATGGCGATGTGAGGCCCGACGGCACGCGCGACTTCGCGCACTTCGGCCTCGGGTTCCTGAAGCTGCTCGGCGAGCATGGCGTTGCGATCCCGAGCGGGTACGGGCTGCTCATCAAGTCGCTGGCAACGGTCGAGGGGGTGGCGCGCGCGCTGTATCCCGAGATCGACATCGTCTCGACGGCACAGCCGTTCACGACCCGGATACTGGGGCAGGCGATGGGCGACCCGGTGCGGGTGCGGGAGCGCATGCCGGCGGCGGTGCGAGCCGCGCTCAGGGTGCTCACGGAGTAGTGACGCGAGTGGCCGGCCGGGGGGCCGGCAGGGGAGGGGGAGGTCATGAGTGAGAACTAAGGTGGCACGATGACTCACACAGTGCGTGCGATGCTGGTGGCGTTGCTCACGTTCGTGGCGCTTACGGTTCTCGCGGTGCTCACACATGCGGCGGCGGCCCTTGCATCGTACGGGGCCGCGCTGCTGCTTCAAAGTCAGACGACATCCGAGGGCATGCTGGCCGTTACCGTCGTCGGGTACCTGACGGGAGTGGTCGCAACGGCCGTGGCGCTGTCGCAGCTGGTCGAACGTCTCCGTCCGCACGGTCTTGTGCGGGCGCTCCTCGGCGGTGCGGCGTTGTTCAGTGTTCCGACAACGATCGGCCTTGTGCTCGTGCTCGTACTGCCCACTGCCGTCGAGGCCATGGAGTCGGCCGCGTATCTCTACTTCGTGCAGCCGTTTTCGCTGCTCATAGGTCTGGTCGCGCTGGCGCTCTGGCTGGTCGAAGCACGCACGTACGGAGCGCGCGGCCGCGCCGATCACGCTGAGGCCGCCCCGGGTCAGGAGGACTCGGTCTCGCTCACCACGTCGTCGAGCGAACCGGAGCGGTATCCCTCGAGGTCCTGCGTGACATAGACGAATCCCGCACCACGGACCGCCGACGCAAGCTGTTCGCGTAGCGCGAACGCCCGCTCCATCTCGGAGGGGTCGACCTCGATCCGCGCGATGTCCCCGTGCGAGCGGATGCGGACCTGCTTCAGGCCGAGCGCGCGCGCGGAGGATTCGGCCACGGCCACACGCTCGAGGCCCTCGTCGGTGATGGCGGTGCCGTAGGGGAAGCGCGTGGCGAGGCACGCCCCGGAGGGCTTGTCCCAGGTTGGAAGCCCGAGCTGCTCGGAGAGCGTCCGGATCTCGTCCTTGTGCAGGCCCACCTCGAGGAGCGGGCTCACCACGCCGAACTCCTTGGCCGCCCGGCGCCCGGGCCGGCGCTGCGAGGGGTCGTCGGCGTTGGTGCCGTCGAGCACCCATGAGATCCCACGGGTCGTCGCGATCGTGCGGAACAGCGAGAACATCTCCGCCTTGCAGTAGTAGCAGCGGTCCGCCGGGTTCGCCTGGAAGCGCGGATCGGTGAGCTCGTACGTCTCCACCTCGTAGACGTTCAGACCGAGGGAGCGGGCGGTCGCGCGCGCCTCGTCGATCTCGGAGGCAGGGTGCACGTCGGAGACGGCGATGACCGCGAGGCATCGCTCGCCGAGCACCACATGGGCAGTGAACGCGAGGAGCGTAGAGTCGACGCCACCGGAATACGCGACGAGCGCGCTGCCCAGATTGGACAGGCGGTTGCGGAGGTCATCGTACTTTCGGGTCAGCAGCGTCACGGGGTCCCTTACTACAGGTATGCGTATCGTACACGACACGAGCGTGCCGCAAAGGGGAATGACCTGACCATACGACCGGAAGGAGTGCCGTATGGCGGGCGAAGATCGTGCGAGCATCGAGCATCTGGGGTCGGCGGAGCACACATATGCGCCGCCGCCGGCGTTCATGGAGCGTGCTGTGGTCGCGGGGCCAGACGCCTACGCGGAGGCGTACAGACGCTCAATCGATGACCCGGACGGGTTCTGGGGCGAGGCCGCGCGGGAAGAGCTCACGTGGATCACGCCGTTTTCCAAGGTGAGTTCCGGTGGCTTCGAGGATCTCGACTACCAGTGGTTCGCCGACGGCTGTCTGAACGTCTCGGCCAACTGCCTGGACCGCCACCTCGACACCTGGCGTCGCAACAAAGCGGCGATCATCTGGGAGGGCGACGATGGCAGCACCGCCACGTACACCTACCAGCAGCTCCACCACATCGTCAGCCGGTTCGCCAACGTGCTCAAGAAGAAGGGCATCGAGAAGGGCGACCGCGTGGCCATCTACCTGCCGATGATTCCCGAGCTGCCGATGGCGATGCTCGCGTGCACTCGCATCGGCGCCATCCACTCGGTCGTCTTCGGCGGATTCTCCGCGAGCGCGCTTCGGGAACGCATCCAGGACAGCGGCGCCAAGCTGCTCATCACCGCCGACGAGGGCATCCGCGGCGGACGCAAGGTCGCGCTCAAGGTGGCGGCCGATGAGGCGCTCTTCGAGTGTCCCAGCGTTGAGGCGTGCATCGTGGTCAAGCGAGGCAGCGGCGATGTGGACATGGAGCCGGGGCGCGACACCTGGTGGCATCAGGAGGTCACAGCTCCGGAGGTGCGCAAGCCGTGCAAGCCCGAGCCCATGGGCGGCGAGGACCCGATGTTCATCCTCTACACCTCGGGCTCCACCGGCAAGCCGAAGGGCATCGTGCACACCACCGCGGGCTACCTGCTCTACACGCTCATGAGCTTCAGAACGGTGATGGACTACCGCGACGAGGACGTGTACTGGTGTACCGCCGACATCGGCTGGGTCACGGGACACAGCTACACCGTCTACGGGCCGCTCGCCGCCGGTGCCACCACGCTGATGTTCGAGGGTGTTCCCACGTATCCGGACCCCGGGAGGTTCTGGGCGGTTGTTGAGAAGTACCGCGTGAACACGATCTACACGGCACCCACGGTCATCAGGGCGCTGATGCGTCACGGCGCGGGTTGGCCGCAGCGGTACGACCTCACCTCGCTCCGGCTGCTGGGAACGGTGGGCGAGCCAATCAACCCCGAGGTGTGGGAGTGGTATCGCGACACCATCGGCAGGGGAGAGCTGCCCGTGGTTGACACCTATTGGCAGACGGAGACCGGCGGCTTCCTGATCACGCCGTTCCCGGGTGCCACCGTGCTCAAGCCGGGCTCGGCATCGTGGCCCTTCTTCGGGGTGGTGCCCGAGGTCGTGCGCGAGGACGGCTCGCGCGCCGATCCCGGGGACGGCGGGTACCTCACGGTAAAGCGGCCCTGGCCGGGGATGCTCCGCGGGACATGGAACGATCCGGACAAGAAGCGACTCCGTGAGGTGTACTTCGAGCGGTTCCCGGGCCGGTACTTCACTGGCGACGGTGCGCGTGTCGACGCCGATGGCGATTACTGGCTCCTCGGCCGCGTGGACGACGTGATCAATGTGAGCGGGCACCGTCTCGGCACGGCTGAGATCGAGAGCGCGCTGGTGAGCCACGAGAGCGTGAGCGAGGCGGCCGTGGTCGGCTTCCCGCACCCCGTCAAGGGCGAGGGCGTGCACGCGTACGTCATCCTGCGGGACGGCTATGTGGCCTCCGACGACCTGGCGACTATTCTGAAAGGCCATGTTCGCAAGGTCATCGGTCCCATCGCTCAGCCGGACCGCGTGCAGTTCGCGCACGATCTTCCGAAGACACGCAGCGGCAAGATCATGCGGCGCATCCTCCGGAAGATCGCCGCTGGAGAGCGGGACACCGAGGCGTTCGGGGACCTCTCCACGCTGTCGGATCCCAAGGTGGTGAAGGATCTGATCAGCGGGCTGTAGCGGGTGTGGGGCAGTACTCGGCAGGTGCTGTGCTGCGTAGTCCTCGCCAGGGGCCCTCGGCGCCACGGACGCTTCGCGTCCCCGGCGCCTTCCCTGGCTGCGGAGTGACTTCGCACAACACCTGCCGTGTACTGCCGCCCGGCTCAAGACCATTAAGCGCGGGGTATGGGCAAGAGCAAGGACAAGGTCAAGGTCAAGGGAAAAGGCAAACGCAAGGGCATCACGATCAGCACCTGCCCTGCGCCGCTCATCAGAGCGCCTCCGCGTCCCGTTCGCCGGTCCGGATGCGCACCGCGCCTTCGCAGTCGTAGGTGAACACCTTGCCGTCACCGATGTTGCCGGTGCGCGCGGCCGCCACGATCGCCGCCTCCACCGCCGGCGCGAGGTCCGCATCGGTCACGACCTCGATCTTCACCTTGGGCACGAAGTCCACGGTGTACTCGGCGCCGCGGTAGAGCTCGGTGTGGCCGTTCTGTCTGCCGAAACCCTTCACCTCGTACGCCGTGAGACCGGTGATGCCGAGCGCATGGAGCGCGTCCTTCACCTCGTCGAGCTTGTGCGGCTTGATGACAGCTTCGATCTTCTTCATTGCTGATCCTTTCTCATGCGACCGTCTCTGAGTGGACGAAGTCGGGGTACGCCCGGTTGCCGTGCTCGCCGATGTCGAGACCTTCGCGCTCCTCGTCTTCGGTCACCCGCAGCCCGAGCGTCGCCTTGATAGCGAGCCATGCGACCATCGAGACCGCGAACACGAATCCACCGACGGCGAGCACACCGAGTGCCTGTGCGCCCAGGAGCTCGAAGCCGCCGCCAAAGAACAGGCCGTTACCGGTGGTGCCCGGGGCGAACTTGTCCTGCGCAAACAGCCCCACCGCGAGCGTCCCGAAGATGCCGCCCATGCCGTGGACCGCGAGTGCACCCACCGGGTCGTCGAGCTTGAGCTTGTCGAGCAGCAGCACGCCGAAGACGACCATTCCGCCGGCGATGCCGCCGATGACGAGTGCGCTGCCCATGCTCACGAACGCACAGCTTGCGGTCACACCCACGAGCCCGCCGAGCATGCCGTTGATCGTCATGCCGATGTCCGGCTTGCCGAGGACCTTCCAGGCGACGGCGGTC
>Ga0228536_1001952_pt1 | contig 14935 bp, 13 predicted proteins | sample SJ1Smetagenome_FD_168611 | JGI IMG/M metagenome (GOLD analysis project Ga0228536, IMG submission 168611) | Enriched culture of PCE-dechlorinating microbial communities from Ithaca, New York, USA - SJ1.S | ecosystem: Engineered > Modeled > Simulated communities (microbial... > Unclassified...
ATTTATACAGTTCACAAATATATATATACCCCCAAATGTACCACCATATTTAATCACTAGACGGTCCTGACTGATTAATGAGTTTTCGAATGTCAAGCACGTTCCAGCAAGTCGTTCGCGCACCTAATTTTATTGGTTTCGGATAACGCCCAGACTTAACACCAGCCCACCAGGTTGACTTGCTGACAGGAATGATGGGAGGAATTCCCTTTTTTCTATCGCCAAGAATCTGCCACAGCCTTACAAGACCAGTTTCCGGGAGCGCGTTGTTAGTTGCTTGCATAAGTCCACCTTGAATGACTACTGATAAAATTGACAATAAACTATCTCCTACCAATAGTTCACGCCCCTGACCCAAAAACAAAAAAGCCCCCTATCGGTCACATAAAGACTGACCGACAGGGGGCTTTTAACCGCTTAATCAAAACCAGCGGGCGCGACTCCGCGGTTGATACTGTTATGGAACGTAGTGGCCTACGACATCTTCACGGCCATGTCCCAGTTTTTCCGAAATTACCGCATTGCTGTCACCAGCGGCTTTACAACTTTGAGCATAGGCGTGACGACTTGCATGCTGGTGACTTCGGCTTGATTTTGTGCCACCAAGATTACGCCAGAGATTCTTCTGGGCGTTGTAGGCTTGTTTAAGAGACGTTTCAGGTGGAATTATCCTTCCTGTCCCGCTGCCTAACGTCTGGCTTATCTCACTGGCATACTGTACAGCCTGTTTTTGCTGGTCAGTTGTAATCTCTAGAGATCTTGCGCGGTTACCTTTGCTGCCCTCAATAACCAGCTTGGTTCCATCAACCTTATAAGACATCAAGCTTTCCTTTGCGCGCAGGCCAAAGGCGTCACGCAGTCCAGCCGCAGCACTGCACATCATAGCTATCCGGTCTCCTGCCCGTGCCGCATGGTCAATCTGCATCCTGATCTGTTCGATCTTCTGCAGATTAGCCAGAACCGGGTTTTGGCGAATACGACTCAATCCGTATTCTGCATTTGTCCTACACACTATGTTTCGCTTGCCAATAGATTCAGCCAGCTGCCGTATTGCAGACAAATGATTTGCAATGGTACCGGCACTCATGTTGTTGGTCTGCATGCTATTGACATAGGCCCGCACATGTCCTGGCTTGAGGTTTTGGATCCGCTCAAGTCCGAATTTATCCTGAACGAATTGTGCGAAAGCCTTGGTGTGCTGTATATCAGCGGTACGAGTCAGGCTTGCCTTGTGCCAGCACTTTCCAATGGTTTGTAGCGCCTGCGATGCTAACGGTTTTGACATGATACTCACCTCCTTTCCGGCCCTCGTGTAGGCCAAACTGTGTTGAGTGTAGGCTGCCACCGGATTGTTGCAATCCGGCCCTGGCTCTGTTGATCACGTATGATCAGAGAGCGTCGGCTTTGCATGTTTTGGAGCACTGGCGTACCAGTGCCCTCCAAAACTGGAGACACGCAACGGCAAACCGACAGGACGTATCCTTGTCGGCACGATGGAGGGAGTTTTGTCAGATGTGCAGTTAGCAAAAGGCGCGGATGAACAGGCACAAACTACTGTGCCTGGGCGTTCACAGCAAACCGCGAACGCCGCAAAACTTCGGCCCAGCACAGAACGCTTTTTGTTCTGTCACTGGGCCGTCACTGTGCAAAAATACCATATCTGTATGGTATTTTTGGATATTTCATTCTGTCACTTTCTTTATATTTCGCTATGCGAAATGAAAGTGACAGAATGAAGGCATTGGGTTTGGGGTGCATTGCACCCAACTACAGGCTCGTTTTGCAGATTAAGCTGCAATTGAGCCTGACGCAGGGCATTGCGCTTGATGAGCACTTGCCTGAGAAGCCACAGTACTCTCCTCAAGTGGCGATGCTAAAAATAGTACTTATGGAATAGTAGATGTACTGTTGCGGAGGTGCCACACTTAATCAGTTGATCCGGGTACCGGTCAAGGACTGTCGCAACAGCCCTCCTCGCAGTGTTGACCGCTCAAACTGAATCAGGTGTTATCGGCACATGTCTGAAGTATAGATCTGGGGATGCCACACGAAATCGATCCATCACTCTTATTCGGTCGAGAATTACCGCAGCAATACTCCTCGCGATCCAAGCGCTCTGGCTGTCCATGATTACGTGTATCGGCAGGGGATAAATAAGATACGCTATACCATGAGGCATACGTATCCCTTGGTTTTGAAGTTACATGAGTGCCGGGCCATACCATCAAGGGCTGGGGTCTGCACTGTTTCCCGAAAAAGGGATGACCATAAGGCCTGAAAGTAATTTTCAGGATATACCCATACCACTTATTGTCAAGCTATTAATATTAATGATTTTATTCTGGTTTGCATTTGAGTGTACTATAAATAATATCACTTTTTTTGTTGTGACCTTCTCGGACCGAACTGTTCAATGGATCACATACTGGATTAGCTGGTTGTAAAGCTAATCAGCTTCAAAACCACCTCTTTGCTTATGACAGCATATGACGCTACTGGCACAAATTACCTTGCTGCGGGTTTGACGACACCCAAAGTATACGGTATACAATCCGATACTATTGATTTTCCTATTTTGTTTAAGATGCCGCGCCACCGCTTTCCAAGAGCTGGATCAGTTGTATGAGCTGGGTATGCTGCAAAAAATCGGGCAAGGCCGCAGTGTGCGGTATGAGCTGGCACCCTTGAGGATGTAAGCGTGCAGAAAACTATGGTGGAAGATAGAAGTACGGAATAAACCATGAATGTTTCACACGAATACATGAAAGGTGTCGGGCATGAGTGAGCAACCCGGTGGAGAAATCATTCTGTATCAGCGCAATAATGCGCCAGCCATCGATGTGAAACTTGATGGCGATACGGTCTGGTTAAGTCAGCAACAACTGGCTGACCTGTTTCAGACCTCGCGCACTAATGTCGTTGAGCACATTTCCAATATCTATGCTGAAGGTGAATTGAGCCAGGAGGCAACCTGTCGGGAATTCCGACAGGTTCGCACCGAGGGGAACCGTCAACCATGGAGCTGAGTGGCAGTCAGACGCATGAATATGTGAAGCAACGGTTTGTGTGAAGATTGCTACTAACTTCACAAGTTGTCGTACAAAGACTTTTGAATTGATTGAAAGGATGTAGTCCGTGAAAGTTGCACAGGTGTTGGAAAAGTTGACTCGGGCCAGGTTGCTTGAACTGGCAGAGCAATCAGATATATCGGGGCTAACCGGCAAAAAGAAGGAAGAGATTGTCGCCACTTTTCGTCTCCCTCTCAAACAGCTGTTGGCGCTGCTCAAGCGGGATGAGCTCAAAGCTTTGTGTCGCGAATTTGCTCTTGATGATTCCGGTCGAGAGAAAGAAGCACTCATAGAGCGTTTGTCTGGAAAATCAAAGCAGGAAGCCCCAGCCAAAACAGTTGCTAAGCCGGAACAAAAAAAGAAAACAGCGGCGGTGAAAAAGAATAAAACCAAAGAGTCCGGAGAAAAATCCCTTGAAAGCTGGATCTGGGATGCAGCCTGTTCCATTCGTGGGGCCAAGGATGCCCCCAAATATAAAGATTATATCCTGCCGCTGATCTTCACCAAACGACTCTGCGATGTCTTTGATGATGAAGTGAACCGAATAGCCGAGAAGGTCGGTTCGAGGGCCAAGGCGTTCCAGTTGGTGAAGCTCGACTGGCACAAGGCGACGGACAAGAAGAAGGCCATGGTTCGTTTCTACCTCCCGCTGGAGCCTAAAGACCCGGAACAATCAATCTGGTCCGTGATCCGTAAGCTCTCTGACAAGATCGGTGAACAGTTAACCGGCCATCTGCGAGCCATAGCCAAGGAAAACACGCTGCTGCAAGGGATTATTGACCGGGTTGACTTCAACGCCACCACCCACGGCCAGCGGGATATTGATGATGATCGTCTGTCAAATCTGATCGAAGCCATCAGCACCAAGCGGCTTGGCCTGCAGGATGTGGAAGCGGATATCATCGGCAAGAGTTATGAGTACCTGATCCGTAAATTTGCTGAGGGGGGTGGCCAAAGCGCCGGGGAGTTCTATACTCCGGGCGAGGTCGGCGCCATCATGGCAAAGGTGATTGAACCGGAACCGGACATGGAGATTTATGATCCCTGCTGCGGCTCAGGCGGCCTGATCATTAAATGTGAACTTGCCATGAAAGAGAAGATGCAGGCGGCCAAGCAGACCGGTTCCGCTCCACTCAAGCTCTATGGACAGGAGTACATACCCGAAACCTGGGCCATGGCTAACATGAACATGATCATCCATGACATGGAAGGCCAGATCGAGATCGGTGATACTTTTAAAAACCCCAAGTTTCGTAAAAACGGGAAATTGCGCACCTTTGACCGGGTGGTTGCCAATCCGATGTGGAACCAGGATTGGTTCACGGAGACCGATTACGATAATGACGAGCTGGGACGTTTCCCTGCCGGAGCCGGATTTCCCGGCAAGTCATCTGCCGACTGGGGCTGGGTGCAGCACATGCTTGCCAGCCTCAATGACACTGGCCGGGCTGCCGTGGTCCTCGATACCGGTGCTGCATCACGCGGTTCCGGCAATGCCGGCAACAACAAGGAAAAAACCGTCCGGCAGTGGTTTGTCGATAACGACCTGATCGAAAGCGTCCTCTATCTACCGGAAAACCTCTTCTACAACACCACCGCGCCGGGGGTCGTGATCTTCCTCAACAAGGCCAAGGCCAAAACCCGCAAGGACAAAATCCTGCTGGTCAATGCCAACCAGGTCTATGAGAAGGGTGATCCAAAGAACTTTATCCCGCCTGCCGGGATAGATCGTCTGGCCGATATCCTCATCAACTGGAAGAAACAGGACAAACTGAGCCGGATTGTTGAACTGGCAGAGCTGAAAAAGAATGACTACAACATCTCCCCCAGTCGCTACATTCACACCGGCGAAGCCGAGGTCTACCGGCCAATTGCGGAGATTGTGGCAGAGCTGGATGCGTTAGAACTTGAGGCAAAGAAAACCGATGCTGCATTGAAGAAGATACTGACAAAAATCGTCGGATGACGCAAACCAAGCATCAGACACTTCACTTTAAAAATACACTTTACAAAAAAGTAAAGTGACTATAAAAAGTAAAGTATGGATAGAGCCCACGAAAAAATAGCGCTGAAGCAGATTGTGGAGCAGCTTGAAAAGCTCATCGGCAGTAGTGCGCACAATGTAGCCCTTGATCCTGCCATGTATGCATCGGATGCACGTTATCAGCCTGACCTTGTTGCAGAGGTGGGCAGCTTCCGCTTTGTTGTCGAATACAAGACTTCATCACTGGTAGCCACCATTGCCGCCGGTATTGAGCAGTTGAAGCGCTATCTGGCCGGGCCTGATGATATTCTTCTGCTGGCGGTTCCCTTTATGGGTGAAAGCGGCATGGCAAAATGTGCCGAGGCAGGAATTTCTTGGCTGGATCTGTCCGGCAACGCCGATGTCTGTGCGCCAGGTCTGCGCCTGTATGTGCGTGGGGAAAAGAACAAGTTCATCTCTCCCGGCCGCAATGAAAACCCCTTTGCTCCCAAAAGCTCGCGGATTGCCCGGCACCTGCTCTATCAGCCCGGCAAGAGTTGGACGCAACGGGAGCTTGCCGAGGATACCGGTCTGGGTGAAGGGTTTGTCAGCCGAATAGTCAAATCCCTTGAGGCGCAGCAGCTTGTCTCCCGTGACAGTACGGGTCGGCTGATGCTAAACAAGGCGGATCTGATGCTGGATGCCTGGCTACAGGGCTATGACTTTACCCGGCATGCAATCATACGCGGACATCTGGCCGGACGTTCAGGCGAAGAGATTCAGGGCAAGATCAGTGCCATCCTGCGTGAACAGTCTGTTCAGCATGCTGCTACCGGGCTCGGAGCTGCCTTGCTCTACTCTCATTTTGCCGCCTTTCGTACGGTCAGCATCTACCTTGCGGAATGGCCGGACAACAAACTGCTGGAGCAGATCGGTTTCAGGCAAACCGATTCCGGCGCCAATGTCTGGCTGATCATCCCCAAAGACCCGGATGTTTTTCACGCTGTACAGCCGGTTGAGGATATACCCTGTGTGCATCGTATCCAGACCTGGCTTGATCTTAAATTCCACCCGGAGCGCGCTGAAGAGGCCGCTGCCGAGTTGCGTACCACCCTGGAGTTATAATGCCCTTTCACACCGCTGCCGACTATACCCCGCAACAGACCGAACTGATCCGCTCTGCCACCCTTACGGCGGCAACCATCCTTGGTGATTATATGGATGACCTTGCCGTGGTGGGCGGCCTGGTGCCAAGTCTGCTGATACCCCAGACAGAACTGCCTGCCGGGGCTGATCCGCATGTCGGCACCATGGATCTCGATCTGGGGCTTGATCTGGCGATACTGGATGATCAGCGTTATGAAGGGATTGCCGAGCGGCTGCGTGATTCCGACTTTGAACCCGACACCAGCGAAAAAGGGTTTGATGTGCGTCAGCGCTGGATTCACAAACGATACCCGATGGCAAAGATTGAATTTCTCATTCCACCGGTAAGTGATCAGGCCAAAGCGGGGCGATTGCAGTCCCTTGAACGAGGACTCGCAGCATTCATAATTGCAGGGCTTGAGGTTGCTTTCAGTAACCCGATCCATGTCCGGTTAGAGGGAACAACTCTCTTTGGTGCTACAGCCGCCCGTACCATTCCGGTCTGCAATCCCGGCGCATTTATCATCCTGAAGGCGTTGGCATTCAGGAACAGAGGCAAGCGCAAGGACGCCTATGACCTCCATTACATGATCCGCAACTACGGAAGCGGCCTGGATGATGTGGCGGAGTTCCTGAAACCGCTGTCAGGCACGGATCCCGGCCAGCAAGCAGTTACAATCCTTCGTGAAGATTTTATGCATGAGAAAGCACTTGGGCCGATGGGTGTGGCGCTGTTTGCCACTGGCGCTGAGGATGCGGACATGCAGGCTGATGTGGTGGGTTTTGTGGCGGAATTGCTCAGGGTGGCAGGGGTGGCGCTGTGAGCCTCGAGGACATTCAATTTCCGAAAAATTGGAAAGTAGACCGTTTTGACTCTCTTTTCGATGTCCAACAGGGTAAACAGGTGTCGAAGCAAAATAGGGTAGGAGATAATCAAAGACCATTCCTGCGTACAAAAAATGTCTTCTGGGGGCGAATGGACCTTGCTGATCTTGACGAGATGCATTTCAGTGGCACAGAGGAAAAGCGTCTTGAGCTTCAAAAGGGCGATTTACTCATCTGTGAAGGTGGCGACATTGGCCGTACAGCAATGTGGCTGGGGAATTTGCAGCGATGCTACTATCAGAATCATCTCCACCGTGCACGACTCCGGGATGCAGGCTCTGCCGATTCGCAGTTTGTAATGTATTGGCTATGGTATGCATTTGAATTAGGTAACCACTATCTCGGGCGCGGCAACGTCACGACAATTCCGAACCTTTCACAGTCAAAACTTTGCGAGCTTCCACTACCAATCCCCCCACTCCCCGAACAACGCAAAATAGCCGCTGTCCTTGGTACGGTCCAGAAAGCCATCGAACAACAAGAGCAGATCATCCAGACCACTACCGAGTTGAAAAAGACGCTCATGCAAAAGCTCTTCACCGAAGGACTCAAGGGGGAAAAACAGAAAAAGACGGAGATTGGTTTGGTGCCGGAGAGTTGGGAGGTGGTGGAGTTAGGCAAGTTCTTTCAGATCAAGCATGGCTATGCATTTGATGGGAAGTTTTTCAAGCCATCTGGTGATTTTATACTGATGACTCCGGGGCACTTTAACGAAGAGGGCGGGTTTAGAGATCAAGGAGAAAAAACAAAATATTTTGCCGGTGATATTCCAGAAGGTTATACCCTGGAAAAAGATGATCTCGTTGTTGCAATGACTGAACAGAAATCAGGACTCCTTGGCAGTGCAGCATTTGTTCCTGAGTCCGGAAGGTATCTTCACAACCAACGGCTTGGTTTGATTATTGGCCTGGATACTAAGCGATTGAGCAAACGTTATCTCTTTCATGTATTTAATACGCCTCAACTTCGCATAGAAGTTGCCAAGACTTCAACCGGCTCCAAAGTCAAACACACATCCCCTACGAAACTTCGTGCGGTAAAGGTTGGAGTTCCTTCAACAATTGACGAGCAGAATGAGATAGCGGATGCCCTAGATGCAACAGATATTAAAATTGCTACTGAAACACGCAAGATGACAATTCTTCAAGACCTCTTTAAAAAACTTCTGCACGAATTAATGACGGCGCAAATTCGGGTTTATGAGTTAGCTCACGAAATTCTGCCAGTAGCTGGATCTTGACAAATCATTACAATCGGAGCCACCGATGCCAGTAAATATTAAAATGCTTTCGAAGCGTCTAAGACAGGCAAGGGAAGTCTTGGCTTATTCGTGTGAGGAAGTCACGCAAAGCACTGAGATTGAGGTCGCACGCCTTAAGGCCATAGAAACCGGATCTATAAGACCAGATGGCGACGAAATACTTATTCTAGCTGCATTCTATGATTGTGATTTTCGCGGGTTCCTCGATGAAGAACGACCAGCTCCGGTTCAACAAAGCGACATACTGTTTCGTCGATTTGGTGATGTTTTCACGCCTCAAGATCGACGGTTAATTCAGGAATTTTTGTATTTGTGTGAGACTGAATCTGAGCTAGAAACATTGGTGAATACTAGAAAAGAAAAGTTTTTATTTGCTCCTACTGGTAGCTACTTCAAGTCACATGGACAGCAGGCTGCAGAGGCACTGAGGAACAAACTGGGATATCGAGAAAATGAAGTTCCACGTGATGTCTACAAAGACTTTCGGTCAATTGGCGCACATATTTTTCGAAGAAGACTCGTAAATTCTGACATATCAGGCCTGTACATTGAACATCCTGTAGCTGGGCACTGCATCTTGATCAATTACGATGAAGACATCTACCGCCAGAGATTTTCTGCTGCCCATGAAGTCGCACACGCAGTTTTTGATTCCAGTGAAGAGGTTGTAGTTACCTACAAAACCGGGCGTTCAAAGTACAACAAAGATGACTTTAAGGAGATTAGAGCAAACAGTTTTGCCTCATGCTACTTAATGCCACCGAGTATGCTGAAAAAGTTGGGAGAATGGGATAGAGCAACTGCACAACATTGGGCACAGGAGTTCAGGGTCAGTACAGCGGCATTAGCAAAGGCACTAAAGGATGCTGAATTAATCGACGATGCTACAGCAAGCGAGATCCGGTCAGCCCGTGTTCAATTAGATGATAAAATTGATCCGGAAATAGCCAAGAATCTCACACCACTACAACAGAAACGTCGATATGCATTGTTGGAGCATGGCCTGTCCAACTATTATGTAACGCTTTGTTTTGAGGCATACCGTCAGGAACTTATCAGTGCGGGAAAACTTGCTGAGGCTCTCCGTGTGGAATTGTCAAATCTCGACGAAGTTGCCGTTCTTTTTGGTAGGACTCTTTGCAATGTCACTTGATCCTCGTAATTTTCATCAAATGTTAGTCACCGATACATGTTCCGTTTGGAACTTGATGACGGTCCGCCGCCTTTTCCAATCCGCGTGTTCAGCGAGAGTGTATTTTTGCATAACTCCAATGGTTCTGTTTGAGTGTCTGCATAAACCAAGAAAGATTACAACATCGGCAAAGACTGAATTGCTTAATCGCCTCAAGCTCGCTCGTAAGAATGGATCATTTCCAATACATGCCTGTGATTTGGACGATCTTGCGGAGATTACCCGTGGCGCACCAAAAGGGCTGGGGAGTGGTGAGTTGTCTTGCATTGCAGTGGCATACCGCATGATGACAATCGGCGTGATGACAGACGAAAAAAAGGCGCGGCGCTATGCAGAAACGCAACTTAATTTGAAGGTTGAAACTACTCCACGGCTCTATGGATGGCTCCACTATCACGGGCATTTATCTGATGCTGATCATAATGAAGTGATAGCTGAACACGAAATATATGAAGATCGCCCTCTGTCCAAATTTTTCCAGGTGGCATATGAAGCTGCGTTACACCAGAGACTTTATGGTTGATAAAATCAGGCTGATGAGTGTCTCTCAAAAGCAGGTACCACCCGTGCATCATATATGGTTGGCAAGTTAATCTAGGGAGTCGCCATGCCCAAACCTACCGAACACAAAACCGTCCAGGCCCGCATCCTGAAATACGCCCAGGAGATCGGCTGGACCTTTGTCCCTCGTGAAGAGGCCGAAAAGCGGCGCGGCTTCGATCCCGGTCTTTCTCCAAAGGATCAGGCAAAAGGGACCTCCCTCTTCTTTGATGACCTGCTGGACAAAAAGGTCCGACAGTTTAATCCCCATTACAGCGAAGCCCCCGGCGCTCTGCTGGGCACGTTCCGCCATATCCATCCCGACATCTACGGCAACCGTGATTTCGTCAAGATGCTCCGTAACCGCAGCACCTATTACGACCATGAGGAAAAGCGTGAGCGGGACCTGGCCCTGATTGACTACCAGAACCAGAAAAAGAACGTCTATGAGGTGACTGAGGAGTTCGCCTTTCATAACGGCCACTACGGTACTCGCGAGGATGTGGTCTTTCTGATCAATGGTATTCCGGTGCTGGTGATCGAATGCAAGAACGCCACAAAGGATGAGGCTATTGCCCTGGGGGTGGACCAGCTCCGACGTTATCACCACGAAACCCCGGAGCTGTTTGTGCCGGAGCAGCTTTTTACCGCCACCGATGCCATCGGCTTTGCCTACGGGGTGTCGTGGAACACGGTGCGCCGCAATATCTTCAACTGGAAACATGAAGAGGTGGGCAAGCTGGAAGCTAAGGTCAAAAGCTTCTGCTCCATTCCCCAATTGCTTGCCTTTATCCGGGATTACATTGTCTTTGCTGAAAAGGATGAGGAACTACAAAAGTACATCCTGCGTCAGCACCAGACCGGTGCGGTGGAGGCGGTCATCAACCGTGCCCTTGATACCAAGCGCAAGCGCGGGTTGATCTGGCATACTCAGGGGAGCGGCAAGACCTTTACCATGATCAAGGCCGCTGAGATGTTGTTTCGGGCACAAAAGGCAGATAAACCAACCATCCTGCTGATGATCGACCGCAACGAGCTGGAAGATCAGATGCTGCGAAACCTGGCGTCGCTGGGGGTGGGCACTCTGGAACATGCAAGCAGCATCAGTAAGCTGAATAACCTGCTTAAGGACGATTTTCGCGGCATCATTGTGACCATGATCCACAAGTTCCGCGACATGCCGGCAAATATCAATACCCGCCCCAACATCTATATCCTGATTGACGAGGCCCACCGTACTACTGGCGGAGATCTGGGCAATTACCTTATGGCCGGACTTCCCAATGCCAGTTACATCGGCTTTACCGGCACACCGGTGGACAAGACCGCCTATGGCAAGGGAACCGTCAAGACCTTTGGCTGCGAGGATGACAAGGGGTATCTGCACAAGTATTCCATTGCCGATAGTATTGAGGATGGCACTACCCTGCCGCTCTACTACAACATTGCCCCCAATGAGATGTTGGTGCCGCATGAGACGCTGGATAAGGAGTTCCTCTCCCTGGCCGAGGCAGAAGGGGTGGCGGACATTGAGGAGCTGAACAAGATTCTGGATCGGGCCGTAAACCTGAAAAACTTTCTTAAGGGGAAGAAACGCATCCAGCAGGTTGCCAAGTATGTGGCGGAGCATTACCGGCAGAATGTGGAGCCGCTGGGGTATAAGGCCTTTCTGGTGGGCGTTGATCGTGAGGCCTGCGCCCATTACAAGAAGGCACTGGATAAGTTTCTGCCGCCGGAATACTCAGAGGTTGTCTATACCGGCAACAATAACGATTCCAAGCTGCTGAAGTCATTCCACCTGGAACCGAAGAAAGAGCGGCAGATTCGCAAGAGCTTTGCCAAGCTGGAACAGTTTCCAAAAATCCTGATTGTTACCGAAAAGCTGCTGACCGGCTTTGACGCACCGGTGCTCTACGCCATGTATCTTGATAAACCGATGCGTGATCATACCCTGCTACAGGCCATTGCCCGCGTTAATCGCCCCTATGAGAATGAACAGGCCGAGATGGTCAAACCGCACGGCTTCGTGCTGGATTTTGTCGGCATCTTTGACAAGCTGGAAAAGGCGCTGGCCTTTGACAGTGACGAGATCAATGCCGTGATCAAGGATCTGAAACTGCTCAAGATACTGTTCAAGAATAAAATGACCGAAAAGGCACCTGCATACCTTGAACTGATCGAACGGAACTTTGACGATAAGGATGTGGATACCCTGGTGGAGCATTTCCGCGACCCGGAACGGCGTAAGGAGTTTTTCAAAGAGTACAAGGAAATTGAGATGCTCTACGAGATCATCTCGCCTGACCTGTTCTTGAGGCCATATCTGGATGATTACACAACGCTGTCAGCGATCTTCCATGTGGTGCGCAAGCAGTACACCAAGCAGGTGTATGTTGATCGGGATTTCCAGAAAAAGACCAATGAGCTGGTTCAGGAACATATCAGCAGCTACGGAATCAAAGAGGTTGATGAATTTATCGAACTCAATGCGGAAACCATTGAGCTGATCAAGAATAAGAAGGGTGACGGCAGCACCAAGATCATCAACCTGGTGAAAAGTATTGCCAAAAAGGCTGAAGAACAGAGTGATGATCCGTTCCTGATTGCCATGGCTGAGCGGGCCAAGGCAATTCAGGAGAATTTTGAAAACCGCCAGACCAGCACTTCAGATGCGCTTGATGCACTGCTGAAAGAGATTGAAGCAAATGAGGCCCGGAAAAAAAAACAGGCAGAAAAGGGATTCGATGGCCTGACCTACTTTGTGTATCAATCACTAAAAGATGCCGGTGTTGCCAATGCCGACGCAGTGAGTCGGAAAATTAAAGAGGCGTTTGTACAGTTTTCCAACTGGCACAAGAGTGAGAGCTCCTTACGCGAGCTGCGGCAAGAAGTAACCTTTGCCATCTTTGCTGAGCTTGATGATCTTGAGCGGGTTACTTCATTGGTTGATGATCTGTTCAGGCTGCTTGAAAAGAACCGGGCAGAAGGCAAATAACGATGAGCGAGGACTCTAAAAAGACATTCAAGGATCGGGTCTACCAGTGGGCGGACAAGTTAGAGATTAACGTAGCCTGGCTTGGAGTGCGCTCCATGCGCAACAAATGGGCCTCATGTTCCACCAATGGCCATCTGAATTTCAATGAGGATCTGCTGGCCCTTGATCAGGAGCTATGGGACTACGTTATAGTTCACGAACTGCTCCACTTTTTTGTTCATAATCACGGCAAGCTGTGGAAGAGCCTGATGCGGGCGCATCTGGGGGATTATGAGCGGTTAGCTGAACGATTGGCCGGAAGTGATATGAGGTAGAGCATGAAAAATGCGAATATTAAAGAGGATAAGTCTGCTGATAAAATGGATGATAATTTTGATCCTCAGTTTATTACGTTTAAAATGAGAACATGGGGCCATATCCATAAAGACACCCCAGATCATTATATATCAACTGTTTATATTGACATTCTTTATGGTGATGATCAGGAAAAGATCGGGGAAGGCAAGGCTTTCGAGGTAAGGATGGACCATCTTGTAAATGATGGTACATGTTCTTTGTTCGATGTATTCGATTGTTACGCAGATGATCTGTTTTCGCCTTACGAAGAGCTGTTTGAGGATGATGAACTGATATCTTCTGTTGAAGACGAAGTAAGCGGTTTGGGCAATATTATAATCATCAAGTCAATCGTTCTTCGTCCAGAGTATCGTGGCAAAGGATTGGGTGGTATTCTAGCTTTGGCAATTGCAGAACAATTTGATGGCCAGGATATCGTGGCATTAAAGCCATGGCCCTTGAATCCCGGCTGTCGTGAAAAATCAGAAAAGAAATGGGATTTGCCACCCTTGACTAAGATGCAACAAAAGGTTATCGCGAAAAAGTTGAGACAGAGCTATATGAGCGCGGGATTTCGACCACTTTTCAGAGGAAGCGACCACCTTTATCTTACACATTACCAACATCCAACGGCAACTCAGTTAATTGACCAGTGGAATGAGGAACATCAGGTTTCGTGATCTGGGGGCAGTTATTCTAAAATTTCTCCACACCGCCGACATCCACCTATGGAATGCCCAGCAAAAAGAGCCCAGTTCAGAATGTTGCTGAAACAAAAAGACAATCGCAATGCTGACATACAGGAGTTAAACCGGCTGCTTGGCTTCAATCTAACTGCCAAGCAACGCTTTATGGTTGAGCGGGAGCTTAAATGCCTCCAGTCTGGGGAGCGTAACGAACAGAATTCTGCGTATTACTTAGACTTCCGTTATAAGGATTCTAAAAACTGGGCAGTCATTCATGACCTGCGAATTGAACACCGGGGCCGGGTGGCACAGATAGACCATTTGCTCATCAATCGCTTCCTTGACGTTTTTGTGCTTGAGTCCAAAAACTACTATTACGGTATTAAGGTTACTCTGGAAGGCGAATTCCTGGTCTGGAACGGCAAGACGTATCAGGCCATTGAATCACCCATAGAACAGAACAATCGCCATATTCAGGCATTGCAGATGTCTGTTGATGATCGAAATCTTGGGCCTAAACGACTGGGGTTCGCAATTCCTATTGGTTACCGCAACGTTGTGATGCTGTCGCCAACCTCCAAAATTATAAGGCCAGATGCCGCCCCGTTTGACCTTTCTGCTGTTCAGAAAGCAGATGCATTTGCGTCGTTTATTGAAAAGGAGATGGATAAGAAGTCAATCATTGAGGCCCCCAAGCTTATCGGCAGTGATACCTTGCAAGAGTTTGGGGAGAAACTCACTGCTGTCCCATAGTTTTCAAAGCAACGCCAGTTGAGGATTTGGCAATGCTTTCGTTGGTTTGAATAAGCTTTCCAGGTCTCTTCGTTCGAACAGATTGAGCTGTAATAACCGTAACATCTGCT
>Ga0228536_1001959_pt1 | contig 14877 bp, 9 predicted proteins | sample SJ1Smetagenome_FD_168611 | JGI IMG/M metagenome (GOLD analysis project Ga0228536, IMG submission 168611) | Enriched culture of PCE-dechlorinating microbial communities from Ithaca, New York, USA - SJ1.S | ecosystem: Engineered > Modeled > Simulated communities (microbial... > Unclassified...
CCCTTAGGCTTATGCGGTATTAGCAGACGTTTCCATCTGTTGTCCCCCTGTATAGGACAGATCCTCACGCGTTACTCACCCGTCCGCCACTTAAGTATGCTCAAAGCAAGCTCCTCGCATACCCCGTTCGACTTGCATGTGTTAAGCACGCCGCCAGCGTTCGTCCTGAGCCAGGATCAAACTCTCCGTTTGATTCCTGTGCTTTATGCTCGCCCTTCGCTTGGCTCGCACGTCTCTCTTATGACTGACCGCGACTCTTAAGCCATCAGTCAGTCCGCTTGTTTTCTCTTTTGCTTGCCCTTATCCCTTTGTCATGGTGCCCACTTCCGTGTCCTACTGTGTCAGAAGGCGCCCCGGAAGCACAACAGGCGCTAGTATATGACGCATGTCGAAATACGTCAAGTATTTTTTTTGCGTTTTTTTCATTTTTTTTACTAGGACACCCGGGCTGGTGGCTTCTGCGCGGGTTTATTTATCCGGGACTCAAGATGCCGGAACGGAATCTATCATGCTCTTTTTTGCACGTTGAAAAGCATGCCGTATTTTGTTTTTACGTCAGGAGCGATTGCTTTCGGGCTGTCAATTTTATAATAATTTTATTTAGCCATGTCTTTTAATTAAGAATAAGTACATTTTGAACCCGCGCACATCCATCAGACACTTTTGTCTAAAATACCGCGTGCATAGTTGTGAATGTTGTTTTTAGAAAATTAAATTTGTTTCGCGTTTCACACTTGTGATAGAATATTTGACAGCGCGGTATTGCTGACATTGACGGCGACACGGCTTCGGCAAGCTGTCGGACGATCTCTGTCGGCACTGAGTCGGTTTGTGACAGTTTGCTTAGCTATGTTTTAAATGACGCGGCGTCACAAGGTTTTTTATGTCCGGCTTAGGCGCATCAGTTCATACATCGGCCACATTGCAGCAAAGGAGGGATATGGCGGAGGCTTTCTATAAATCAGCGCATATACCGGCTTATTGAGAAAAATTATATCTTTTTCCAAAAACATAGGAGGAGGTTCATTATGTTTAAGGGGCTTAAAGACAGCAACAGCCTTACTAAAATGCGTACGCCACACACCTACGCCATCATCTTCTTCGTCGTACTTTTCTGCTGGATCCTCACTTTCATGGTACCGGCGGGCAAATTCAGCGTGCATGACGTGGAGTACAAGGGCGCCAACGGAGAGACGAAGACCAGGACCGTTCTCATGCCCGAGACATTCAGATACAGCTACAACCTTAACACTCAGTTTATAGCGACCGAGCTCAAAAAACTTTCGGAGAACCCCGAGGCGGCGAAAAACGCCGGCGTCGACGAAGCCGCGCTTCGCGACCTGCTGGCCACCGATCCTTCGAAATGGAGCCAGTCAGACCTCGACAAAATAGGCCTTACTGACGACGCGCTCTATAAGATGTACGGCGAGTCCATATACGACACCAGCAAGAAACTGCACAAGACCGCAAGGGTGTGGGGGACCGACGACTTCGGCGGATTCGGGTTCATGAACTACGTGTTCGAGGGGCTCGTTACCGGAAGCAAATACGGCTCTGCCGTAGGTATAGTGGCTCTGATACTTGTGGTCGGCGGTGCCTTTGGCATAATAATGAGGACAGGGGCCGTTGAGTCAGGAATCTACGCTTTCATAAGAAATACAAAAGGGCTTGAGCGCCTTGCGCTGCCGATGATCTTTTTCCTGTTCTCGCTTGGCGGAGCCACGTTCGGTATGTCGGAAGAGGTAATACCTTTCGCCATGATAATGGTGCCTTTCGTGATAGCGCTTGGATATGACTCCATAGTGGCCGTCACAGTGACGTTTGTGGCGTCACAGGTCGGCAACGCAGTTTCGTGGATGAGCCCCTTCAGCGTCGCGATAGCGCAGGGCATAGCCGGAATACCCGTACTGTCCGGCGCAACGTTCAGGCTCACCATGTGGTTCATAGTAACGGCGCTTGCGGCCGCATACATGATGGTATACGCCGAAAGGATCAGGAAGAACCCCAAGCTGTCGGTGGTATACAACTCTGATGCTTTCTTCCGCGACAAGATAGAAAAAACTACCGAAGAAGAGAAACATTTCACGCTCGGGCACAAACTGATACTGCTTGAGATGCTGGCCGTGCTGATTTGGATCATATGGGGCGTCACTAAAAAGGAGTATTACATCCCTGAAATAGCCTCCCAGTTCTTCGTGATGGGTTTCGCCGCAGGCGTGACGGCAATCATCTTTAAGCTCAACAAAATGGGCATAAACGAGATGGCGTCGTCGTTCCAAAGCGGCGTGGCAGACCTGGCAGGGACTGCGGTAGTGGTAGGCATGGCTAAGGGTATACTTTTGGTCCTGGGCGGAGCAGACGCCACTGTGCCTTCAGCTCTCAACACAGTGCTTTACAGCATCGGCAACCTTCTGCAAGGCGTCCCCGCGATGGTCACAGCGTGGTGCATGTACATATTCCAGAGCCTCTTCAACCTCGTAGTGACATCGAACTCGGGGCAGGCTGCGCTTACAATGCCAATAATGGCGCCTCTTTCAGACGTGGTCGGCGTGTCTCGGCAGATAGCGGTCCTGGCCTACCAGATGGGAGCGGGTTTTGTGGACGCGTTTACGCCGGTATCTGCAAGCCTTATCGGTGTGCTGGGCGTTGCGCGTATAGACTGGTCGACATGGGCGAAGTTCCAGATAAAGATGCAGGGATTTTTCTTCCTGCTTGGGACAATAGCCATCATCATAGCCGTAATGATCAACTTCCAGTAACCGATACGGCAAGCCTGGCTTAAGCGGCACATAGCAAAGGGGGAACAGCAGATAGACACCATGATAACCTTGATAAAAAAAGCGGAAGTTTACGCGCCCGAATACATGGGCGTAAAGGACGTGCTGCTGCTCGGCGATAAGATAGCCGCCGTAGGAGAGGACATATCCTTTGACATGAAGGGGTTTGCGGATGTTACTGAGATCGACGCCCATGGGAAATCTCTGGTTCCGGGGTTCATAGATTCCCACGTCCACCTGCAGGGCGGCGGCGGAGAAGGCGGGTTCTCCACAAGGACGCCGGAGGCGTCATTGTCGGACATCACAACGGCAGGGGTCACAACAGTTGTGGGCTGCCTCGGCACAGACGGAACCGCGCGCGACGTCGTCTCGCTGCTGGCCAAGGCAAGAGGGCTGGATGAGGAAGGCGTGACCACATACATATACACCGGTTCATACAGGCTTCCAACAAGGACCATAACCGGCGACATCATGAAAGACATAATGGTCGTCGATAAAGTCATCGGCATAGGCGAGATCGCCATATCAGACCACCGCTCGTCGCAGCCGACCTTCGAAGAGTTCGTGAGGGCAGTGGCGGACGCGCGCGTAGCGGGGATGCTTTCCGGAAAGGCCGGAATAATAAACATCCACTTAGGCGACGGCAAAAGAAAAATAGACCTGATAAAAAGGGCCGTGCGCGAGACGGAGATCCCTATTGCACAGTTTTTACCGACGCATGTGAACAGAAACGGCGAGCTGTTCGAAGAGTGTGTGGAGTACGCCAAGTCCGGCGGATATATCGACTTCACGGGAAGCGACGATCCTGATTTCTGGGAGGAGACAGACGGTGAGGTCCGTTTCAGCAAAGGACTCAAGAGGCTGTTGGAAGAGGGCGTCAGCCAGGACAATTTCACAATCTCATCGGACGGTCAGGGAAGCCTGCCCATATTCAACGAAAAGAAAGAGTACGTAGGGATAGGGGTAGGCAAACAGTCCTGTCTGATAAAAGCGCTTAAGGAGTGCGTATTCAGGGAGAATATCCCGCTTGAGACGGCCCTTCGAGCTCTTACATCTAACCCGGCCAAAGTGCTTAAGCTGCATAGAAAAGGAAGGATTAAGGCCGGAATGGACGCAGACCTCTGCCTCCTTGACAAGGACATCGACGTAGACACAGTGATAGCGAAGGGTAAGATAATGGTGCGCGACAAACGTCCCGTCGTGTACGGCACTTTTGAACAGAAAAGATAGCGCAGAAGGCACAAAATGCCTGACCGGCCGGCGCAAATGCGGACAAAATGCCACATTGACAGAGCTGTGACGCCATGGCATAATAGCGCAAACTCGCATAACGTCATAGGAGCAGGCGATGAGCCATAGAAACGCTGGCTTGTGGGGCTGGGCCGGGACGACAACCCGGCAGCAGGCGTAATTTTTACGGCCTGCGGGACCGTTTTAAACGATTCCGCAGGCCGTATTTTCTTGCCTGCACGCAATGGAGGAAGCAGTCATGGAAAAAATTGAAGAGATCTATACGGGGCTAACTTCGCAAGAGGCGGCCGAACGGCTGCGGCAATACGGACTCAATACCATTGAGCCGCAAAAAAAATCGAGCCTGTCAAAAGCCGTCATAAGCTTTTTGTCAGAGCCGGTATTCCTGTTGCTTATCGGCGCGTCGCTCATCTATTTCATACTTGGCGAGCCGCGCGACGGGGTAGTAATGCTCGTGTTCGTCACATTCATGGCCGGAATAAACCTTTATCAGGAATGGAAAACGGACAAAACGCTGGAAGCGCTGAGAAACCTGTCTTCTCCGAAGGTAAGGGTGATCAGGGACGGCAAGGAGACCGTAGTCGCGTCCGACGACCTTGTGCCAGGCGATATCATGCTGCTCGCCGAAGGAGAGAGAATACCGGCAGACGGGGAGATCCTGTTCGCCGACGGCTTCGGCGTAGACGAGTCAGCTCTGACAGGCGAACCCGATATAGTGTGGAAAACCGCGGCGCATGAGCCTGACGACGGATCTTACTGGAAGCAGAACCATTGCTACACAGGGACAAACGTGATCGCGGGGAGGGCCGTGGTTCGCGTCACAGCCACAGGACAAGCGTCGGAATATGGAAAAATAGGGAAAGACATAGCCGAGGCGCCGGACAGACCGACGCCGCTTGAAAAACAGACAAGAAAGCTTGTGCGTAGCTGCTCTGTCTTCAGTTTCGCGATGATGCTGCCCGTCATATGCGCCACGCTTTGGAACGGCAGCGGATTAGCAGACGCGGTTATGTCCGGGATAACGTTGGCCATGGCCACAATTCCCGAAGAGTTTCCCGTAGTGCTCACCGTCTTCCTGGCCATGGGCGCATGGCGCATAGCGCAGCGCAACGCTCTTATAAGGAGGATACAGTCTGTCGAGACACTGGGGGCCGTCACGGTCCTTTGCGTAGACAAGACCGGGACTCTGACACAAAACAAAATGACGCTTCGCGAGCTGGTACCGTTCAGGGACAACAGCGTGAATGATCTGCTGAAAGCAGCCGTCATGGCATCGGAGACAAACCCCTACGATCCCATGGAGACCGCGCTGATCAAGGCTGCCGAAGAACGCGGCCTTGACGTTTCGTCTCTTCAGGGACATTCGCTCGCATACGAGTATCCTTTCTCATCCGAAGCCAGGATGATGGGCCATGTTTGGGCTATAGACGACCATTTTGTGCTCGCTGCGAAAGGGTCCCCAGAAAACATCTTCCGGCTGTGCGAACTCGCAGAATCCGACATCAAAGAAATAACCGCCGAGCAGGAGCGCCTGTCTAACCGCGGCTGCAGAGTTCTCGCGATTGCCATGAGCAGATTTGAAGGCAACATCCCCGAGAAGCTCACTGAATGCAGGCTGCGGCTCATCGGGCTGGCCGGCTTCATGGACCCGCCTCGTGAGGCCGTCCCTGCCGCCATAAACGCGTGCAGCCGAGCCGGTATAAAAGTGGCGATGATAACAGGCGACAACAGCACCACCGCCCACAGGATCGCGCACGAAGTCGGACTTGAGGCGGCAGGCGAGAACGAGCACGTAATAATAACCGGAGATGAGCTGGAAACTTATGACGAGGATAGCCTCGTCCAAAAACTCAAACGTGTCACGATATTCTCACGCATACTGCCGCGACAGAAAATGCGCATCGTCAAGGCTTTCAAAGCCGCCGGCGAGGTTGTGGCTATGACAGGAGACGGAGTGAACGACGCGCCCGCGCTCAAATATGCCGACATCGGGATCGCCATGGGCAAACGCGGCACGCAAGTGGCGCGTGAGGCTGCCGACATGGTGCTGCTAAACGACGATTTCACGACTATCGTCGACACTATCCGCGACGGACGCCGCATATACGACAACATACGAAAAGCGATGGAGTACATAATAGTGATACATGTCCCCATAGCGCTGTCAGCGCTCGCGGCGCCGCTGCTGGTGTTTTCTACGCTCCTTCTGCCGATCCACGTGGTCCTTCTCGAACTGATAATAGACCCGACATGTTCAATAGTATTCGAGCGGCAGCCCGCTGAGCCAAACATAATGGACAGGCCGCCCAGACCGGCAAACTCTTCAATCGTGACAAAAGATGTCTTCATAAAAGCTATAAGCCAGGGGCTTGCCATATTCGCGGCGTCATTCGGTTCTTACTTATACACACTGCCGACTGAAGGCGCTGAGCACGCGCGCACTTTCTTCCTCACAGTCCTTGTGCTCGCAAACCTTTTTCTGGTATACGTAAACCAGTCAGAAACGAAACACGCGTTTACCCAGAAGGGTTGCATGGACCCAGTTCCGTGGATGATCAACATAACAATACTCTCTGGTCTGATACTGCTTTCGTCGGTACCCGCCCTCGCGGACGCCGCAAAATTAAAGCAGCTATCTTGCGGCGACTTCGCCTACGCCACTGCCATTGCCGCAGCGGCCACATTCTGGTGGGAGTTTGTGAAGTTTTTTAAACGAACACCGGGGATCAACGGAAATTAAGTTAAACTCAAACTTCGCAGTAAAGAATATATGACAGCAGCATGACAATTCAACAATAATCGGCAAAAAGAGCGGCATAGTGCATGGGCCCCGTTCCTTGGTAAAATTCAGTTACCATGCTAAAACAATACCATACGGAGGCCCATGCCATGAAAAGAACATCACAGTCCCCAACATCGGTTCATCCCCACGCCTGCGGGGAACACTGCATTGTTTCTGTTATGCCTGCCAGAATTGTCTTGACGGGCGACATTGGGTCAGATATACTGCTGACAAGCCCATCAGGCTGCATACCAGTCGTGGGGAATTGGCCCCCCGCCTGAAGTAGCAGAAGAGGGGCTCTTTTTTTGTCCATATAAAAAATCCAAACTTCGGTAAGCGTCAAATATCCCGGACCTTGGATAACTTCCAGGAATCCGCGATATTATTCACGCACTAAAGACAGAGAGCAGTGCTGAGTCTCAAAGGTTTACTGTGCAGAGGAAATGTCGTTATGTCCGACATGTAAGCTGTCTGGCAAATCTTTGCTCCACGGCAGCAGAATATGCCAGCTATCTTTGGGAATGTTTGGCATGGTCTCAAATATGTATTTGAAATATTCAAAGGGCTTGAGTGCGAAACGCGTTAAGATAGAGCCACTAGCGCGGAGTTTTAGAGCCAGTAGTGCGCTCGAATAGAGTCACCCTGCGCGCTATAAAGAACCACCTTCCTAAAACTCCTGTAAGATGAAAATACTGCTGCACAGCAGAAATTATCTTCAGAAGGTGTATGTTTGTTGTAAACTAAAAATCCCCAGAATTTGCAAAACCGCCATTGAAAGCACGACCTGAACCAAATACTTTTTAGGGCGCTCCTTCGGGGCCAAATATTTCGTCATATTTTTTTTAAGCCAGTCACACTCTATCGTGAGCTGGCAAACCTTCTGCTGCAGGACTGTGATCTCGCGTTCCTTTGCATCTGCTTCCCGGATGCCGTCCGTTGCACCTCGCCGAAAAACATCGGCAGCATGATCTTGGAATTGTTTATGCCAGCCGCTCAAAGTCGCCGGTGATATTTGATACTTTTCGGCAAGTTCATTAAGCGTGTGCTGTCCACTGAGCAGTTCCAGTACGACCTTCGATTTGAATTCCGGGTTATAAGTATTTTTCTTCTTCATCTCACTATTGTATTCGGTTCTGTCATATTTTTATGTCTCATATCATGGAAGCACTATACTTGAAAAACGCTCACAGCTGGAATCCCCCTGAATTTGTAAACATTCGCTCTCTTAAGAACGGGACAGAGCTTGAATCTGCGTAAGAAAGCATCTGTTGCTATAGCAAGTTCATAGTCAAAAACAAGGAACTATGATATTCTTTTCATGACATGAACCTCCGTATGGTATCGTTTTAGTATGGCAACTAAATTTTACCAAGGAATGGGGCTTATGCTGCTCTTTTTGCCGATTTTTATTGAATTGTCATGGTCCGGTCACGTTTTCTAAAGTGCAAAGTTTAAGTGAGTAAGTAAAAATATTGACTCCTTTTCTAAAAAATGCGCAAATGATCTTACAAAAAATGGTTCTATCATATTATTGAATTTGTTTCTTATGTAATGTTTTTAGAAAAAATTCATAACGCCTTTTAATGCTACGCATGAATCAAGAATTATTAAAACGGGATTGGAGTAAAAGAGTGGAGGATATTTTAATGGAAAATATCGCTCATGTTAAACATAACATAGATGGAACATGGTCTACACAGAACATCCTTGAACATTCGAATAATGTGGCTAAACTCTCTTCTCTTTTTGCAGGTAGTTTTGGAAATGAAGACTGGGGATATCTTTGTGGAAAAATTCATGATATTGGAAAAATAAAATCAACTTGGCAAGGTTATATAAGGAACGCTACTGGATATAATAACGATTCACCAATTGAGGATTCCGAAAAGGGAAATCACAGTACAGCTGGGGCCATTTTGATTCTGGATAAATTTTATTCTCATAAAAATCAAGTTGAAAAACTGAAGTCACTTCTTCTTGCATATATAATAGCTGGACATCATGCTGGACTGCTTGATTATAATGAAGGTGAGGGTGCCTCCTTAACTTCCCGAATTTTTAAATCTGCAACTGAAATAAAAAATGAAGAATTAAATCAAATAAATTGTTCTGATGAAGAAAAAAAACTGCTGGACATAGAACTGCCAATAACAAAACCTGCTGGAGGGAAAATTAATTATCCTGAACATATGCATTTATGGATCAGGATGCTTTTTTCTTCTCTCGTTGATGCAGATTATCTTGATACAGAAGCTTTTATGTACCCTGAATTATCAGAGCTTAGAGGAAATTATCCTACTATCACAGAATTGAAAGATCGTTTTGATGTTTTTATGTCTGAAATGGCAGGGAATGCCCCAGATACATATGTAAATAGACAAAGAAATTATGTATTACAGCAGTGCATAGAGAAAGGAAAAGATAAACCAGGTTTTTTCTCATTAACCGTTCCTACCGGCGGGGGCAAAACACTTTCGGCAATGGCTTTTGCACTTGAGCATGCCTTAACCCATAACAAAGACAGAATAATAATGGCTATCCCTTATACAAGTATCATTGAGCAGACTGCTAAAGTATATAAATACGGCTCGGATGAAGAAGAAAAAATCAAGAATAACATAGAAAAAAATAAAATTTTGTTCGGCGAAGAAAATGTACTAGAACATCACAGTAACGTAGATACAGAACAAATGGAATATAAAAATATCTTGGCATCTCAGAACTGGGATGCTCCTGTGATTGTAACAACCAACGTAGAACTGCTGCAGTCACTGCACGCAAGCCGACCTTCAAGTTGTAGAAAATTACATAACATAACAAACAGCATAATAATTCTTGATGAGGCACAAATGTTGCCTCCTGAATACATGGAAGCAATCGTTTCAACGTTGCGGGGATTGGTAGAAAGTTTTGGAGTAACTGTTCTGCTATGTACAGCAACACAACCCGCACTGACCGGGAAAATTGGCTCCTCAATGACGTCATTTAAAGGTATCGAATATTGCAAAGAGATAATTGAAAACCCGGCTGAGCTGATGGAAACCCTGAACAGGGTTAAGTATCAATATGTGCCAGCAGAATTTGACAGATCTCTGTCATGGGAGGAAATTTCCAAGGAACTCACAAAGGAAAATCAGGTCTTATGTATTGTTAATACCAGAAGAGACTGCAGAGAGCTTTACAGTTTTATGCCAGAGGGCACGATACATCTTTCTGGTTATATGTGCCATGAGGAAATAAGTGATTTAATTTCGGAAATAAAGCAAAAATTGTTAAGTAATGAACCTGTAAGAGTTATCAGCACACAGCTTGTAGAAGCAGGTGTTGACATAGATTTTCCTGTGGTGTGGCGTGCTTTGGCAGGAATGGATTCTATTGCACAAGCAGCAGGACGTTGCAACAGGGAAGGTAAGCTAACAGAAAAAGGCCGAGTGGTAATATTCCTGCCGCCTAATCCACTGCCGGGAGGAAACATAAAAATTGCTGCACAGGTAACAGATACTATGCTAAAGAATATTAACTTAAATGGGATAAGTCCGCAGACATTTAAAGATTATTTTAGTCAATTTTATGCCTTTCAGCATAGCCTTGATAAGCCGGATTTTAAAACATTGCTTGTCAATGGCGCAATGGACGGCATATTCCAGTTTCGCACATTTGCATCACAGTTTAAAATTATTGACGATAGTGGACAACAAGGTATTTTTGTGCAATATGTCAATAATAAAAAAGACCCCAATAACATTAATGGCGAGAGAAGTGGAAAAGAGCTTATCGGTATTCTTAGGAAAAGCGGCCCCTCAAGGAAACTTATGTCAAAACTTCAAAGATTTACAGTTAATGTTCCAAAACATGTATTCAATAAATTATACAAAGATGGTGCCATTGAAACTGTTCAGAACTATTTTGTATTAGCGGATTGTTTTTACCAGAATGGAATGGGGGTGGTTCTCGACGGTAATGCTATATGGACTTCAAATGATTATTTCTTATAGCCAATGCAGAAAGGGGGAAAGCAATTATGGATTATTTTGACAAGACATTTTGTATTGAAGTCTGGGGGGATTATGCGTGTTTTACTAGACCTGAAATGAAGGTTGAAAGAGTAAGTTACGATGTGATTACTCCGTCAGCCTCGAGAGGAATATTTCAATCAATATTCTGGAAACCGGCTATAGAATGGCAAATAGAAAAAATAGAAATAATTAATCCTATCAAATGGATATCAATACGAAGAAACGAAACAGGTGCATTGATGAGCCCCCAAAGTAACGGGCTTTTTATAGAAGATTGCAGACAACAAAAAGCGGGGCTTTTACTTAGAGACGTCAGGTACAGACTACATGCAAAGCAGATATTTATCCCTCTTTTAAAGAGGAAAAAAAATGTGAATCAGCTGCCTGGATATTTAATTGAAGAGGAAGAACAGATTTTATTTAAAAAAGACGAGAATCCTGGAAAGTATCATGCAATTTTTGATAGAAGAGCTAAGAATGGCAAATGTTTTATGCAGCCCTACCTGGGATGTAGGGAATTCAGCTGCAGCTTTCGTTATGTCGGCGAAAATGAGTCTCCCGCAAAAACAATTAATGAGACAAGGGATTTAGGGTTTATGCTTTACGACATGGATTATTCTGATCCAAACAATATATCCCCAATGTTTTTCAGAGCGAAACTTGATGACGGAGTGTTAAAAGTGCCCCCAGTTACAAGTGGGGAGGTATATAGATGATACTTCAAGCTCTTGTTAACTATTATGACAGGCGGGTAACAGATCCCGATAGTGAGATCGCTCCATTTGGATTGGAGAAGAAAGATCTGAAGTTTATTATTGAAATAGATGAAAACGGCAAATTCATTAATCTTATTGACCTAAGGGGGAGTGACAAAAAAGGTAAATATTATCTTCTCCCGCGTTCAGAAGGCAGGTCGGGAACAAATAGCTGGCAAACGGCCTTTCTTTTATGGGATCATTGGGGCTATGTTTTAGGCTGTCCCAAAAGTGATACAGAGAAGGAAAAATTAAGAGCTGCACAACAAAAAGAAACTTTTATCAAAAAAATTATATCCCTTCCTGATATTATAAAAAATGACAAAGGTGTGGCTGCCGTTATCAAATTTTATGAAGCAGGACAAGAATCAGAAGTTATGAAACATAGTAATTGGCCTGAATGTAGAAAAATAAACGGATGCAATATATCTTTTAAACTTAATAGCGATACTATCTTGGTTCCAGAGCGAGAGGTTGTAAAAAATTGGGTAATAGAAAATGCTAAAGCTTCCTCCTCAAACGAAGACAAAATAATAGGGCGCTGTCTTGTTTCTGGAGAAATAGGAGAAATTAAAAAAACGCATACGAAATTTTCAATTGGGGGTAATCAGGCAGCGCTAGTCGCTTGCCAGAAAAACAGTGGTTACGATTCTTACGGGAAAGAACAGGCTTACAATGCTCCGGTGTCTGTTAAAAGTGAATTTGCTTATTCAACAGCTCTCAAATCTCTTTTAGAATCAGAACATAATAAAACGTATATTAATGATTTAATTCTTCTATTCTGGGCGCAGCCCAAAACTTTAACTGCAGAGGAAACAAAGGAGATAGAAGAAAAATTTTTATTTTTAATTTCTACTCCTTATGTGGAAAATCAAAATAATACCAACAATGGGATTGAAGCCGTAAAAAATCTTTTTGAATCAATAAAAACTGGGAAAATGCCTGTTGATATGGGTGATAAGTTTTACGTACTCGGAATATCTTCAAATGTTGCAAGAATAGTTGTCCGTTTGTGGAAAAGTGGCAGCATTAGCGATTTCTCAGAAAAAATAATTGATTATTTTAATGATATGGAAATTGACAGATCTCCAAAAGATCCTCCCTATCTAACTTTTAAAGAAATGTTAAGTTCTGTCGCCATTGATTATAAAATTGACAAGCTGCCACCAAATCTTTCCGGTTCAGTTCTTATGTCGATTCTTAATGGCATGCCCTATCCAGCGACCTTTTTTCAGCATGCGATAAGACGGATAAGAGCTGAACGAAAAGTTCCTCGCGCAAGAGCTGCAATAATTAAAGCATATATCAATAGGCTAGCTAAGAGATGTCAAGATAAATCAAAGGAGGTCACCATGTCTTTAGATAAAAGTAATACGGATGCAGCATACAGGCTTGGGCGTTTGTTTGCAGTGCTTGAGAAAATTCAGGAAGAGGCAAATCCTGGATTGAATTCAACCATAAGAGAGCGATTCTATGGTGCTATGTCGTCAACTCCATTAACAGTATTGCCTATGTTGATGCGTCTGAAAAATCACCATCTTGCAAAACTAGACAATGTTGCTAGGAAAAATTATTTTGAAAAAGAGATTGGCGAGATTATGGAAGAAATACAGATAGAAACTCTTCCCAAACATTTTTCTCTAGTAAAACAGGGGTATTTTGCAGTGGGATATTATCATCAGCGCCAAATGTTTTTCACAAAACAGAATAAAAATACAGATTAGGGGGATAAAAAAATGTCAATAATAAATAAAAGATATGACTTTGTGTTTTTCTTTGATGTAAAAGATGGGAACCCTAACGGAGATCCTGATGCAGGGAATCTCCCGAGAATTGATGCTGAAACTGGCGACGGACTAGTAACAGATGTCTGTATCAAACGAAAGATTAGAAATTATATCCAGACTTTTTTTGGTAATGAAAATGGCAAGGATATATTTATAAAAGAAAAAGGGATACTTAACAGGGCAATAGATGAAGCTTATAAAGAAGCAAACAAAGACAAAAAAATAGAAACTTCCGATGAAAAAAGAAAAGCGGAGGATAGTGCAAGAAGTCATATGTGCGCAAATTATTTCGATGTTAGGACATTCGGTGCAGTAATGAGTACCGGAGAAAACGGTGCCGGGCAGGTTCGTGGTCCTGTTCAATTAACATTTTCCCGTTCGGTTGAGCCAATTGTTGTTTTTGAGCATAGCATTACGCGTATGGCAGTAACAAATGAAAAGGATATTGATAAGGAACGTACCATGGGCAGAAAATTTACTGTTCCTTACGGTTTATATCGTGGGCATGGCTTTGTTTCTGCCAATCTTGCAGCCGATACTGGGTTCTCAGAAGAAGACTTAGAGCTATTCTGGGATGCGATGGTAAACATGTTTGAACCTGATCGTTCTGCTGCTAGGGGGCTTATGAGTCTTCAGAAATTGATAGTCTTCGAACATTCCGGGGCATTAGGTGACAAACCAGCACATGAATTATTTAACAGAGTTGTTTGGGAGAGAGTAACGGAAGGAACAGCGAGAGACATCAAAGATTATAAAATTACTGTTGATGGTAAAGAAATGACAGAAACATTTATCAAACTGCCAGCTAAAGGCTAGCTCTTTGTTTTTAGAAGATGATTTCCTGCCTATATCAGCTTTGCAACACTTGGCTTTTTGTCCCCGCCAGTGTGCGCTGATACATATGGAACAGACATGGGAAGAGAATGTTCTGACCATTGAAGGTAGGATTTTGCATGAAAAAACGGATAGTGGATATGCCGAATCAAGGTCTGGGCTCCGAGTTGTTCGGAGCCTGAGACTTTGTTCTTTTAAGCTGGGGTTATATGGTGTGGCAGATGTCGTAGAATTTTCTGTAAATAAGCCTCCATATCCGGTAGAGTATAAGAGAGGAAAAAGTAAAATTGAACCAATAGATGAAGTTCAGCTTTGTGCTCAGGCAATTTGTCTAGAAGAAATGACAGGAATTGATATTCCTACTGGGGCTATGTACTATGGAGAGCCAAGAAGACGGCAAAGTGTTGATTTTTCCGATAGTTTAAGGAAAAACACAGAAGAATTATCTATAAAACTGCACCAACTACTTTTGCAGGACAAAATTCCAAAAGCTGAATTTTCCCCTAAATGCAAAAGATGTTCATTATTTGAAAAATGTATGCCAGAGGTCACTGCTGTCCAAGATAGCCGGAAATTCCAAATGCCCTCCTGTAATAGCAAGGCTTTGTTAATCGTTTTTGGACGCATTTAAAATCAGGTTGTCCTCTTTGTTTTTTCTGCTATTTCCGACTTACC
>Ga0228536_1001963_pt1 | contig 14862 bp, 11 predicted proteins | sample SJ1Smetagenome_FD_168611 | JGI IMG/M metagenome (GOLD analysis project Ga0228536, IMG submission 168611) | Enriched culture of PCE-dechlorinating microbial communities from Ithaca, New York, USA - SJ1.S | ecosystem: Engineered > Modeled > Simulated communities (microbial... > Unclassified...
AGGCCCTGCTGAAGGCCGGCGAGGCCCTCCATTCCGCCAGGAATCTGAAAAAATACGGGGTGGACGCCGAGCTTCACCTGGGCGCCTCCGACCCCATGCAGGTGGTCCGGGACAAAATCCACGGAATCAACGACAAAAAGTTCCAGAAGGCCTTCGAGCGGGCCACGCTGGTCAGCGGCACGGCCGAATTCCTCGACGACCGCACGGTCCAGGTGAACGGCGAGAGCTACACGGCGAAGAAAATATTCATCGCTGCAGGCACTGAACCGTTCATTCCACCCATCCCGGGCCTGCGGGACGTGCCTGATATCCTCACGAACACCAACATGTTCGATATCGAAAAGATGCCCGGGTCGCTCACCATCATCGGCGGAGGAGCTATCGGGTCGGAGATGGCCCAGGCGTTCACCCGCCTCGGGACGAAGGTATCCCTCGCCCACATGGACCCCCACCTTGTTTCCGTGGGGGATGAGGAGGCCGCAAAAGTGCTCCAGGAGGCATTCGAGCGCGAGGGGATCGCGGTCCACAACGGAGCGAAGATCACGGAGATCAAGCAGGAAGGCGACAGGATAAAAACCGTGTTCGACGGGGGAACCCTCGAATCAGAGCGAATCCTTGTGGCCACGGGACGGAAACCCATCCTCGAGCCCCTCCATCTCGAGCGGGCAGGCATCGACTTCACAAAGCGGGGCATCACCGTGGACAGCCATATGCGCACCAGCAAGTCCCATATCTACGCCGTGGGCGACTGCAACGGCCAGAACCTTCTCTCCCACGCCGCCATGCACCAGGGAATGCTCGCCCTCATGCACGCCATGTCCCCGTTCTCCCTGCCCGTCCTGAAGCGCGAGCGGTACGTCGTGCCATGGTCCGTGTTCACCGAGCCCGAGATCGCCCAGGTGGGCCTCACCGAGAAGGAAGCCCGGGCGAAGGGGCTCAACATCCAGGTAATGAAAAAGCCGTTCCGCTCCTACGGACGCACTGTGGCCGACGGTCACCCCGAGGGGTTCATCAAGGTCATCACCGACACGCGCGGCAGGATTTACGGCGCCACCATCGTCGGCGAGGCCGCCAGTGAACTCATCCACGAATGGACTCTGGCCATCCAGTACAAAAAGCGCATGCACCACGTCATGATGATGCAGCACTCCTTCCCGTCCGTCTCAATGATCAACAAAATGATCGCAGAGGACTGGATGATGGAGAAAATGGAATCCGGCTGGATGCAGAAGCTGGTGAAATTCCTGAAGTAAAATATTGCCGCCCTGAAGAATCTGGGATAAAGGCCCTTCAAAAGCAAAACCAGGTCCTTCGCGTTGCTCAGGACGACAAGCGAGACCTGTCATCCTGAGGCGGATTCATCGCCGAAGGATCTGGGGTGAGTTTAGGATGTCATTCTGAGGCCGCAGACGTTGAAGGATCTGGGATTGCCATTCTGAGCCCGCTTTTCAGGGCGAAGAATCCGTGCTGAAGGCCTTTCAAAAGCGGAACCAGATTCTTCGCTAACGCTCAGAATGACAACAAGTACCAGGTCCTTCGCTTTGCTCAGGACGACAGAGCGGGCCTTGTCATCCTGAGGCGGCTTCATCGCCGAAGGATCCGGGGTAAGGGCCTTTCAAAATAAAGGCGAGATTCTTCGCTGACGCTCAGAATGACAATTAAGCCCAGGTCCTTCGCTGTCGCTCAGAATGACAAGCAAAACCAGATCCTTCCTCGCTGCGCTCCTCAGGACGACAAAACGTTGGCATCCTGTTACGGCTTCAACGCCGAATTGGTGAGGTTGTTAATGAGAAAAGGGCAGGCTCAGGGAAAATATTCCCCCGGGTTTTCACATATCCAACTTTCCCCTCTAGAATTTCGGATTTGAAACCCTTTCATGCAATTCTTGTTCAATCGATGCAGGAGAAAAGGAAACAGGGGGAAGTATGCACGGAGGAAGATAGGGCCCTGTGGACGTTATGGACTGAAGCATAGTCCTGAGGCCGCTGTACAGCATGCTTGCCCCGGTGATCGCCAGCCGTTCTTCAAGTGCTTTTTTCTCTTCCTCACCGGAAGGGAGTTCGGAATCCCACCTTAACAACCCTACCGCCGCAAGGGAGAATTTATAGGCGTATCGCTCCGACTTTTCATCAATGTCGGAAATGACCTTTACAGTGACCTGAAACTTGTTTTTCGTATCCAGAGGAGTGAAAAAAAGTTTTACATCCTTTAATCCCGGAGTCTCTCTTTTTTTCCGTCTCCTTTGAGGAAACGCCTGGAACTGAATTTCGGGAAAAAAGAATCCCTCAATTTTAAGCCGGGATTTTGAAATACTTATATTCGTGTCCATAGTCATTATTTCCCTCTTTCACGGACTCCTGGGCTAAAAACGTTATCTCCCGGTCATTTCCTTCGCCCCAGGATAATGACGTCTGTTCTGCATCAGCAGCGGTGTTGTCCCAGAGAAGAGAGTCATCCTGCTCCATATCGCCGATCCGGACCGACAGTTTTGCACCAACGGCAAGGGCAAGCTGCACCATGGTTTTCAGCGTGAAATTTGAAATGCTCGAATTCATCGTCCTGCTGATATACGCTTCTGACTTTCCCATCCTTTGGGCCAGCTCGCTCTGTGAGATACCCGTTTCTTTCATGCGTGAAATAAGGGCTTCCAGAAAATCGAGTCTCACTTCTTCCATCCAGTACTCGGGAGTCTTCATTCCCTCCCTGAACAGGGGGCCAAATTCCGAACCATACCTCATAGGGAGCCTCCTTTCTTTCATCACTCTATAATTTCCAGTGTGCCCTCGGTCTTCGCTTTGAAATACTCTTCCCGTAAAAAATTTGCCCGCTTTATTTCTTCAGCAGGAGTCTTTCGGCTCTTTTTGACAAAAAAATGGGTGCAGACAATAACCCGGCCTTTGTCGTAAAACCAGAGGATTCTGTAGGTATCTGAACGCAATTGCCAAATATCACGGGAAAGGTTATGACAAATTGAGCTCGGCAGACTATCAGGTTTACGGGCCAGTCTCTTTAAACGTGCCATTGCTGAAGAAACCGCTTCCGAATCCCGGCTGTTGTCGGGCCGAAAATTTTGGAACAACGTCAAAATATCGTGATCAGACTGCCCGGACTTCACAGCGAAAACCTGGAACAGGTCGCAAGCTATGCTGGAAATAATCATATACTTAACATATGAGTTAAGCCAATTATTTGCGAAAAATAGAAGAAAGTCAAGCCTCCACCTCCATACGGGCCAAAGTATGTCGAATTTTAGACGATAATACCATTATTTTTTATCTGGGAGAAAAAAATCCTTTCATCCTGAATACGTCATCGGAGAAGGACAGGGGCGGTTTCAGGAATCTGGAACCAGATTCTTCCTAACGCTCAGAATGACAACAAGTACCAGGTCCTTCCTTCGTTCAGGCCGACAGGCAGAACCAGGTCCTTCACTGGCGTTCAGGACGACAAGCAGATCCTGTCATCCTGAGGGGGGCCTCACCGCCCGAAGGATCCGGGGTAAACGGTCTGTCATCCTGAGCAACGCGAAGGATCTGGTTGTGTGCCCGGCATGGGCGTTATCTATAAGGTGAAAGTCCTGAACGGTGAAGGCAGCAGTAGCCGTAGCTCAAGGCAAGGGCGTCCCCGGTGACGGGGAGTCTGAAGGAAGCCGGCGGCAAACTTCCGGCCCGAAGAACATGAACCTCATATAAGGCTACTGATAGTCGGACGAGCCTGCGATCCAAGGTAAAGTCCCAGCTGCCGATGGCTATCGGGAGTAGATGAGGCGGGTAGATGGAAGGAAAGATAACGCTCTTAACCGCCAGGTACATGCGGCATAAGCGACCGACAAGGCTCGCAGCGCTGCGCCTGTCGTCTGCTTAACCCGGGGAGGCCTGCGGAAGACGCCGACCGAGTCGGCAACCCGGGCAGCAATGCCCGGCTGAACCTGCAGGAGTCAGCAGAGGCCATAGTACCCGAGGGACAGAACCCGGAGGGAAGGGCCGAACATGAAGAAAGGGGAACTACCGGTGAGCTCGCAGGGCAAGCGAAGACAGCAGAAAATCTCAAGCGGTGAAAACGGGCGGGGGCAATGGACAAGCTACACCCCCCGCAGTGCTCAGCCTGCTCGCGGCGCGAACCGGGCAGCGACCCTGCCGAAACGGAACACTTCGGTCAATCTTCGTGAACCGCCGTATACCGAACGGTACGTACGGTGGTGTGAGAGGACGGGGGCTAGGCGCCCCCTCCTACTCGATTTTGATCCTGAGCCGGCCAAACCCGAGATCCTTCCTCGCTGCGCTCTTCAGGATGACAGGCAAAACCAGGTCCTTCACTGGCGTTCAGGACGACAAACAAAAGCCTGTCATCCTGAGGGCTGTTCCACCGCCCGAAGGATCCGGGGTGTTTTTTCAGGAATCCGGAACCAGATCCTTCGCCGGTGCTCAGAATGACAACGAAAACCAGGTCCTTTCTTCGTTCAGGCCGACAGGCAAAACCAGGTCCTTCACTGGCGTTCAGGACGACAAACAAAAGCCTGTCATCCTGAGGGCTGTTCCACCGCCCGAAGGATCCGGGGTGTTTTTTCAAGAATCCGGAACCAGATCCTTCGCCGGTGCTCAGAATGACAACGAAAACCAGGTCCTTTCTTCGTTCAGGCCGACAGGCAAAACCAGGTCCTTCACTGGCGTTCAGGACGACAAACAGATCCTGTCATCCTGAGGCCTGTTCCATCGCCCGAAGGATCCGGGGTGGATTTTCAGGAATCTGGAACCAGGTCTCGCTGGCGCTCAGAATGACAGGCAACACCAGGTCTTCAGGACGTCATAGAAGCGGGTTCCACATTCGTCATCCGGATTCTTATCGCGAAAAAAACGCTTTTCCAGAATACCAGACATTGTAATCCGCAGGGGAGATAAGAAATTACTGGTGTCCTGGAATTGACAGACTGTTTTCCTTTAGGCTGGAAATGTGTTCCTCAAAAAACGGGCATGTCAGTTGTAAAAGACAGCAAACAGACCTGCGGCAGAGGCAGCCACGTTGAAAATTATGAACATGACAGCAGAGAGAAGAAGCTGATTGAACAGCTTATACCTGTTCACAGATTCCGGGGCACTGGCAAGGCAGATGCCTCCGACGGTCGAGAGCGGGCTGATGACCACTCCGTTGGTACCGATCATAACACCGATAATAAGGGCCAGTGCGGACAGGGAACCTCCTGATGATGCTGCAATTCCTGAAGCGATGGGGATAAGGGTAGGCATGACAACCCCGGTACCGGAAGAAACCGCACCCAGCAGTCCACCCATGATAACAAAAATCGGCTGGGCGATATTCTCAGAGGTCATTAAAGGTTCAAGCCTGCTGGTGAGAAATGAAATAGCTCCAACGCTCTTGATTACGGAAATGAGAACTGCCATTCCGCAAATGAGGAGTATGGTTCCCCAGGGAACGGAGGATATTGCCTTGTTCTGATCCACAGCTCCGAAAATTATGAGAAGGCTTGCACAGATGAAAAAGAGGAGGCCGAGCAATCCCGCGTTGCTTTTGAACCAGCGGCCGATGATGATGCTGCCCACGATGACGATGCCGATGGTGATGATCGTAATTAACTGCTGGGTATTGAACTTTTCGAAACCCGGCTTATTTTCTGTCTTTCCGGATTTTAATCCGCCGAAGATAAGGTAAGCGGCGAAGGAAAATGCCGTCATGCTTACGGCGTAAGAAATCCAGAAAGGAGAGTAATTCTGGATTCCTTCTTTCGCAATGAGCGCTGATCCGACGACACCGTTGATGGCCACCGGGGAGAGCCCTCCTGCCATGATGCCCCCCATTGTAACAAGGCTCATCATAAGAACCGAAATATTATTCTGGACCGCCACCTGCAGGGCTATGGGAGCAATTGCGGCAACAATCAGGCCACCGCCGCCAGCACCGGACACCACTGCTCCAAATACGAAGAAGACGATTGGAATGAGCCATTTTCTTCCTCCGGCAACACAGACAATGTTTTGTGAGAGTACCTTTGTTGTTCCATTAACTGTCGCAATGCCGAAGAGAAGGGTCGTGGACATGATAAGGAAGAACAGTGCAACCGGCCAGTTTGAAGTAACGATTTTTGAGTAATCGATATTCATGCCGCTCTTTTGAGCAATGAGGGCGACAATGAACGCACCTATAATTCCGAGAAGACCGGCATTCTTTTTTGTGACGATACTGATGACGATAACCGCGATGAGCATTGAAAGAGAAATAATTGCAACATTGTTTTCCATGTTTTTACCCTCCATTTTTTGATTCTCCGATCCTAATCTGTGCTGTAGACTGACAGATCGCGGTTCCTGGAGTAAAAAAGATTTCTTATATTACCATAAGAATCTGCGATCGTGTTCTTTAATGACTCTATTGAGCCATTCATTCCGGAAGCGGCTTACGCAAGGCAATTGCAGCCGCTCAGAATAGGTGGGGATGGTAAAGCCTTGGGGCAAGAAAAGCTTCCGGTCAGAATAGGAGCGAAGAGATGAACAATATGATGAAGCGGTTTTAACCTGCTGAAGATAGCCCTTTTTGATATAGAAACGGCGATCTGCAAAGGTTTCATGGTTCCCGGCTTCATCACGCTGGATCGTCTGCACGATGTCATTCTGACGGACTGAAGAATCAGGGTTAAGGAGCCTTGAAAGTCAACCCAGATCCTTCCTGCGCTCAGAATGACAACAAGTACCAGGTCCTTCCTTCGTTCAGAACGACATCATAAACGCCCCCGAACCGCATCCAGTGGAGTTCGCCGAAAACCTCCCCGTCGGCCGAAAGACGGCTGAAAAACCGATAAAGTATACACAAAAATAACCAATATCTATGGCTCAGCATAACCGATCCCTATTTTACACCCGTTCCCGTTTCTGATAGTTTAGCCCTGAACAGATGCGGAGCAGGTGCGAAACCCGGGAACTAAAAGGCATCCTGCCGCATGTGCTTTTTAAAGGCGCTTCTGCCGGGAACGGCAGGGCGGGACGTTCCACGTATGAAAGGGGGAGTATGTAGTGAGAAAGTTCCAGAGGATATGCGTGTTTTTTGCAGTTTTTGCAGTTCTTTTCGCAAGTTTTGGTGCAGGTCTGTCTCTGGCTGCCGACGGGAAAAAATATCCTGACAGGCCAGTCACTTTAGTTATTCCTTACGGTTTGGGGTCCGGTGATCATGAAGCCAGGACCTTCGGCCGGATAATGGAGAAACACCTCGGCGTGACCATGGTGCCCTCGAACCACGAGGGCGGCAGCGGCGCCATCGGCGTCAGCTATCTCCTTGCCCAGCCCGCCGACGGATATGCAGTCTCATTCATGTCGGCCACCATCGCTTTCGGAATGGCCTCGGGGAACCTCAAGTTTGCCGCCACCGACATCCAGCCTCTCGGCACCTTCAACGCCGATTACCTCTGCTTTGCGGTGGAGAAGGACAGCCCCTTCAAAACCCTTGAGGACATGGTGAAATTCGCCAGGGAGAAGCCCGGCTACATGAACGTTGGAGGAACCAACGTCAACGGCGCCCATCACGTCTTCGCGAACCTCTTCTTCAAGGACGCGGACATCAAAGCCCAGTACATTCCCTACAACGGATCGAACCAGACCCTTGTCGCACTCCTGGGCAAAAACCTGGACGTGATGGTCACGTCACCATCCACCATCCGGCAGCACGTGGCGGTCGGCGATATCCGGATCCTTGCGGTCAGCACCTCCGCCAGGGTGAAAGAATTCCCCGAGGTCCCGACGTGCAAGGAGCTCGGGTACGAGTCCATCGACGATTTCCTCAATTTCAGGGGATATTTCGTCAAGCCGGGAACACCCGAGGACGTGCTGAAGGTCCTGGACGAGGCATTCAAAAAGGCCTTCCATGATCCCGAATACCAGGCGTTCATCGAAAAAGAGCAGCTTGTCCCCTTCTACAAGGGCCGTCCTGAAGTCGGGGAATACTTCAACAAGTTCGTGGCCCAGGCCGAGCAGTTCATCAAGGGGGGCAAATAACTCCTTCCGCCCTGAAGCCATGGAAGGAAAGAAACGCGGAGGCCCTGAATGAAAGTAAGCTATAAACTGGCTACAGTACTGGCGAACATCCTTTTTGCGGCTGCAGGGATCTTTGTCCTCAGGATGACGGGAGATTTCCCGGAGACGTTCGGCATCGGCCCGACCTATTTCCCGAAAGTCCTCAGCATGCTGCTGATCGGTTTCGCCCTGTACAGCACAGGTGCCGCGCTGCTCGGGGAGGGAGGGCACATCGCCCTCCCAAAGCCGGGCAACATCCTTTTCGTCATTCTGTCCGGAGTCCTGTTCATATACCTGTGGCTCCGCTTTCAGCTGTTCTATGCCACTTCCTTTTGCGTGGTGACCATGATGCTCTTTTTTCTGAATCCGGAAAAAAATATTCTCAAGAAAATCTCCGTCGCACTGGCGGTGGGAGCGGTCATCACGCTGCTCGTATACCTTGTGTTCGGCAGGGTCCTGAACTTCAGATTTTGAGGAAGGATACAGGAAATGGAAATATTCGCCTTTGATCTGCTTTCACTCTTTACCTGGCAGAACGTCACGGCCATTCTCATGGGGGTGCTTATCGGCATCAGCATCGGCATGATGCCGGGCCTGGGGCCCACCGTTGGTGTCGCCCTCGTCCTGCCCGTCACCTACACCATGAGCACGGTGCCGGCGATCCTGCTCCTGGTGGCCCTGTACCAGGCCGCGGAGTACGGAGGGTCCATTTCAGCCATCACCCTGGGAATTCCCGGCACGGCTTCGGCCGTTGCCACCACCCTTGACGGAAACCCCATGTCGAAAAAAGGCTACCCGGGGAAAGCCCTCGGCTACTCACTGTACGCGTCCTTCTGCGGAGGGCTGTTCGGAGGCGTGCTGCTCCTTGTTCTTATCGGCCCCCTCACAAAAATGGCCATCAGGTTCTCCGACCCCGAGATCTTTCTCATCGCCCTCCTGGGCCTTGTAAGCGTCGTGGGGCTCGGCTCGAAGGACATTCCCAAGAGCATCATCTCCGTCATCTTCGGGCTGCTCCTGAGCACCGTGGGCATCGACGTGTTCACCGGGGTCTCGAGGTTTACCCTCGACATCCCCTCGCTGAGCGAGGGGATCCCCTTCGTGGCCCTCATAACGGGCCTCTTTGCCGTTCCGGAAGTCATCAACCTCGCGACAGGCAACCTCGGTACAGTCTATGTGTCAGACACAAAGAACCTCAGGGTGGGGCTATCGCTTAAGGAGTTCAGGCCGGTGATCAAGACCATCCTCAAAGGCTCCGTGATCGGCTCGATCATCGGCATCATCCCCGGCGTGGGCCCCAGCGCCGCCACATGGATCTCCTATGCCGAGGCCAAGCGGTCATCGAAGAACCCCGAAGAGTTCGGAAAGGGCGCCCCCGAAGGCATCGCCGCCCCCGAGTCGGCCAACAACGCCTGCGTCGGCGGTGCGCTGCTGCCCCTCCTGTCCCTGGGCATTCCGGGGTCCGGGACAATCGCGGTCATCTCCAGCGCCTTCATCATCAAGGGCATCCAGCCGGGGCCCCAGGTATTCCAGACCCAGCCCGACCTCATCCTCGGCATCATCTGGGGCTTTATCCTCGCGACCGTGGTGGTGCTGGTTGTCGGGAAATATGCCACGGCGTTCTTCGCCCGCCTTCTCACCATCCCTAATTACGTCCTGCTGACCATCGTGTTCTTCGCCGCCATGATCGGCGCCTACGGAACGCGGTTCAACCTCTTCGACGTGGGGGTCGCCTTCACCATAGGCACCATCGGGTTCTTCCTCTCCAGGCTTGACTACTCCTTCCCGTGCTTCGTCATGGCCTTCATCCTCGGCAACCTCATCGAGGTCAGCCTTCGGAGGTCACTCATGCTCTCGAGGGGAAGCTACACCATATTCTTCACGCGGCCGTACAGCATCGCAATACTCTGCATCATAGCGACAGTGCTGTTTTTCACCATCTGCAGCAGGATCAAAAGAGCTCGGCAGGAGCAGAAGCCCTGAAGAAAAGAGAACAGCGAACCGGGACAGGGCCCGAATCCCCCTGCCTGCTGCTTCAGGGCAGCCTCCGCACTCCACAACAGAAAGGATCGTGGCAGAATGAACACACCGAGAGAAATACCGGCATTCGCGGCGCCGGAAAACGCATGCGATTCCCACTTCCACATTTTCGGCGACCCGAAGAAGTACCCCTACAAATCGGACCTGCGCTACACACCCCGGATATCCACGGCGGAAGACTACCGTGAACTTGCAGGCATCCTCGGGATAAAACGCATGGTCATCGTCCAGCCGAGCTGTTTCGGCGCCGACAACACCTGCCAGCTCGACGCCGCCGCACTGTACGGCGTCGAAAACTGCCGCGTCATCGTGGACGTGGACGAATCGGTTACCGACAAGGAGATGGACCTGCTCCACAGCCAGGGGGCCCGTGGGATCCGCATCAACGTCAACCCCATACAGCCCCTCACCGCAGGCCTTGCCGAGAGCCTCCTCCCCAAGATAGCGGCCATGGAGGCGCGGTGCAAAGAATTCGGCTGGTCCCTGGACTTCCTGTTCCCCGACTGGCTCACCACCGAAATGATCCCCTCCCTGGACAAACTCCGGGTGCCGTTCACCATCGCCCACCTCGGAATGAACAAGGCCTGCAACGGAACGGAGTCGCGGGGTTTCGCCCGGCTCCTCGACCTCGTGAGTAACGGGGAAGGGTTCGCTCACCTCAAGCTCACCGCACCCTACCGCATATCCCTCGATCCCGACTATTCCGACGTTCTCCCCCTCGCACGGGCGGCATTCGAGGCAGCACCGTCCCGCATGGTATGGGGAAGCGACTACCCCCACGCCTCATTCGGCCACCACGACACGGTGAAGATCTTCAACCTCCTGCTCCGCATATTCCCCGACGAAAGGGAGCGGAAGACGGTCCTGGCGGATAACCCCGCGGAGCTCTACGGATTCGGCAGGTGAGCGTGCCGTGGATCTCCTGAAAAAGAACCCCCTCAAACGGGCGATCCTGGAAAAAAGGGCGGCCTTCGGCATATACGTGGAGGAGGCGTCCCCAACCATCGTGGAGCTCGCCGCCCTCGCGGGCCTCGACTTCGTCCGGCTCGACTGGTGCCACGGGCCATTCTCGCCGGCCACACTGATGAACCAGGTCACCGCCGCCGAGAGCAGGGGGATCACCCCCCTCGTCAGGCTCGAATGCAATGAGCAGAATGTCGGCCAGGTCCTTGAACTGGGGGCCATGGGCGTCATCATCCCGGACGTGTCCAGTGCCTCGGAGGCAAGGAGGGCAGTGGACGCCGCAAAATTTGCCCCCGTGGGGAAACGGGGGCTCTTCTCCGCGGCGAGAAAAGCGGGCTTCGGTACCGTAAGCGGAGCGGAATTCACCCGGTGGACAAACGAAGAGGTGCTGCTGGGCATTCAGATCGAAACCCTCGAGGCGATCGAAAACCTGGACGACATACTCGCCGTGAAGGGGATCGACCTCGTGCAGAGCGGCCGCGGGGATCTTTCGAACGCCCTTGGCGTGCCGGGCCAGAAAACCCACCCCCGGGTTCTGGAGGCAGAGGAACGGATATTCGGGAAGGCCCTCTCCATGGGCCTCGCCATCTCACCCCAGCTCGACCCCTACGCCCCCGGCTTCGAGGAAGAGGTCGCCGGCTGGGTCGAGAAGGGTGCCTATCTCATCTCCCTGGGGATCGACCATGGCATCATCAAAAAAGCCTTCCAGGGCATCGTGAAAAAGACGTCCCACCTCGCCCGGTAGGCCTGCAGACTTTCCATTCACCCAATCTCCCCCGCGGGGCCCTTGTCACACGCCCTTCGGGGGAGGGCATTCCGCCCTGATGAACGAGACGAACTTCCTCACCGCCGTGAGGTCCAGGTATTTCCTGTCGTACACCATGTACGTCTCCCGCAGCATGGGCTTCCCCTCATGGTCCAAGAGGGCTTCCACGAACAGGCCGCTGCTCCCGCCGTCGAGACAGTACCGGGGAACGATGGCGTACCCAAGCCCCTGACGGACCATCTGGATGCACGTCTGGCTGTCGGTCACCTCCACCCCGATCTTCATGGGACAGGCGAACACCTTCTGCCACCACACCTCCAGAGAGTCGTGCAGGGGAGGGTCGGTGGAGTACACCACCCTCGGGGTCCGGGGCAGATCCTCCAGCGCGATCTTCGTCCTGGAGATGAGGCAGACGTTTTCCCGGTTGATCAGGAAGCGCTCAAGGTTGGGCTGCTTCACCATCCCCCGGACGAAGGCCACGTGAAGCTCTTCGTTCCGCAGCCACTTCAGGATCTCGAAGGTGTACGCGCTCCGGATGTGGACCCGGATCTCCGGGTTCCGCGCCGAAAACACGCGGATAAGCCCCGGCAGTACCCGGTGGGCGAACCGGTTCGGGGCTCCGATCCGGATCATCCCCTTCGTCCGCAGCACCCCCATGTTCTGCACCGCGTCCTTCGCCTCCTGCAGCCGGTTCAGCATCTCCACCGCATAGGCCGCCACATGTTCCCCCTCTGAGGTGAACTCCACCCCACGGGCGCTCCTCAGAAGAAGTTTCACGCCGAACTCTTCCTCCAGGTTCCTGATCCGCTTGCTCAGGGCGGGCTGGGAAATGAAGAGCAGCTCCGAAGCCTTCGTGATGTTTCCTGTCTCGCGGAGCACTTTCAGCGCCTGCCAGTCCTTCGTATCCATCCGGCCACCACCTTCGCACGACGGGAACTCAAAGCGGAATTTCCAGCACGAAACCTATTATACCCTCCTCACATGCCCCAATCCTGGAGTACTGTCATCCTGAGCTAGGAAAGATCCTCTCCTGGTTTGGTTCCCCGTCATCCCGAGGCGGCCTTATCGCCGAAGGATCTGTTCATGTCATCCTGACGGCGTACTTTTTCGCCGGAAGGATCTCGCTTTTGATCATGTCATCCTGAAAGCTTCCCCACCGCCCGAAGGATCTGGTCTTTGAAAACCATGGATCCTCCTCGTTGCGAACCTCAGGATAAAGTAGAATCCGGTTTTCCGCTTAACTAAGTGAGACCTTCCACGGAGAGGAAGATTCCGGGGTCATCCCCGGAAAAACTTTGACAAAAAGGGTACAATACAACATGATAACTCCGCAGAACGCTCGAAACAGAAGGCCGGAGGTGCTATCGCAGTTCCGCTGACGGGAGGAATGGGGCGAAATGAATTTCCAAATTTTGGACATTGGCCAGTTTGCGGATGTATCCGTTGAATTTGGAGATCTTACGCTTTTGGTCGGTGCTCAGGGAACAGGTAAAAGTATCTTTTTGCAGCTTTTCAAGCTCTCCCGGGATAAAAATTACGTAAAAAACACGATGAGTCAGTTCGGGCAGGACTGGAATATGAAAAGTAAACCAGGATTGATGGCGGCCTATTTTGGCGAAGGAATGAACCACATATGGAGACCCCAAAGCCGTATTTTCCTCGACGGCAGAGATGCGGCCCCATCCCCCCGAATGCCCGTAAAAGACAAAAATTATGCGGAAACGATCCATTACATTCCTGCGCAAAGAGTGCTGACGATGCTGACAGGCTGGCCACAGCCCTATAGGAGCTATACGCCGCGAGATCCTTTCGTCGTAAAAAATTTCAGCGAGCGTATACGCCTGTATCTGGAAGGGCTGAAGGAAAGAGAAAGCCTCTTCCCCATCATACAGAAAATCAAAGAGCCGATTCGGGATGTTCTTAATTCAAGTATTTTCCACGGAGCCTCACTTTCACGCAGCGCAACAGCCGGACAAAAAGAAGTGCGGCTGAATGTGGATGGGGATGTAAACCGGGCTATTTCGTACATGGCGTGGTCTACGGGACAAAGAGAATTCCTGCCCTTGCTGCTTGGATGTTACGAGTTGCTGCCGGGGGGTAAAATCACAAAACGTGAAGAGATTGAATGGGTGGTGATCGAAGAGCCGGAAATGGGGCTTCACCCGATGGGAACGTTTGCCGTCATGGTTCTTATCCTGGACCTTCTGAGCCGGGGATACAAAGTTGCCGTCACGACCCACTCCTCGAATGTTCTGGATATCGTGTGGGCAATCGAGGCGATCAAACGGCAGGGAATAGATGAAGACCGGAAGATTGAGCTGATCTCGCGACTGCTCGACCTTCCCGGCAGCAACAAAGGAATATGGGATATGATCGGTCATGCGTTGCGCCATGAATTCAGGACACACAGTTTTTATTACGAGGAAGGACGTGTTCAGGCAAAGGATATTTCTTCCCTCGATCCCGGAGACGAGGACGAGATCGTAGCGGGCTGGGGCGGATTGGCCGCCTACAGCGGACGTGTGTCCGACACGGTTGCCGAAGCCGTGAGAATGTCCTCCAATGACTGATCGGAATTCGCGGTTTCGGGAGGCGGTGACGGCGTGTTCTGATTTGACGCTTCGGGATGGATTGCAGGCCGTTTCGACCGCTGACAGAGAGAAAATTCACACGGAAAACACACGCTCCGTAACGGGCAGTATCAATATCGATAAAGACCTGGAAAATCAGTTCCCAACGGACAGCCGATGGGATTATGCCGTGGGGTACAGAGGAAGCGACAATGGAGAAAGGACCTTTTTTATCGAGGTTCATCCCGCGGAAACCAGCGAAGTACGCTGCGTTATCAATAAGGCGCGGAGTTTAAAGGCATGGGCTGAGCGCAATGCGCCGGATTTATGGAATATGACTGACCCCATAGAAATTCATTGGATCGCGTCCGGAAGATGCAATGTACGTTTGAATGATTCTTACAGGCGTTTGCTGGCAATGGAGGGTGTGGGTTCCCCGAAGCAGTATTTGGAACTGGGGTAGATCTGTCATTCTGGTGCTGGAATCGCCGCACAAAGATGATTTCCAAGG
>Ga0228536_1001965_pt1 | contig 14844 bp, 11 predicted proteins | sample SJ1Smetagenome_FD_168611 | JGI IMG/M metagenome (GOLD analysis project Ga0228536, IMG submission 168611) | Enriched culture of PCE-dechlorinating microbial communities from Ithaca, New York, USA - SJ1.S | ecosystem: Engineered > Modeled > Simulated communities (microbial... > Unclassified...
TGTCCCCCTCTGGAGGGGGCGCAGGGGGAGGTGACCACCCCCGTCACTTCGTGACACCCCCGCCGGCGGGGGACAAAAGGCCGGGTTGGGTAACGGCGCAAACGGAAAAGTGCGCTTATAGCTCATGGCTCATAGCTCAGAGTCATGTCAATGCAGGGCGGACCTTCAGGTCCGCCATTGGCGGGGCTGAAGACCCGCCCTACGAGAAACGGGGCGGTAAAACAAAAGTGCTGGTTGTGTAGGGCGGACCTTCAGGTCCGCCTGCTGCGGGGCACAAGGAGGCTGTCCCCCTCTGGAGGGGGCGCAGGGGGAGGTGACCACCCCCGTCACTTCGTGACACCCCCGCCGGCGGGGGACAAACGCTGCGGGGGACAAAAGGAAAGCGAGGTTTTATGTTTTACCAAATCATTAAAGTCGGAAAAGAGGAAATCGGTCTGGTCTGGAGCGATCAAAGCGGCAAGCCGCAGGTGGAATTCATCTACCTGCCCGGCCGGGAAAAAATGAGCGACCGGATTGTCCGGGACTTTCCGTCCGTCGGAAAAACACCGCGCCGCGCTGCCGGTTTGGACCGCCTGATCGCCGATCTGTATGAAGGGCAGAAAACGCCCTCCGCATTTTCTGCGCTCAATCGCGACAGGCTGGCGGGCTTTTCGGCCGAAGTGCTTCAACAGACCTGCCGGATTCCGCGGGGAAAGGTTGCCACGTATTCGGGCCTGGCGAAGCGTGTCGGTCATCCGGGGGCGGCCCGGGCGGTGGGCACGGTGATGGCGAACAATCCGTTTCCGATTATCGTTCCCTGCCATCGCGTCGTCCGCGCCGACGGATCCGTGGGCCGGTTCGGCGGCGGCAGCGCCATGAAAAAAGAACTCCTCGAAAAAGAGGGAGTCTTGTTTGACGCCCGCGGCCGCGTGCGGCGCGACTGCATCATTGGCTGACCGGCAGCGTATTTTTCAAAGTGAAACGAGCGCCGGACGCGTTTTTTTGTGTGCCATCATAGCCATTGATTTTATGGTTTTCAATCACTATACTGATCGCCAAGAAAAAGCGTGAACCGACTGAGCGGGAGAAAATGTTTTTCCCCGCCAACCTGTAAGGAGGTTTAACCGTTAAGATGAAAACCATCAAAAAGATGATCGTTATGATCATGCTGATAGCCATGCTGGTTCCTGCGGGTGTCTGGGCCCAGGACTACAGAGACTCCTATGCTCAGCAAACCTTGAGCCAGGAGGAGCTGGCGCAGATGCTGGCGCCGATCGCTCTTTATCCCGATGTGCTCTTGACCCAGATACTGATGGCCGCCACGTATCCGTTCGAAGTCGCCGAGGCCGAACGGTGGATAACGCGCAATCCGTATCTGAGAGGCGAAGCCTTGGATGAAGCGCTTTCGGCGAAGGACTGGGACGTGAGCGTGCTGGCTTTGTGCCACTATCCGAAAGTGCTGACCATGCTGAGCGAGAACCTGAGCTGGACGGCGAGCGTGGGCGACGCGTTTACCAACCAGGAACAGGACGTCATGGACACGATTCAGGAGCTGCGCGCCCGGGCGCGCGCCGCCGGCAATCTGGACACGTCTCCCGAGCAGCGGGTGGTTATTGAAGACCGTTACATCCGGATCGAACCGGTGGCGCCCGATTACATTTACATTCCGGCGTATGACCCCTATTACGTTTACGGAACCTGGTGGCTGCCCCTGTTCCCGCCCGTGCCGATCATTCTGCCGGGGCTCGTGGTGACGGGGCCGGGCGTCTTCTTTTCACCCAGGTTTTACGTGGGATTCGGCGTTTTCGGCTGGTCGAGCTTCAACTGGATCGATCGCCAGGTGATCATTGTGGACATTGACCGGACCCGCCGCTATTACCGCTGGCATGACCGCCACCGCGACTGGGACCGCCGCCCGTGGCGGCCGGACCGCGACCGGCGGGATATCCGCAAGAAGCGCGGCGACGAGATTCCGCGTTTTCGTCCGCCGGCCAAACCCGTGCCGCCAGGACAGCGCTGGGACCGCCCGCCCGGCGACAGGCGTCCTTACGATCCCAGGGACAGACAGCCCCGACCGGGCGACCGGGACAAAAAGCCCGATCCGCGCAAACCCGGCGTCATCGACCGGGATAAACGCGATCCGGGACCGCGCCCGGGCGATATCGGCCGCAAGCCGGTCGTGAAGACGCCGCCCGTTCCCGGCCAGGATCAGACGCCCATCGGGCCGCGGCCCGGCGACATCGGCCGCAAACCGGGCGTGAAAACGCCTCCGGGCTACGACCGCGATATCGAGCGGCCGCCGCAGCCGGGAATCGGCCCGCGCAGCCAGCCGGTGATCCGCGACCGCAACGAACCGCCCAACCGCGCTCCCGGCATTCCGCAGCGGGATCCCGGAACGATCCGCGGCCGTGACGTGCCGGCGCCTCCGCGGGCGCTGCCGCGCGGAGAAGGAAACGGCGCGCCCCCGCGCATGATGGATCGGGGCGAGGCGCCCGGTCGCGGCCCCGGCCCCGGTGAAGGCCGGAGACCCTGAAAAAAAATAACTGCAAGGATGCTGCGCTTCGATGACATTGGGGAATCGCCACGCTGTTGCTGAAGGGAAAAAAACCGGATTCCTGCTTTGGGGAATATTGATTCTGCTGGCCGGACTTGCTCCGGCCGGCGCCTGGGCCGACGTTTCCGCTCCGGAGGCCCGCCCGCGCATCGGCCTCGTGCTGAGCGGCGGCGGCGCGCGCGGCATGGCGCACGTGGGCGTCCTCCAGATTCTGGAAGAGCTGAAAATCCCGATTGACTGCGTTTCCGGCACCAGCATGGGCGCGATTGTCGGCGGGCTTTACGCGGCGGGAATGTCGCCTGCGGAAATGGAAAAGCTCGTCACCAGCATGGAATGGAACCAGGCGTTCCGGGACCGGCCGCCGCCCAACGAGCTGGCTTTCCGGCGCAAGCGGGACGCAGCCGACTATCTCATCAACTTCGATCTGGGATACAAGGACGGCGGATTCACCATCCCCAAGGGGCTATTGCAGGGGCAGAATCTGAATCTGATCCTGAAATCGCTTTTGCTGCACACGGAAGACACCACCGATTTCGACAAACTCAACATTCCCTTCCGGGCCGTCGCCACCGACATTGAAACCGGCGAGGCCGTCATTCTGGACAAGGGAGAACTGGTCCGCGCGCTCCGCGCCAGCATGTCGATTCCCGCCCTCTTCGCGCCGGTCGAAATCGACGGCCGACTGCTGGTGGACGGCGGCGTCGCCAACAACCTGCCCATCGATATCGCGCGGCAGATGGGCGCGGATATCGTCATCGTCGTCGATATCAGCACGGGGCTCAGCGGCCGCGCGCATCTGACCACCTCGGTGGAAATCACGGGACAGTTGACCACCATCATGGTTCAGCGCAACACCGCCGAACAGATTCGAACGATGCACGCCCGGGACATCCTGGTTCGTCCGGATCTGGGCGACATCGCGAGCGGCGATTTTTTCAAGGCCGCGGACGCGGTCGCCGCCGGACGGAAAAAAGCGGAGGAAATGAAGCCTGTCCTGGCGCGCCTTTCGGCGCCGCAGCCGGTGTTTCTGGCTTTTTTAAAGAAGCAGCGGCGGAAGGACCAGGAGCCGCCGACCATCGAAACCGTAGAGGTCGCCAACAGGACGTCGCTCCCCACCGGCCTGATTGCGGCGCAACTGGACATGAAGCTGGGCGAAAAGCTCAATATCGAGAAGCTCAAAAAAAACATCGACCGGATTTACGGCATCGACACGTTTGAAAGCGTGGACTTCTACCTCAAGAGAAAAGACAAGGGATCGGCCATCGTCATCGAGCCGCTGGAGAAATCGTGGGGGCCGAATTATTTCCGCTTCGGCCTGGGGCTGGAAGACAACTTCAAGGGAACGAGCAGCTACGCGCTCACCGCGCAGTTCACCAAGACGGCCATCAACAGCCGGGCGGGCGAATGGCGCACAGAGGCGCGGATCGGCGAAAATCCGCACATCTATACGGAGTTCTACCAGCCCATCGATTACGCGCTCAGCTATTTCGTTGCGGCCAACGCGGGCTACCGGGTGAGGAAGATCAACGCGTACAACGAAGACGGCGACATCACCACCCAGTACCGCGCCCAGTCCGGCTTTATCGGAGTCGACGTCGGCAAACAGTTCGGCAACTGGGGCGAGATCCGCGCGGGGCTGCGCCGCGAGTACGGCGTCGTCAAGGTGCTGGTCGGCAACCACACCAGCGACGACGATCCCTACAACCGCGGGAGCTTTTTCCTTTCCGCGGCCTACAGCACGCTGGACAACTACGTTTTCCCCCTGTCCGGCAGCGACGCGTACATCACCTGGAACTACAACCTCAAGATGCTGGGATCGGACATCGAGGTGCAGGCCCTGGCCTTCAAATGGATGAAGGCGTTCACCTGGAGCAAATTCACCTTCATGCCGTCCATCGATATCCGCACCACGCTCGACAACGACGACATGGCAGTGCAGGACACATTTCCGCTGGGCGGCTTCCTGAACCTGTCGGGATACTCGGTGGACGAGATTTACGGCCGCCACACGGGTCTCGCGCGCCTGCTCGTCTACCGGGAGATCGGTTCGGCCGGCATGGGCGCGCTCACCATGCCGCTGTACGTCGGCCTGTCTGCGGAAACGGGAAATGTCTGGAACAAGCGGGCCGACGTCAATCTGGAATCGCTCATTCTCGCCGGCAGCGTCTTCATCGGCACCAAATCCTATCTGGGACCGATCTATCTGGCTTACGGCCAGGCCCAGCGCGGCCATTCTTCCATCTATCTCTACCTGGGCCAGCGGTTTTAACAAGCGCGTCCTTGAACGGAAAAATGCGATGACCAAAGAAGAGGCATTGAAAAAATATTTCGGCTACGACCGTTTTTATCCGCTGCAGGCTGAAATCATCGATCACGTCCGGGCGGGAAAGTCGGCGCTGGTGCTGATGCCCACCGGCGGAGGAAAATCCGTCTGCTTTCAGATTCCCGCCGTGATGGCCCGCGGCGTCACGGTGGTGATATCGCCGCTCATCGCGCTCATGAAAGACCAGGTGGACGGCCTGCAGGCCAACGGCATTTCCGCGGCGTTTCTCAACAGCACGCAGACGGAAGAGGAAAGCAGGGACGTCTATCGCCGGTGCCTCGCGGGCGGCGTTAAATTGCTGTATCTTTCACCGGAGCGCCTGTCCGCTCCCGGCACGCCGGGTTTTCTGCGCAAGCTGGATCTTACGCTTTTTGCCGTGGACGAGGCGCACTGCATTTCATCCTGGGGGCATGATTTCCGTCCGGACTACCTCAAGCTCAGTCTTCTGCGGGAACAGTTTCCCTCCGTGCCCCTGCTGGCGCTGACCGCGACGGCCGACCGCGTGATCCGCCGGGATATCCTGCGGCAGCTGGCGATTCCCGAGCCGCACGCGTTCATCGCGTCGTTCGACCGGCCGAACTTAAGCCTTGCGGTCTATTCGGGACAAAAACGCCTGGAGCAGATTCTGCGCTTCCTGGCCCAAAGAAAGCAGCAGCCGGGCATCATCTACTGCCTGAGCCGCAAGACGACGGAAAACGTGGCGGCGCGGCTTACGGACCGCGGTTTCCGGGCGGCGCATTATCACGCCGGCATGGAAAATGACGAGCGCAGCAAGGTCCAGGAAGCGTTCATCCGCGACAAGCTTCAGATCATCTGCGCCACCATCGCGTTCGGGCTGGGCATCGACAAATCCAACATCCGCTGGATCGTTCATTACAGCCTGCCCAAGAACATCGAAAGCTACTACCAGGAAATCGGCCGGGCCGGCCGCGACGGCGCCCCCGCCGATACGGTGCTTTTTTACAGTTATGCCGACGTGAAGACCCACCACGACATGATCCGGGACGCGGCGCCCGAAAGACAGGAGCTGCTTTTGGCGAAGCTCGACCGCATGAAGCGCTACGCCGAAGCGGACATCTGCCGGCGCCGCATGCTGCTCAGCTACTTCAACGAAGAACCGCGGGGCGATTGCGGCAACTGCGACGTCTGCAAAAATCCGCCGCAGAAATTTGACGGAACGGTCATCGCCCAGAAGGCGCTCTCGGCCGTGTACCGCACCGGAGAAAACATCACCATGAGCACGCTGATTCAAATATTGCGCGGTTCGCACAGCGCCTCGCTGCGGGAAAGCGGGTACGACCGGATCAAGACCTTCGGCGCGGGGCGCGATATTCCGTACGGCGAATGGGCGGAGTACATTTTTCAGCTCCTGAACATGGGATGCGTGGATATCGCCTACGACGAGGGCTCGGCCCTGAAACTCAACGACCTCAGCCGGAAGATCCTGAAGGCGGAAACGACCGTCATGCTGACCCGGCCCGCCGAAATGGAAAAGAAGCTGGACACGATTGCCGCGCCCGCGAAGGCAAAGACGCTTGGCGCCGACGGCCTGTTCGAGCGCCTGCGCGCTTTGCGCCGGGAACTGGCCGACAAGCTCAATGTGCCGGCGTATGTGGTCTTTTCCGACCGGACGCTCCTGGAAATGGCCGAAGCCCGCCCGCGGGACGAAGCCGACTTGCTGAGCGTCAGCGGCGTCGGCGAACACAAGCTGGCGCGCTACGGCAAAGCCTTCCTGGATGCGATCCGGCGCCACGGCAAAGAAGAATCGTGAAAATAACCGCCGCCGGGAGAGCAAGACCGCCTTGGCCGGGGCAGAGCCACATCGCTGCCGCGCCGCGAAAACGTTTTACAGCGCCGCGTCAACCTGTTAAGAGGGATAAGCATTCTGGAGAAAGAAACGCCTGACCCGGAGAACCGATGGCCGAGAAACGCAAACCTGCCAACCTGATTTATGGACTGGACGATGCCGTGCCGCTCCCCATTCGTCTGCTCCTCGGCCTGCAGCACAGTTTTCATGTCACGACGGCCCTGATCTTCGCCATCATCGTCCTCCAGGGTATGGGCGCATCAGCCGCCCAGGCGGGCTTTTTTATCAGCATGTCGCTTCTGGCCGGCGGCATTGCCGTCATCCTTCAGGCTCTCAATCGGAAAGGTGTCGGATCGGGATATTTCGCGCCTTCCGTCTGCGAACCCGCGTATATCTCCGCGTCCGTGATGGCGGCGAAAATTGGCGGCCTGCCGCTGGTGCTGGGCATGACCGCGCTTGGCGGCGTCTTCGAAATGCTCCTGTCGCGCGTCGTCCACCGTCTGCGCCGGATCTTTACGCCTGAAGTCATGGGGCTGGTGGTGACGATGGTCGGAATATCGGTGATCCCGGTGGCGACGCGGAATTTTCTGGGCCTTGCCGGCGAAGGCGGCCGGATCAATCCGGAGGTCCTGGCCGTTTCCCTCGTCACCCTGGGAACCATGGTGGCGATCACGGTGTGGAGCCGGGGCAAGCTCCGCCTGTTTTCCGTCATCATCGGCATGGCGACGGGGTATATCGTCTCCTTCGCGACGGGCCTCTTGCCCGCGGCGCACCTCGGTCAGATTCTGGACAAGCCTCTTCTGGCCGCGCCCGATTTTTCGCAGCTCAGCTGGTCTTTCGACGCTTCGCTGATCCTGCCCTTTCTGATCGCGAGCCTCTGCACGTCGGTGAAGACGATCGGGAACCTGACGACCTGCCAGAAAATCAACGACGCGGACTGGAAGCGGCCCGACATGCCCAACATCAAAAAAGGCCTCCTGGCCGACGGCCTCAGCGTCAGCCTCAGCGGACTTCTGGGAGGCATGGGGCAGTCCACGGCCTCCAGCAACATCGGCTTGTCGCTGGGAACGGGCGCCACCAGCCGGTCGATTGCTTTCACGACGGGCGGCATCCTCATTCTTCTGGCCTTTCTGCCGCGCTTTGCCGAAATCTTTGTCGTGATGCCGCAGCCCGTCATGGGAGCGACGCCGCTTTTCGCCGTCTGCTTTATTATTTTCACCGGTCTCCAGATTATGATGTCGCGGATGATGGACCCCCGGAAAATCTTTATTTTGGGCATTGCGATGATCTTCGGCCTGAGCGTCACGGCGCTGCTGGACGCCTACAGTCAGATCGGCATTGTCTGGCTGCGGCCGATCTTCGGCTCGTCGCTTTACCTTTCCACGCTGCTGGCCGTCGGGCTTACGATCCTTTTTCAAATCGGACTCAAGCGAAAGACCAGCCGCGACGTGGAGCCGGGAAAAACCACCTACGACGATATCGCGGATCTGCTGGAGAAGCAGGGCGCCCTCTGGGGAGCCAGGCCCGCCGTCATTGCCCAGGCCACGCGCGCGCTAAACGAACTTCTGGAGCTCTTGGCCGCCCTTAACCTTGCGGAAAAACCCGTCCGTCTGGAATTGATGTTTGATGAATTCAACCTGGGCCTGACGCTGGAGTACGACGGAAAGCCGCTTGCGCTTGCCGGAGATTACGCAGCGCCCCTCTCGGTGGACGCGGACGTTTCTCTGGAGCAGCTGGCGCTGCGCCTGATTCGGAAGGACGCCGACGCGCTTTCCGTTGCGGAAAAAGACGGCCGCTCTCGGATCATCCTGCATTTTGAACATTAACCGTCGTTTTCAAAAAGGACATCCATAAATGAAAAAGCAGGAGAGAGATTTCGACAAGGAAGCGGCAACCTGGGACGATCATCCGGCGCGCGTGAAACTGGCGGAGGACGTGGCCGGTGCAATAGCCCGGCAGGTCGCGCTCACGCCCGACATGGAAGTTCTTGACTTCGGATGCGGCACGGGCCTTCTGGCTTTGAGAATCGCTCCCCTGGTCAGGTCCGTCACGGGGGCGGACAGCTCGCGCGGCATGCTCGAAGTGCTGGAAGCCAAGGCGGCAAAACAAGGCCTTTCAAATCTTTCCACAAGACATCTGGATGCCGGCAGCCGCATCTCCGGCGCCTACGATCTGATCGTCAGCAGCATGACCTTTCATCATGTCGAACATGTCGGGGTTCTGCTCGGGGAATTGTTTCAGGCGCTGAAAGTCCCGGGTCGCCTTTGCGTCGCCGACCTGGACTCGGATGAGGGACAATTCCACGAACACAACGGCGGTGTGTTTCATTTTGGATTCGAAAAAAGCGCTTTAGGCGAAATGTTCCGGCAGGCCGGCTTTTCTAACGTCCGCGAAGTTCCCGCGGCGGAAGTCGCTAAACCGGACCGCACGGGGAAGATAAGAAAATTCAGCATCTTTTTGATGATCGGCGAAAAGGCCGGAAAATAGTAAGCGCCGCATTTTACTGCACGCGAGTCATTCCGGACGCGATCCGCTGAATGTGATCAGAACATTCCAGGCGGCATGGAGGGCAGCCGCGAAAAGAAGCAGTAAGACAAATTCCCACGCCACAGCAAATCCTCTCCTTCCGGAATGCGGTCATGAGCGGCCGCAGGACCGTTCAGGCCCCCGCGTTTAACCGGCGCAGTTCCCGGCGCAGAATCTTGCCCATGGGATTGCGGGGCAGGGACGTTGCGAGTTCAATCTGCCTGGGCCACTTGTTTTTTGCAAGGTGTTCGCGGCAGTATTGATGCAGGTCTTCCGCCGAAGCCGTTGCGCATTCCTTTAAAACCACATAGACTTTGATCTCTTCTCCCATGACGGGGTCCGGAATGCCGATGGCGACGGCGTCCCTGACGGCCGGGTGCGTATAGAGGATCTCTTCGAGGTCGCGCGGGTAAATGTTGAAACCGCCGCGGATGATCAGATCCTTTTTTCTCTCCACGATATACAGATATCCGTCTTCGTCCATCCTTGCCATGTCGCCGGTGTGCAGCCATCCGTCCCGAAACGTGCGCGCCGTTTCTTCGGGCTGCCGGTAATATCCGGAGGAAACATTCGGCCCCCTGACGAGCAGCTCGCCCACGTTTCCGCGGGGGACGTCTCTTTCGTCGTCATCGACAATCCGCACCTCCACTTCGGGAATGGGCTGGCCGATGGAGCCGGGCTTGGTCGGCCGGTGATGGTAATTGGTGCTCACGGCCGGAGAGGCCTCCGACAGGCCGTAAGCCTCGTAAACCGTGCAGTTGAATTTCTTTTGAAACGCAAGCAGGCTTGCCACCGGAAAAGGCGCCGCCCCGGACAGGCAGCTTTTCAGGGACGAAAGGTCGTACCGGTCGGCCAGGGGGCTGGCGAGCAGCGCGATAAACATGGCCGGCGCGCCGGGGAAATCGGTGACCCGGTATTTTTCAATCAGCCGGAAAGCCTCGTCCGGCTGGAACTTGCGCATCAGGACGTGCAGATTGCCGTACTGGTAGGCCTTGTTCATGGACGTGAGCCCGAAGGAGTGCGAAAGCGGCAGCGCGACAAGTGTGATGTCCGAGGGCCGGGTATCGTGGGCGCGCGCGGCGTTGACGGCGTTGGAATACAGGTTCCTGTGCGTCAGCATCACGCCTTTGGGGGATGACGTGGTTCCCGCCGTGTAGAGGATGACCGCCAGGTCGAGTTCATCGATGGCCGGAGGCGAAAAGGCGCCCGGCGGCTTTTCAATCATGGCCGGCAGGGAGTGCGTTCCGGGGAGAGTTTTCTCGTCGGTGACAATGACATTTCTTACGGTGGCATGCCCCCGGAGGAGCGCTTCGTTTTTCAGAAAAATATCGCCGTTGGTGATCATGGCGGCGGCTTCACAGTTGGCCAGAATGTGCGCGAGCTCTTTTCCGTTCAGAAGGGGAATGAGCGGCACAATGACGCCTCCCGCGCGCAGAATGCCCTGATAGCTGATGATGACCTCCGGGCAATTGGGCAGCATCACCACGACTTTCTCTTCTTTTTGCAAACCGAGGCCCTGCAGGGAAGCGGCCAGGCCGTTGGCTTTCCGGAGAATTTCCCGGTTGGTGTAAACGCGGTCATCAAAGACCAGAAAAGGATATTCGCCGAATGTCGTGATGGTTTCGTCCGCCAGTCTGACAAGATTCATAAGGATTCCTCTCCGGATGCTTTTTTTAGTCTATCGGCCGCCCTGTCCCGAACGCCGGACGGCGGCCTGCATTCGTTCCTTTTCCGGAAGCGTTATTCCGGCGGCGTGGCCGCTTATTTGATCACGCCGGAGCCGACCAGATGCCTGTTGATGATTTTCCACTGCTTTTTTTGAAAAGCGTCCATTTCTCCGGAGCCGTATTGAATGGGAATCATATCCAGCTTGTCGATCGCTTCCAGATATTCCCTGCTCTTCACCGCCCGGGCCAGCGCGCCTTCCAGCCGGGATAAGACCTCGGGCGGCGTGCCGGCCGGCGCCGCAATTACAAAAACCGTATCGTTGACAAAATCGTAGCCCTGCTCGCGCAATGTCGGCACATCGGGAAACGCGGCCACTCTTTTTTCGGTCATGGTCGCCAGAAGCCGGATTTGCCCCGACCGGACGGCGGGCACAAATTCCGACGTCATGGAGGCAAAATCGACATGACCGCCCAGAACGGCCGCAATGACTTCGGCGCTGCCCTTGAACGGCACGTGAATGAGTTTCAGATTTTGTGCGGAGGCGATTGCGTCAACCGCGGCCTGCGGCGTGCTGCCGACGCCGATCGTGGCGAATTTCAGACCGCCGGGGCGGGCTTTGGCGTCTTTGACGAGGTCGGCAAGTGTCTTCCAGGGCGCGGTGCTTTTCACGATGACGCCCAGCTGCGGCGCGGCATAGCCCAGAACCAGGCGGCAGCTGGAAAAAGGTTTGAAGGGAACCTTCTGCATCTGGGAGACGCGGATGAGAACCGACGTGGGCGTGGCGCAAAGCGTATAACCGTCCGGTTTGGCCGCCAGCATGGAGGCGATGGCCACCGTTCCCGTCCCGCCCGCCTTGTTCTCAATGACCACCGGCTGCCCCAGAAGGGCGCCGAGCGGCTGCGCCAGCGCACGGGCGCTGATGCTCATATGGCCGCCCGGCGCAAAACCGACCAGAATCGTGATCGGCCGTTCCGGCCACGCGGCCTCTGCCCGGGCAGCCGGTATGCCCGACAGGACTATGATTCCCAACAAAACAATCGCCGGTTTCCAGGAAAAAATATTTTTCATTCGGTCCTACCTTTGGTTGCATGAATTGCCGATAGAGTATCGAAGAACATCCTTCAGACCGGTGGCGCAGAAGGATGCCGGACGCCCCGCATAAAATTCCAAAATCCTTCCTCGTTTTTAAACAGACGCGACGCTGTGATGCGATAGATGGGAATCGATAGCAGATTTACGGGGAAACTGTCAATTGCAGAATAGGGCATCCGAAAGAGCCGCAGCCGGGATTTTTATAGTGAAAGATGAAATGATCGACGACGCTTGTGCAAACCTGAATATCTTGGTCGCCGTCAGTCAATTGGTTGTCACTGGCCACATGCATTCAGAACAGCGAGGGCTTTGCTGCCGCAAAGTTGAATGTTAACAGCCCATTTATTTCTTTGCTTTTGCTGGAACTAAGATTCGAATTCGCTTTTTGAAACACCGGATTGACGGATGATGGATTGCAGGGTCCCGATGCGGAGTTCAGAATGATCAGGAACTGGTACGGTGATCGTTGTGTCAGGAAGATGTTTTTGCATGACGATGTGGCTGCCCCGTTGGCGCACTTCTACAAATCCATGCTGGGAAAGAATGCTGCATACTTGCTTTCCGGAAAGAACGCGAAGTTTACCCAACGGCAACCTCCACCTGTGTTACATATACTTCGGCATGTAATCTGGTATTAATTTCCGCCGGCGAGGCTGATTCAAAAAAAAGCTCCAGAGCTTCCTGAAGATTTAAACGGGCTTCCTCGATAGTATTGCCTTGACTGGCAATATCGAGTTCCGGACACAGTGACACATAACCGTTGCCCTCGCGCTCAATAATTGCAGTAAGCTTTTTTTGCATAGCATTTTCCTTAAATTTTTATTTTTATTCGTCTTTTTTAAACACGATGGCCTGCGTTGCTCGTGTAAACCATGTGCCTTTTGTTGAACCAGCGGTTTTAGGACCTAATGCAGAAGACACGGAAATTCCGCCGGCCGCCACCCTTCATTCAGTAAATATTTAGCATATTTTCAAGTTTCTCAAAAGCATTGTTATTTTTTGCTATTTTCTTCATCGGTGGCGGTTATGAGCTTGTAATTTCGATTGGATGTCATAAACAACGGATCCAACAATGTTTCAGGTCTGCTTTTGATCTTTTGACACCCGGCTCTATCTCTTTGTATAGATTCCGATCATGTGCCGCATGAAGCGATCCATGTCCGCTCGAAAATAGGCGCGTCAAACTCGATAACTTAAGTCAACGACAGACGTGATCCCCCTTCGGACCCCCTTTTGCCGACCTCCTTTATCTCTTTGTCTTCAGGCCGCGCGAGGCAGGAACTTCGGCAGGATGCGCTTGTTCGGCAAGGCCGTCATTTTGCGACACAAAACTCAGTCACCCCCAGGAATCTTATGAGGTCGCCGAAATAAAGGCAAAAGAGTTCATGGCTGTCACCCAGATAGATCTTTTCAAGCTCATGTTCGGGGAGGCCTTCAAATTCCTCCACCGGTATAAATGGCGGCAAAACAATAGCCACATTATCCGTCATGTTGAGCATATTCCTTAAAACCAAATCCGCTGGCGGCTGGGTGTTGGATTGTTGAAAGCGATAGATGTGATCAGGCCCCGTGACGGCCCAATCAGGATCTATAAAAGCTGCGTCAACCTTTGGTATTTTCTTTAGGGTTTTCGCTTCAAGGATACTGCCGAGTAAAAAGGTTACCTTTGCTGAAAGTCCTGCTTTTTTCACATTGCTGATCGCTTTTTTCCGGATAGACTCGTCAATTTCAACGGTGATTACATGCTTGGCCGTTCTTGCCAGCGCTATCGTTGAAAATCCTGCTCCCGTGCAGGTTTCCAAAACATTAAGGCCGGCGAATCGTTCTGCGAAATGTCTGGTGATACGCTGATCGATGCCCATGATAAAGGTCCGCTCATCGGCAAGGTAGTCATCACCGAATTTTCCTCGGATTGCATTTGGATTAAGAATCATCTTGGTCATATGTCGAACGAAAAGCCGCGCGCGCGGCTTTCAACGGTATGGTGCGACGGCTTGTCAGGCATGATTGGTTTTCACCACTATCCGGGTCGTCAGGCAATTCTTCATTACCGCGCCATCAGTGCGAACACCCCCCAGCCCAGGTATTGCCGCGTGTACGTGGCGTAGCGCACGGGTTCCGCGGTCAGTTCGGCGCGAACATCTTTGACTAACTCGTCTTCGGGATTGGCTTCGAGCCAGCGGCGCATGGTGAGCCACTTGGCCGCCTCGTACCTGTCCCAGCCCTCTGGGTCTGCCAGAACCATTTCCACGACGTCGTAGCCGAGTTTGCCGAAAGATGCGAGGAGTTCCGGAAGTGTGAGAAAGTCGGCAATCGAACCGGCATGGCAACCCTGGGCAGCGTCTTCTGTCGGCGGCAACTGCAACCAATAAGGTTCGCCGATGAGGATGATCCCTCCCGTGCGGAGGCTTTTTGCCAGAAGTTCGATGGTGCCGACGACTCCCCCGCCGATCCACGTGGCGCCGAGACAGGCTGCCACACCGACCTTTTCGGCGGCGACGTAGCCGGCAGCGTCGCCGTGGATGAACGCGACTTGGTCGGAAACACGGAGTTCGTGAGCGCGGCGCTTCGCCTGATCGGAGAACAATTGGCTCATATCGATGCCGGTGCCGGTGACGCCGTAATCGCGCGCCCAGGTGCACAGCATCTCGCCCGAGCCGCTGCCGAGGTCAAGCACCCGGGTCCCCGGTTCCAGGCGCAGTGCCGCGCCGAGAGTGGCGAGTTTTTCGGGTGTGAACGGGTTGTGGATGCGATGAGCGCTTTCGGTGATGTTAAAGATCCTTGGAATGTCCATGATGAAATATCTCCTTATGGTTGTGAATGGACTTCTCTGCTGCACTGACGAAAAGCCGGACCGGAGCGCAGCGGATCGGCTGCATTGTACTTGTCCGGTAA
>Ga0228536_1001966_pt1 | contig 14839 bp, 12 predicted proteins | sample SJ1Smetagenome_FD_168611 | JGI IMG/M metagenome (GOLD analysis project Ga0228536, IMG submission 168611) | Enriched culture of PCE-dechlorinating microbial communities from Ithaca, New York, USA - SJ1.S | ecosystem: Engineered > Modeled > Simulated communities (microbial... > Unclassified...
CTACATCTTCAATTGTTGACATATTTCACCTCCTATGTAATCCTTTACATATAGAAATAAACGTTTTCATGTATAATGTGAGTATATCCATATAAATATAAAATGTCAACTGAAACAAATAAATATTTCAATAATTTAAAATATTTTCAAGTATTTCTATTGTGCTTAATACCTCCGTTTGTTTTACAGGGACATCCTCATCATTCTCTATACATGAAATGAAATTTTTTAATTCCTTGTAGAACATAGATGATGCCGGTAAATTAATATCTGTTTTCACCATTCTGTCATTATCAGCTTGAAAGACTACAGGTTCCATGTTTGGCTTAAACAAGATAAGTTCTTGATTGTAATATTCTAATATCCCATCTTCAAATACTACTCTCCAATTTGCTTTAAATGGATAGAATGAATTATACCAAGAAGCAGTTGCCAATATATCAAAACCTTCAAAATGGTAATTGATTCTATATTGCTCTTTAAAAGATAAATCATTTCTTCCACAAGTCATCACATCATATGATAAGGGGTTTCCAAATATGCTTATTATCAAATCAAGATCATGTATGTGAAGATCAAAAGGTATATGCCCACTTTTCTCTTTATCAAGAAACCAACTATTAGTTGACCATTTTGGGGCTGAGGATAATCTTTCAAAATATGCGTCTAGCACTTTTCCCAATTTATTATTTACACAAATATCTTTTAAAATTTCAGATTCATATGAAAATCGAACAACTTGAGCAACTAAGAGCTTGAGATTTTTATTCTTTGCAAAATTAAACATCTCAAGAGCATCTGATTTATTTAAAGCTATTGGTTTTTCCACAATTACATTTTTATTTAAAGATAAAGCCTTTAATACATGTTCTTTATGCATAAAGGTTGGAGTTAGCACATCTATTACATCTATTTCCTCATTCTCTACCAACTCTTCTATTGAACTAAATGTTTTTAAACCATTTGTTTGAGCTTTTAATTTGCTTAACTCAGAATTAACTACTACTCCTTTAACTTGCGCATTGTCTAGTAATAAATAATTGTCTAAATGAACTTTTGCTATTCCACCAAATCCAACTAGTCCTACATTTATCATCATTGATCTCCTCTATTCAATAAAAATGTTAATCTCCCTTAAGTAATTTAAAGAATCTTTCACTGCATTATTTACTTCATCAAGGTTCTTAGCTCCTTGTTTAGTAAATTCAATTTCAATGCTCATCGGACATTCATTATCATGTTTTTCCAGTATATCGAATATCTTAGAAAAATCAATGTACCCTTTTCCTAAAGCAGGAAAATTCCACTCATCTGACAAACCATTTTTATCTTTGATATGCATAAATCCAATTTTATTTACACTTTTTTCGATATCCTCATATATGTCTGTATTGCCATAAAATATAGCATTTGCAGTGTCATAATTTATCATTACATAAGGCGTATTCAGCATATTAATTATTGGCATGATAGTTTCTCCAGTGCCATGTTTACCGTGGTTTTCTAAGCATAGTTTTATATTGTGTTTATGTAATATAGGCAATAAGCTAAATATATTGTTTGCTACAATTTCATCTGATGATTCTTTTTTATCTCGTATATGAGCTTCACCTATAGAGCTTATTATATATTTGCATCCAAAAAATGCTGCTAATTCGATATTTAATTTAAAATCTTCTATTCTATTTTTGTCCATTAAGTTGCAATGCCCACTTAATGCAAATGGGTTCAAATCAGCTTTCTTAAGTTCCTCTTTTATTGAAACTAACTCTTTAAAGCTCATATCTGAAAACACATGCTCTGTCCAGCCTTTTGTTGCTGTCAATTCTATATATTTAAACCCTGCATTTTTAATACCATCTATCGCTTTATCAATTGAAAAACCATGATACGAATTTGAATTAACTCCTATTATCCTATTCATCAGATTCTCTCCTTATATTATTTCAATTGTTGCTAACCTTACAAAATATCACTTTTTTGTAGCAGGACCACAATTTCTATTTCTGTAGTGTGTGGAAACATGTCTACCGGCTTTATTTTTCTTACTTCAAATCCATTTTCTGTTAATATTTTTAAATCCCTTGCAAGAGTCGCACTGTCACATGATACATAGACTACAATTTCCGGATTTAAATCTGCAATTTCAAGTAAAGTTTTTTTATCAGCTCCTGACCTTGGTGGATCGAGAATTATTTTATTTGGTTGACCTTCCTTTTTATGTAGCTCAAGTAACAAATCTTCTACCTTGCCATGGTAAAAAGAAACATTTCCAATATTATTTTCTACTGCATTTCTCTTAGCATCCTTTACAGCTGATTTTATATATTCTATCCCTATCACTTTATTAACGTCGTTTGCTATAAATAAAGCTATGCTTCCTATTCCTGAATATAAATCAAATACCAAATCATTTTCCTTAGGGTCTAAATATTTTTTTACTATGTTAAATAATTTTTCAGTTTGATAGGAATTCGTTTGAAAGAAAGATTCAGGTGAGATATTAAATTTTATATCTCCAATATAGTCGATAAGGTATTCTTTACCAAATATATGGATAAATTCTTTTCCGTATTTCACTTTATCATCGTTATTGATATTTTGATAAATGCTAACAACACTGCCTGTGTCTCTGATCAATTTGTGAACCAATTCATTTTTATATGGTAGTTCTCGAGTGTGTGTAACTAAAATAACCATTGCTAAAGAATCTTGATTGGTCCTTATTCCGATATGTTTTAAGTTACCTTTTTTATTAGTTCTGTCAAAAACTTCTATATTGTATTCATTTATCCACTCTTTAATTGATTTAATTATTCTATCTCCTATCTCTTTTTGAAGAATGTCTTCTTCTATCGGCACTATTTCGTTAGATTTTCTTTTATAATAACCAATTACTTTCTCTCCATTGCTTATGCCTACGGGAATTTGCGTATTGTTTCTATATCTAAATGGATGAGTCATACCTAATATAGGTTCAATGTCATATTCTACTTTGCATGTCTTATATAAGTCATTTTTTATTTTTTTCTCTTTCCATTTTAATTGCTCTTCGTATTTAAAATTTATTAAAGGGACTCCCCCTCCTAATTTGCTCGTATCAAATGCGTATTTTTCCCTTAAGTTAGAGTAATATACAATATTTGCCATTTTCCCAACATAGTAATTTCTTTTTTTTTCGATAACTTCAAACTCAACTATATCTCCTATAACGCAGTTATCCACAAATATCACTTGATTCTCAAGCTTAACTACGCCTAAACCTTCCGAATTAAAATCTATAACTTCTCCATTATACTTTTTACCAATCTCCATGTTGACCCTCCAAATTATTTTATATTCTAATTTTATCACATATATAAGAAATATTAACTAGATTATTATTTAATATTTATTTCCATTGGTATAATTTTCATATTTACATTATATATCCAGATAATCAGAATTTTTTAATTACTCCAATAAATTTCCTTGACTTATAGTGATTTGGGGTTTATATTTATATATGATTGATATTTTTTTATCAGTAGTTTACTAATTTACAGGGGGTTAAGTAATGAATGTAGTAGTAGCAATTTTTAAGTTTACACCAGTATTTCTAATGGCAGGACTTATGATATCAGGTATGGATGCTTTACTAGCAGCTCCATTAGCTGCTGTTTGGGCAGCAATTGTAGCTTTTATAACTGATAAATTGTCGTTCAACGAAATAGTTGAAACAGCCATTGATAATGTAAAAGAAATGCAGTTAGTATTCTTCATTTTGATGGCAGCATATGCTATGGCTGAGATATTCATGTCTGCAGGAGTTGCTGCATCAATCATCAATGTTTCATTAAAATTAGGTTTAAGTGCTAAAACAGTAGCTGTTACCGGATTTTTAGTTACATGCGTTTTGTCAGTGGCTACTGGAACTTCATGGGGAACGTTTGCTGCAGCTGCCCCGATATTTCTTTGGCTAAACCACATAGTTGGAGGAGATATTGTTCTAACGACGGCGTCAATAGCAGGAGGTGCATGCTTTGGCGATAATATCGGACTTATTTCAGATACAACAGTAGTTAGTTCTGGTATACAAAAAGTTGAAGTCATACATAGAATCAAGCATCAAGGTGTATGGTCGCTGCTGTGTTTAACTATTTCTGCGATAATTATATTTGTCGTTAGTATGCATTTGCCAGGTGTTACTGCAAATGCCAATGAAGCAATCGCAGCAATACCACAAGAAGTTTGGGATAATCTAAATCAAGAAAGGCCTGCTGCTGTTACTTTGCTAAATCAAGTGCAAGAAGGTGTTTCACCTATTATGATTATTCCACTTATTATTGTAATCATAACAGCCGTTAAAGGTTTGCCAACTTTAGCTTGCCTATTTTTAGGTATAATATCATCATTAATTTTTGGTCTATTTACAGGAACAGTAACTTCTATATCTGCATTTTTAAATTCAATCCTGACGGGTTTTTCTGATGCCGGTTCATGGGTTATTGTTATGATGATGTGGGTTGGAGCATTCGGTGGAATAATGGGTAAAATAAATGCTTTTGCACCACTTTCCAATTTGATATCTAAAATTTCAAGAAATGTAAGACAGTTGATGTTCTACAATGGTGTTTTATCAATAGTTGGAAATGCAGCTCTATCAGATGAAATGGCACAAATAGTTACGATAGGTCCAATTATTAAAACTTTAACTGAAGATAATGTTGAGGGTAGCGAGGAAGATTTATATAAGCTGAGATTAAGGAATGCAACTTTCTCTGACGCATTAGGCGTGTTTGGTTCTCAACTTATACCATGGCATGTTTATATGACTTTCTACATCGGCATTGCTAGTGCAGTTTATCCTCTTTATAAATTCAACGTATTTGAAATAATTTCACATAATTATTTAGCAATAATCGCAGTTGTTTCTATTCTTCTATTAACTTTAACTGGCTTAGATAGATTCATTCCTCTATTTAAGCTGCCTTCTGAACCAGATGTAAAATTAAAGAACAAATAAACATAAGGTGAGCTTGCGCTCACCTTATGTTATATTCTGTATCCATTTTTTTGATTTTATTATTGGAAATCCCAAAATGGCTTTAGCTATCTCCTCAGTTGTAATCAATAGAAATAAATATTGTACTGGTAATTTTAAAACTATGGCTCCTATAAAAGCCAAAGGAACTCCTATTAACCAAACTGTTGATAAGTCTATTCTCATGGCTGCTTTAGTATTTCCTCCTGATCTAAGCACTCCTACAATTGAAATATTATTATATACTCTTACGACAAATGTCAGCCCCATAATAATTATTATAGATCTTGCTGAACTATAGACTGCTGGCTCTAGGTTATTAAATAATTTCAATATCAGATCTGAAGATAAAGTTAGGCTTAACCCAAGTATTAGCCCTGACACTGTAGATAATATAATAAAGCTCATAGCATAATCATAAGCTTCTTCATATTCCTCTGCCCCAATCTTACCACCGACCATAATACTACAAGCACTTGCTAATCCCTTTACTACTACAAAGAACATGTTTTGAATCGTATTCGTAAGTTGTACACTAGCTGTAGCACTTTTACCTAATTTAGCATAAGCGATAGTATACATAACTTGACCTAAAGCCCAGAATCCTTCAGTTAATATAACTGGATATGTCACACTAATGTATCTTCTTATGAACTTTTTGTCCCAACCAAACAAATCTTTTAGATTTGCATTTAAATGTCCATCTCGTCTATATACTGTATGTAGTAATAAAATAAATTCCACAACTCTCGCTATGACAGTTGCTATTGCCGCTCCTCTGACACCAAGGGATGGTGCTCCGAATTTTCCAAATATCAAAATATAATTTAGCAATGTATTTGTCCCGAGGGATATTATAGAAATTATAAGAGGCACATGAGGTTTTCCAGTAGTTCTCAATGCAATAGAATAACTGAAACTTATCGCTGTGATAATATAAGATAAAGCAACAATTCTCAAGTATTTAACTCCTGCATCTATAACATCAACTTCTTTTGTAAAAAACCCTAAAATTAATTTTGGAGATATTAAAGCTGCAAGTGTAAACATTATTCCCAAAATAAAAGAACTCATTATAGCAAATCCCAAACTCTTGTTTACATTTTTAATATCCTCTTTCCCCCAGTATTGTGCTATAAAGATAGCCCCGCCACTGTTAATGCCAAAAGTAAGCAAAATGTAAAGAAAAAAAACTTGATTTGCCAATCCTACTCCAGCTATGCTAGCACTGCCTAAATTGCTTATCATCAATGTGTCGACCATATTTAATGATGACGACACTAAGTTTTGGATTGCAACTGGTAAAGCTATGGTTAACATTGTTTTCAAAAATACTTTGTCTTTTAATGCCTTCATATTCGTCTCCTTAATAAAATAAATGTGCAATTATTGTATAATAGCACATTTATCCTGATTTGTGAAGGCATTAAATTGATATTATTCGTTAAATCTATTTACTACCTCATTTTTTATTTGATGCTATAATAATTATGCTTTTAGTTGTGTCAACTGGCTTTGATTCCTGATATCCAATATCAATAGTGACAGTTCCATTATTGTCTAATTCGACATTGTTAAAATTAATAATTTTACCATCATTAGTTATATTTGGTGTTAAATTTATCGAAGATACATTTAAATTATCATATTTCTCATTCAAGATAATTTCTATATTGATATTATGTGCTCCTTGCCCAATGTAAATTTTAAAAGGATTCTCAGTAGGATTACCAATAAATTCGTAAATTTTCACATTATTTCTATTTTTAACTATTTTTATATTTACTATTTTAATTTCTTTATATGATGAGGTTTCTCCTCCTCCAGTACCCGTAGATCCACCACTTTCAGTACCTTCATTTATCTTTATTTGGCCAAATAAAGCATCATCTGATTTTACGAAATATAATTCTTCTCCACTAATTAAATCCCATACCTCATCATTTCGTAAATTATCGTTATTAACTAATTTTATAGAAAAATCTAAAGGATAAGTTGATTCACGATTGTATAACTCCTCCTTTTGTTCAATAGACACATCTAATAAACCATTTGCCAAACTGCTAACAATAAATTTATTCCAATTTCCTTTAAGCTTTCGTAAATCTTTTTGATCATAGCTACTATTTTCAACATTGTATTTGTATTCAGATAATAACAGGTACTCTTTTTCATATTTCAATCTATATATCTTCTGATTTTTTATCATTTTATTTTCAAAATCACCTTTGGATATAAAACCTGTTGTGTTCTTTAGTTCATCTGTTAAAAAAACCTCAGCAAGTCTAACACTCTCCTGGGCGAGACCTTTATTCGTACCTGTAGAAAAAGCATTTTGTCCTGCAAAAAAAACAGTGTAGATAGATGTAATGACTATGCCTAAAATAGCTAAAGTTAAAACAACTTCGATTAAAGTGATGCCCTTCACATTTCTTTTCATAATCCAAACCTCACTTTACAGGTACATATCTAATGATGTTAACATAATCGTTAGAATGCCCAATATATTCTTTAGATTCGTAAATTTTCCCTGTAACTTCAATATCAATTCGGCTATTGTTGTTTGAACCATCTGGCAGTTTAACTGTAATTTTAAAATCTTTAATTTCAGGCGAATAAGATAAGTTTTTTTCAGCCACCTCGACTGCAGTTGTCCTGTTCCCAGCTTTTGAAATATTGATAAGTCCCATATTGAATATAGACAAAAATGTTACTGCAACCAATCCTAAAATCGCTATTGATATGATTAACTCAATAAGTGTAAAACCATTCTTTCTTTCCACTTATACCACTCCTAATAATCAATATAATAGCTCTTGAAATTGAGAATATTAAACTCAGTAGGATTTTCCACTGGGATTTCTATCCCTTTCATGCTATTTTCATAAATCTTATCTAGATATTGTCCATAGTCTTTATTTTCATTCTTGCCATCTATTTCTATATAACTTCCAATAATAACTCCATTGTGGTTTATTACATTCTTATCATTTGGATCTATGGAACCTCCAATAATTATATATGCATCTGGTGCGTAAACCGAACCATTGAAATCTATTTCTTTACTGCTATCTTCTGCTGTAATTTTAATATTGTAGTCATTTTGGTTTGGATATCCTTCTTCGGTGAGACTTCCCTTAAAAGAATCATTAGATACAATATCTCCATATAAAGTAGCTTTCTTAAGATCTATATTTATTTTACCTTGTTTAACATAGAAATTTGCATTTACTTCTCCACTTTGAGGCGGATTTATTTCAAGAGCCGTTTCTTGATTTCCTTCATTGTATACATAAAAATTAATATCTTTATCAGTGCTTGATGAGTTTAACTTTACGTTTGCATTTATTTTCAAATTGCCTCTAATAGAAATACTGACGCCCTCATCTATGGTTAACGATTCATTAACTAAAACATTTCCATTGTAAAACTTGTTTTCATTTATGTTCCCACTAATATTAATTGTTTCAGTTGACATTGGGTCAGTCCATGTAGGATTCGGGGCATCATTGAAGTTAAACGGAGGAAATACAGAACTTTCCCCCATTTTTTGAGCATATATATCATATGTTGCTTTTTTGTCACCCGTTTTTTCTGTTAAGTCTACTTTTTCACTCTTATTTGTTACTCTATAAGCTTGATTTTTAGCAATGAGAGGCAACCCCTTATAATTAATATTGTCATCTGTTGATTTTACATACTCACTCCACAATATTTTTCTAACATTTTTGCTAACCCCATTATAGTTCGCATATGAATCTATCGCCAATACTTCCATTTCATTGATTTTAATCACAGATATCTCAACTTTTTCTAAGCCTTCAATTATATTTGTAAATTCAACTCCTTTCTTGATGTCTTTTAAAGAATCTAAATACGCATTTATATCTTTTACCCCTTTGCCTTGGTCTCCAAATAATGTCTTTAGATGACTTATTAAGGCAGCTTCAACAACATCAGCTCCATTCATAGCTATATACTCTGCCTTTGTCGCATTTTCATGATAAATTGCTTGTTTGTTTTCATTTACCATGAAAGTTAATATAAACGCTGCAAATATCATTAAAACCGCAAATACAAATATAGTTAATACCAATGTAGAACCTTTCCTTAGATGAATTTTCATAAAATCATCTCCAATATCAAATCTATCTGAAATATATATACCCATATTTAATTCATACAGATGTATTTTTTATTTATTACTTTACAATTTTATAACTTTAATTTGATTCCGTCATCAACTAATTCAATTATTTTCTTCTTATATAAATTACCAATAGCTTTTTTAAAGCCGGATTTGCTCATACCTAAAGTTTTCCTTATGACCTCAGGATCAGATTTGTCATTTAAAGCTAAAAACCCGTTATTTTCCTTAAGTTTTTTTAATATCACTTGGCTGTCTCCTTCAATTTGGATATGAGCCATTTCTCTTGGTGTTAAATCTAATTTACCATCGTCCAAAACTTTGTTTATTCTTATTTCTATTTCATCACCTATTTCGTAAATGCCGAAAACATTTTTCTTGTTTATAAGACCATCATACTTGTTTTCAACTGCTACAAACACACCTATATCTTTATTAATCCCATAAACTGTACCTTTGACTTTATCATTTTCTTTGAAATGAGAATCTGTGCTTAAATAGTCTTTTATTCTCATGGTTGCAGCTATTCTATCACTTTTATCAATGTAAATTGCTACTAAGTAATCATTAAAAACTTCGATTTTCCCTAGAGTTTCACTAAATGGCATAAATAAGTCTTTTTCTAAACCCCAATCTAAAAAATACCCTATTTTAGACTCACTCACAACTGTAAGTTTTGCTATCTGTCCAACTTGAGCTTTTGGTGTATTTGTTGTGGCTATTGGTCTATCTTGCGAATCCTTATAGACAAACACTTCAATACTATCACCTGCTTTGACGTTCTCAGGTATTTGTGATATCGGCAATAGAACATCTTTATCATCGTCTTCTGTCCCTAAATATGCACCTACTTTTGTAAATCTCTTTATCATTAAATTTTGTTTTTTCCCTAAATAATACATATTACACCTACTTTTCTTTATTATTATCTATATCATATCACAAAAATAAATAGTTGCATCTAAAAAATGCACTGCTAAAATTAGCAGTGCATTTTTCTATAATTGTGATCTCATCTTATTTAATTGTACTTCTAAGTCTTCTAGTTCTTTTAATGCTTCTTCTGGTAATTTGTCTCTTCCTTCTTTTTCAATATCAACTTTTTTAACAAAATCTTTTCTGTAATTAATTGATCCTTGCCACATATCAAGATAGTCTTTGTCAAAGCTCACTTCAAAACCTTCTACATCTATATACTCTATGTCCTTAAATTCTCCAAGTTTTTTAAACTCTGCCTTTCTTGTGACTATTTGCTCGAGAATATTTAATGTGACTTCTTTAGGTATTTTTTTGTCTTTATATGATCCAGTATTGAAAATATAACAGTCTACATTTCTCTTTTCAAATAAAAGTTTAAATTTATTGTAGTCTTCTTCTAGAGGGTATGTCCTAAAGGGATTTGCATAAGGCTCTATTACAAGTGCGTTCATGTCTGCACCCTTAGCAAGCCTCTCTGCTGTAGTTCTTTTTGTCGCCAATGTGGCTCCCATAACTGATGCTAATACAGGATTATTTATTTTTAATACTGGAGGTAAAGTAGCATCTTTCATTAACCAAATAATTGAATCTACAGGTTCATCGATTTTGTTCACCCTGTTATCTGCCCACAAAATTGATTTAACAGCCCTGCCATTTCCATTTCTAATATCTTCAGTAACTAAAACTTTGTTATTATTACTATCTAATGTCACTCCACAATTTTGTACAGTTAATAAAAATTTATTAGCAGGATGCGTGGTTGGATAGTCTTGAGTTTTATCAAAATATGAAGGTTCAAGTGCTACAGAATAACCATCATCGACTGAAATGACATAAGCGTCATCATGTAATATAGTTATATTGTATTTACCGTCGTGTTTTTCATGGGTAATAGTTGACTTACCAGAACCAGATAGTCCAAATACGCCTACTGTATATTTGCTTCCATCATCAAAATTATATCTTTTCATGCCTCCATGGCAAGATGCAAAGCCATTCCTGTTTGCTATACTCCATGCTAGTGTAAGAGTTCCTTTTTTGTATTCTCCAAAATATCTCATTCCTAGTAATAGTGCACAATTGTGTTCAGGATCAAATAAAGCTAATCCATCCTTATGTATTTCTGGAACATAATCAGGATCTGCTACTACATAAATATCCCCTTCGGGATATTCTTTCGAGCCATCATACATTTTCATAATATCTTGTGTTATGTATTGAAAATTTAATAGCCATGAATACATTATGTTCTCATATTTTTCTGGTAGAAGCAAGTGAGCACGCACCATAAAATCAGGATCTAATCCTATAATTACTTGTGCATGGTACATTTTTTTGTACCTAGTTAGGTATACAGCTTCTCTTGCTATAGTTGAATACTCATCAAGAGAAACATTCGGTTCCCCGATTATGACTCTCGCCCCAGCAAATCTACCTGTGACAGCTCCGTCATTAAAAAGCAAAACCTTTGCGTCTTCTGGAAGCCCAATAAGCTCAGGTTTGTAAACAGGCATATCCGTTACTATAGTTCCTGGAGAATTATAAGCTAATTTATAGGCTTCACTAGCAGAAGTAACATTTACCACATTGTTCCCATAAAAAGCTGTTTCTAAAGTTGTTCTAAGTGAGTTGAAAATTTTGTTGCTTTTTTTTATATCTTCTAATTTAAAATTTGAAATTGTAGACATGTTTTCCCTCCATTCATATCCTTGTACTTTGATTATAGCACAGGCATATGATTTAACAAGTTTATTTGTAAAAAAAACTATAATTTTATTCAATTATGAATTTTATGTTTTTTGAATTAAAAAAATAAAACTGCAAGAATTATTACTTAATAAGCAATTTTTCTTGCAGTATCATTTTATCATAATATTTTTGCGTGGCCTTTATATATCTGACCTGTGGCACTCTCGACAGTTACTATTTCGTTATCCTTTAGTATTTGAGTAGCGTTTTTTGCTCCTACTATGGTAGGTATGCCTAAATCAAGCCCAGTAATTGCGGCATGAGAAGAAAGTCCTTCTTCTTCGCAGACAATAGCAGATGCTCTTTTCATAAAACTTTCAATCGACTCAAATGACTTCTTGCATACAATTATATCTCCATCAACAAATTTTGCTAAAAGTTCTTCTTTTGTATTTGCAATCACAACTCTACCTGTCCCTACTTTTGTTCCTACACCAGTCCCTTGCAATAGGACTTTCCCTATGGTATGGACTTTTATCATATTTGTTGTTCCTGCCACTCCTACTGGAATACCAGCGGTTATGACCACTAGATCACCTTCTTTAACTAATCCAGCATCTAGTGCAGTTTTCACGGATAATTCTATCACCTCATCAGTGGAGTCTGACTGTCTAGTTAACATCGGAATGACTCCCCAAACTAAAGATAATTTTCTAAGCACTGATTCATTTGTAGTTACCGCTATTATCGGTGCTCTCGGTCTAAACTTAGATATAGCTTTTGAAGTATAACCTGAAGAAGTAGCTGTTATTATAGCTTTAGCTCCTAAGTCTTGAGCAGTAGTAACTGTAGCTTTGCTTATTGCATTTGTAGTCGTTATTTTGCTATCCAGAGATCTCAATTTAGCAATTTCTTCAAAGTTTAATGCGTTTTCAGTGGTAACAGCTATGTTATACATGGTTTTAACCGCTTCAATAGGATATTGTCCTGCTGCCGTCTCTCCAGAAAGCATCACAGCACTTGAGCCATCAATTATTGCGTTTGCAACATCAGTGACCTCTGCTCTAGTTGGTCTAGGATTTCTTATCATAGAATCTAACATCTGTGTCGCTGTGATTACTGGCTTGCCTATAATATTGCATTTTCTTATTAGTTCTTTCTGAATCAAAGGTATTTCTTCAGTAGGGACTTCTACTCCTAAATCACCTCTTGCTACCATGATGCCATCAGCAGCTACTAAAATCTCATCTATGTTATCTAACCCCTGTTGGTTTTCAATCTTTGCTATTATGTCTATATTTGCCCCATTGTTATCTTCCAATACTTTTCTAATTGCACTGACATCAGAAGCTCTCCTAACAAAAGATGCTGCAATATAATCAACACCATTCTCTATACCAAATATAATGTCTTCTACATCCCTTTCAGTTAATGCTGGCAGATTTATATTTACATTTGGGATGTTTACGCCTTTATGGTCTTTTAATACACCGCTATTTAATGCTTTCATAATTATATCAGTATCTTTTATTTCAACCACTCTAAATTCTATTAACCCATCATCTATAAGAATTATATCTCCTACTGATACATCATTAGGCATGCCTTTATAACTTACACTTACTATGTGTTCGTCTCCTTCAAGTTCTCTAGTGGTAAGTGTAAATTCTTGGTCTTTGTGAATCTCAACCTGGTCTTTTTTGAATTTACCTAATCTTATTTCTGGCCCTTTCGTATCAAGCATTATGGCAATTGGCAGATTCATCTCATGCCTTAGTTTTTTAATAGTGTCGATTCTCGCTTTATGCTCCTGATGATCTCCATGTGAAAAATTAAGTCTACACACATTAACGCCATATTCAAAAAGTTTTCTCATTACAGTTTCAGATTCCGATGCAGGTCCAATGGTAGCGACTATCTTGGTTCTTTTCATAAAAACCCTCCTTATCGGGATAGAATATTTGCTGTGTCATACATCTCTATATTAAGCTTTCTTTCGATGCTAAGTGCCTCTTTGATATCTAAGTCTACTATTTCATTGCATTTAGTTCCTATAACTCTTCCTGATTTGTTCTGGAGTAAAAGTTCAACACTCCTCTTTCCCATCTGACTTGCTAAAATTCTATCGAATGCACTAGGAGATCCACCTCTTTGGACATGGCCTAATACTGTAACTTTTGTTTCTACTCCAGTTTTTTCTTCTATAGCTTCTGCCAGTTCAAATGAATTACCAACACCTTCTGCAAGAACTATTATGTGATGCAATTTCCCCATGTTTTTGCCTGTTAAAACTTTTCTACATATAGCATCTTCGTCGTACCCAATTTCAGGGATTATTATGCTTTCTGCTCCTCCAGCAAGTCCTGCATAAAGTGCAATATCCCCACAGTTTCTTCCCATAACTTCTACTACATTCGCTCTACCATGAGATGATGAGGTATCTCTTAATTTTCCAATGGCTTCTATTACAGTCTCAACTGCTGTCATAAAACCAATTGTGTAATCGGTATATGGCAAATCATTATCAATAGTGCATGGTATGCCAATAGTAGGTATTCCAGCATCTGAAAGCTTTTGTGCTCCTCTAAAAGTTCCATCTCCGCCAAGTACTATCAACCCATCCATATTGTAGACATCAATTACATTTAGAGCCTTTTTAAACCCTTCCGGATTCATAAAATCTTCACTTCTCGCAGTCCTTAATACAGTCCCTCCTCTATGGATTATATCCGCAACGGATTCGCTGTCCATATCATCAAGTGCTCCATTTATAAGTCCATCATAGCCTCTTTGAATCCCTAATATTCTTAAATTATTATATAGTCCAGTCCTTACTACAGCTCTGATAGCTGCATTCATGCCTGGAGCATCTCCTCCACTTGTTAGTACGCCTATTGTTTTCATAATTGCCTCCTAAAATTAATTTACGTTTTGTAAACTTAAATGAAAATTGAGGACTCCAAACTCTCTATGGTACAATGTTCTTGCAATAAAACAAATAC
>Ga0228536_1001967_pt1 | contig 14821 bp, 13 predicted proteins | sample SJ1Smetagenome_FD_168611 | JGI IMG/M metagenome (GOLD analysis project Ga0228536, IMG submission 168611) | Enriched culture of PCE-dechlorinating microbial communities from Ithaca, New York, USA - SJ1.S | ecosystem: Engineered > Modeled > Simulated communities (microbial... > Unclassified...
TTACTTTGTGAAATTATCAAAATAGCCTTGTATATATACTAATGGAGTACCTTTATCTCCACTACCGGATGTTAAATCAGCTAATGAACCAATCAGATCGGTAAGCCTTCTAGGAGTAGTTCCTTGAGATATCATCTCTCCAACTAATGAATCATCTTTATTAGCTATATAATCAGAAATAGCTTTTTTAAGTTCTTCTCCAGATAAATCTTTAAATAAATCATCAGCTAAGTACTTAAGTTTCACTTCGTTTGGCGTTCCTTCCAATCCTTTTGTATAAGCAGGTGATACAACAGGATCTGCAAGTTCCCATATTTTCCCAACAGGATCCTTAAACGCACCATCTCCATATATCATCACTTCTATTGTCTTACCAGTCATATTTTTAATTTCATTTTGTATAGCCTCGACAATTGGTTGACCATCTCTTGGGAATAGTTTGATTTTCTCCTCGCTAGATTTATTAGAACCTAACAAACCATACTCAGGATTGTAGCCGCTACCATTTATTGGAGTATTTAATATGTCATCCAAACCGTATATTTTTCTTCCGCCATACTTTTTCAATAAACTTTTAGTTCTCTCACGAGTGTGAATATCACAGGCCAAAACATTTTTTGTATATTCAAGGATAGTAAGAGGATTATTAGAAAATATTATTTGGTAATCTACATTATATTCTTCTAATATAGATTTATAATACTCAATATAATCAACTCCGGTAAATCTATGCTTTCTATAACCAAAGTATTCTCTGAATTGTTTTTCTGTTAATACATCTGTCCAGGGATTTATCCCTTTTATGTCTAACACATCCATATCAACTAGATGATTTCCTACTTCATCTGATGGATAACTCAACATTAGAGTGATTTTTTTTGCGCCTTTAGCTATCCCTTTTAAAATAATACCAAATCTATTTCTGCTAAGAATAGGGAATATAATACCAAAATGTTCATCGGCATATTTATTTTTAATATCTTGTGCTATTTCATCGATAGTTGCATAATTTCCTTGTGCTCTTGCTACTACAGATTCAGTAATGCAGAGACAATCTTTATCTTGAATCTCAAATCCTGCTTCTTTTGAAGCATTTAAAACAGTGTCTATGGATATTTTTATTATGTCATCACCTTCTCTTATGATAGGTGTCCTAAGGCTTCTTACAGTTGTTCCAATAGTTCTTTCCATGGTAACCTCCTAAAAAATAATGGCTTACTTCATAAAATCAGTATATAATATATTTTGTTATAAGTAAAATAAATATATTTAATGATAAACATAAGGAGAAATTATATGATTGAAAAACTAGATTTGTTTAAAATTTTCAACGAAGTAGCTGAACAGAAAAGTATAACTAAAGCAGCTAAAAATTTGTATGTGAGCCAACCTGCAGTTTCTCAAGCAATAGCTCAATTAGAAGAAGAACTAGGTATTACTTTATTCATCAGGAGTTCAAAAGGAGTGAATTTAACTAATGAAGGCAAGATTTTGTTTTCATATGTAAATAAAGGGATCAATCAGATAAAAACGGGTGAACAAAAAATATTAGAAGCAAAAAAATTGAAATCGGGGACATTGACACTAGGTGTTGGTGATACGATTTTAAGATATATGTTGCTGGATATTTTGCTAGTTTATAAAAAACTATATCCTAATATACAATTAAAGATTATTAATCGCACATCTCAAGACTTAGTAAATCTTGTAGAACTTGGGGATATTGAAATCGCGATATGTAATTTGCCAATTAACAATAGTAATTTAAAAATTAGAAAAATTAAAGAAGTACAAGATATTCTTGTAACTGGTGAGAAATATGTTAATATAATATCAGATCCTATTTCATTAATAGATGTTTTGGAATATCCACTGATTATGCTAGATAAGAGATCTAACACTAGAAGATATGTTGAAAATTACTTATTTTCAAAGGAGATAATAATAGAACCCCAAATTGAACTAGGATCGCATGACCTAGTGCTTGAATTTGTTAAAAATGGATTTGGGTTAGCATTTGTGGTTAAAGAGTTTTCATATGAATATTTAATGAATAGAGAGATTACAGAGATTAGAACAGATATTGTAATTCCCAAAAGAAGCATAGGAGCTTGCTATATTGATGAAAATGTTATTTCTTCAGCTGCAAATGAATTTTTAAAAGTATTAGAAATTAAAACCAACTAAATGGGTATAAATAGAAAAAATCATGGAGGATTTTATGCAAAACTTTGATTTCAAAGATGATAATAATATAAATTTAACAGAAAAATTAGATCCCAAGAAAAAGAGCTTAAAGTTAGCCACAATTTACTTGGTAATGGGGATAGTTTGGATTTTTTCATCAGATAAGATTGCATCTTTGCTAACTGATAATCCTAACAATTTGTATCTTATATCATTGTATAAGGGCTGGGTTTATATGTTTGCTACAGCCATAATATTTTATTTTATATTGAAAAGACAATTTGAAATGTATAAAGATGCAATAGTTAAAGTAAATGGTGCTTATGATGATATATCAATTTTAAAACAAAAATTAGAAGATGTAAAAAGCGAATATGAAATATATGAAGAGAAATTAAAAGAAGTTGAACAAAGATTCGAGCTATCTATCAAGGGCTCAAATCATGGAATATGGAGTTGGGATGTAGAGAAAAATGTTTATTTCACATCTCTGCTTGCAAAACCACAATTTGGATATTCAGAAGAATATCAAGAAACAGTAAATACTATAGAAAAATGGAGAGAGCACATTCATAACGAGGACTTGTCTTATGCTTTATATAAACTAGATAAAACTCTCCTTAATTCTGACGGAATATATGAAAATGCTTTGAGAATAAGAACTGCTAAAGGAAATTATCGATGGATCGTGACAACTGGCAAAGTACAATATAATGAATGTGGCAAACCGGTAGCAATAGCTGGATCACACATCGATATAACTGAAAAATTACAATTAGAAGAAGACTTAAAAATGGAGAGAAAATTATTAGAAGTAATTCTTAATGACATTCCCATTGTAGTCATAAGGTGTGATTCACAAGGGAAAATAATTACTGTAAATAAATATTTCAATGAGCTGTTTAAATTTGAAGAAGATGAATTTATTGGGAAAAGCATTTTAAATTTAGTTGCAGATGACCCTAATAGATTAAAAGCAACAAATATCATTTCTGATATTGTTTCAGGGAAAAAGATAAAAGACATGGAAATTGAGTTAATAACAAAAGATAATCAAAAAAAGACTATAATTTGGAGTAATTCCTTTCTATTAAATGAAGAAAATAGAGTCAAAGATATATTATTTATTGGGGGGAACATAACTGAAAGAAAAGAGATGGAAAATCAGTTATACAATCTTGCATACTATGATCAACTAACAGGGCTTCCAAATAAATATAAACTCGAAAAAGATATGGAAGAATTTGTGAAAAAATCACGTGATGAAAATATCGAGTTAGTGTTTGTTTATGCTGACATAGATGATTTCAACTTAGTTAATGAAATTTATGGGCACAGCGAAGGAGATAAACTATTAAGAGAGATAGCTAATACAATATCTGGATTTTTTCCATACGACAACTTTTTATATAGATTTGGTGGAGATGAATATGTCATAGTATTGATCCTTCATAAGGAAGAGCAAAAGTCAAAATTAGAAGATAAAATAAAGGAGATTACAAAATATTCAGATGCTATTCAAAAAATATTACATAATGAATTCAAAGTGAACTTCAGTGCTGGGGTGAGTATTTATCCAACCCAAGCTGAAAATTATGAAGATTTGCTTAAAAAAGCTGACTTAGCTTTAAACCATGCTAAAAAGTATGGTAAAAATAGGACAGTTGTATATTTTGATGAACTAGATAAAGGAGTAAAAGAGTTAGTGGAGCTTGAAGAAGATTTGAAGGTAGCCATTGAAAACAATGAATTTTTTCTATTATATCAGCCTCAAATCGATTTAAAGACAATGAAAATAGTGGGTGGCGAAGCATTGCTAAGATGGAATAGACCAAGACACGGAGTAGAAAGTCCACTATATTTTATTCCTCATGCAGAGAAAACAGGGGAGATAATCAAAATAGATAGTTGGGTCATAAAAGAAGCTCTGATGGAGGTAGATAAGTTATTATCACTTGGACTATATGATTTTAAAATATCTATTAATATATCAGGCAATATAGTAAACAATTTAGAGTATTTAAAAAAACTAATATCCGAATTGTCAATTGTTTACGATTTTAGTAAAACATATTTTGAAATAACTGAGACGAGCTTAATAGAAAATCTTGAAAGTAGTTGTGAAGCCTTAAAAGCAATAAAAGAAGCAAATGGGAAAATTGCTCTAGATGATTTTGGCGTTGGATATTCATCTTTGTCTTATTTGCAAGTGCTATCTATTGACATGATAAAGATAGATAAGTCTTTTGTTGATTCAATTGATATTAATCCTGAAAATAAAAAAATATTAAGCATGATTGTAAACTTATCTCATGAATTGGGAATGAAAGTTTTAGCTGAAGGGGTTGAGACAAAAGAACAACTTAATCATATAATAGAGATGGGTTGTGATTACGCTCAAGGGTATTATTTTTATAAGCCATTATATGTAGCAGAGTTTGAAAGAATACTTTTAGAGCAAAAAAGAGCCAATCAAATTCTAGATGAGGAAAGGAGTACTATTGATGATGAGAAAAGATAAAGAAGAAATTAATCTCAAATTACTTGTAAAAACATCAGATAGAACTACACTAGCCTTGATTGAATCGACTCTAAAAGAGAATAACATACCATATATTATGAAAGATAAAGGAACAGGAGGCTATTTAAAGATAATCACTGGAGCATCGATTTATGATACTGAAATATATGTGTCAGATAATGATTTGGAGAAAGCAAGAGACTTAGTTGATTTATTAACTAAGAGTGATACAAACATTTAAGACTATATTGATTCACTTTACAATACCTCAAGGATTTTGTATAATCAAAAGTAGCATTTTACTAAAATCCCTTTACTTTGTGTGGTAAGGGGATTTATAATATCAATAAGGGTGATAAAATGGATAAAAAAACAGTATTAAGTGGAATACAGCCTTCAGGCTCACTGACTTTAGGAAATTATATTGGGGCATTAAAAAATTTTCCGAAACTGCAAGATGAATATGATTGCTATTACTGCATAGTTGACTTACATGCTATAACAGTTCCTCAAGAACCTAAAAATTTAAGGAAAAACACTCTTGATGTATTAGCTCTTTATTTAGCTTGTGGAATAGATCCAAATAAATCTACTATTTTCATTCAGTCACATGTTCATGAACATGCAGAACTTGCTTGGGTATTGAATACTATAACATACATGGGTCAATTGAATAGAATGACTCAATATAAAGATAAGTCAAAGAAATACAATGAAAGTATAAATGCTGGGTTGTTTACATATCCGGTTCTGATGGCTGCAGATATTTTGCTCTATCAAGCTGATTTAGTGCCAGTCGGAGAAGATCAAAGACAACATCTAGAGCTAGCAAGGGATTTAGCTATCAGATTTAACAATAAATACAGTGAAACATTTAATATTCCCGAGCCATTTATCGGAGATTTAGGTTCAAAGATAATGAGTTTACAAGATCCTACTGTCAAAATGAGCAAATCAGATCAAGATGAAAATGCTTTTATATTACTATTAGATGATAAAGATACAATCAGGAGAAAAATAAAAAGAGCGGTCACCGATTCGGTAAATAACATCGACTATAATGATTCGCAACTTGGAATTAAGAATTTAATTAATATTTACTCATGTTTAACAGAAAAGAAAGTGGAAGACATTGTAGAAATGTATCAGAACAAAGGATATGGAGAATTCAAAGAGGACTTAGCTGAAATTGTAATAGAAAGTTTGACACCTATACAACAAAGGTATAATGAATATATGTCTGATAAAACATATTTAGAAGATATTTACTCATTAGGTGCTAGTAAAGCAGAGAGAAAAGCTTCAAGAACTTTAAAAAAGGTATATAAGAAAGTAGGATTTGTTCCTAAAAAATGATATTGATAGTTATCAATTATTAATTTTTAATTATTAATAAAAATATATCTATTAGTAGGGGAGAAAAATTGTGACTTTACCCAATATTATAACTATATTTAGATTATTACTAGTGCCTGTTTATTTACTTGTATATTATTCTAGCCTAGAAAATAGAATTTCTATCGCTGGAGCTATTTTTTTCTTAGCTGGTGTTTCTGATGTACTAGACGGCTATATTGCTAGGAAATATAACAAATCAAGTAAACTTGGAACAGTGCTTGACCCTTTTGCAGATAAATTGATGGCTTTTGCAGTATTAATATCTTTTTATTCAGATGGGCTCATTCCACTGTGGATTCTATTGCCAATATTTATTAAAGAGATTGTGATGATTTTAGGAGGAACAAAATTATTAGTGAAAAATGAAAACAAAGTTATACCCTCGAATATATATGGGAAAGCAGCGACATTTTTGCTATATTTATCTATTTTTTTAATAATTATTAAAAGTCCTCACTATGTAGTAATAACCTCTTTAATTATGACTTTGGTATTAAATATGTTAGCATTTTATAATTATTTAAAAATTTACAAGAATGTAACTAATAAGGAGTAATTGACAAATTACTTAACTTAAATTATAATTAAAAGCAATTATAATTGCGATGATAAAGAGGAGTACCCTTTTTCCATTTACAGAGAGTGAGCTCTTGGCTGTAAAGCTCATAATGTGAAATTGGCGAAGGTAGCTTTTGAGCTTCTGAGCTGAAATCATAGTAAGCTTAGACGGAGAAAACCGTTAAAATACATGAGAGCCATAATTTTATGGAATTAAGGTGGTACCGCGACCCTTCGTCCTTTTTTTAAAGGATGAAGGGTCTATTAGTTTAGGAGGGATATGAATGCGAGAAAATTTACCGAAGAATTACAATCCAAAAGAATTTGAAGAAAAATTATATGAATATTGGAATGAAAATGGATATTTCACACCGAAAGTTGATAAGTCAAAGAAACCTTATACTATTATGATGCCACCACCCAATGTAACTGGAACACTTCATATGGGCCATGCTTTAAACAATACCATACAAGACATTTTGATTAGGTATAAAAGGATGCAGGGATATGAAGCTCTGTGGTTGCCTGGAACTGATCACGCAAGTATATCTACAGAGGCAAAAGTTGTAGAGAAGTTAAAAAGTGAAGGGAAAACAAAAGATGAGTTAGGCAGAGAAAAATTCTTAGAAGAAGCCTGGGAGTGGACAAAAGTCTACGGTGGAAGAATTAAGAACCAATTAAAAAAACTGGGTGTTTCATGTGATTGGTCTCGTGAAAGATTCACTTTAGATGAACACATGAACAAAGCTGTGACTGAAATGTTTGTTCGCTTATATGAAAAAGGGTTGGTATATAGAGGCGATCGAATTATTAATTGGTGTCCAAATTGCCATACTGCAATATCAGATGCAGAAGTTGAGCATGAAGATGCTCATGGATACATGTATTTTATTAGGTACCCACTAAAAGATGAAAACGATGGGATAATTATAGCAACTACAAGACCTGAAACTATGTTTGGCGATCTTGCAGTAGCAGTAAATCCAAATGATGAAAGATATAAAGACTATATAGGAAAGACAGTTATACTGCCGCTTTCAAATAGAGAAATACCTATAATTGCAGATGAGTACGTAGAAATGGATTTCGGAACAGGTGCTTTAAAGATCACTCCATCTCACGATCCTAATGATTTTGAAGTTGGAGAAAGACATAATTTAGGACATTTAATTGTATTAGATGAAGATGGCAAGATAAATGAGAATGGTGGTATATATAAAGGGCTAGATAGATTTGATGCAAGAAATAAAGTTATAGAGGATTTAAAAGAACAAGGCTATTTGGTTGACATAAAAGAACATGAGAATGCTGTTGGCCACTGCGAAAGATGTAAGACTGTCATAGAGCCAATCATTTCCAAGCAATGGTTTGTAAAAATGGAACCTTTAGCAAAACCAGCAATTGATGCTTACAACAATGGTGAGTTGAGGTTTATACCAGATAGATTTGGCAAAGTATATCTTCATTGGCTAGAAAATATTAGAGATTGGTGTATATCAAGACAACTTTGGTGGGGTCATAGGCTTCCAGTTTATTATTGCGAAAGTTGTGGTGAAGTTATTGTTAGCAGAGATGAGGTAGATAAGTGTAGTGTATGTGGCAGCTCTAATATTAGACAGGATACTGATACACTAGATACATGGTTCTCATCAGGTTTATGGCCTTTTTCAACATTGGGATGGCCTGATAAAACACCAGATTTAGAATACTTTTTTCCGACAGATACTTTAGTAACGGGATATGACATTATATTTTTCTGGGTTATTAGAATGGTTGTAACAAGTTTGAGTGAAATGGGAGAGGTTCCATTTAAAGATGTATTTTTGACAGGGCTTGTAAGAGATTCAGAAGGAAGGAAAATGAGTAAATCATTGGGAAATGGAATAGACCCTCTTGAAATAATCGATGAGTACGGTGCTGATGCTTTGAGATTTACTTTAGTAACTGGAAATTCACCTGGAAATGACATGAGATTTTATATAGAAAGAGTAGAAGCTAATCGGAACTTCGCAAATAAGTTGTGGAATGCTTCACGATTTCTATTAATGAATTTGGAGGAAAACTTTTCTAGCTTAAGCAATGAGGATATTAAATTAGAAGATGAAGACAAATGGATACTCACTAAATTAAATGACATTATTCCACAGATAAGTGATAACTTAGATAAATACGAATTGGGTCTCGCAGCTGAAAAAATTTATAATTTTTTATGGGAAGATTATTGTGACTGGTATATAGAGATGGTAAAAACGAGATTATATGGTGAAGAAGGGATAAATAAGAAAACTGCACAAACTGTGCTTTTAAGTGTCCTAAAAGAAATATTGAAATTATTGCATCCATTTATGCCGTTTATAACAGAAGAAATATGGCAACATTTACCAGAGACAGACAAACCATTGATCATAGAAAATTGGCCTATAAAAAATGACAGTATGATATTTGAAAGGGAAAAAGAAGAGATAGACTATATCAAATCCGCTATAAAAGCAATTAGAAACATTAGATCAGAAATGAATGTACCAATGAATAAGAAATCAAAACTCATTTTTGTACCAGATAATGAAGAAATAAGGGAAATTATATTAAAGAACTCACGAAAATTTATTACTCTTGCTGGTGCAGAAGATATAGAAATAGAAAGTACAAATATTGATTTTGGAACTGATTATGTTTCGATAGTTTTAGAAAAATGTGAAGTATATATGCCTTTAAAGGATTTGATCGATATATCTAAGGAAATAGAAAGGCTAGAAAAGGAAAGATTGAGACTAGTAGATGAGATTAATAGAGTAGACAAAAAACTTGCAAATGAAGGCTTTGTATCAAAAGCACCGAAGAATATAATTGAAGAAGAGAAACAAAAAAAGGAAAAATATGCTCAAATGCTTGAATCGGTTATAGACAGGTTAAAAGTTTTGCAAAGCATAGCGGAGGAAAATAAATGAATTATCAAGAAGCCTTAAATTTTATTGATGATAAAAACAAGTATGGATCAAGATTAGGATTGAATTCTATTAAAAAACTCCTGAGCTTACTCAATAATCCACATCATAATTTAAAGTACATTCATGTTGCGGGAACAAATGGGAAAGGCTCAACTAGTGCGTATTTATCGAGCTGCTTGATGGAAGCAGGATACAAAACAGGGCTATATACATCACCTCACCTAGAAAGGTTTACTGAGAGAATTCAAATAAATGGCAAAGAAATATCAGAAGAAGACGTTGCAATGCTTACTGAAGAAGTAAAAAAAGCGTGTGATGAAATGGTTAGGCTTGGATATGAGCATCCAACTACATTTGAAATCATAACAGCAATAGGATTTTTGCATTTTAATAGAAACAATGTGGATATAGTAGTTTTGGAAGTTGGACTAGGAGGGAAAGGCGATGCAACAAATGCTATTGAATCATCTCTTGCATCAGTGATAACAACAATATCATACGATCATATGGAAGTTTTAGGAAACACATTAGAAGAAATAGCAATTCAAAAGGCGGGTATTATAAAAGAAAATGGGATAGTAATATCTTATCCAAAACCTGATGAAGCTCAGGAAGCTATAAAAAAAATCGCTTATGAAAAAAATGCAGTTTTTGTTGAAGTTCCAGTTGAGAATGCAAATATAAAATATTTATCAGAAGATGGTAGTTTATTCGATTTTCATTATAAAAATCATCTTATAGAAAATATTAGAATAAATTTAATCGGCAAACATCAAATTTACAATGCAGCAACGGCTATTACTACATTGTTAACATTAAATGATTATGGGATCATAAAAATATCTCATGATGATATAAAAGAGGGATTAGAGAAGACAATCTGGCATGGTAGGATTGAACTTTTACGACATAAACCCAAATTCATAATAGATGGAGCCCACAATCTTGAAGGAGTTGAGAATCTTGTCAAAGCTTTGGGCAACTTTAAGTTTGACAGATTAATATTAGGGATTGCTATACTAAAGGATAAAGACTTTGATCATATGTTAAGTTTGCTAGTACCAATGGCAGATATTATAATTGCAACTGAAGCTAATACTGAAAGGAAATTAGATGCAGAGAGAATGAAAGAGCAGATAGAAAAAATATGGACTAAAGATGATGTAATTGTTGAGAAAGATATTAAAAAGGCTGTAGAAAGAGCTTTATTAATTGCCAATGAGAATGATCTGATATTGTTTACTGGTTCTCTTTACATGATTGGAGAAGTAAGAGATGCAGCTAAAATTAAATAATTTTAGCTGCATCTAGCTTAATGTGAATGAACTATATAAATAAATCTAAAATCGACTTGTGGTAAAATACAGGATTTTCTTTCCACTTTTTACACAATAATTTAGCTTGATCTTCAGTAGGGACACTTACATACAAACTAAATAAAATTTCATCTTTCTCAATAAGTTTAAGATTGACATTGTACTCTCCACTTTCCTTAAGATAGTAATCAGCTATGACATCTTCTTTTTGTTCCTTCTGCTTAATTGGATTATTAAATAAGTTTAATAATATGCTCTTTTCTTTATCTCCAAGAATATCTTTTAAATAATCTAGAGCTTGAATTCCTTTGTCAGTTATTAAATACTTGATATTGCCATTATCTTCTAATTCTGAAACATACTGGTTTTTAAGTAACTCTATTAGATATTCTTGAATTAGAAAATAATTTAAATCAAATTTATCGATGAGGAGTTCTGTCAATTTGATATTATCAATAGGAGCAGGAGATTCTTTTATAGTATAAAGTATAATAAGCTTAAATCTGGCTATTTCTTGTGGATCAATATTGTACATAGCATCACCTTTTTATTAATTTACATTAATTATATCACATTATGCTAAATTTCGAATACTTATACTTTTTAGGAGGGAAAAATGAACACAAAGTTAATTATTGGTGTTATAATATTTGTAATATTATTCAGCATGCAGTACACAATTAATTTGATTTTAAGAGAACTGAGAGAAATAAAATTAGATCATAAGAAAATACTTTTAGAATTAGAAAGGAGAGAAAAGAGTGAGTCAGAATAAAAAAGAGAGAGTGCTTTTTACAAGAGAGGATATTGCATTTAGGATCAAGGAAATGGGTGCGGAAATAAGTGAATATTATCAAGGAAATGAAATAGTTGTAATATCATTATTAAGAGGTAGTTTTATATTTGCAGCTGATTTAGTAAGAGAGATAAATTCACCTGTAGAAGTTGATTTTATGACTACGGCAAGCTATGGAGATGAAGAAGTATCATCTGGAATAGTTAATATCCTCCAAGATATAAGAACAGATATAAAAAACAGGGATGTCTTAGTTGTGGACGATATAATAGATACTGGAAATACTCTATTAAGAGTTGTTGAGCACTTAAGTTTAAAAGAACCTAAGTCGATAAAAATATGTGTTATGCTTGACAAACCTAGTCGCAGAAAAGTAGATTTGCAGCCTGATTTTTCCGGATTTGTTATACCAGATGTATTTATTGTTGGATATGGTTTAAATTATGGTAACTATTACAGGAATATTCCTTATATATTCACTTTTGAATAATTAAGAGGAGCGTGAAGATGGAAAATAGAAAAGTACCTACTATAAATGAATCTAATTTAATATATTTAATACTAGGGATATTACTGCTTACTGTAGGCAGTTTAATTCAGACAATCAATTTAAATATTGGGCTTATAGTCACTGAATACTTATTGATACTCTTACCTGTAATTGTATTTTTAAGGGATAATAAATATTCAATTAGGGGAGTTTTAAGATTAAATTTTGTCAGTATTAATCAATTGATATTTGTTTTTTTCATTATAATATTTTCATATCCAATAGCAGTATTTCTAAATTTTATTGTGAGTACAATAATAGGCATTTTTACAGATGCTACAAATACAGGAGTACCAATTCCTACAAGCTTTAATGATTTTTTAGTTAGCTTATTTGTGATAGGGGTGACTCCAGGTATATGTGAAGAAGTATTATTCAGAGGTTTGATGTTAAATTCCTATGAAAAACTAGGTAAAAGGAAGGCTATAATTATAACGTCAATATTATTTGGATTATTTCATTTTAATTTATTTAATTTCATTGGGCCGGTATTTCTTGGGATTATCCTCGGGATTGTTTATTTTAAAGCGGACAGTATAGTAGCGTCTATGTGGGGACACTTTGTTAATAATTCATTTTCTTTAGCCATAAGTTATTTTGCAATGCAAAAGATTGAGGATTTAGAAGATATAGTCATAAATAATCCTGAAATAAATCAAAGTAAAGAGACAATAATAACAATTATTGTATTATTCATAATCTCTATAATATCAGCATTTATGTTAAGAACTTTATTAGTTCATTTTCCAGAGAAAATAGATAAAACAAATAACAATGACCAATATGAGCAAATTGAAAATGAAGTACCAGAAGATGCATTAGAAATTGAAAAAATTAATTGGGCACCAGTTGGGATTGTAATATTGATATTTATATTTGTAAATGGCATGTTTTTGTTAATACAATGATAGAAAGGCATGATATGAATCTTGAATATATATGAAAAATTTGCATTGATTTATGATGAGTTAATAGATGATATTGATTATAAGACTTGGGGAGATTTTATCAGTAAAATTTTAAAATTAAAGGATTTAACCCCCCAAAACACATTAGAAATGGCTTGCGGAACTGGGAAATTAACGGCTGAACTATCAAAAATTACATCAAGAATTGATGCGTTCGATCTTTCACCTGATATGCTGTCTATAGCATACAATAAATTTAAAGATAATCAGAATGTTAAATTTTATAATTTAGATATGAGAAATTTTAAATTTAATAAAAAATACGATTTGGTTATTTGTGGGTGTGATAGCTTGAATTATATTACTAATCCTAACGATCTTAACAAAATTTTTTTCAATGTCAGAGAGCATTTAAATCAAGGTGGCTTATTTATTTTTGATATTAATTCTTACTATAAGATTTCAAAAATAATTGGCAATAATATATTTTTAAATGACAAAGATGATATATTTTATACTTGGGATAGTTCATATGATGAAAAATTAGAAATATGTGATTATTATCTTACTTTTTTTGTTTTAAGAGATGATAATTTATATGAAAGATTTGACGAACACCACAGGCAAAAAGCATATAAAACTGAATACATTGAAAGAAATTTAATTGAAAATGGATTTACAGGGGTATATAAATATAGCGATTATTCATTTGAGCAAATAGATGATACAACACAAAGAATATGCTTTGTAGCGAATATTGATTAAAAGGAGGGGTAAAGTATGAAGGACTACTTAGTCAAAGCCATAGATAAAGATAAAAGGGTTAGAATTTATGCAGCAACAACTACTAATTTAGTAGAACATGCTAGAAAGATTCATGCTACTTCTCCAACAGCAACAGCTGCTTTAGGGAGGGCATTGACTGCGGGAGCTATTATGGGTGCAATGATGAAAAATGACAATGATTTACTTACTCTAAAAATATCTGGAGGAGGGCCTTTAGGAGATATAGTAATAGTTTCAAGAAACAATGGTAGAGTGAAGGGATTAGTTGGAAATCCATTTGCAGATGCACCAAGCACAAAAGAAGGTAAATTAGATGTAGGTTCGGTTGTAGGAAAGGATGGTCTTATAACTGTTATAATAGATTTAGGCTTAAAGGAGCCTTATGTTGGGCAAGCAGATATAATATCTGGTGAAATCGCAGAAGATATTGCAAACTACTATATGACTTCTGAGCAAGTTCCAACGGCAGTTGCTTTGGGTGTGCTCGTAGACAAAGACACTTCAGTTAAAGCATCCGGTGGATATATATTACAACTATTGCCAGGCATAAAAGATGAGGAAATCGAACAAATCGAGAATAGTTTGAAGAATATAAAACCCATTTCCACGCTGATAAATGAAGGAGATACACCAGAAGAAATAATAAGAAAAATATTGCCTGAATTTGAGATGGAATTTATTGATAAGATCGATTTAGAATACAAATGCGACTGTAATAGAGAAAAGATAGAGGCTATGCTAGTAAGTTTAGGTAAGGAAGAAATAGAAAATATCATCAATGAAGACGGTAAAGCTGAGGTTGTATGCCATTTTTGTAATACAAAATATAATTTTGATAAATCAGAACTAGAGA
>Ga0228536_1001968_pt1 | contig 14810 bp, 13 predicted proteins | sample SJ1Smetagenome_FD_168611 | JGI IMG/M metagenome (GOLD analysis project Ga0228536, IMG submission 168611) | Enriched culture of PCE-dechlorinating microbial communities from Ithaca, New York, USA - SJ1.S | ecosystem: Engineered > Modeled > Simulated communities (microbial... > Unclassified...
CTCATGACCAGTGCAGTTGCCAAACTCCTTGAAATATGCGGCAGGCTCGGTGAACGGAGCAGGGGAGGATCCTACGGCAGAGAGGAATATAGAGGCGACATGGCCGACCTCAGGGAGATACAGAAAAAACACCTCGAAGCTGGTCTAAAATTGAACGGTATGTTGAAGGAAGCGGGGGAGGAAAAATAATTCCTGAAGATGGAAGGAGATACTGATTCCATAAGCAATTTAGCTCTGATCAAAAACTTTTCCCATCATCCTCGTTTGGGCAGAAGAAATCAAGTTTCAAGGTCTCGTTCAGTTATAAACCTGTACCAGCGGCTATAAAACCTGGATTCCCGCCCATACATAACGAGAGTTTAGCTAAAACATAGTAAAATCAAGGGGCTTAGTGTTCTATGACTTTTTCGAATCATCGTTATGAAGAAAATGCATAACGAGCTATCTTTCTAGAATTTATGCGGATTTAAGCCATTCTCGTTACGCGTTTCCGGGAATCCAGGATAAAAAGAACGTACTAATTTCCGGCAGGAAATCACTGCCTGTAAAACTTTTTTCTTGTGACCTGATAATTATTTAAGGAACCTCCGCGATGCTGCTATTTTACACGTTAACTCGTGATTCGCCGGAGACTTTTTTAAAATTCCTAAAAGCATTCCTGGTTTGATTGCCAACAAGATCAAATTTGCACAAGTCATTTTTTTCTTGACAGATCCTTTAAAAGTTGTTTATACTGCTTTTTAATTACATTCAGTATATTTTCTGTATACGAAAGCAAAGAAAATCTTCTCAAATATGGGCTTTGACAGAAATAATTCCAAAACTTCCTTGACCGGGAAGGAGATTTTTATGACTTCTGTGGCAAAGAGTCCAAACAAAGCAAAACTTGCGTATTCGAAAATTAAAAAAATGCTTCTTAATAGTGAGATCACTACCGAGACGTTCGTTTCAGAGGAAATGCTCTCGAAATATTTGGGGCTCAGCAGAACTCCAGTGAGAGAAGCAATAAAACTCCTTCTTCACGAGGGGTATTTCAGGCAGGGACCAAGCGGCGGATTATTGGTCCATAAAGCTTCTTTGCGCGAGTGCCGTGAACTTTATGATTTGCGGATCGCCATGGAAGAGTATGTTATGACCGGAATTCCTATGCCTCTCAGCGAGAAAAACGAAAAACTCCTTGAATCTCTTCTGGAAAAGCAGAGAGTTGCCGTAGACCTCTCAGATACAGCACGTTTTCTTCTTCTTGACATCAAGTTTCATACACTTCTTTTTGAGATTTATGGCAATGCTATCCTTTCAGATATGTATCAGGAACTCAGAAATAAATTCATCGCAGTAGGTCTTGTCGTATTCAATGAAGTTTATACGATCGGCACTGCTTATTCCGAGCATTGCGATATAGTCAAAGCGCTCAAGTCAGGAAGTAATGACAATGCCGCCCTTTCAATACGAAAACATATTATGCATGCCCAGCAACAGCTTTTCAGTGTCGGTATGCTGAGAGTGAAAGCTGACCCATGATTCGTGAATAGAGGCGTGTTTCTGCCGGGGCGTGCTGATCCTCCAGGCGCAGTTAATTTTTACGATTAAGTCTTTTGAATAAATTGAAATTGCAGGGACTAATTGAGTGTGTTTTGTCGCTGAAAAAAGGAGGAACTCATGGCCTATTCAAACGAATTTTTATTATCCCTCTATACAAAAATGATACGTATACGAAAGTTCGAGGAAACTATTTTAGAGCTTGAAAAGTCCGGACAGTTTTTCGGGCTCTATCATCTTTACATCGGCGAAGAGGCAGTTGCAGCAGGGGTGTGTGCCAATCTGCGAAATGACGACTTCATTACCAGCACTCATCGCGGGCATGGTCACTGTATCGCCAAGGGAGCGGATGTAAAGAAAATGATGGCCGAATTGTTTGCCAGGCAAACAGGATACTGCAAGGGCCTTGGCGGATCGATGCATATAGCTGATTTTTCAGTGGGAATGCTTGGTGCAAATGGAATCGTCGGAGGAGGATACAACATAGCGGCCGGTTCGGCGCTTGCTTCCTGGATCACCGGGGGGAAACAGGTTTCTGTTTGCTTTTTCGGAGACGGTGCGTCGAACAGGGGTACATTTCACGAGGCACTGAACATGGCTGCATTGTACAAACTTCCTCTTGTTTATGTTTGTGAGAACAACGAGTATGCTGCCTCTACAGCTACGGCAAAATCGACATGTATTACAAGAATTTCTGAGAGAGCAAAGGCTTATGGAATTCCGGGCATGACTGTTGATGGAAACAATGTCCTAGAGGTCTATGAAGCTGCAGGATATCTGGTGGATCGTGCAAGACGGGGAGAAGGGCCGGCTTTATTGGAATGCCTCACATACCGCCATTTCGGGCATGTGAGGGGTGATGCCCAAAGATACAGGGATCAGCAGGAAGTGGAAGAGAGAAAGAAAAACGATCCCCTTGTTTCCTTCCGCACGATGGTTCTTGAAAATAACCTTGTTTCGGAGGAGCAGCTTGCAAATGAGGAAAAAGAAGCCGCGGACGAAATAATAAATGCTGTCAGCGAGGCTCGCCTTGCCCCTGAACCAGAGGATTGTCAATTATTTGAAAACCTCTACGTCTATGAGGAAGGGGAGGGGGCCGTACAATGAAAGAGTTGACCTACAGGCAGGCAGTAATTGAGGCTCTTTCAGAGGAGATGGAGAGGGACCCGAGGGTTTTCTGTCTTGGAGAGGACCTGGCTGACGGGGGAATATCCGGACGATATGAAGGCCTTGCATCTCGGTTCGGACCAAAAAGGATAATCGATACCCCGATCTCTGAGACTTTTATCGCAGGGGGAGCTGTTGGAGCCGCTGCAAGGGGCTTGAGGCCTGTCTGCGAACTGCGAATTGCCGATTTTATGCTGGTCGCAATGGATGAGATCGTGAACCAGATCGCAAAGCTCAGGTTTATGTCAGGCGGCCAGTGCCGCCTTCCCATTGTCATCCGCTCGGTGTACGGGATTTGGGGATCTATGGCGGCACAGCATTCACAGTCCCTTGAGGCTCTTTTTTTCCAGATCCCGGGGCTCAAGGTTATTGATCCTTCCAATCCGGCTGATGCCAAGGGAATGCTGAAGGCGGCCATAAGAGACGATAACCCGGTGCTCATGCTTGAACGCAAAGCGCTTTCAGAGAAAAAGGGACCAGTCCCTGACGGTGATTTTGTTGTCCCGATAGGCAGGGCTTCCATTCCCATGGAGGGAGAAGATGTCACGATAGTGTCATATTCCTTCGGGATCAGCCTTGCTCTTGAAGCTGCGGGGCGTCTCGCTCACAGAAAGATTTCTGCTGAAATCATTGACCTGCGATCCCTTACCCCGCTTGATTATGGCGCAGTAAGGCAATCCGTGAAGAAAACCGGCCGCCTTGTCGTTGCGTCGGAAGGGGTCCGCAAGGGGGGAGTGGGGGCAGAAATTGCAGCGGATATCGCAGAGCAGGCCTTTCGACATCTTAAAGCCCCTATTGTCAGGCTCGGGGCGCCATTTGTCCCGGTTCCCTTCAGCCCCAAACTGGAAAAGCTCATATGCCTTTCGGCTGATGATATTGAAAAGGCTGCACTGAAAACAATGGGACCTGATTTAATATGAATCAATGTTGGCAAATGATTGTTTTTTGATGAATGTACGTGAAATTATTGCAGTCTTTGCCTAACTCAGAGTCATTCAATCGATGAATATCAAATTGCTTCCTGAAGTTTGTTGTGAAATTGAATAAAGGGGGGATTCCGGGGGGAAAATGAATAATAAGTTCATGTTTTATCTTGCAGGTGCTTTTTCCCGAGAGTTTTTTGGAACGTTTACAAATTTGAAAGGGGATAGACAAGTGAAAAAGGTTATTCTGGCAGTACTTGTTTTTGCAATGGTTTTCTCCACTGTTTCCGTTGCTGCCGCAGCTCCTATAACCTGGGTGACCCAGAGCGTGTTCTCTACTCAGCTGGCTCTGGGAAAAATGTACCTTTCCTGGGCCAAGAAAGTAGAAGAGATGAGCGGCGGACGGATGGTCGTTGAAACACACGGCGAGGGAGAAATTACACCCCCTGCAAGTACTTTTGAGGCTGTACGGGATGGAGTTCTCGATGCCGCCATGAATACCCCTGCGTGGCAAAAGGGGATTTATCCGGCGGGAGATCTTTTCTACACTCTTCCCGGCGGTGTTACTGAGACGATGGATCTTCTGACATGGGCTTATTCTGATGGAATGAAACTTATGCAGGAGATGTACGGCAATAACGTTATCGTGTTCCCCCTCGGCCTGACTCCTCCGGAAACCATCTGGTCGACGAAGGAGATCAAGAGCCTTGATGACTTCAAGGGATTGAAAATGCGTTCTTCAGGCCTTTGCATGGATATGTTCACCAAGCTTGGAGTATCCGTAGTGCAGCTTCCCGGTGGCGAGGTTGTGCCGGCACTCAGGCGTGGAGTCATTGATGCCGCCGAGTTCGCTTTCCCTTCGATGGACGAGGGACTCGGCATCCATGAGGTTGCGAAGTTTCTCATTGTTCCGCCGATTCATATGGGCGCGAACATGTTCCAGCTCTTTGTCAATCCGGCAAAATGGAATGAACTGCCTGATGATCTGAAAGCCATAGTCAAGAATGCTGCCCTTGCGGCAACACTTGAAACCTTTGCCGAATTGATGAAGGATCAGGCCGGTGTCCTCGATCGTTTCGAGAAGGCAGGGGTCAAAATATTCAAATTGTCAAAGGAAGACCAGAAAAAAGCACATGACGTAACGTTGGAGATTCTCGAGGCCAAGTCCAAGGAAAATGAATGGTTTGGGAAGATCTGGGCATCTCAGAAGAGGTTCATGGCGGAAATAGGGAGATATTTGGCACTGACCGGTTTCGACAAATAGCAGTCTCCATCTGCAGCCCCTGCCCGGAAAAGACGGACGGGGGCTGCAATTTAGTATTTTTTATCGGGAGGAAAATAATGGGGATTACAGATCTTATTAACAGGGTAACGAGGTCCTTCGGTTTTCTCGGAGCGTTTCTCGTCTTTCCGCTGGCATTTGTTGTTGTCTACGAGATCGCGATGAGATTTTTGTTCAATATGCCCACGGTCTGGGCCTATGATGTTTCGTGGCTGCTCTTCGGCGCCATGTTTTTGCTTGGGGGGGCATATACACTCCAGGAGGAGCGCCATGTCAGAGTGGATATTATCTTTCGCCTTTTTCCGAAAAAATTTCAGAAAATAATAGAGCTTCTTTTTTTCCTGGTCGTTTTTCTGCCGATGACAGCAGCCCTTGTCTGGAGAGGAATAATCTTTGCTAACGTTGCGTTTCAGGGAAACGAGATGCTGTCGACGACTCTTTTTGTGTTTCCGGCCTGGAGGGCCAAGATATTTATTCCGATTGGTTTCTCCCTTCTCTTTCTGCAGGGACTGTCCAGTGTTATTGCTATTCTTTTCAAGGGGGAGACGAGATAAATGGCGATCCCGGTTGAATACCTTGCTATTTGCATGATGGTGGTGCTCCTGTTCCTCATTTTTATGGGGGTTCGGCTCGGATTCGCCATGATGGCTGTAGGCGTTGTCTTTGGACTTTACTACAGGGGACCGGCAATACTATCGCTTTTCATGAACTCGATCTTCGGGGTGATGCAGAACACCGTGCTCATCGCGATACCTCTTTTTGTTTTTATGGGAATCCTTCTTGAAAAGAGCGGAGTTGCAGAGAAACTTTTTGACACGGTGTATCACGCGATGGGGTCCAAAAGGGGAAGCCTTGCACTGACAGTTATTCTTATCAGCACACTGTTTGCGGCATGCACCGGTGTCATCGCCGCGTCGGTCACAACGATGGCCCTTGTCGGGCTTCCCGCAATGATTGCACGGAAATATGATCACGGGCTCGCCTGCGGTGTGGTCTGCGCCGGCGGCTCTCTCGGCATTTTGATCCCCCCGAGCGTAATGCTGGTGGTCATGGGCCCCATGTGCAACCTTTCAGTTACAAAACTCTTTGCAGGGGCTTTCATGCCTGGTTTTCTTATGGCAACGCTTTACATCGTTTACGTGATAATAATTTCCTGGCTTCGTCCTGAAATGGCTCCTGCGATCTCAAAAGAAGAACTGGAAGAAGTGAAAGACGAGAACCTGTTTCTGAAAATTCTTCTCTATGCGCTGCCCATGCTGGGTCTCCTCGTAGCAGTTTTGGGTTCGATCATGATGGGAGTTGCCGCACCGACAGAGGCTTCTGCTCTTGGAGTGTTCGGCGCTGCATTTATTGCATTTGCGTACAGGCATTTGACTGTAAAGACGCTGGTCGAGGCTGCTCTGGAAACTATAAAAGTTACGAGCATGGTGCTCTTTGTCAATATCGGTGCGACTATGTTCACCGCTGTTTTCATGTTCATGCGGGGCGGGAGGATCGTAGAAGCGGTTCTCCTGGGGACAGGACTCAGCACAGGGACAATAGTTTTTATAATGATGTTCACCCTTTTCATTCTGGGTATGGTGCTTGACTGGATAGGAATTCTCTACATCGTTGTGCCGATCTTCCTTCCGATCATTATCAAACTCGGAATAGACCCGCTTTATTTCGTTCTGATGGTGGCTATAAACCTTCAGATGTCTTTCCTTACTCCTCCATTTGCTTCTGCCATTTTTTTCCTGCGAGGCGTCGCTCCAGAGGTGGTAACGACGAAATCCATTTACCGCGGAGTTGTTCCTTTCATTGCCTTGCAGGCATTGACTCTTTATCTTTGCTACCGCTTCCCGCAGATCGTCATGTGGCTTCCGAACACAGGAGTGTGACGCAATTTATTTTGCATTCCCCGGCTGTCCGAAGAAAAACTTGAGGTGAAAAAGGATGGTCGGCAATTTCTTCAGGGTTTTTCCTGGGTAAAAATTCTGGTCTGAAAAAATGGAGGAAATTAATTCGGCTTCTGAAGAATGGCAGGGAGGAGAAAATGTTTGATTTTTCCGGCAAAGTGGTAATAGTAACTGGTGGAGCAAGCGGTATAGGCAGATGTACTTCAATGCTTTTCGGTGAGCTGGGGGCTGCTGTCGCGGTCTTTGACATACAGGAAGCGGAGGGCAGGCAGACCGCACTTGAGATCGGCAAATCGGAGTGTTCCGCTTTTTTCCGCACGGACGTGACAAGCGAGGAAAGCGTTGAGCAGAGCGTCAGCGAGGTAAACGAAAAGTGGGGCCGGATCGACGCTCTCGTATGCGCGGCCGGTGTAACCTACCCCTACAAGTCGGTGATAGAAAGTGATCTTGCAGGGTGGGAAAGAACGGTGAACATTAATTCCCGCGGCGTCTTTTTCTGCAACAGGGCGGTATTTCCATTGATGGCAAAACAAAACAGCGGCCGTATCGTCAACATTGCTTCAGTTGCAGGCAAAACAGGCGGAGGATTGCTGGGAAACTCCATTTACGGGGCTTCGAAGGCGGCCGTAATAGGGTTCAGCAAGGGAATGGCCCGCGAGGGGGCCCCGTACGGGATCAATGTGAATATTATCTGTCCTGGGGTGATAGACACCCCCATGTCCCAGCCCCTCACTCCGGAATCACGAAAGTCCCTCATTGCAGCCACTCCGCTCAGGAGATTCGGGGAACCTGTGGATATTGCAAATACAAGCGTATTTCTTTGTTCAAACCATTCAAGCCATATAACCTCCATCTGTATAAACGTGGATGGCGGGTTTATGCATGGCAATTAATTTTTTTAAGGAAGAGGAGATGAACTTTTTGAAAGAAATCCGGTTTGCTTCGGTTGATGTCACGCCACGAAAAATATTTGCAAGGCTGCTCCCCGGCACTGACCTGGTGCCTGGAATAAAAGCCCTGTGTGTAAAGCATGCAGTCAGGGCTGGAGCTATAACAACCATGCTTGGGAGTCTTAAGCAGGTAAAATTCGTTTGGCCGATTCCGGACAGCGTGAACAAGTGCGGGCTGAAGTACGGTGCCCCGAAAGTGCTTGAAGGGCCTATCGAACTGGTTTCGGGAACAGGTGCGATAGGTACGATGAAAGATTCCGGAGAGATCGCCGTCCATCTTCACGCATCCTTCTCCGACAGCACTTCCAAGATGTGGGGAGGCCACATTGTGGACGAAGGCAACCCGGTTGCCGTAACTATTGAAGTGGTCATAGAGGCATATGACGGATTGACGCTCTCCAGGGCTGTCGATGACGAGACGGATATGCCTCTTTTTAACATCTCGGGGCACCCTGTAGAGAAGAAGTAAGGAGAGAAAAATGAGTTCTGAGAGGATGGAGAAAGTTTACAATTTTTCGAACCGGGTGGCTATTGTCACCGGTGCGGCGAAAGGCATAGGTTTTGCCACTGCCCGGACATTTGTGAAACTCGGTGCGAAAGTCGCGATTTTCGACCTCGATGAAAAGTCCGGAAAAGAAGCAGTCGAAAAACTCTCCTCGTATCAGGGCGAGGCCGTGTTTTTCAGGACAAACGTTGTAAACGCCGAAGAGGTGAAGAAAAACGTTGAGATGGTCAGGGAAAAATTGGGAAGAGTGGACATCCTCGTATGTTCTGCAGGAATCACCCATATAAAAACGTTTATGGAAACGACCGAGGCCGATTTCTCAAGAGTTTTTGAAATCAATGTAAAAGGAACATTCAATTGCAACCGGGCTGTATTTCCGGTTATGGCCGAACAGAAGTACGGAAAAATTATCAACATAGGCTCGATCGCAGGGAAGACAGGAGGCGGTTTTCTGGGAAGCACCGTTTATGGTTCCTCGAAGGGAGCGGTCATTGCGATGACGAAAGGTGTCGCCAGGGAATTTGCACCTTTCGGCATCAACGTGAACTGCATATGTCCGGGACCCACGGAAACCGGGATGCTTGATGAACTGACCGTCGAGAACAAGGAAAGAATCCTTTCAGGTTCCATGATAAAGAGGCTGGCAATGCCCCAGGATATTGCCGATGCGGTCGTATTCTTCGCTTCGGATTTCGCCGGGCATATTACTTCTGAAATTGTCAGCGTAGATGGGGGCATAATGAAAGGAAACTAAGGAGGAGGAGCAAATCTTGACTATGATGAAGGCTTATATGAAGGAGACTCCAGCTCCCGGCGGGGTGTTTCGCGATGTTCCTGTGCCTGTCCCCGGAGAGGGAGAGGTGCTGATCCAGGTAAAAGCAGCCGCAATTTGTGGAACCGATGTGCATATCCATGAGTGGAATCAGTGGGCACAGGGAGCCATGAAAAACCTTCCCATAATAATGGGGCATGAGTTCTCCGGAGTGGTCGTTGACACAGGGCCTGGGGTAAAAAGACTCAGGCAGGGTGATTATGTCTCTGGTGAAACCCACATTCCCTGCGGACATTGTTTCCAGTGCCTCAACGGGCAGCAGCATATCTGTGCAAACCTTCTGCTTCCTGGCGTTCACAGGCACGGGTGTTTCAGCGAATTTATCGCCTACCCCGAATACTGTTCAGTAAAAATGCCCGAGAGCATACCATATGAACTCGGGGCAGTAATGGAACCGCTGGGAGTTGGTGTCAACGCTGTGCTGGACGGGTATGTCGGAGGATCCAATATTGCAGTGGTCGGATGCGGCCCGATTGGTATGGGAATGGTTGCAGTTGCGAATGCTCTTGGCGCTGCCAGGATATTCGCACTTGATGTATCGGGTTACAGGCTGAAACTTGCCGGGGAGAGCGGAGCATCTCACCTTATCGATCCGTCGAAGTCTAATCCCGTGAAAGAGATACTGGAACTGACCGGCGGTGTTGGTGTTGATGCGTTTTTCGATGCGTCGGGAAACCCTGAAGCAATAATTCAGGCCTTCAAATACCTTCGGAAGGGCGGACATGCCCACCTGGTAGGTTTGCCTTCACGTCCGGTTACACTTGATCTTGTCGCCGATATCGTATTCAAGGAAGCAACTGTTCATGGATACCACGGCCGGAAGATGTTCCAGACCTGGACGGCAATGATGAACCTGATCGATGCCGGGAAAGTGAACCTTAAATCCATCGTATCCCATACCATGCCTCTTTCGCAGGCCGACGAGGCTTTTTCCATGATACACGGGGGAAACGTCAGCAAGGTTGTATTAATTCCCTGAGCTTTCTGAAGGATAAAATCGACGGGCAGAAGAGCAGAAACTCCGAATGTTTTGGAATGCACAATGAATATTCTGTTCCCTGGTGAACGGATATGAAATCAGACGAGGTGATCAATATGTGCGCAATGCCCTTATGGAAAGAACCGGTCAATCCGGTGACGCAATATGACAAGGAAATGCTTAAATTCTTTTACGAGACCATGGTGAAAATTCGAAATTTCGAGCTTACGGTGGAGAAGTTTTTCTTCGAAGGCGAAATTCCCGGCTTTGTCCATCTGTACATTGGGGAGGAAGCCACCGCAACAGGTGTTATGGCTAACCTTCGCCCGACGGACTATATACAGAGCACCCATCGCGGCCATGGGCACACCATTGCAAAAGGAGCGGACCTGAAGCGCATGATGGCTGAAATATTCGGCAAAAGCACCGGATGCTGCAAAGGCAAGGGAGGCTCAATGCATATTGCCGATTTCAGTGTTGGTATGCTTGGCGCAAATGGTGTCGTTGGAGGCGGTTTTACAATGGCTACAGGTGCGGCTCTTGCCCATAAAATGCAGAAGACGGACGGCGTTGCGGTTGCGTTTTTCGGAGATGGGGCGTCCAACCGCGGCACATTTCATGAGGCTGCAAATATGGCCGCGGTATGGAAACTGCCGGTCATTTTTCTCTGTGAAAACAACCAGTGGGCATCAACTACACCTTATCTCAGTACTACTTCGGTGGCTGACATTGCTGACAGGGCCCAGGGATACGGTATGCCGGGAGTCATCGTGGACGGGAACGACGTTTTTGCAGTGTATGAAGCCGCAAAAGAGCTCATTGACAGGGCGCGCCGGGGTGAAGGTCCTGCGATTCTTGAATGCAAAACCTATCGCATTAAAGGTCACTTCGTAGGTGACCCGGAGATGTACCGCACGAAGGAGGAGGTCCAGAAGGTTCTCCAGGAAACCGACCCTATTCCCCGCTTCGAGGATAAGGTTCTCAAGTCGAAGGTAATGACGAAGGAAGAGCTGGAAGCCATAACGAAAAAGGTACAGGCTGACCTAAATGAAGCTCTTGACTTTGCGCGGACGTCTCCTGAACCGGAAGTGGCAGCCCTTTACGAAGGGCTTTACGTCTAAGGCGGTGGATACGATGAAGACTATAACTTTTTCACAGGCAACGCTTGAGGCAATGCAGGAGGAAATGAAGCGGGACGAACGTGTTTTCGTAATGGGAGAGGATATTGCACGGCAGGGCGGAATTTTTGGCCAGTTCAAAGGCCTGCCTGCACAGTTCGGTACGGGAAGAGTAATTGACACACCTATTACGGAAACCGCAATCGTAGGAGCATGCGTAGGCGCCGCTCTTGCCGGTATGCGTCCTGTCGCGGACATGCACTTTGCGGATTTTTGCGGTGTTTGTTTTGATGAAATCTACAACCAGATGGCTAAGATTTATTACATGTTCGGCGGCCAAAAACCTGTCTCAATGGTCCTCCGTGCTCCTGACGGCCTTACGAACCAGGCTGCGGCACAGCATTCCCAGTCCCTGGAAGCCTTTTTCATGCACATTCCCGGACTGAAAGTGGTTATTCCTTCTAACCCTGCTGATGCAAAGGGGTTGCTCAAGTCGGCAATCCGGGACGATAATCCTATAATGTTTTTCGAGCATAAGGCACTTTTCTCAATGAAAGGTGAGGTTCCTGAAGAGGAATACCTTACTCCCATTGGCAAGGCAAAAGTTGTCAAAGAAGGAAAGGACGTAACTCTCGTCTCATATTCAATGATGATGAATCTCTCCATAAAAGCTGCTGAAATCCTTGAAAAGGAAGGAATCAGTGTCGAGCTTGTCGATCTTCGAACGATTTCCCCCATTGACAGGGAAACGATTCTGAAATCAGTGGAAAAAACATCAAGGCTGGCAATTGCCCATGAGGCAGTGAAGCAGGGGGGAGTGGGAGCCGAAATTTCCGCTATTGTTGCAGAGGAGGCCGTTGATTGCCTTGATGCTCCAATTGTACGCATCGGAGCTCCTTTTACCCCGGTACCTTTTGCCAGGCCGCTGGAGCAGGCTTACAGGATCACACCAGAGAAGATCGCTGCCGCTATCAGGGGCATGGCCTGGTGAATTAAAAAAAGGCGCACTAAAGGAGATTTTTATAAAAGAAAAGGAGAAAAGGCTGCAGGAATTTGAAAAAAGGCAGCATTGCTTCACAGCCGTTTTTTAGTGTGCTGATTTTCGAGCGTTGATTAAGACAGCGTCAGGTGCATTTCGGCAAAGCGGGTGCGATTTTTCAAGCTCGCAGCCCCTTCAAGGCTTCAGAAATGCTTTCGCGTAATGTGCTGCTCCGCAAAAGGAGGGTTCAAAAAGATGGCAACACCAGTTTTAATGCCGAAGCTTGGCCTTACCATGAATTCGGGTGTCGTCTCCAGGTGGAACAAAAAAGAGGGAGAACAGGTAAGGAAAGGCGACATACTCATGGTTGTAGCTACAGATAAGCTGACCTTTGAAGTTGAATCCCCGGGAGAGGGTGTTCTTCTGAAGATTCGTGTCCCAGAGGGCAGGGACGTGCCTGTTGGCGAAGTACTCGCATTTCTGGGGCAATCCGGTGAGAATGTTGAGGATGGAGAGCCTGCGACCGCTCAGGCAGGCAGCCAGGAAAAAAAGCAAGGGCCGGTGACGGCACCTTTAGCCCATTCCGACCATGAAAGTTCTGGTATTTCAGGAATCAGGGCTACCCCCCTGGCGAGAAAGAAGGCCAGGGAACAAGGTATTGCAATTTCACTTGTACCCGGAACAGGACCGAAGGGAAGAGTAATTGCCGGGGATGTTGAGTCTTTTGTTGAGTCGGCATCAAAAGTAAAAACCAGCCCTGCAGCGGCAAAAATGGCTGCGGAACTTGGAGTGAAGGTTTCGGAGCTTGGTGTGCAGGGCAGGGTGATGAAAGAGGACGTAGCAAGGGCAGTTTCACCGGCGGCCCCACAAAGGATTGCCGCGGAAGACGTCAGGATTCCCCTTACACAGATGCGAAAAATCATTGCCGAACGTATGTCGCTGAGTAAGGCGACCATCCCGTCTGTTGCCTACAATATGGAGGCAGATTTCACTGCTCTCATGGAATTCCGGGAGAAGGTGAAGCCGGAAGCGGCAAAAAAGGGTGTCAAGATTTCCTATAACCACATCCTCATGAAGATTTGCGCAGCAGCGGTGAATGAAGTGCCGCAGGCGAATGCATCATTTGAAGCAGATTCGATGATTCTTCATGGGAATGTGAACATTGGCCTTGCCGTATCTGTTGAGGGAGGTCTTCTCGTTCCCAACGTAAAAGCGGTCCAGGCGAAGAGCCTCCTGGAAGTAGCCTCTGAAACGGAGCGGCTTGTAGAGCAGGCCCGCTCAGGCAGGATCGCACTCGAAGATATGCAGGGCGGGACTTTCACCATTACCAATATGGGTATGTTCGGACTGGAGAGCTTCACTCCCATCGTAAATCCGCCGGAAGCATGTATTTTGGGCGTTAACTCTATAGTCGAGAAACCCGTGGTTTTGGACGGTGCTGTTGTAATCCGCCCGATCTCCGTTCTCTCCCTGGTCGCAGATCATCGAATTCTCGACGGGGCAGAGGCGGCACGATTCCTTGCCAGGGTCAGGGAAATAATCGAGAATCCCTGGCTTCTTTTAATTTAGGCCGGAAGGTTACCGGGGAATATTTATTCCGGCGGGCGGTTTTCTGTCCCGCCGGTTCTTTGTTGGAAAGGACAGGAGGTTTTTTAATGGCTGTTGTGACCATGCCCAAGCTTGGGTTGACAATGAACGAGGGGACTGTTTCAGCCTGGCGAAAAAATGCTGGAGAGATGGTTGAGAAGGGAGAAATCCTCCTTATAGTGGCGACTGACAAGCTTACATTCGAGGTTGAAGCGCCGGAGACAGGGATACTTTCCGAGATACTGGTGCAGGCGGGGCAGTCTGTTCCTGTTTCAGCCCCTATCGCAATGATCGGGGAAGAACGGCAGCAAATGAATACATCGAAGGTACCCCATGCCATGGTTGAAGAAAAGCAGGCGGAAGAGACTTCTCCTGCAAAATCAGCGGCATCTTCTTCGGGAAGAAAAAGCATTGCGATCATAGGCGGCGGGCCGGGAGGGTACGTGGCGGCAATACGGGCTGCCCAGCTTGGGGCTGAAGTCACGCTCATAGAAAAGAATGCCCTTGGGGGCGTCTGCCTCAACGTAGGGTGTATTCCAACGAAGGTGCTGCTTCATACCGCCGAAGCGTATACGCTGGCAAAGGAAGGATCTCTTATCGGCCTGAAGGCAGATAACGTCGCCCTGGACTGGGACGGCTTGATGGCCAGGAAGAAGGCAGTCGTGGATACTCTCGTCGGGGGTGTGGGAACGCTGATAGCGAGCAATGGCATCAAGGTCCTCCGGGGGACTGCGTCATTCGTCTCTCCCCTCGAACTCGAAGTGAAACTCAATGACGGGGGAAACACGATGATCAGGGCGGATTCCGTCATTGTGGCGACTGGTTCCGAGCCTGCAGTTCCCCCCATTCCCGGATTCGATCTGGCGGGAGTCATCACGAGCACCGAAGCCCTCTCTCTCGGAGAACTCCCTGAATCGATCGTTCTCGTGGGAGGAGGCGTCATAGGCATGGAGTTCGCATCACTCTTCTCCAGTTTTGGAGTCACGGTGACCGTTGTGGAAATGCTTCCCGGGATACTTCCCATGCTTGACGGGGAGATCGTCGGTATCCT
>Ga0228536_1001969_pt1 | contig 14800 bp, 13 predicted proteins | sample SJ1Smetagenome_FD_168611 | JGI IMG/M metagenome (GOLD analysis project Ga0228536, IMG submission 168611) | Enriched culture of PCE-dechlorinating microbial communities from Ithaca, New York, USA - SJ1.S | ecosystem: Engineered > Modeled > Simulated communities (microbial... > Unclassified...
CCTACACCGTAGAAGTCGAAGACCTCGGCGCCGGAGCCCCTGCCGCAGCCCCTGCACCTGCAGCGGCCCCGGCTGCACCCGCACCTGCCGCCCCGGCCCCCGCACCTGCAGCCGCGGCCCCGGCCCCCGCACCTGCAGCCGCGGCCGCGGCCCCTGCACCGGCCCCAGCCGCCGGAGGCGCCGGAGCCCCCGTCACCGCGCCCATGCCCGGCAAAATCCTCCGGGTAGCCGTCAGCGTCGGAGCGCCCGTCAAGAACGGGGACCTTGTCCTCGTCCTCGAAGCCATGAAGATGGAAAACGAAATCTTCTCGCCCGCGGACGGAGTGGTCAAGGAAATCCGCGCCCGAGACGGAGAAACGGTCAACACCGGCGACGTCATGATGATCATCGGCTGACGGGTCCGCCCGTCAGCCCGACACCCGGACCTGCAAAGGAGGGACCCCCCGGCCAATGGATATTTACATCCAGTCAATAGGACAGATTCTCACATCTTCCGGCTTTGCCGGACTCACCGGCGGTCACGTCGTCATGCTCCTCGTGGCGCTGACCATGCTCTACCTCGCCATAGGCAAGGGCTTTGAGCCCCTGCTGCTGGTGCCCATCGGATTCGGCTGTCTCCTCGTCAACCTGCCCCTCTCGGGCATCATGGACGACGGAGGCTTTCTGCGGTACGTCTTCTTCGGCACGGAGCATGAAATCTACCCCGTCATCATCTTCATGGGCATAGGAGCCCTTACGGACTTCGCGCCCCTGCTGGCCAACCCCGTCACGTTCCTCCTCGGTGCGGCGGCGCAGTTCGGCGTCTTCATCGCCCTCTTCGGTGCCATGGTCATGGGCTTCTCGGTGAAGGAAGCGGCGTCCATCGCCATCATCGGGGGAGCGGACGGCCCGACGAGCATCTACCTCACCATGAAGCTCGCGCCGCAGATCCTTGGGGCGGTGGCGGTGGCGGCGTACAGCTACATGTCCCTCGTGCCGCTCATCCAGCCGCCGGTCATCAAGATGTTCACCACCCGTGAAGACCGGAAGATCCGGATGGACAGCCTTCGCCCCGTATCGAAGCTCGAGAAGATCCTCTTCCCCATCGTCACCACCATGGCGGCGGGCCTCATCCTGCCGGCGTCGGTGCCGCTGGTGGGCATCCTCATGTTCGGCAACCTGGTGAGGGAATGCGGGGTCACGGACAGGCTGAGCCTTGCGGCGCAGAACGAAATCCTCAACGCCACCACCATCTTCCTCGGACTGTCGGTGGGAGCCACCATGAACGCGGAGCACTTCCTCACGGTGGCGACGCTGAAGATCGTGGTGCTGGGACTTGTGGCGTTCGTCTTCAGCACGGCGGGAGGAGTGTGGTTCGGCCAGCTCATGAAGAAGTGGAGCGGCGGGAAGATCAACCCCATGATAGGTGCGGCGGGAGTGTCCGCGGTGCCCATGGCGGCTCGCGTAGTGCAGCGGGTGGCCCAGAAGGAGAGCCCCGGGAACTTCCTGCTCATGCACGCCATGGGCCCCAACGTGGCGGGCGTCATCGGCACCGCCGTGGCTGCCGGCGTCATGCTCACCCTGCTGACCTGACAATAATATGGCGGGGGTCTCGAAAGGGGCCCCCGTTTTTTTGATTCCGGGAAAGGGCAAGGAGGCATCCGATTGAGAGAAGTACCTGCGTCAAAAATAACGGAAACGGTGGAACGGCTGTTCATCGAGGCAAATTATCATCTTCCTCCCGATATGGTATCGGTTCTCGAAAGGGGAGAGCAGGAAGAACAGAATCCTGTGGCGCGATCGGTTTTCCGGACGATCCTTGAAAACCGCCTCGTTGCCTCGGAGGGCAGGTTTCCTCTTTGCCAGGACTGCGGCATGGCTGTTGTCTTTATCGATATGGGACAGGAAGCGGCCGTGACGGGAGGAAATCTTGAGGATGCGGTGAATGAAGGGGTAAGAAGGGCCTATGACAAAGGGTACCTCAGAAAATCCATTGTTGGGGAACCCCTCTTCGAGAGGAAGAACACCGGTGACAATACGCCGGCCATCATCCACGTCCGGGTGGTCCATGGAGACAGAGTCACAATAACCGCCGCACCCAAAGGCGCCGGAAGCGAAAACATGAGCGCCCTGGCCATGCTCCCTCCTGCCGCAGGCCCGGAGGGACTCGAGCGGTTTGTGCTGGACACGGTGCGGAAAGCCGGCCCGAATCCCTGCCCGCCCATAGTGGTGGGAATAGGTGTGGGAAGTGATTTTGAAGGGGTTGCGGAACTCGCGAAGCGGGCCCTTCTCAGGCCGGCGGGAAGCTCGGGCAGTCATCCGAAATATGCGGCCCTCGAGGCCGAGCTGCTGCGAAAGATCAATGAACTGGGCATCGGAGCGGCAGGATACGGCGGCACCGTCACCGCCCTCGGGGTGAATATCGAGTGGGCGCCGACCCACATAGCCTGCATGCCAGTGGCGGTTAACCTCTGTTGCCATGCCAACAGGCACTGCAGCGCGGAAATTTAGGAGGGGACAGGGTGGAAGAATGCAGAAGGCTCAGTGCGCCTTTCCTGGAAAAGGAAGCCTCGAACCTCAGGGCGGGAGATGAGATCCTCCTTTCCGGAGTAATCTACACTGCCCGGGATGCGGCCCACAAGCGGATGTCCGACGCTCTTGCCCGGGGTGAGAAGCTGAAAGTCGATCTTGCCGGAGCGGTCATTTTCTACGCCGGGCCCTCGCCGGCCCGTCCCGGAGAGCCCATGGGCTCCATAGGTCCCACCACGAGCTACCGCATGGACCCTTACACGCCGATGCTTCTGGAGCTTGGAGTGAAGGGCATGATCGGCAAGGGAGAACGGGCGGAGGATGTCGTGGCGAGCATGAAAAAAAACGGGGCCGTCTACCTCGGGGCAACCGGAGGTATCGCGGCCCTGCTTGCACGGACAATAGTTTCTTCCAGGGTACTCGATTACGAAGATCTCGGGCCTGAAGCCCTGAGGGAGCTGGAGATCCGGGACATGCCGCTGGTCGTTCTCATAGACAGTCTCGGCAGCAGCATGTACCGGGAAGGTCCGGCGAAATTCGGAAAAAGCGGGAAATAAGAAAAACTATTTCCCGTCGGTTCTGCCTGCCCCTCCGGAAATTTCGGAGAGGGCTTTTTTTGTCCGTTCCTCCGCGTTGATGAGGTGGCGTGTTACGATGGCCTCCACTTTATCGGGATTGTGTTCCCTGAGGGCGGCGATGATTTCGTTATGCTCCCTGGTCACCTGTTCGATGACTTCCTCGCGGAAGGGGCCGTTTTCCGCGAAGTACCGGATTCTTCTGGCATGAACACTGAGATTGGCCAGAGATTCCAGGATCAGCGGATTTTCGGTATGGCTCGACAGAAGGGCGTGAAGGGCGACGTCGGAATCCTGGTACACGGAGAAGTCGTCAGGGTGTTCGAGGACCTTGTTCAGCTTGGCCTCCACCGCGTTTATTTCCTCGTCGGTACATCCGACGGCGGCATCGCGGGCCACTTTTGCCTCGAGAATCCGGCGGAATTCCCATACGTACCGTGACCGTTTTTCGCTGACCTGGGTCACCACGGCCCCTTTGTTTCTTTCAATGTCCACGAGACCGATTCCCTCAAGCCTGAGGAGAGCCTCCCTAACGGGAGTGGTGCTGACGCCGAACTCTCCCGCGAGCTTGTCAATCTGGAGAACGATGCCCGGACGGTACGTATTGTTGATGATAAGTTCCTTGATCGTTTCGAAAACCTGATCGCCTAAAGAATGAAAAATTCGACTTGCCAAAGAATCCAACTCCTCTCCCGGAATGCCACGACTCAGTATTTTACCATTTCAGGCGGAATTTTCCATTACCTCGTCCATTTTCTTTCTCCGTAAATGAAACAAGGCCATTCATTTCTGATAATATAATTGACATAAGGCAGTCTGCATGATAGATTTTTAGTGGCTTTCCTGCCCGGCGTTCCCGTTTCCGTCATTCCTCACATTATTTTTTGAAGCGGTTCTTCCGGCAGGAAGCCCATCTCTCAGGTCCAGTCAAGGAGGATTTCCGGATGTTTGCCCAGTCCAAAAAAATGGAAGCAGTGCCCTTTTCCCCCATCCGCAAAATATTCGCCGAGGTGGACAAGCTCAAGGCTGAGGGAGTGGATATCATCACCCTCGGCATCGGGGAGCCCGATTTCGACACCCCGTCCCACATAACGGAGGCAATGGCCGCCGCCACCCGGAACGGGGCTACTCATTACACATCCAACAAGGGAATCATCCAGCTCCGTGAAGCTGTATGCCGGAAACTGAAGGTGGATGACGGTCTCGATTACGACCCCGAGGAAATCATCTGCACCGTGGGCGTTTCGGAAGGTGTTTACGTCTCCCTGAGCAGTTTTCTGGACCCCGGAGATGAGGTGCTTGTTCCGGATCCTTCCTGGGTGAGCTACTTCCATGTTCCCACGATGAACGGAGCTGTTCCGAAGGGATACCCTCTCCGGGAAGAAAATGATTTCCAGATCGACGTGGAAGACCTTGAAAAGCTGGTTACCCCGAAGACGAAGATGATGGTTGTACTCGATCCGTCCAACCCGGTGGGAGCGGTCCAGGAGAAGGAGACCCTCGCAAAGGTCGCGGAATTCGCCGTAAAGCACAACCTCCTTGTGATCTCCGACGAGATTTACGAAAAAATCATATACGATGGAAAGAAGCATTACAGCATTGCCGCATTCCCCGGAATGAGAGAGAGGACCATCGTGCTCAACGGCTTCGCCAAGGCCTATGCCATGACCGGCTGGCGTATCGGCTACATCGCCGCTCCCGCCGAACTTATCTCTGTGATGAACAGAATGCACATGTATGTGGTAACCCATACTTCAGTACAGGCCCAGTGGGGAGCGGTCGCAGCCCTCGAAGGGCCCCAGGAGCCGGTGGCCGATATGGTGGAAGAATTCCGGAAGCGCAGAGACTACGTCTGCCGGAGAATCGGCGGAATGAATAAAGTCTCCTGCCGTGTTCCCGGGGGCGCTTTCTATGTCTTCGTGAACATTAGGGAAACGGGTATGAATGCAGAAGAATTCACGAAACATCTCATCCGGGAAGCCCATGTCGCCGTCGTGCCCGGAACGGCTTTCGGAAGCCACGGCGAGGGGTATGTGAGACTTTCCTACGCCGTTTCCATGGAGAACCTGGAAAAGAGTATGGACAGAATCGAAAAAGCCCTCGCTTCCCTTTAAATAATTCGGAAGCTGGAGTGTCAGAGAACGTCCGCGGGGAGGAGAGCCTTCTTTCCCGCGGATCTTTTTTTTGGTACAGTTGGCCGGGAAAAGAAAAGGGGATGAAGAAAATCGAAAAGAACGTTTCAGGGTTTCGTGCAGCGAACCCGGAAAAGCTCCGCCGCGCCCGGTTCATCGACAGGCCCAACCGCTTTCTCGTCCGCTGCGAACTTGAAGGCCGCCCGGTGAGAGCATTTCTTCCCAATCCGGGAAGGCTGTGGGAAATCCTTCTCCCGGGGACCGAGCTTATCCTTTCCGAAGACGGGGGGAACGAGACACGTAAGACCGCATTCACGGCCATTGCCGCCCGAAGGGGAGAAACTGTCGTCCTGCTCCATACCCACATCACCAATGACGCTGCCGAATGGCTCATCAGAACCGGCAGGGTGCCCGGGCTGGAAGGCTGGGCGGTGAGAAAAAGGGAGGCCTCTTTCGGCCGTTCACGTTTCGACTTTCTGCTGGAAAAAGAAGGGCGGCTTCTCCTTCTGGAGGTGAAATCCTGTACTCTTTTCGGCCATGAACTGGCCATGTTTCCCGACGCGCCTTCAGACCGCGGCCGGAGGCACGTGGAGGAACTCGGGAAACTGGCAGGAGAAGGATACGGAGCGGCAGTCCTTTTCCTGGTGCAGTCTTCCCGCCCGTCGTGTTTTCTGCCGGATTTTCACACCGATCCCAAGTTTGCCGAAAGCCTGTTCAGGGCAAAGGACAGGCTTCGACTTTTTCCCCTGGCCGTGGAATGGAACGCCGCACTTGAACTCACCGGGGAGCCGAAGCTTCTGCGGGTGCCCTGGGGTGTCTACGAGCGGCACGGCGGTGACAGGGGCGACTGCCTCGTCATTGTGGATGCCCGGGAAAAAGGATTCTGGGCGGCCGCTTTCCCCGCCGAGAACCTCTCGTCCTTTTACGGGAAGGCTCTCCGACGGAACGGAAAAGACTTTCCCTTTCCCCCGGAAAGCGGAGGGAGCGTAAAGGTTATCCCCATACGTTCAAGCCTTCCCGGCTCAAAGAACATTAACGACAGTCTCGCCTCATGTGCATCAGGCGAGGTCGTGAAGGACGGGGTACGATTTTTTGCCTTTTCTGAGCCTCCCATGACAAATCCCGGTTTCGTGGAGATGCTCCTGCACCGCAGGACGGATCTCCTTCTGTCGGAGCTTCCCTAGAGAGGAAAGACCACCAGGGGGCACCGGGTACTCTCGAGCAGGGCTTCCGCGACCGATCCGAGGACGAGCCGCCCGAGCTCGCCGGCTGCAGGAAGCCCGACGGCGAGAGAGGAAGGTGCAATCTCCTCGATACGGCCCGGAAGATCGGTGGCGGGATCTCCTGCAAGAAGGCTTGTTGAGACCTCAAGTCCCCACGAGGCAATTTCATCCCGGATTTCCTCCAGGGCTTCTTCCGCGGCGTTCAGCATAGCAGGAGCTTCTTCAGCCGACAGGGGGGACACTCCGTGGACGAGGACGATCTCAGGAGACGCTCCCGTGGCTGAAAGCATGGCCCTGAGGCTGTCCAGCATCAGGCTGGTCCTGTTGGGCTCCAGATCCAGAGCCAGGGCAAGCTTCCCGAAAACCCCGGTGTCGGGGAACAGGCCTTCCGATTCCCGAAGAACAAGCTGGGGGACGGGAATGGACCGTATCAGGGGGAGCCCGTCCACCCCTTCGGGCAGTGCAAGAAGGGCAAAGGTGCACCCTTCGGAGCGGACAGTTTCCGGCAGAGTCTCCAGGATGTCGCCGGACAGGACGAGGGTTTTATAGTAGGATTCCGGGGGGAGTACCCGGGAGGCCATTTCTTCGAGGTATCCCTCCGCTTCCCGGACCACATGGGGAGCCTCCATCCCTGCGGCAGGATCGACCACGTGAAGCAGAAGAAAATCCGTCTGCTGTCCCTTCAGCTTCTCCGACGCCCAGGCCAGCGCCCGCTCGGAGAAGGGGGAAACATCGGCGAGAAAAAGAATCCGTGTGAGCATGATCATCCCTCCCATGGTATTCTGGTCTTCCGGACAAGTATATCGTAAAGGAGTCTTTTCAGTGCGGAGAAAATTCAAAAGATACGGTGTTTGCCATGAATAAGGACACTTCGTGGAAAATCGCCGGCGGGATCCGGAACGTGATCAGGGGACTGCCCTATTCGTGGTCGATCTCACTTGGCGCCGGTCTCGGCGTCCTCCTCTGGGCGGCGAGCAAAAAAAAAGTGGACGAAGCGGAACGACGCTGCGTAAGAGCGCTGCAGGTCGGGGTGACGGAGGCCAGGAGAATCGTACGCGGGTCCTATATGAACCTTGGACGGTCAGTAGCTGAATTCCTCTCCATGGACAAGGTCAGGGGCGATCTCCGGGACCTGGTGGAGTTTCACGGTGAAGAGCACCTCCGTGAGGCCCTGGCAAGGGGAAAAGGGGTCCTCTTTCTCTCCGCTCATCTGGGAAACTGGGAGATCGGAGCGGCCGCCGTCGCTGAAAGGGGATACCCCATGAACGCCATCGGCACAGACCAGCGTGATGAAAGGATTACGAACCTCATCATACAGAAGAGAGCCGAATGCGGTGTTACCTCCGTCGGCAAAGGCTTCGATCTCAAGGCCGCCATACGGTGTCTTCAGAGAGGAGAAGCTCTGGCCATCCTCATGGACCAGGACGTCAGGGACAAGGGAGTGGTGGTTCCTTTCCTGGGGCTTCCCGCAAGTACTCCCTACGGCCCGGCGAAAATCGCCAGAAAGCTGGGGAGTACGATTTTGCCTGCATTTATGGTCCGCAGGGGCACGTCCATGGTGCACGACTTTCATATTCTTCCCTCCCCGTGGGAGAAAGGATACCCCGACGAGGACGAAAGCATGGAATCTGCAGTGACCCTCTGTAACGACGCCATCAGCCGGTTCATCAGGGAGTACCCGGAGCAGTGGATGTGGCTCTACCCCCGGTGGGCCTCCACGGAGAGCGAAATCCGGTGATCCTTGCCATCGACCCGGGAAGGGACAAGTGCGGATGGGTTTTCGCCTCCGAAGAGGGGAAACTGGTCGCCTCCGGGATCTTTTCCGCTGACCGGGCCGCGGAATTTTTCCGGGCGGTGGTCTCGGGAAAAGGCCGGGAGATTGCCTCTTTTGCTCTGGAAAAAACAGGATCTTTTCCGGAATGGTTTTCCGTTCACGAATGCCTTGTTGGAAACGGCACGGGAAAAGAATTGCTTCTATCGCTTGCAAAATCCGTGTCTATTGGAGTAAAGTTAGTACCTGAGAAAGGAACCACGCTGCTGGCGAGGAAGCTGTACTGGAAACACCATCCTCCCCGGGGTATCAGGAAACTGCTTCCCGAGGGCATGCGTGTTCCTCCGAGGGACGTGGACGATTTCGCCGCCCTGGCGATCGTCCTGAAATTTATCGAATCGCAGAGCGCTCGATGAACAGGAAGGGTGAATGAGAATGGGAACGGAGAAGCTGGCGGTACTGGTAAACACATTCGGGTCTTCTCTGATGACTGTCAGCAAAGAGATGGGAGTCGAAGTCTCTCTCGTGAAGTCTGAAATAGCCCAGGGTGTCAATGTGAGCGGAAGCTGCGTCGCGGCCCTTGTTGGCGTCGTCGGCGGTGGAGTTCAGGGAACGGCGGTCATAATGCTCGACAGGGACGGCTTCAACGCGACCGTATCGGCCATGTCGGGAGGAATGATCACCCCCGACACCGATGACGCGGTCTCCATGAGCGTTATCGGGGAACTGGCGAACATGGTCAGCGGCAGAGCCCTCGTGCAGGCTGCCCTGGAAGGAACGGAGGTTACCCCTCCCCAGCTGATTTCCGGTGCGGGCATAAAAACTATCCCGAGCCAGTCTCCTGGAGTGAGGAGTTTCACGCTTCCCTTCCGTCTTCCGGCCGGAGGAACCCTTTTCCTTGTTCTCTCCTTCCACGTGTAGTCTTGTGACAAACGAAAACGGGCACCCGGAATTTCCGGGCGCCCGTTTTCGTTTCCCTTCCGCGTAAGATTTTCTGAAATTACAGCTTTTCTCCTTCGGTGGAGGCTACGACTGCGGTGACGCACGAGTCGCCCACAACGTTGATGCACGTCCTGGCCATGTCGAGGACTGCGTCGATTCCCGCCACAAGGGCGGCACCCTCAAGGGGCAGCCCGACGGCCGTAAGCACGAGGGTCAGCATGATGAGCCCCGCTCCCGGAACTCCCGCCGTACCTATTGAAGCGAGAGTTGCCGTGAGCACGATGCTCATCTGGGCACCCATGGTAAGAGGCAGGCCATAGGCCTGGGCCACGAACAGGGCACAGATGCCCTGGTAGAGTGCTGTTCCGTCCATGTTGATTGTGGCGCCGAGTGGAAGGACGAAGGAGGACACTTTTTCGGAGACGCCGAGGTTTTCCTGGGCAGTCCTCATGGTGATGGGGAGGGTCGCCGAACTTGATCGGGTAACGAAGGCAGTAAGGGCCGGTTCACGGACGCCCTTGAAGAACCACATGGGCGACTTCTTCGCGAACACAGCTACCAGACCGGAATAGACCAGCAGGGCGTGGAGGGCGCACCCGATGTAGACCGCCCCGATGACTTTCGCGAAGGGGGCGAGCACGGAAAGGCCGTACTTGGACACGGTTACCGCGATGAGGGCAAACACGCCGTAGGGGGCTGTCTTCATGACAATGCCGGTCAGCTTGTACATGGCCTCCGCCAGTGAGTCGAAGAAAGAGATGACCGGCTTGCCCTTTTCTCCCGCGAGCACGGCGGAAATCCCGAGGAAGAGGGCGAAGACGATGATCTGGAGCATAACGCCGTCAGCGGCGGCCTTGATGGGGTTGGAGGGGAAAAGATCCAGGATGACTTTCATGATGTTCGGCGCTTCAGGGGCCTTAAAGGCTGTGGCGCCCTGGGAAAGGGTGAGTCCCACGCCGGGCTGGATCAGGTTTCCGAGAACAAGGCCGATAACTATGGCCACCGCAGTGGTCACAAGATAGAGGACAATGGTCTTGATGCCGATTCTTCCCAGGTCACGGGGATCGCCGATGGATGCGGCCCCGACCACAAGGCTGGAAAACACAAGGGGAACGATGAGCATCTTCAGAAGTGCAAGAAACACCTGCCCGATGGGCTCAACGTACTTCACTTTGTCGCCGAAGAGAATCCCGGCTGCAATACCGAGGACGAATCCGATTCCTATCTGCCAAATCAGAGGAACTTTCTTGCCTGACACCACTACCGCCTCCTTCAAGAAATGGATTGAAAAAACGATTATCGGAAAATAATGTCTTCTTCTCATCCCTCCTTTGTGAAACAAGAGGCTGTAATTTTCAAACACAGCATACTCTATTTCTCTTTCCTTTGCCATACCTCCGGTGGTCTTTCCTCCTTCCTTCCTTCCTTCCTTCCGTTCAAATTTTTCCTCTTCCGGGGGATAATAAAAAGAAAGGGGAAAAAGTGGTGAAGAGAAACGAATTCTGTTAGGATATCCTTAGCAGGAGTGTACACCTTTTTCTGTACATCCCCGGGAGGGATTGCCATGACCGCAAAACGAGCTGCAACATTGATTCTCAGCCTATTCCTTATCTTTACCGCAGGGGCTGCCCATGCGAGGGGAGGCGTTGTCCTCGCCCTTTCCGGCGGAGGGACAAGAGGCCTGGCCCATATCGGCGTTCTCGAGATTCTGGAGGAAGAAGGCATACCCATTGCGGGCATCGTCGGCACAAGCATGGGATCCATCATCGGCGGTCTGGCGGCCAGCGGCTATAGCTCGGCGGAACTGCGCGAAGTCATTGCCAGCCTTGACCTCACGAACCTGCTTTCCGAAAAGACCAATCCCATTTTCGTTCCGCTGAGCCAGGACAGCGTCACTCCGAGGAGTAAAGTGCCCTGGGTGGCGATCAATTCTTCCGGCGACGTGGTCGGCCCTCTTGGGGGAATGTCAGGGGTCAAGCTCCTTGAACGGTTCGCCCAGCTTGCGTCGCGAAGCCAGATTGTCCGGTTCGATGAACTTTCCATTCCCTTCGCGGCGGTGGCCACAGACCTCGAAACCGGAGAAAAAGTCGTGCTCAGGACAGGCAGCCTCGCCTCCGCCATGCGGGCTTCCATGGCCATCCCGGCCCTCTTTGATCCCTGGCCCCTGGGCGGAAAACTCCTGGTGGACGGAGGCCTCGTCTCCAATCTTCCCGTGGAAACAGCAAAAGAACTTTTTCCGGGCTACCCGGTTATAGCCGTGGACGTCTCCGGAACCCTCAAGAACAGGAAGGACATCCGCTCCCTCGTGGACGTCATCGACCAGTCCCTCACCATTTTTACCCGCAGGAACGTGGAAAACGAGATCATGAAGGCCGACCTGGTTATCTCGCCCCCTGTGGCCGGCGTCCCAATCTTCGACCTTACCCATGCCTCCCGCATCATCGAGGGAGGCCGGCAGGCCACCATGGACCGCATGGCCGCCATCAGGAATCTTGCCGACAACGCGCCCCCCGTGGCCCAGAGGGAAGCTCTCTGTATCGCCGCCAGCGTCGCTTCCATAAGGGTTGAAGGAGCGACCCCCGACCTGGAGCAGAGAATACAGAAACGCTACAGATCCTGGATCGGAAAGCCCCTCAGCAACATCAACATGGTGAGGGCGAGCAGGGAAATTGCCGGCCAGGAAGACGTTCTTGCCGTGGACTACAGGTTTGAGGAGGCCGGGGAGAATCTGGACGTCATATTTGTCGTGCAGCGCAACCCCGAGCTGGAGATCAACTTCGGCGGCTACACCACAAACCTTCATCCCCACCGGTGGGTGTACATCCACGGTGTCCGAAGGGATCTTTTTTCCGACGGCGACTCTCTCCGGTTCAACGTCAAGGTGGGAGAGCAGTGGGGGGTCGACGCCAGTTACCTGACCTCCCCCGAGATGAACAAAAGCTGGGAGGTCACCCTTTCCGCCCAGAACTGGGAGCTGGAGACCAACAAGGGAACCCGGTCCTGGGACAGGTATGCTGCCGGGTTGACGAGAAGATTCTCCACGGGATCCTTCCAGGCGGGTCTCGGCTACGCCTTCGAAAGGGTCCACACTGGAGGAACCGATTACGACGCCTCCGGGCCCACCCTGTTCCTCACGTCCAATACCCTCAACGATCCTACCGATCCCACGTCCGGATCCCTGTTCCATCTCCAGGCCTGGTGGCCCGACATGGAAGAGGTGCTCTACCGGGCAACCTACTTCCAGGCAGCCCGGCTTTCCGACAACTGGCGGTTCTATTTCCGGGCCGGTTTCGCCGAAGGTGATGAAACAGCCGCAGGAGGAAACAGGGCTGTCTACCTGGGGGCGGCTGAAGAGCTATACAGTTATTCCGGGAACCCCATCCAGGGAGAGCGGATGTTCTGGTGGAACGCCGCCTTCAGACGGATCCTCATGAGGAGCTGGTGGGGAGCCCTCAACACCGAAATTTTCGGCGGAATGGGCTTTGTTTACGACGATACCGGCAGCCGGTACCGGGATGTCTGGGAGGCGGGCATCTCTTTCTCCGTTCCCGGTTTCCTCTTCGACGGCAAGCTCATGTTCCTCTACAATGACGAGAAGGACTTCAAGGTCGGCTTCTTCATCGGAAGCCCCGTCTGGGGACATTATCCGCTGCCGTAAGTATCACGGGTTGCGCAGAAAGGCCTTCAGGGACTAGAATAGTTTTTCCGCCGGCTTTCCAGAACGAGCCGTGCGAAACTGACGGAACATATACAGGAGGAACCTAAATGGCACGGAACATAACACCAAGAGCTGAAGACTACTCCCAGTGGTATCTCGACATCATCAAGGCGGCGGAACTCGCCGACTACGCCCCTGTGAGGGGCTGCATGGTCATCCGCCCTACGGGATACTCCCTGTGGGAATCGATCCAGCATCATTTCGACGAAGCATTTAAAGAAACCGGCCATGTGAACGCCTATTTTCCCCTCCTCATTCCCAACTCCTTCCTTGAAAAGGAAGCCGAGCACGTGGAAGGATTCGCTCCCGAGTGCGCTGTAGTCACCCATGCCGGCGGCGAGGTCCTTGAGGAGCCCCTGGTGGTCCGTCCCACGTCGGAGACGGTTATCGGGCATATGTACAGCAAATGGATACAGTCCTGGAGGGATCTTCCCATCCTCATCAACCAGTGGGCGAACGTCATGCGCTGGGAGAAGCGGCCCAGGCTGTTCCTCAGAACCTCCGAATTCCTCTGGCAGGAAGGGCATACAGCCCACAGCACCAGGGAGGAGGCCATGGAGGAGACCCTGAAGATGCTCGGGGTCTACGCAAGGATAATGAGGGACATTCTCGCCCTCCCGGTGGTGGAAGGTGAGAAGACCGAGGGGGAGCGCTTCCCCGGAGCCGACAACACCTATGCCTGCGAAACCATGATGAGCGACGGAAAAGCCCTTCAGGCCGGGACAAGCCATTTCCTCGGCCAGAATTTCGCCAGGGCGTTCGACATCAAGTTCCAGAACCAGAACGGAGATCTCGAGTATGCATGGACCACGAGCTGGGGTGTTTCCACCCGTCTCATCGGCGCCATCATCATGACCCACTCCGACGACGACGGTCTGGTCCTTCCTCCCAGGGTCGCCCCCGTGAAGGCGGCCATCCTCCCCATCAGCACCAATGAGGAAAAGATCGCCTCCACACTCCTTCCAAGGGCGATGGAGCTTTCCTCTGAACTCGACAGGAGTCTCGGCGGCCGCTGCACCGTGGTGGACAAACAGTTCTACCTCAGGCCGGGAGACCGGTTCTTCCAGCACCTCCAGAGAGGAGTGCCCCTGCGGGTGGAGCTCGGAGAGAAAGACCTGGCAGCCGGGACGGCCAGGGTGGTCCGCAGGGACTCTGGCGAGAAGATGGATATTCCTCTCGAGAACCTGGCCTCCAGGGTGCCCGCACTCCTTGAGGAAATCCAGTCCGGCCTCTTCAACAAAGCTCTCGCCTTCCGCAGGGAAAACACCTCTGCGGTTGCCTCATACGATGAAATGAAGAAAGTCCTGGAAGAAAAGGGCGGATTCGTGGAGACATGGTTTGCCGGCTCGAGGGATGATGAAAAGAAAATAAAAGAAGAAACCGGGGCCACGGCCCGGTGCATGCCCATTGACAGCCCCGGGGAGGGGACGTGCTTCTTCACGGGAAAACCGGGAGCCCGGAAGGTAATTTTCGCGAAAGCTTATTAATCAAGAAACGGAGGGGCTGCGCTCTCAAGTGCAGTCCTTTTTTTTTGTGCGGATTTCCTGAAAAAGGGGCTCAAATGCATGTCTGTCTATTCAGAAATTCGATTGACATCTGTTTTTTTCTGCCTCCCGTTGGCCTGGTGTAGGGCTATAATGCAGTGAATGCAACAATCCGCGCTTCAATTTTCTTTTTTACGGGTGCTGTGCAAAACGAGTTGACTTCTCTCCGAAAAATGGTATTATACCCCTCGCGTCGTTGAAACGGCGCCGCCGGACCGGCCCGGAAAAGCCCGAAGGCAGGCGGGAACGAACGCAACCGAACCTTGACAGTTTTATAGGAGAAGGAAAGAGGTAAAAGAGCGAATCTTGAGCTCATTATTTGAGAGTTTGATCCTGGCTCAGGACGAACGCTGGCGGCGTGCTTAACACATGCAAGTTGAACGGTAT
>Ga0228536_1001976_pt1 | contig 14755 bp, 11 predicted proteins | sample SJ1Smetagenome_FD_168611 | JGI IMG/M metagenome (GOLD analysis project Ga0228536, IMG submission 168611) | Enriched culture of PCE-dechlorinating microbial communities from Ithaca, New York, USA - SJ1.S | ecosystem: Engineered > Modeled > Simulated communities (microbial... > Unclassified...
CGAACCTGGGCGACCGGGTAACACTTCGGTCAATCTTCGTGAACCGCCGTATACCGAACGGTACGTACGGTGGTGTGAGAGGACGGGGGCTAGCCGCCCCCTCCTACTCGATTGGTTCTGAAGGCCTCAAACCCAGGTCCTTCGCGATGCTCAGGACGACAGAAACAAAAAAGGGCCCCGTTAGGGGCCCAATCAATGGTGATTTACCTCTTCCTGAACAGCATCAGCAGAGGCGCGGCGAGCAGAACCGCCCACGGGGAAACTGATCCAGCTGCGCACCCTTCCACTGCACCGTCAGGCTCCTCGTACTGATACAGCGTCTTATAGAGGTTCAGCCGCCCTCCCGTGATGGTGAGGTTTTTCAGTGAATCGAGCGTGTCCACGTTTTCCAGGACCCGGGTCCTCGGCGACTGGTCGGGGAACTGGGCTGCGGCCAGGGCCACGGCTCCCGTTACGAATGGGGCTGCCATTGATGTCCCGTCCAGGGAGTAGTAAAGTGATTCGGCACCGCCCACTCCCGTTTCGCCCATCATTATCCCGTTGAGCCCTGCTCCCGAGCTGCCTGTCTCAAGCTCTATTTTGAACAGAAATTCCGGAGTCTTGAAACTGTCCGAAACCGAGATCCTGAAATCAATGAAATCATAGTCGGTATCCGCCGAAATCTCGTAGACTTCTGTCCATTCCGCCCCGTTGTCGGAGGAGAAGTACACCCTCACGAAATCCTCACCCTCCACAATATCAAGGGCAGCGGGAAAGCCCAGGACAATATGCTCTTCCAGCGTGTCCGAAAGGTCTATGGGATCCTTCGGCAGGATCCATGACGTATTGTCCGTTTCGTATCCGCTTCTCAATACAGGGCGCGAATCAAACGTTCCGGCCGACCATACGTCCACAGAACCTTCCTCGGCCCCGTGGATCCACAGGGCGATATCCGACACGTCGTCAAAGAACGGATCCCCTGCCGACGGGGTATAAGACGTGTAGCTGCTGAGAATTCCCTCTCCCGGTGCTGCGAGGTGTACCGTGTTCTTGCCGAAGTTCGAGAAATCCGCCAGGGTATCGTATTTGTCCGTCGCCGCCACCGAGATGATGTTCGGCAGGTCATAGCATGCCGGGTACGACGGCATCAGGTCATTGTTGTTCGACTCGTTTCCTGCCGCCGCCACGAAAATGATCCCCTTGTTCGCAAGGCCGGAAATCGCGCTCTGCTGGACGAGTGAAGATGCATACCCTCCGTAGGATGCATTGACCACAGCAATGTCCACACCGGCGTCTTTCTTTTCGAGGATCCAGTCCATGGCGGCAATTTCGGCGCTGGTAAACACTCTTCCCACTCCGTCGCCGATCTTCAGGGGGATCATCTTCACGTTCCATGCCACCCCCGCGACTCCCAGGCCGTTGTTCCCCACGGCCCCGATGATGCCTGCCACGTGGGTCCCGTGCCCGTTGTCGTCCTCCGGATCGTCGTCATTGTTCACGAAATCGTAGCCCGATTTTCCGCTCCCGTCAGTCCACAGGTTCGCTGCAAGATCAGGATGGCTCAGGTCTGCACCTGTATCCAGGATGGCCACCACTTTCCCGTGTGCCGCATTGCGGATGTCCCATCCGTCAGGAGCGCTGATGTCCGCCCCTCTCACTCCTCCCGAAGACCCCGTATTGTACAGCCCCCACTGGTTGCCGAAATAGGTGTCGTTGGGAACCGTCGCGAACACCCGCCGGATATAGTTCGGCTCTGCCGCTTCCACATCCGGCATACTCATCAGCCTGGCGATCAGTTCTTCCGTGCCCGTGCCCGGACTGCGGACCAGCACCACCTGCTTCCCAACCGTACTGGAGAGGGCGGCAAACACCCTGTGATCCGAGGCATTTACCGATGCCGCCGCAAGGGAAGCGGAGGAGGATGAAGCCCCCGTTTTGAACATCACCAGTGCCTCGCCGGGAACATATTCGGCCCCCTCGGGAATAGAGGCGAAGGCGCAGCCTGAAGAAATCAAAAGAACAGCCGTTACGAACAAACAGAAGAAGCCTTTACCCCAACGGTGCATAGCTATCGACTTCCTTTCATGATCAGCAAAAAAGCGGGAAAAACAGAATGGACTACAATTAAACTTTAGCACGAAAAGACACGTTTCTCAATTATTCCAATATTTACCTGTATAGCGCAGAAAAGAACCTGTTGTTCCGAGTGAAACGTTTTTTTACGAGCGCAGGCTTGAACTGTCTGAGGATCGTAACTTCTAAATAGCGTTTGAAAAATCGTCTAAAATTTGACATTCCTCTTTATGAGCAATAAAATTACTCGAAAATCATCCTTGCTTTTTCTTCTTTCATTTATGGAGGCTCTCAGATGGAAAGCAGCGCTAAAATTGCGATCATAGGGCTTGGATATGTCGGCCTTCCACTAGCGGTTGAGTTCGGGAAAAAATACCCGACCACAGGTTTTGACATAAAATCCAGGAGAATTCTGGAGCTCAGCTCAGGCATTGATAAGACGCTTGAGGTTTCTAAAGCTGACCTTTCTGCTTCAACCTTTCTTTCTTTCACTTCAAACCCGGCGGATATCAAGGACTGCTCTGTGTTTGTCGTTACTGTGCCCACACCGGTGGACGATCACAAACGCCCGGATCTCACCCCGCTCCGGAAAGCCAGTGAAACTGTCGGAAGTGTCCTGAAAAAGAACGACATCGTTATTTACGAATCTACTGTTTATCCCGGATGCACGGAAGAAGAATGTGTTCCCATTCTTGAAAAAACAAGCGGGCTGGTTTTCAACAAAGATTTCTTCTGCGGCTACAGCCCGGAGAGAATCAACCCCGGCGACAAGAACCATTCAGTCACCTCCATAAAAAAGGTTACCTCCGGGTCTACAGTCGAAACGGCCAAGAAGGTTGACTCCCTGTATAAAAGCATCATTTCCGCAGGCACCCATCTTGCGGGAAGCATAAAGGAAGCCGAAGCCGCTAAAGTCATAGAGAACACGCAAAGAGACATCAACATCGCTTTCGTGAACGAGCTTGCCCTGATATTCGACAAAATGGGAATAGACACCCTGAGTGTCCTCGAAGCGGCGGGAACCAAGTGGAACTTCCTTCCCTTCCGTCCAGGCCTGGTCGGCGGACACTGCATCGGTGTCGATCCGTACTACCTGACCTACAAGGCCGAATCTCTGGGGTATCACCCGGAAGTCATTCTCAGCGGACGCAGGATCAACGACTCCATGGGCGCCTATGTGGCCGGCAGGGTGATAAAGCTCATGATCAAAAGAAAGCAGCCCATCGACGGAGCCAGGGTGCTTGTCCTCGGCATGACCTTCAAGGAAAACTGCCCTGATATCCGGAACAGTCGGGTGATAGACATCATCAGGGAACTGCAGGACTTCGGATGCCGTGTTTCCGTCTTTGACCCCTGGGCGGACCTCCTGGAGGTTGAAGAAGAATATGGCATTTCGATGCTCTCTACTCTCCCAGAATCGGAGCAAAAGCCTTTCAACGCTGTAGTTGTTGCTGTAGGACATAACGAGTTCAGGGGAATCGATCCCCGGTCTCTTCTAACCTCTGACGGCGTGGTTTTTGACGTGAAGGGCATTTTCGAAAAGAACACAATCGACGGGAGGCTTTGATCCCATGAAAGTGCTGGTAACGGGAACTGCCGGTTTCATCGGCTATCATACCTCTCTCCGCCTCCTCGAGCGTGGAGATGAAGTCGTTGGAATCGATAACATAAACGATTATTATGACGTCCGCCTCAAATACGGACGCCTGAACGAGTGCGGCATCGATCCTGAAAAAGCGAGCCAATGGAACAGCGACGTCCGAAGCGCTCTCCACCCAAGCTACCGCTTCCTCCGGCTTGACCTCACTGACCGCCAGGGAATAGCCGACCTTTTTAAACGGGAGAACTTCCAGCGAGTCATCCATCTGGCAGCCCAGGCCGGGGTCCGGTACAGCCTGATCAACCCTCACGCCTATATTGACTCTAACATCACGGGTACGCTCAATGTCCTTGAAGGGTGCAGGCACAACGGCATCGAGCACCTTGTCTACGCCTCCAGTTCCTCCGTCTACGGACTGAACGAAACCATGCCCTTCAGCACTTCCGACAGCGTGGACCATCCGGTCAGTCTCTACGCAGCCACCAAGAAAAGCAACGAACTGATGGCCCACAGCTACAGCAAACTCTACAACCTGCCCACCACGGGACTGCGGTTTTTCACGGTCTACGGTCCTTGGGGGCGTCCCGACATGGCCCTTTTCCTCTTCACTAAGGCCATCTTGGAAGGAAAGCCCATCGACGTTTTTAATAGTGGCGAAATGAGCCGGGACTTCACCTACGTGGACGATATCGTCGAAGGCGTGCTCCGGGTTCTTGACAACCCTCCGGAACCTGACAGGCGATGGAGCGGTGTTCGCCCTTCCCCCGCCAGCTCCCCTGCGCCGTTTAAAATCTATAATATCGGGAACTCTTCGCCAGTCCGCCTGATGGACTTTATTGAAGCAATCGAGGCCGCACTTGGGAAAGAAGCACAAAAAAACTACCTGCCCCTGCAAAAAGGAGATGTGCCTGCCACGTGGGCGGATACAACTGACCTTGAGACGTCTTTTGGTTACAGGCCTGCCACTCCGGTAAGAGAAGGAATTGAGCGGTTTGTGGAGTGGTACCGGAAATTCTACGGAGAGTGATTTTATGAAGGAAAGAAGAGTAATCCTCATAACCGGCGGCTGCGGCTTCATCGGCTCCAATCTCGTCCGAATTGCCCTTGCATCTGGGTACTCGGTGATCAACCTCGACAAGCTCACCTATGCGGGCAATCCCTGCTCCCTCGCTGACGTGGAGAATAACCCCGGCTACACGTTCATCCACGGCGACATATGCGATGCGGAACTTCTGGATGAAATATTCCGCGAGCACCAGCCCGACGGAATTCTTCACCTTGCCGCTGAAAGCCACGTGGACCGGTCCATCGACGGGCCCGAGGCCTTCATCCAGACCAACATCGTGGGCACATTCCGCCTCCTCGAGGCCGCGAAGAAATACTGGAAGTCCCTTCCCGAAGAAAAAAAGAACTCTTTCCGCTTCCTTCACGTCTCCACGGATGAAGTGTACGGTTCCCTTGGGCATGAGGGATTCTTCACGGAAGAGACCCCCTACGCCCCCAACTCGCCCTACTCGGCGTCCAAGGCATCTTCCGACCACCTGGTGCGGTCCTATTATCACACCTACGGCCTGCCCACGGTCACCACGAACTGCTCCAACAACTATGGACCGTGCCAGTTCCCTGAAAAGCTCATTCCTCTCGTTCTCAACCGTGCGCTGAAAGGGGAGTCCCTTCCCGTCTACGGCGACGGCATGAACATCCGGGACTGGCTCTACGTAGAGGACCATTGCCGCGCCCTGCTCACCGTCCTTGAAAAAGGGCGCCTTGGCGAGACCTACAACATAGGGGGAAACAGCGAGCGGACCAACATCCACATCGTCCGCACGCTCTGCGGCCTCCTTGACGAATTCAGCCCCCGGGAAGACGGCAGGAAGTACGAAGAGCAGATCACCTTCGTTCCCGACCGCCCCGGCCACGACCGCCGCTACGCCATTGACGCAGGAAAGATAAAAAAAGAACTCGGCTGGCAGCCATTGGAGACCTTCGAGACCGGCATTCGCAAGACTGTCTCCTGGTACCTTGAAAACATTCGATGGACCGAATCTATTCTTGATGGCACCTACCGATGCGAACGCCTCGGCCTGGGAGGGAAATGACATGAAAGGGATCATCCTTGCGGGGGGAAGCGGCAGCCGCCTGCACCCAATAACAAAAGCCGTGTCCAAGCAGTTGCTTCCCATCTACGACAAGCCCATGATCTACTATCCCCTCAGCGTCCTCATGCTTGCCGGCATCCGGGAGATCCTCCTCATCACCACTCCCCACGACCAGGATGCCTTCAAAAGGCTTCTCGGCGACGGATCCGACTTCGGGGTGAACCTTTCCTACGTGGTCCAGCCCTCACCGGACGGTCTTGCCCAGGCGTTTCTCCTGGGGGAGGAGTTCATCGGGAACGATACCGTCTGCCTCATCCTCGGCGACAACATATTCTACGGTCCGGGATTCTCGCCCCTCCTCAAAAAGGCAGCATCACTGAAGGAGGGGGCCGTCATCTTCGGCTACCAGGTCATCGACCCCGAACGGTACGGAGTGGTGGAGTTCGATTCCGAAAAACGGGTCATCTCCCTGGAGGAGAAGCCGAAAAACCCCAAGAGCGACTTCGCCGTCACCGGCCTCTACTTCTACGACAACGACGTCATCTCCGTGGCGAAGAACATCACCCCAAGCGCCCGGGGCGAGCTCGAGATCACCGACGTGAACCGGGAATATCTCCGCCGCGGAAAGCTGCGGATAGAACTCCTCGGAAGGGGATTTGCCTGGCTCGACACGGGAACTCATGAAAGCCTCATCGACGCTGCCCAGTTCGTCCAGACCGTGGAGAAGCGCCAGGGCTTCCAGATCGCCTGTCTCGAGGAGATCGCCTTCAACAACGGCTGGATCGATCGCAGCCGCATTCTCGCACAGGCGAAAAACCTCTCCAAAAACGCCTACGGCAAGTACCTCAAAGAGATCGCCGGAAAGGAAGAGAGATCATGATCCCCGTCACCAAGCCTTACCTCCCCGACAGAGCCAGACTAGACGCGTACATCGACCGCATCTACGAAAAGTGCTGGCTCACCAACAACGGCCCGCTAGTCCAGGAGCTGACGAAACGCCTGCAGGAGTACCTCGGCGTCGAGCATCTGCTGCTCGTCTCCAACGGGACGTTCGCGCTCCAGATTGCCTACAGGGCGCTCGATATAAAAGACACCGCCCTCACTACCCCCTTCAGCTTCGTCGCCACTACCAGCAGCCTCGTCTGGGAAGGAATCACGCCTAGGTTCGTGGATATAGACCCCGAGACCTTCTGTATGAATCCCGACCTTATTGAAGAGACCATAACACCGGACGTATCGGCCATCGTCCCCGTCCACGTCTTCGGAAACGCCTGCGAAGTGGAGCGCATCGACCAGATCGCGAAAAAACACAACCTCAAAGTGATCTACGACGCGGCCCACGCCTTCGGTGTCAAATATAAAAACGAGAGCATCCTCAACTACGGCGATGCAGCGACCCTTAGCTTCCATGCCACCAAGCTCTTCCACACAATCGAGGGAGGGGCCATCGTCTTTAAGGAAAAGGAAGCCCTGGAACGAGCGAAGCTGCTCATCAACTTCGGCATAACGGGCCCTGAAAAAATTGAAGGCCTTGGCATCAACGCCAAGATGAACGAATTCCAGGCGGCCATGGGACTGGCTGTTCTTGATTCCATAGACCACATACTGGAAAAACGTTCGGAGGTCTGGCGTTATTACCGGGAAAAACTCCAGGAAGATTTCCAGTTGCAGAAGTTGAACCCAAATGCGACAAACAATTACGGGTATTTTCCCGTACTCTTCGAGAATGAAGACGCTTTGCTTCAAATGAAAGAAAAATTCAGCGAGAAGAATATCTATCCGAGGCGGTATTTCTGCCCATCTCTTGATACTGTATTTAAAACGGAAGGTATTTCACCGGAAATTTCAAGAAACATATCAAGCCGCATCATGTGCATGCCTCTCTACACTTCTCTTTCGGAAGAAGCAGTCGATCAAATAATTGCTGTACTTCGGCTGAATATGTGAGGTTTATGATGTTGGTGATAGGTGCCAAGGGTTTTGCAAAACAACTTTTATTGGTTTTTTCGGAACTCAATATGCTTGAGAGATTGTGTTTTTTCGATAACATATCCCATGATCTCCCTGAAAAGCTCTATGGCAGATTCCCTATCATCAGGACTTTTACGGAATTAGAGAGGAAAATTAAAAGGGATCCTCAATATATTCTGGGTGTCGGAGGTTCTTTAACCAGATATGAACTCGGAAAAAAGATAAACACTTTGGGTGGAAAGATGCAAACAATCATATCGGGCTCTGCTCTGGTCGCCCGGTTCGATAGCGTGATAAATGAAGGTGTTGCCGTTCTTTCAAATGCGATAATTGAGTGCGGTGTGCACATAGCGGAAGGTTCTCTCGTTAACAACGCTGTTGTAGTCTCTCACGATTCTCGCATCGGAAAATACTGCGAACTTTCTCCGGGAGCAAAAATACTTGGAAGAGCGTGTGTTGGTGATTTTTCCGAGGTCGGATCAAATGCGGTCATCCTTCCAGGAATCAAAATCGGACGATACTGCCGAGTCGGAGCCGGGGCTGTTGTAACAAAAGATGTCCCTGACAGGAGTGCTGTTGTCGGAGTGCCGGCGAAACCGATTTGACTGTTTCCTTGTTTTGATTGATTTTCAAGCTGAAGGAACATCTGAAAAAAGAAAGGTTTTTTAGGGAATCGTATGTCTATAACAACACAGAACCTTCAAACGCAAACAGCCTCAGGTGTCTTCTGGACATTCCTCGAGCAACTCGGACGCAGGGGGATAGGCGTACTTGTCACGGTCTTTCTCGCCCGTTTCCTGACGCCCGACGATTACGGTCTCATTGCCATGGTATCGGTTTTCTTCGCTTTCGCCAATGCCCTTATGGATGTGGGCTTCCGACAGGCCCTTATACGGAAGCAGAACGCCACTCAGATCGATTACGCCACTATGTTCTATTCGAACCTTGTCCTTGGCTTTTTGGCTTATGGGCTTCTGTTTTTCTTTGCCCCTGCGATTGCGTCCTTTTACAAAGAACCCCGGCTGATCCTCCTTGTACGGATAGTTGGTCTCGTGGTGCTGATCAACGCGCTGCAGTTCGTTCAGGTGGTTGATCTTACAAGAAAGCTGGATTTCAAGACTCAGTTCAAGGTGACCATCCCTGCAGGCATTATTTCCGGCCTTGCAGCAATTGTGCTCGCAATGGCGGGGGCCGGTGTGTGGAGCCTCGTCGCACAGATGATCCTCTCGCCGCTTATCATCACATTTTCCCTCTGGATGATCAACACGTGGCGCCCCACACTTGAATTCAGCGCCGGTTCCTTTCGGGAGCTTTTCGGGTTCGGGTCGAAGCTTTTTCTTTCAGGTGTTTTGGATATACTCTTTCGCAACATTTACGTGATCGTCATTGCCAAGATCTTTGACGCTACCTTGACCGGATACTATTTCTTCGCCACGAAAGTCAGGGATATAATACTTGAGCAGTTCTCCTCAAGCATTCAACGGGTCACTTTCCCGGCGCTGGCATCAGTTCAGAGTGATGACCAGCGGTTAAAAAACGGTTTCAGAAAGGTCATCCAGGCCACCACATACCTTATCTTTCCCGCAATGGTATTTTTAGCCGTAATGTCCCGTCCTTTGTTTGAACTCCTCCTCAACCCCAAGTGGCTACCAGCGGTTCTCTACCTTCAACTATTGTGCATGGAAGGCTTGATGTACCCTCTTCACGTGGTTAACCTCAATATTCTGCAGGTGAAGGGAAGATCCGATCTTTTCCTCTATCTTGAAGTCGTAAAAAAAATAATGATTGTGTTTGTTCTTCTGGTGAGCAGCAGGTACGGGATAGTGCCTATACTCATTGGGCAGATTTTTTTCTCCGTCCTTGCATATATTCCCAACAGCTATTTTTCGGCAAGGCTAATAGGTTATAACGCAAGGGAACAGATTAAAGATGTTTCCCTACCTCTTTTGGTTTCCTTTATCGCCGGTTCAGGAGCTATGCTCGCGGGAATGGCGCTAGGTAGCCTCAGGAGCCTCGGAATAACGCTGACTGTACAGGTTCTAGTTGCGTGCGGAGTATACGCACTGGCCTCCTTCATCCTAAAAATCGGAATCCAGGCGACGCTATGGATGATCATTAAAGAACGAATGAACAAGCTTACTGGCAAGAAATCCCAATACGGACCACTGAAAAAAATTCTGAAAAAAATGTCATCAAGGGAGAAATGAAGGCATGCCTCAAAGAACCGAGCAGGAAATAATGAGAAACTGGAAATATATGGATCCTCCTCTTGTGAGTGTCTGTTGTATTACATTCAACCATGAACCGTACATCAGGGACGCAATAGAAGGTTTCCTCATGCAGGAGACGGATTTCCCGTTTGAGGTCATCATTCATGACGACGCCTCCACGGACAGGACTGCGGAGATAGTGAGGGAGTATGCCGCACTTTATCCGCAAACCATAAAACCTATTTTTCAAACGGAGAACCAGTATTCAAAAGGATCAGGGGGATTTGGTTTTTTAAAAACTTATGTGTGGCCCCAAGCACAAGGGGAGTATTTTGCTTTATGTGAAGGCGATGATTATTGGATAGATCCCCAAAAAATAAAAAAACAAGTTAACTATATGAAAAAAAACAGAAATTGCACTTTTTGTTTTCACAATGCTAGGATTATCATAGATAAGCGATTAAAAAACAATCGGTTTATGCTTAACCCTAAGGGAGCTAGTAAAATGTACAACGTAGGAAAAATGGCTCTGTTGGGTTTCATTCCTACAGCCTCAGGTCTTTATGCAAGATTCATAATACAAAATATTCCCGATTGGTGCTACAAATCAATAGTTGCAGATTATCCCTTGCAACTTATTGCCTCATCTTATGGGTATGCCTATTATATTAACGAACCAATGTCGTGTTATCGAACAAACGTGCCTAACTCAGCAACATCACGATTTTTAAAAAAAAGTACAGAAGAGAAAATTAAATATAGAGAGGGATTTATCGAAATTCTAAATAATATTGACATTTATACAAATTTTGCATACACGCAGGACATAGAATTAGCAAAGATTAGGCAAGAAATTGAAATACGAATAATTCAAAATAAAGGGTTTGGATTAGATGAGAGGAGGTTAATAAAATATATTAATTCTCTTGCGGTATTAGAAAGGTTGAAGTTATTGCTGCGTTGGCATGCTCCTAGAATCTTTAGACTGTTGAGTATGTTGAAAAGATTTTATTTATCGTTCTTTCGGGTGAATATATAGCATTATTTTGCTTAAATAAAAAAATATAGAAATATCAAAAAGTTTGTTGAACAGTAATATGGAGACCTAGGGAACCTCTGAACAAGAACTGATCCAGCGTTTAAAAGTTTGAACCTTGACAGTCGAATCCTTTCCCTGTGCTCTTTTTACTCCATATTCATGCAAGATGAGCAGTCTTTTATAGCCATTTTGCATCTCTTGTCGCTATTTTAGTTTTAATAGTTTTTTGCCTGCTTTTTAGATGCGCTACGCCCCTGTCGACTCCGGCAGGCCCCTTCGAACCATGAACAGGATCGACAGAGGAAAGAGCACGAAGGCGAAGTTGGTATTCTTCCACCATCTTCGAGTCTTGGACATCGGCGGGGGTGGTGACGAGGCTGTGGACCGTCCTACTTGCCCTGTCCACCCCGGCATGGATCTTCATGCCGATGGAGTACTGGTTTCCCTTCTTCGTGGAGGATGGGGCGTTGATTATGGTGGCATCCATGATGGTTCCTTCAGAGAGTCTCAGTCCTTTCTCCTCGATGTGGGCGTTGACTTCCTGAAAGATTCGCACGCTCGAGAAGATGGCGGAACTTGCAGATGGTGGTCTCGTAGGGGACAGGTTCGTTCCCGAGGTCGATCCCGACGAAGCGCCTCATGGATTCCATGTCGTAGAGGGCTTCTTCCGCAGCGATCCTCACTGAGTGAAAGCAGCTCTGCAGGAACTGGATTCTGAGCATCCGCTCAGACCAACCGGGAACGGCCTTTTCCTGCCTTGGGGTAGAAGGGGTCGATGAGCGCATAGAGTTCCTTCCAGAGAACGACCCGCTCCATTTCGGCGAGGAACTTTTCCCGCTTCGTGGGTTTCTTGTATTTTCAGAAGGGGGATGCGTTCGAGAGTGTTTTATGGCGGTTCATCGGTTCTCATCCGCCATATGGATTGGAGTTGAAAGCAACTACTGCATTGCTATTTTACAGGCTCGAAAGGCGATTTGTCAGTTAGCTCGGTAATTTTTCAGGGGCCTTAGATTAGGAGGCAAATGTTGAAAAAAGTCTTGTTTAACTCAACAACAAATATTATAGGCGGAGCAGTCCAAACAGCGGTAAATTTTATAAGACAGAATTTCCTGCATCCAAATGAACAAATATCATGGTATTACGCTGTTTCTGCTAAAATTAGTGATGAGCTTGCTGCTTTTAATTTACCTCTTCCAAATTCATTGATAATGCCTGTTTCACCCGCTAGGAGTTTGACTGCAAGGAAGAAATTGCTAGCTTTTGAAAAAGAAATTAATCCCGATATTGTTTTTACGATGTCTGGTCCAGCCTATGTAAAATTTGAGCATACTCATGTTTTAGGGTGTTCTAACGGTTATGTATCACATCCAAACAAATACTCATGGAACAACTTCGGCTCAGGATTTGAAAAGAATTTTACTAAACTGACTATTCTATATAAAAAATATTGGTTCCGGTTTGCTGATTATTGGGTTTTTCAAACAGAACTTTCACGGAAAGGTTTTATAAAACAAATAAAAGTTCCTAAAGAAAGAACTAGAGTAATAGCCAACGCTTGTTCGGATCTTTTTATGAAAAATATAAACAGACTGAATAGATATGACGAACAAGAGGCTGCGTCATTTATTTTTCGAATTCTAATACCATCAGCTTATTTTAAGCACAAAAATCTTGATATAGTTCCTTTCGTAGCTAAGGAAATGCAAATCCTTTTAAAAGGAAGTGATCTAAAATACGAATTTATTTTTACATTACCGACAACGCATTTTAATAAAATTGCAGATATCGCAAATTCCTTAGGTGTTAACGAAAATATTAAAAATATAGGCACATTTAGTGTTTCAGATGCAACATCGATTTATGAACATTGTAAATTAATGTTTTTACCAACTTTATTTGAAACTTTTTCTGTCTCTTACTTGGAGGCGATGGCAATGAATATTCCAATAGTTACATCAGATTTGGAATTCGCAAGGGAAATTTGTGGCGATGCTGCAGTCTATTTTGCTCCGGATTCTGCCAAAGAGGCGGCTAAATTAATCCTTTCTTTGATTCAGAACAAAAGGTTTAGAGAAGAAAAAATTTATCTGGGAAAAGAACAACTGAAAAAATACCCAACAGTAGAAGAAAGGCATAGAGCCTTTCTTGATTTTTTCGTACAATTAATTCACTAAACGGAACAAAGTAGGCCTTGTTCCGTTTTATTCTGGATTTGGAGATTTTTTTAATGAAAAAAAATGGTGGAGTTCTATATATTGGAAGTTTTGAACTTCCTGATAGAGATGCAGCGGCACATAGAGTTCTGGCAAATGGGAAAATGTTGCGTAAATTAGGCTTTGAAGTAATTTTTTTTGGAATATCTAGACATACAGATGCAAACCTTTCTGAGAGCACGCAGTTCTCTGGGTTTGAATGTTACTCTTTCCCTTTGAAAAAATTGGGTTGGAGGACTTATTATTATAACATTGGAAAATATATACACGTTATAAAGAAAAAAAATATTGATTTGATAATATGTTACAACTTGCCGTCAATATCACTGTTGCGTTTATTGCTGTATTGCAGACGTAATAAAATAAAAATCATCGCTGATTGCACTGAATGGTACGGGCGGTTCGGGTCTAGCCTTTTAAAGCAATGCGTTCTTTCACTTGATACGTTTTTGCGAATGAAATGGATTCATAAAAAAATGGATGGGTTAATTGTAATTAGCTCATATTTATATAATTATTATTCCACATCATGCAAAAAACCTCTTGTTCTCATTCCACCTCTGGTTGATCTCAGAGATGAAAAATGGGATAAATTCGAAAAACTCCCAGTGAAATTGAATTCGAGTCACGTAAATATATCTTATTCCGGAAATCCGGGGCTATATAAAGATGATATTAGTTATACTTTAAGAGTCTTGAGCAAGATAAAGGATTCTAGAAATTTCCGTTTTTTTGTTTCAGGGCTAAGTAAATTACAATATTTAGAAATCTTTCCTTCTGATGAACAGCTTCTTGAAATCCTTGGACAAAAGGTAGTCTTTTTGGGAAGAATTACTCACTCTCAAAGCTTAAATCTTATATCTCAGTCGAGTTTTTTTATGTTTTTCCGAAATAACCTATTAAGATCAAATAGAGCTGGATTCCCAACTAAATTCGTCGAAAGCGTCTCTTGTGGGACCCCAGTCATAACTAATGATAATAGTGATTTGGCTTGGTATATTAACAACAAATCTCTAGGACTCATTTTCAACACTGAAGACGATATCATCAGGCTATTAAAAAATAGTCCTACAGAATTTAGTCAACTTAAGAAACAAATTGACCGGTCTATATTCGATATTAGCAACTACGTCGATGTAATGTGTTGTTTTTTAGAGCAAATATCTCTATATTCGATGAATAATGAAAAACGCATTTCGGGAGGATAACGTACAATATCTTTCGCACAATCTCTGGAAAACACGGCGAAAATAAAAAAATGAGCCACCCGCGCGGAATGTTAGAGCCAATGGAACGCACATAAAGAGCCGCCCGGTGCACCAACACGGAACCGGTGTATTTTGCATCCTGGATTCCCGCCCACTCATAACGAGCCTGGAGGCGGAACACCCAGCGCGACATAGATTTGTTTCTGTTTCTCCAAAACTTCGCCGACAAGCAGTCTTTGCCCCGGATGCTCAAAGCATTCGATCACATCAAGTTTATCCAGAAGTCCCTGAAGGGTGTAGTCCCTGAACAGGCCCGTATCCTGCATTCGCTTCTTTATGTACGACAGGTAAATCAGGGCGATG
>Ga0228536_1001979_pt1 | contig 14706 bp, 8 predicted proteins | sample SJ1Smetagenome_FD_168611 | JGI IMG/M metagenome (GOLD analysis project Ga0228536, IMG submission 168611) | Enriched culture of PCE-dechlorinating microbial communities from Ithaca, New York, USA - SJ1.S | ecosystem: Engineered > Modeled > Simulated communities (microbial... > Unclassified...
AGGACATGGGAGAACTGGCGAAATATATATCCGGTAAAAGCGGCGGCCAGGGTGAGGTCGTTTCGGCCCTGTGCGAAGGACTTTCGGAAAGAGGCATTGATGTTCATATCGCAACGCTCAATTTGAAAAAGAGATTTCAGAGGGAATCCAAAGTCGATGAAAAACAGTGGCGGGAAATCCGTTACAAAACGGATTCCAAGAAAATTCATCTTGTAAGTTCTTCGATTTTCTCCGAAAATCTGAGCGCCTATTCGGGTAATCCGCTCCTGACGGCAGCCGAATTTCAGCGGGCCGTCATCAACGATATCATCAAGACCGTCCGGGCAAGGCATAAAGGAAACATGATCATGCACACCCACGACTGGATGGCCGGCGGTATCATTGCCGCGTATGCGAAAGCCTCAGGCATTCCCTTTCTGCACACGGTACACAATGTCTTCACGGCCCTGATGCCGGTGGATACATTCACCGGTATCCATTTGGAAGAGCTTTCCGATTATCTCTACTTCGATCAGCTGGATGGAAGACAGTGTATCGATGCCCAGGCGACGGCCATCAAGAATTCCACCCTGATCAATTTCGTCGGCGAACGTTTTCTGCGGGAAGTTGTGGAAGATTACTTCATGGACCGGTCCATTATTCCCTGGAGCGTGCGCAACGAGGTCAAAGCAAAATATTACAATGATGCCGCAAGATCCATCATCAACGCGCCGGCCTCCATCATGTACCCGGAAAACTGCGATTACCTGCTTCAAAAATACGGTCCGGAGGATTTTTACGAGGCAAAACGCGCCAATCTCGTTGAATTCCAAAAGCGGACCGGGTTGAACAGGAACCCCGATGCCATCCTGTTTTTCTGGCCGTCCCGTCTGGACCCCGTCCAGAAGGGCGTTGATCTGCTGGAGCAGATCGCTCAGAGGTTTGTTGATACCTTTCCGGAAGTCCAGATCGCCGTCATAGGAGACGGTGTCGGCAGCGACAGAACTCATGCGAACATCCTGGGTCGTATCGCCTGGGCGTCGGGTGGAAAAATTGCTTACCATCCTTTCAACGAACCCCTTTCCATGCTGGGCTTTGCAGCTGCCAGTGACGTGTTCGGCGCCTCCCTCTATGAACCCTGCGGCCAGATCGATCAGGTGGGAAACCTTTTCGGGGCGACGGCGACAAACCGGGACACGGGCGGCTATCATGACAAGATTCGTGAATTGCGTCTGAAGATCGACGGATCTCCCGTAGATGTCGGCAACGGTTTTCTCTTTCGCGATTATGATGCGGGAGGTTTGTGGTACGGCCTGAGAAAAAGCGTTCAGTTTCACCGGAAGCCGCTGTCCGTCCGGAATGAACAGATCAGGCGAATCATGCTGGAGGCCCGTGAACGCTATGACCTGAACAATATGATCGTGGAATATCTCAGTTTATACGAGAAGCTGAACGGCGGGCGTCCCCTCGCATGATGAAACCGTAAAAAATCCCATCTGGTCATTTTGAGGAGCGCCGTCGACGAAGAATCGCCGTTTCTTGTTTTCAATTCTCCACAGGAGTCTTGTTCCTGGGCGCAACGAAAGAATCAGGATGACGCTAAAAGTGGGCAATCAATCGGAAACGTAATTTCTTCTTGTAATTGTGTGAAAAAAATTGTACCTGAATTGTACCTTTTTTGAGGTACAATTTGACCGTTTTCGAGCCTTTTTGTGGTAAGGCCCAAAATGAATCGAAGTGATAATATCCCTGAAATAACTACACTTTATTCAAGTGCCTGGGTGGCGGAACTGGTAGACGCAAGGGACTTAAAATCCCTCGGAGCTTTGCTTCGTGAGAGTTCAATTCTCTCCCTAGGCACCATTATTTTCTTGATCTCAGAGCGGGCATCGGAAATTGGTTGACATCTGGCTGCCCGCCACATTTATGGTTCCTTATACATTTTTTTTCTGATAAAAATGCAAAAGAGCTTGTTTGTGGGTTTTCCCCTATGATTTTGTTTGCCTAACGTTTGATATATGCATATAATGCTTTGGCTGAAAACATGACGGCTCTGTAAAAAGTCAAAAAATTCTTCCCCTTGACGGGTGAGGGAAAAAAGTTTTTTACGGGTTCACCAAAATAGGAAGGAGGAGTAGAATTTTTTAGAAAAATTATAAGACAGCGTTTCTTTAATCAACGAATTAACGTCCTTAACTACTTCTTGATGACCTTGTAAAAAGTTTGTTTTTGTCATTTCACGGGGGTGCCAGCGACAAGGAATTTCTTTCAATATCAAATTTTTCGTTTTTGCCCGAATGACAAATCGATCATTTTGCGGTGTCGTCGCTTTGGGTGCGAGGACTTATTTAGGCGTTCATATACTACCGGATTTCAAAAAGGTTTTGTTCGACTTGTAAAAACTTTTGAATGTTCTGTTGCTGTTCATCTGAAAGGAGGTAAGGGGAGGTATGAAAACGATGAAGTTGGTCCTAAGGTATGGTCTATGTCTTGCTGTCGGGGTGGTTTTCATGGGTTGGAGCAATGCCCAGGGAGAAACCCTGCAGGACGCCATTCAACAAATGCTCAAAACAAACCCGGATATCAGGTCAACCGCTTATAACAAAATGGCAAGAGAACAGGAAGTGATTCAGGCTAAAGCCCGTTATTTCCCGACTCTGGACGTGATCGGATCGACCGGTTTCTATAATCAGGATCACCCCAATCAGGATTCCACCTGGCCGAAGGAAGCCACATTAAAGCTTCGCCAGAATGTTTTCGAAGGAGGCGCAACCCTTTCCGAGGTACAGCGCCAGGAGGCCAGGGTAAAATCGCAGGCCTACCTTTTACAGGGCAGATCGGAGACGACAGGTCTTCAGGCCTGCAAAGTTTATCTGGGCGTATTACAGTCCACCGATCTCTATGACCTTGCCAAAGAGAACCTTCTTATCCATGAACGGATCTATGACCAGATCAAATTGAGAAGCGAAGCGGGTGTCGACCGCAGAGCGGATCTGGACCAGGTTATGGGGCGTCTGGCCCTGGCACAGTCCAACATCGTCGTCGCCAAAGCCAACATCGAAGATTCCAAAACGGATTATCAAAATGTCATCGGTGTTCTGCCCGGCGAACTGGTCAAACCGGATTCCGTGGAATCGGCCATTCCGGCCACCATGGAGGAAGCGGAACAGGCAGCCGTTAAAAACTATCCCATTCTGAAATCCGCCAAGGCCGATGTCGAGGCCCGGGAGAAGCAGCATGAGACCGCCAAGCGGGTCAACTTTCCCAAACTGGATTTGGCCGTAGACTATACCTGGCAGGACGATACGCAAACTGCTGATCCCTTCAAGTACCAGGAAGATTTAACGGCAATGGCCATGTTGAGCTTCAACATCTTCAACGGTTTCAAGGATAAGGCGCGCATCTCTGAAACACGCTATCTGATCAATGAGGCGGAAGAGATTATGAACGGCACCCAGCGCCAGGTGGTGCAGTCCATCCGCCTGTCTTACGAAGCCTATCTGGCCGCGCAGGACAGGGTCAAGAAACTGGAAGAGTATGTAAAGGCATCGAAGTTGACGGCGGACGCCTTTACCGCCCAGTGGAGCATCGGTCGCAGGACCATGTTTGACGTGCTGGATACGCAGGCGGAATACATCAATGCCAAGTCGGATCTCGTTAAGGCGCAATATGAAAAGAGGTATGCGGAATACCGCGTGTTGACCGGCATGGGTGTCCTGGCGAAAACCATGGGACTCGAGTGGCCTGCGGAAAGTCGTGTGGCGGAAAACAAACGGAAGTAAGCGGAATTTCTAAAAATTGAAAATGGTTGCTCCTGCCTCCGATTTCCGATCGACGATCGGAGGCAGGAGCAACTGAAGTATACGCATTTGCAAGGTCCCATAAAAACGACCCGTGCGAACTTTTCGCCCACGATGCTGCAGGCGTTTTCCCAATCCGCTAAAGTTTTTACATCAATTATCCGAATTTATACATAGTTATCCCAAACAACTCTTTTTCTCATAATTGAATTGTAAAGGATCGGTCTGTTTTAAGGAACGTGGCGAAAACATTAAATAAATTTAAATGGATTCTGCTTCTTTCAATTATTCTATCCGGTCTGGTCGTGGCTCAACCGGTCTTCAATGGCGAGGATTTTCGATTAAACCGGGACGTTTTGAAGAAAGCCGAATTGAAATACGGCCGGGACGCCCGGCAGCGTCTTCTGTCATGGGAGGACCTCATCCGGAAGGACAAAACGTCTTCCGATCTTCAGAAACTGGAAAAGGTCAACCGTTTTTTCAACCGGATGGAATTTGTCAATGATGTCCAGCTTTGGGGGGTCAAGGATTACTGGGCGACGCCCATAGAGTTTATCAGCCGGAATGCCGGGGATTGCGAAGATTTTGCCATTGCCAAATATTTTACGTTGAAGGCGATGGGTATTTCCGAAAAAAAGTTAAATATAACCTATGTCAAGGCACTGCGTTACAACATGCCTCATATGGTCCTGACATATTATGCCGAACCGGGGGCAGAACCGCTCGTTCTCGACAACCTGAGCGACGCGATCGAGATGGCTTCGAAACGGAATGATTTGATTCCCATATTTACCTTCAATGGTACGGGGTTGTGGCTTGCTCACCAGAGAGGACAGGGAAAACTTGCCGGTGCCGGCAGCAGAATTACCCCCTGGCAGGACCTCCTGCAGAGGATGTCAGATAACCCACTTTGATACGGAAGGTTTGGAAAATGACCCTATACCGACAGCTTATCATTTTCACCCTTTGTCTGTTTTTCCTGCTTTTTACCGGAAGCTGGCTGGCCAAATTTGAAAGTACGCGTTCTTTTCTCATCAATCAGCTTGAATCCCATGCCCAGGACACGGCCACCTCTTTAGGGCTGTCCATTTCGTCCCGTGACGGAGCCGGCGACATGGCTACAGTCGAGGGGATGGTCAACGCCGTTTTCGATCGCGGATATTATGAATCGATCAGGCTGACCGATACGAACAACAAGACCGTGCTGGAACGGAAACTGAAAGTGACCATTGAAAATGTGCCGCAGTGGTTCATTTCCCTGGTTCCCCTGAAAACCCCCGAAGCAACGGCCAATACGATGTCGGGATGGCGCCGGACCGGTACCGTTCAGGTCAAAAGCCACCCAGGCTATGCCTATCATACCCTTTGGGAAGATGCCGTCCGCATGACCCTTTGGTTTGTCGCCTGCGGCATTCTGGTTCTTACCGGAGGCGCCGTTGGTCTTCGTATCCTTTTGAAACCCTTGTATCGTGTCGAACAGCAGGCAGACGCGCTGTGCCGGAAGGAATACGAACTCCAGGAGCAGCTGCCCTGGACGAAGGAGCTCAGGTCCGTCGTCGAAGCCATGAACCGGATGACCCTCAAGGTCAAGGAGATGTTCGAGGAACAGGTGCTGCATACTGAAAGTCTCCGTGAATGGGCTTATCACGACGTGTTGACCGGCCTGGGAAACCGGCGTTATTTTGAGAGCCAGGTCAATGCCTATTTAGATATTCCCGAATCCCCCAAGAGGGGCGTACTCCTGTTGCTTCAAATCAACGACCTGTCGACGCTGAACTTGCAGAAAGGTCTTCAGGCTGGAGACGACCTTGTAAAACGGGTAGGGGAGTTGATCCGGGAGAGCTTTGTTCAATGTGAGAGCGCGATCATGTCTCGCCTGACCGGCGGAGATTTCGCGATTTTTCTTCCCGACGTCCAGCCATGGGTGGCGGAATCCGTGACCTCCACCCTGACCGACCGTTTAAGGCAGGTCGCTGCAGAAGGAGTTTCCCTGACGGATCAGGTAGGACACGTCGGGGTCTCCGTTTTTGACGGCTCCGTCACTTTGGCACGCATTCTGTCCGAAGCGGATGCTGCGTTGGCGGCAGCCAGGCAGACGGGACCGAATGCATGGAATATCCGCGTAATCGGCGGAGATGACGCCGAAAAAACCCCTCTCGGTCAATTCAAATGGAAGGAACTGCTTGAAAAAGCGCTCGATGAGCGAAGAATTGTCGTGGAAGCGCAACCCGTCGTGGCGATGCGGGATCCTCAACAGATTTTGCACCTGGAGGTATTTTCCCGGGTAGTCCGTGAAGATGGGGAAGGGATAAGCGCCTCGCTGTTCATGCCTTTCGCCGAACGGATGAAGCTGGTGTCCGCCCTGGACCGTCTCGTATTGGAAAAAGTCAGGCAATACGATCGCCGGCAACTGCCTGCGGAAAATGTGGCCGTCAATATTTCCGCCTCATCCCTTCAGGATTTGACGTTCAGACAGTGGGTGGAAAACTTTTTGAGCAATTTGCCGCCGTCGTCCCCGCGTCTGATATTTGAATTTGCCGAATACGGTGCCGTACAGAACCTGCAGGTCCTCAGAGATTTTCGGACCGTTCTGGAAAAACAGGGACACGGGATCGGTCTGGATCATTTCGGGCGGAGTTTCTCCAATCTGGGCTATCTGCAATCCCTGAGACCGGATTATGTCAAGATAGACAGGGCCTATACGGGAGAGCTCAAGGATGAGGAGAACGATGCGCGATTTTATATCTCTTCCCTCTGCCGCGTTGCCCACAGCATCGATATAACCGTCATTGCCGAAGGGGTGGAGACAGAGCAGCAGTACCGGATACTGCGGGAATTGAATCTCGACGCCGCACAGGGGTATTTCCTCAAACGGCCCCGGCCGATGGAAGAGTGCCTGACATAGGGACCGCAGAAGAAAGGCGTTCCCCTGTTTTTTCGTTTTGATTCCGCGAAACATTTTTCGCGAACCGGTCTTTGAAATGACTCGGATAGGGATCTGATGACGGATTTGTCCACATCAGATAATATCGTCGACCGTCAGAATGCTCTGAGAAGCGTATTTTTCCCGGATCTTCTTCCGTTCCATGATCTTTTCCTGTGCCTTCTCCGGCAGTTCCGTAAAAATGATCACATTTTTCCGGATCAACAGATCGACAATATCCTCCAGCAGGCGTATAAATCCGAGGTCGGAAATGGTTAACAGGGTCTGCCATGATTCACTGGCGGCGTTGTGTTCCAGAAAATCCAGAACTTCCTGGTCGATGGACGTTTTATGTTCCGTCGCGTTGGTTTGCGGGCTGTTGTGCAATGCAATGATTTTTCCTTCATCATTCCGCTCTACGTACAGCATGGGTTTTCTCCTTAATTTTATTCCACCCGCGAAAAGTCAAAAAACTCACCCCTGGCAAGGGAGAGAAAAACAGGACTTTTACGAGGCCGCCAATTTTGATTTACAATTGGTAAAAACTATTGTTATGTTAAGCATAATTGATGCCATTATAAAACAAAAACAACATCGGTCCATGGTATTATATTTGCTTGGAATGAACAGTTCATTTTCATTGGTGTGAATATTTCACAGATCCGTAAAAGTCACGAAATGTTCGGTTTGTCATCAATAATTTACAGTCCAAGAAAGAAGGGTTTATGGCGGAAGGAAAAATACTCGAAAGTCCGAATGGTTGGGGCATTGCTGAGGACGTAGACAGGCACGATGATCCACTGCTGGACTGCCTGCTGCAGTTGAGCAAGCTTTACGGCCGACCCGCGTCGCGAACGGGACTCAGTTCCGGATTGCCCCTTGTCAACAACCGGCTCACCGTCGATCTTTTTCAGCGGGCGGCAAACCGCGCGGACCTTTCCTCACGTATTCTGAAGAAGCCCCTCGAGGAAATCCGGAAGATCCAGCTTCCGGCCATTCTGCTGCTCAACGATCGTCATGCCGTCATTTTGCTCGACAAACCGGACGATACGGGAAACTGCAAAATCCTGCTGCCGGAAACGGGCATGGGGGAGAAGATCCTCCCTCACGCCGAACTGGACCGGTTGTATACGGGTTACGCGATCTTCGTCCGCCCGAAGTACCGCCTGGAGAGGAAATCTCTGGAAGACCTGAGCCCGGTGACCACCCGCCACTGGTTCTGGGGCACCATGCTTGAATCCTGGCGCATTTACCGGGATGTGCTCCTGGCGGCTTTTCTGATCAATGTTCTGGGCCTGGTCGGAATTTTTTATGTCCTGAATGTGTACGACCGGGTCATCCCGAACAGTGCCTACGAAACGTTATGGGTTCTCTCCATCGGTGTCACGGTGGTTTATATTTTCGCGGTGGTGATGCGTGCCCTTCGCAGTCATTTTATTGACGAGGCCGGCAAAAAAACGAACTTGAAATTGTCATCCATGATCCTGCAGAAGGTCCTCGACCTCAGAATGGAGGCCAGGCCCCAATCGATCGGATCGTTCACGAACAACCTGCAGGAATTCGAAAGCATCCGCGATTTTATCACGTCCTTCTCCATTACCGCCCTGATCGATATTCCCTTCATGCTCCTGGGGCTTCTGGTTGTGTGGTACATCGGCGGCGCCCTGGTTGTGGCGTTTCTTTTCGCGATCATTGCCCTGGGAAGTTTTGCCTATTTTATTCAGAAACCGCTCCAGGCGGCCGTGGAAAAATCCGTGAAGGCCTCTGCCCAGAAAAACGCCATCCTCGTGGAAGGTGTTGCCGGTTTGGAAACCGTCAAGATGCTCGGAGCCGAAAGCCAGGTCCAGCGCGCCTGGGAAGAGGCAGTCAGCTACATCGCCAATTGGAGTTCAAGGTCCAGGTTCCTCTCGTCATCCGTTCAGGATGTCGCCTACTTTGTGCAGAACGCCGTGGTGGTGATCGTCGTCATCGGCGGCGTCTACATGATCACGGCGGGGGATCTGTCCCAGGGCGGCTTGATCGCCCTGGTGATCCTTTCCCGCCAGGTGCTCGCTCCGATGGCCCAGGTGGTGAACCTTGCCACCCGTTACCACCGGGCAAAGGAAGCACTGAAGACGTTGAACGATATCATGCAGCTTCCCGTTGAAAGGCCTCCGGAAAAAACGTTCCTCCTGAGATCCCGTTTTGAAGGAGCCATCGGCGTGAAAAACCTGACCTTCTCCTATCCCGGACAGGTCAACAAGGTTCTGAATAACATCACCCTGGACATTTCAGCCGGAGAAAAAGTCGGCATCATCGGTCCCGTGGGTTCGGGAAAAACCACTCTCGGGAAATTGATGCTGGGACTTTACGAACCGACAAGCGGCATGGTCACCATGGACGGGACCGATATCCGGCAGATCGATCCTGCCGAACTGCGCCACTTCATCGGTTACGTGCCGCAGGATATCATCCTTTTCAAGGGAACCGTTCGTGATAACGTGACCATGGGCACCCACGACATGGACGATCAGACGGTTCTCCACGCCGCAGAAACCGCGGGGGTCAGTACCTTCATCAAAAAACACTCCAAAGGGTTCGATATGGAGGTCGGCGAATTCGGCCGCGGCCTTTCCGGCGGTCAGCGGCAGTGCATTGTTCTGGCCAGGGCGCTTCTTCTGGATCCGCCCATTCTGGTTCTCGACGAGCCGACGAGCAATATGGACAATAGAACGGAAATCCGTATCAAGAACAATTTATCCGGAATCATCAAGGGAAAGACCCTGATCATGATCACTCACCGGGCATCGCTTCTGGAAATGGTCGATCGCCTGATCGTCATCGACAACGGGATGGTCGTTGCGGACGGCCCGAAGGCTTTTGTTCTGGAAGCCATGAAAAAGGGTCAGTTGAACATTTAAGCGAATCGGCAGGAGAAGACAAATTGGCTGAGCCTGAGAAAAAAACAAAGTTGAATGAACTTTTTCGAAGAATGCCATCGGAAGAAACCGATTACGTAACGGATATCCGGAATTCCGTCCTGGCACAAACCCCGCGGGGAGGGCGCATGATTCTTTATGCAACCCTTCTGTTATTCTTCATTTTCATCATCTGGGCCGCCTTTTCCGAAGTGGAGGAAACGACGAGAGGGGAGGGCAAGGTCATTCCTTCGAGCCACATCCAGGTCGTGCAGAACCTGGAAGGAGGAATTATCTCGGAGATTCTCGTGAACGTCGGCGATGTTGTCAAAAAAGGGCAGTTGCTTCTGAGAATCGACGATACCCGTTTTTCTTCCTCATTTCAGGAAAACCGCGCCAAGTATCTGGCCGATCTGGCGAAAGCGGCCAGACTCAATGCGGAGGCCACCGGGACACCTTTCAGGGTTCCCGACGAGGTCATGAGGGAAAAACCCGAAATCGGCGCCCTGGAACAGCAACTTTACAACTCGCGGATGAGCGAAGTTCAATCCAGCATGGGGATAAAAAGGCAGCAGGCCAATCAGCGCAACCTGGAACTGCGGGAGCTGAAGGCAAAGCTGACGGAACTGACGCGAACCTACGCCCTGCTGCAACAGGAATTGAAGATGACCAAGCCCCTGGTTGCCAAGGGGGCGGTTTCGGATGTCGAAATTCTCCGCCTGGAACGGGAGGCCAGCCAGCGGGAAGGAGAAATCGAAGCGCTCAAGCATGAGATTCCCCGGGCACAGTCGAAGTACGAGGAAAGCATGATGGCCATCCGGGAAGCCAATCTCAATTTTTCCAACAAGTCGAAGACGGATTTGACGGAAGTCCAGGCGCAGATCGACGAATCCTCGAGCACATCCGTCGCCCTGAAAGACCGGCTGGACCGTACGTCCGTGCGATCTCCCGTGAACGGCACCGTCAACCGTCTGCTGGTCAATACCGTCGGCGGTGTCGTCCAACCGGGCATGGACATGATCGAGATCGTTCCCCAGGAAGGAACCCTGCTTGTGGAAGCCAAGATCAAACCCTCCGACATCGCTTTTCTACGGCCCGGTCAGCAGGCCAACGTAAAATTTACGGCCTATGACTACACCATTTACGGCAGTCTTGAAGCGGTCCTTGAGCATATCAGTGCCGACAGTATCACCGATGACAAGGGAAACAGCTTTTATCTGGTGCGCCTCCGAACGAAAAAGAGCTCTCTCGGTACCGCCGGCCATCCGTTGCCCATCATTCCCGGCATGGTGACCACCGTTGATATCCTGACAGGCAAAAAGACGATTCTTTCCTATATCCTGAAACCGGTTTTAAAGGCGAAGTCTTCCGCATTGAGAGAAAGGTAAATTTCATGCTCATTCTCCTCGGCAGCCCAAACAGAGCCGTTATTAAACGATGGCAAGGTCTTTTATCCGAAAACAGCCGTTTTGAAAAAGCATCCACCCTGCGGGAGCTGATGGAGCGGTGCACGGACAGGAAATTCGACCTTGCACTCCTCCATCGACTGCTCGTCGATGCAAGGGCTTTTTCCGAATTGCGCAAACAATCCCCCCTGACGAAATTTTTTCTTTTGTCGGACCAACCCAGCACAGAGGAGGGGCTGGCATTTTTAAAACTGGGGATCGTCGGTTACGGCAATACCTACATTTCTCCCGCGCGGCTGGCCGAAGCGGTTCACGTTGTCTCGAACGGGGGCGTGTGGCTGGGCCAGCAGATCATCCAGCATTTGATCCAGGAAACCTATAACCGGGTGAAAGAAACCGTTTCCGAACATGAATCGGAGGACAAAATATCCGGCCTGACCAAAACGGAACGTAAAATCGCCGAACTGGTGGCCAAAGGGCAGTCCAATCTGGAAATCGCCGCCGATCTCAATATTACCGAGCGAACCGTCAAGGCCCATCTGACCTCCGTCTACGAAAAGACCGGGACGGGCAATCGCCTGAACCTGGCCCTGCTGATCAACCGCCTGAGATAACCCTTTCCCGCTCCCCCTATTGTCATCCTGAGCGCAGCGAAGGATCTCTCTTTTCGTACACCCCCGGATTCTTCGTCGCTGCGCTCCTCAGAATGACAAAAAGGGTGGTCCTCAATTGCCATTCCCACTCCCCCCTCTTGTCATCCTGAGCGCAGCGAAGGATCTCTCTTTTCGTACACCCCCGGATTCTTCGTCGCTGCGCTTTAAAAACAAAACCGCCGCCTGAGAATCGCATCTCAAGCGGCGGTCCTGTTCCGTTAATCGATCATGTGCCGTTACTAAGTTCCATCATAATCGATATCCACTTGACCTAACAGCGTGTTCAGTTGATTTTCGGAACCCAAACTGTCGTAGCTGATATTATCGAAAGTGACACTCGCTTTTTCCGCACCGTCGGTCATGATCGACAGCTTTGCATTTCCGCCGTCGTCGCTGACCTCCAGATGGTCCGTTCCGGCGTTATACAGACCGCTGATATCGACTTTATCGCCGGCCGCCTTGTTGTAATCGGTGATATGGTCATGCCCCAGGCTGGCCTTGAAGATATCGGCACCGTCGCCGCCGCTCAAAGTATCGTCACCGGAGCCGCCATCCAGGAAATCATCGCCGTCCCCGCCGGACAATAAATCATTTCCGGCGCCTCCCGTAAGAAGATCATTACCCATTTCCCCATAAAGTTCATCGTTGCCGTTGTTCCCGTCCAGCACATCATCACCGCCAAGGCCGTAAAGAATGTCATTGCCTCCCGAACCCAGGAGAACATTATTACCCGCATCTCCTGAATGGGTATCGTCTCCGTCGGTTCCACTCCATGTTGTGCCGTCCGGGTACAGAGACACATTGATGTATCCGGTCGCCGTATCTCCGTCACCGTCCTCTCCGATAATCTGGTAGGAAAGGTCGATAGGCGTCCCGAAACTGTTCTCTCCGTAGGAGAAGAAGCCGAGCTTGAATTCATCCGTTCCAGCGGCGGCATCCACTTGAATCGCGGTAAAGGCCGTATCCGAGGTGACTTCGTAAGTATATCCCTGCCGGAGACCATTGATTGTAACCGAATAAGGATCGGCGTCGTTTACAGAGATCCCCAGGCCCGCATATTGGTCAGGCGTAATCAACTGGTCTGCGGCATTGTAGATCTTGATGTCAGTCGCGGACAGGACGATCCGTGATTCGTCTGCCGGTGGCGTTCCATAGGTATCGCCATAAAACGTGTTGTCTCCATCGGCGAGAATGGCTGTGATGGTAATATTCGCCGCCGTTCCCGTGACTTTTGTTATTTCCTGTCTCCACGCCTTTGTTTCATTGTGCGTTCCGGAGTATGAAAAAACATCTTTATCCGCCGTAAGACCATTGACAAAGTCGAATCGTATGCCTTCGCCGTATGTAAAGCTATTTCCCGAGGAAATGCCGATTTCAGTATGGTTCGTATTGACAGTATCCCCGGTTTTGGTGGACATCATGACATCTTCCTGTGTGCCGCCGATGTCAATCAGAGCTTTCCAAGCGACATTTCCGCCACCTACGCCGGCGAGGTCTGTCGCCGTGGTTTCCGTCCCGTTTGAAATGATGCCGTTAGAATGGACGACATACGAGTTTGTCAGCGGGTTGATGTCGATCGTAAAGCCGACGGTACCGTTCTGCCCTGTCTTGGCTTCCAGGAAAGTTTTGTCCGTTCCTCCGTTTCCATAATAAAGATAGAGTTGTGCCCCATTGAAATAGAGATCATGACCGGCCAAATCGGTTGCTGCCATTCCATTAACGAAGCCGGGTATGTTGAATTCCACGGTTTTGATTCCGTCCGCCCCGGCAATGAAGTTAAGACTTTCCTGGATGTCCGGAACGGTAGCCAAATCTTCGACGTGCGCCGTCTCCGGATAAAGAACCAAGGGGGAGTCGTCATCGATAGTCAAGGACAACGAATCCGTCGCCGTATCGCCGTCTCCGTCGACCACTACGTAACCCAGGTTGAGAGTGATATCGTCCTCCGTGCCTGCCGCCGGGTGCATCAAAGGTTTTAGCAGATTAACCGTATAATCTCCTGTGGAAGGGGTTACGATCACCGTCATGAGCGTACCGCGTGCCGATGAAATGGTCAGTGTATTCGTGGCGGCACTCCAAACGGAGGTGACCGTTTCCGTACCGAGGGTGGTGGGGCCGCTCATGGTAATCGAGGCCAAACCGTCCGCTCCGGCGTTATAACCCAGGTTCCCTCCCGTGCCGGTCAGTATGCCGGCGGCATCGTCCAAGCCACCTGCAACACCGCCTGCCAGGCCTTCGTCATCCAATACATGGGGATCGGTTATCGCCGAAGCCGTCGGGATATCGTCCTTCACCTGGAGGGCCAGGGCGACCGTCGCCGGATCGCCGTCCTTGTCCGCACCGGTGAACGTCACCGTGCCCAGGGTGTCAAACTGCTCGCCCGTTCCGGAAATCAGCATGTTGTCCAGCAGGGTGAACGTGTAGGTCCCGTCGCTGTTCACCAGCAACGATGCCGCCGCACCCTCCGCCGTCGTGCCCAGGTAGGCTCCGGCCTGGCTCCAGTACACCGTGACCGAACCGTCCGCGGGAACGGACACCGCGGCATTCGAACCCACCTGAACCTGAGTCAGGCCGCCAAACCCGTCGGCCCCCCAGTTGCCGTTGTCGCCGACATCGCCCGTTACCTGGTTCGTGTAGTCCGGCGTCGCGTCGTCCGCCTCGTCCGTTTCTGGATTCAGCTGCTCGTCCTCCACGACGGCGTTCGCCTCCGCCGCCATCGCTGTTGGCACGTCATCCACGATGTTGATGCTGAGAATGGCGGTTGCGGCGTCGCCGTCCGTGTCGGAAGCGACGATGGTCAATTCCTCGAAAAGACTGTTTTCTCCGCTTCCAGCAGCATGGGTTTCCGCATCATTCAGCGTGTAGGCATAGGTCACTTCCCCGGTTGCGGGGTTGAAAGAGGTGACTTGCAAAGTGTTGCCCAACGGTGTCGATCGAAATCGTAAAGGCCTTCGTACCGGAGGTGTTCCCGCCGGTCCAGCCCTCGTACTGAAAATCGGAAACCTGCACCAGCTTGATCTCGGAAGCCGCGCCGGACTGACCCGTCAA
>Ga0228536_1001982_pt1 | contig 14678 bp, 14 predicted proteins | sample SJ1Smetagenome_FD_168611 | JGI IMG/M metagenome (GOLD analysis project Ga0228536, IMG submission 168611) | Enriched culture of PCE-dechlorinating microbial communities from Ithaca, New York, USA - SJ1.S | ecosystem: Engineered > Modeled > Simulated communities (microbial... > Unclassified...
TTGCGCATTGCTTGGTATACTGTTTGTCGGAATTGTTGGAGTAGCATGGTTTTGTCGACGATGCTTTTACCAGCAATTCCTCTTTTTGTTAAGGTGCTATCTTAGATCTCGAACTCTAAACTCAAGTTATAATTTAAACTAATATTTTAACGCCTCTCAGTGAGGCGCTTTTTTATTAAAAACCTGTTGTTCCATTCAACTATCGATGTATTTAACGAGCTGGGCAAGTAAGCCTGATTCAAATGTTCCACAGAACCGGTAATACAAAAAACGCTGCGAAAACCGATCATATGATCATTGATTATCCGTATCTTAATCGGTGTTATTGCGTCATATATATCAGAAGCAATAAAAGAATATCGGTTTTACCAGTATTCGGGCAAAATCCCTCCCTGTGATGTGCCCCTGGATGCAAGAGACGCCTCCCCCATGGGCGTCTCTTGCGCGTTAAATCGATACTTCAGCCATTTTCCCCTCCTCAGGTTTCCAGGCCAGCAACAAGACGGCTGCCAGCAGGGCTGTGCCGGCGCCAAACAGAAACGGCGCCGAGGCTCCCCAGCCGCTCCAGTTCCCGGCGCCCTGCCACAGCACACCGGCAATCACCGAAGCCGGGAAATCCAGAATACCCAGCACGGCGTTGTAGGTTCCGTATGCGGTGCCGCGCAAATGTTCGGGCACCAGGTCGGCCAGCATGGCTTTGGTGGTGCCGAAAGTCAACCCATAATAAAAGCCGTAAATAATATACAACACAATCACATGCCAGGCGGCTTGCGCCAGGCCGAACCCCAAATAGATGGCGGCATACACCAGCCAGCCGCCAATGATCAGTCGTTTGCGCCCCACTTTGTCAGAAAGCGAACCGGCGGGTGCAGAAATGAGAGCATAGACCAGGTTGAAAGCGGCCAGCATGAGCAGGATGCCGATCACACTCACGCCGCGCTCCTGGGCGCGCAACACCAGGAAGGCATCGGACGAGTTGCCGATGTCGAATATACCCACGATGATCATAAAGATTATAAAGGGTTTGCCCAGCGCCCTGAAGGCGAAGCGCGGCATTTCACGCTGGCCTTTTATGGGCACATCGCGCGCACCCAGGGCCAGCGAGAGCACTGCCAGCACAGCCGGGATCAGGCTGATGAGCACCACGGTTCGGAATGTGTTGGCCTGCAAGGTGGCGCTGTTTGACTGTGCCAGCCAGATCACCAGCACGGCGATCAATATTCCCAGCATGGCGCCGGCGGTGTCGGCGGCGCGGGCAATGCCGAACGCCATGCCGCGCTGCTCTTCGCGGGTGGAATCGGCCACCAGGGCATCGCGCGGGGCAGTGCGAATGCCTTTGCCCACCCGGTCTGCCCAGCGCACACCCGCCACCATGCCCCAGCTATTGGCAAAGTAAAAAAATGGTTTGGAAAGCGCCGAAAACGCATAACCAGTGACCGCCAGCCACTTGCGCGCTTTTAGTTTGTCAGATAACCAGCCCGAGAATACTTTTAGCAAACTGGAGGTGGCTTCTGCCACGCCTTCAATGACGCCAATGATGTTGGTTTTCACTCCCAGCACATTGGAGAGGAATAGCGGCAGGATGTTGATGACCATTTCGCTGGAAATGTCCATGAAGAAACTGGTCAGGCTGACCGCCCACAGGTTGCGCGGCATGTCGCGCAGGTTTATTCTTTGTTCAGGAAACGATGACTTTTCTGACATAATAGTTTACCTCCGAGATGTTTTACAAACTGTAAATTCTTGACAGGCGGGTAAGGAGCATACTCATATTAGTCAAGATGCGCCTGGGTGATTTCTTTCAACAACTCATTGCCTTTTATTACGGCGTGTTTCAATGCCTCGACTCCCAACAATGTTGAACGGTAATATTTTCTCACTTTGCCAGCCACCAGGCTTTTTTCAGAGATCAGATAACCCTCACGTTCGAGTGTGTGCAGAATGGGGTAGAGCGTGCCCGGGCTTAGCTGGTAACCGTGGTGCTGCAATTCGCGAATCATATCCAACCCGAAAATGGGTTCCAGGCTGGCGTGATGCAAAATGTGCAGGCGGATAAATCCCAGGAAGAAATCGCGCAGCATTCGATCTGGCATAAAACCTCCACTCGTTCTCGAATAACAATATCGAAATACAATATCGTAAAGCGATAATATCATAAATCGTGCCAGTTGTCAAGAATTTGAAATGAGCCATAATTTATACAGGTATAATGGGAAATAGTTTACCTGTTTTCGCTATTGGTATTCAATTTACCCGGGAGAATGAGACTTTATGAAAGCCAGCATGGATTGTTATGTGTGCCTGATGGGGCAGGCGATCACGGCAGCGCGTCAGGTGCAGGCTGATGAACCCACCCGGTTCCGCATCGTCAACCGCGTGTTGAAGGAACTGGTGGATTTTAATCCTGAGAAAACGCCGGCGGTTATTGCCGATTTTGCCCATCGTTTCACCCGCCAGGAAACCGGTGTGGCCGATCCGTTCCGTGAAGCCAAACAGCGTGCCACGCATGAGGCGCTGGCGTTGTACCCGCACTTGAAACAACTGGTAAAAGACGCTGCTGATCCCTTTGAAACCGCGCTGCGGCTGGCCATTGCCGGCAACATCCTGGACCTGGCTTTGTTGAAGAACATAGACCTGGAAGAGAATATTGACCAGGCGCTGCGCGAACCACTGGCGATAGATCACACGGCCGGGCTGCGGCAGGCGATTGAACAGGCAGAATGGGTTTTATACCTGGCAGACAATGCCGGTGAGACAGTGTTTGACCGGCTGTTGATTGAGCAAATTGCTCCCAAGCCGGTGAAATATGTGGTCAAGGGAGGCCCGGCCTCCAATGACGCCACCATGCAAGATGCCGTCGAGGCTGGCCTTGACCAGGTTGCCGAGATTGTTACCACGGGTTATGATTCGGTGGGAATTATGCTCGATCACAGCAGCCCGGAATTTCTCAATCTTTTTCAGACCGCTCCAGTGATCATTCTCAAGGGCATGGGAAATTTCGAGTCGCTTAATCTGACCGATGAGCGCATGTTCTTTTTGCTGCAAGCCAAGTGCGACGCCATTGCAAGTTTTTTGAAAGTTGCCAAAAAGGGCAATGTTGTTTTGCAGGGGTAAGAAAAAACCGGGGCTGTCTAAAAAGAACCCGTGGCGATGGTTTAATCGCCATATCTTCGGGGCGACACATGGGTCGCCCCCCTACGGGTAGGGGCAAACCTGTGTGTTTGCCCACTTTTCAGACAGCCACTGGCTGTTTTAATCCTGCAGCCCCCATGTGTCAGCAGGAAGGTGTATCTTCTTCAACTAGCCTATTTCGGCTGGGCGTCTTTCCAGGCCTGTGAATCGGGGAAGAAAAGCGAATTGCCAAATTCTGCTTTGCCAAATTCCGCGATCTTTTCCTGGGTGGGTACGGAGATGATCCAATCGATGAACTGGTTGGCGAGGTCATTCTGAATCTGGGGGCCTTTTTCGGGGTTGACCGCAATCACGCCGTAGGGATTGAGCAGTGATTTGTCGCCTTCAGACAGGATTACCAGGGTGAGGCCCTGTTTGGTGCGCGCCAGGTAGGTGGCGCGGTCGCTGAGGGTGTAGGCGCCCTGTTCGTTCGACATGATCAACACGGCACCCATGCTGTCACCGGCCGAGATGTACCAGTCGCCGGTGGGTTCGATTTCGGCTTTGGTCCAAATGCTTTTCTCTTTGGTGTGGGTGCCCGAGTCGTCGCCGCGGGAAACAAATTTTGACTTGCTTTCGGCAATCTTTTTGAAGGCGTCGACAGCAGAAAGGCCTTTGATGCCGGCCGGGTCGCTTTCGGGCCCAACGATGATGAAGTCGTTGTACATCACATCTTCGCGGCGCACGCCGTGTTTGGCTTCCATGAAGGCGTCTTCTTTAGCGCGCGCGTGCACCAGCAGCACGTCGGCGTTTCCGTCTTCACCCAGTTTCAGGGCTTCACCGGTTCCAACAGCCAACACGTTCACTTTCACACCGGTTTCTTCGGTGTACAGGGGCAGCAGGACATCCAGCAGGCCGGAGTCCTGGGTGCTGGTGGTGGTGGCCAGGATCAATGTCTGGCCTTCGGCAGCCGCTGCGGGTTCCTCTTCGACGGCGGGCTCAGCCGCGACAGGCTCTTCAGCTTCGGCGGGCTCGGCAGCGGCGGGTTCTTCAGCTTCAGCGGGGGCCGCGGGAGCAGCGGGGGCAGCGGGGGCGGTGCAGGCGCTCAATGCCATCGCCAGCAGGGTTAAAACCAGCAAAAACTTAAGCAAAACAGACTTTCTCATACTTTCCTCCATCATACAGATACATTTTGTTTTTCACAAGCTGCACAGGATTGCCTTGCAGCTGGAACGACCAATTTTATTTTCAGTAAACCATTTCACCGTTCACAAAAGCGCGGGTGCGCGCATCGCGCGGCGATTCGAAAAATGCCGGGTTGTTATCGATCTCTACAAAACTGCCGTTTAGAATCAGGCCCACACGGTGCGCCAGGCGCCTGGCCTGAAATATGTTGTGGGTTACCAGCACGATGGTTGTGCGCCGCTCGCGGTTGATTTCGCGGATAACCTCTTCGATGAGCAGGGCGTTGTAGGGGTCGAGATTGGCGGTGGGTTCATCCATCAACAACACATCGGGCTGCAGCACCAGGGCGCGCGCCAGCGCCACGCGCTGCGCCTCGCCTCCCGACAGGGTGCGCGCCTGGGCGTTGGCCAGGTCGGCCAGTCCCAGCCGCTGCAGCAAGGGCTGGATGGCGGCTTTTCCATCGGTTTTGCCGCGCAATTGCAGGCCGTAGAGAATATTTTGGTAGACACTGGTGGAAAGCAGCGCCGGGTGCTGAAAAACGGTGGTCACTTTTCGGCGCAATGGCAGCGGCGAGTCGCTTTCGGTCATGCTGTGACCTTCAAACGAGATGCTGCCGCTGTCTGGATATTCCAGAAAATTTAACATGCGCAGCAGCGTCGATTTTCCGGCGCCGCTGGGGCCTACAATGGCCAGCACTTCGCCGGCATAAATATCCAGCCCTTCATCAAGGTTCAACGCCCAGCGCTGACCGTATGCTTTACGCACATGCCGCAGTTCATAGATGACGGTCATGGTTTGGAGGTCTTCCTTTGCAGCAGGGTGATGGACAGGTTAATTCCAAAGGAAAGCATCAGCAGCACCATGCCCAGACCAATAGCCATGTCATATTTGCCCTGGCGGGTTTCGAGCATGATGGCGGTGGTGAGCACACGGGTGGAATGTTGAATGTTGCCGCCCACCATCATCACCGAGCCGACCTCGGAGATGATGCTGCCCAGGCCGCCCACCAGTGCAACCAGCACGCCCATGCGGGCTTCGCGCAGCACCGCCAGCGTGATTTGAAAATCGGTGGCGCCCAGCGCTTTCACCTGGGTGCGCAGGCTGGGGTCAACTTCAGCGACGGCCGACATGGTGTAACCCACCACCAGGGGTGTGGCGATGATCACCTGGGCAATGATCATGGCGGGCACGGTGAACAACCTGGGAATCCAGGAGATATGCAGGGGTCCCAGGATGCCGTTATTCGAGAGAAGGATGTATACCGAAAGGCCGACCACCACCGGGGGCAAACCCATGCCGGTGTAGATTAACGCATAAGCCAGCCGCTGCCCGCGAAAATGCACCAGCCCCAAGAACGCCCCCAGAGGTACGCCCAGCACGGCGCTGATGACCAGGGCAATGCCGCTGACACGAGCTGAAAGCCCGATGATCTCCCACAAATCGGGATCGCCGCTCAGCAGCAGCCAGAATCCCTGCTTAATACCTTCCCAGAGGATTTCGATAAGTATCTCCTTAAGAATTGACTTGTTCCATTACAACTGATACGCTTGTTATTATAACATGCGCTAAAATGAAGCAAATGGTTTGGTGTTATTTGGTTGAGGAATGGACAGGATGGGGTGATGAAGATCAAATCATTTGAATTTAACCTGCGGGAACTTGCAGGTTCCATGGGTGATTTTGGAACTTTAATTCCCCTGGCGATTGGCTATATGGTAGCCTGCGGGTTGAACCCGGCCGGTTTCCTGGTGGTGATGGGACTGGCAAACATAGTCACCGGCCTGGTGTATGAACTGCCCATGCCTATTGAACCCATGAAAGTGCTGGCTGTGGTTGCCATTGCCCAACACTGGTCGCCTTCCATGGTTTATGCCTCGGCTTTTGCCACCGGGGTGGTGTGGCTGCTTTTCAGCCTGACCGGGCTGGTGGACTGGATTGTGCGCTTCACCCCCAAACCGGTGATCCGCGGCATCCAGATCACCCTGGGAATTATGCTTGCAGCCAACGCGGTTGAAATGATTGACGGCAACTGGCTGCTGGGTGTGATTGCGATTGTGATTGTGCTGACCCTGCGTGAAAAACGCTATGCCCCGGCTGCGCTGGTGCTCATGGCGCTGGGGTTGGGCATCATGGCGTTTCAGGGAAAACTCCAGCAGGTCCCGCCTCCTGCATTCACCTTGCCGTCGCTGACCGGTTTTAGCCTCAACCAGATCTGGCAGGTGATGCTGCTGGCCGGGTTTGCCCAGATTCCCCTCACGGCCAGCAACGCACTCATTTCCACCTCCAGCCTGTTGAAGCAATATTTTCCCGAACGCCCGGTGGCCGAGCGAAAACTGGCACTCAATATGGGCATAATAAACCTGGTGGTACCTTTTTTGGGGGGATTCCCGCTGTGTCACGGCGCCGGGGGACTGGCAGGGCAATATTATTTTGGCGCGCGCACTGGCGGCACGAATATCATTGAAGGAAGCATTGAAATTGGGCTGGGAGTGTTGTTTGCTTCATCCATCGGGATTCTGTTCGCATCTTTTCCGATGGCCATTGTGGGGGCGATGATGCTGCTGGTGGGACTGGAACTGGTCAAGTTTGCCCGCGATTTGCGTTGGAACAGCGATTTGATCTACGTGGCCATGACCACTACACTGGCATTGCTGACCAATATGGCGGTTGGATTCATCGCTGCGGCTTCGGCTTATCACCTGGTGCGTTGGTACCAGAAGAAATATCCCCCGGTTGGAGTCCAATCAGAATAACCCAGATCGTTTAAGCCTGCGCTTCAGCCAGCCAGGTCTGAATGCGTGCTTCAATCTGGTCGCGCACTTCGCGGAATTTGGAGAGGATCTCCGCTTCACTGCCGGTGGCGGCTGCCGGGTCTTCGAAATTCCAGTGCAGGCGCTGCCCCATGCCCGGAAAAACTGACGGGCAGTGTTGGTCGGCATGCCCGCACACGGTGATCATGTAACTGAAGTGCACCTTTCCCATGTAATCTTCCAGCGGCTTGGAGTAGTGCCCGGCCATGTCGTAACCCTTTTCAGCCATCACGCGCAGCGTGTAGGGATTGATACCTTTGGGTTCCAAACCGGCGCTGTAAACTTCGAAGTGATCGCCGCCCAGGCTGCGCAGGAAGGCCTCAGCCATCTGGCTGCGGGCCGAGTTGCCGGTGCACAGGAACAGGACGCGCTTTTTTTCCATAGAATCATAACCTTTCAAACAATCTTAAGCAATTAAAGCATATCCAGATTATCAGGTTTTGTTTAAGCACACATCAAAACCGGTTTAAGATTGGGTTAAAATTCTTCAGGAAAGGACTTTGCTATGCACATTGGATCCGGCTGGTTGGTTACTGTTCTGCTCTTGTTGCCCAATGCTTTGTTTGTGTTTTTCAAACCAGTGGACGCTCTGCCCGAGGAAGCTGACAAAAGCAAAACAATGCAGTTCATGGAAAACCTGGAACGTGTGGGCCAGGCGGGATCATTCTTGCTGCCCTTTTTCTATGATTTTCAACTTGCGACCACGGCTGGAAAAATCGCGTTGGCCTGCATGGTGGTTAGTTTGAGCCTGTATTACCTTTGCTGGGGACGCTATTTCCTGAAGGGACGCCGCTTTATTTGGCTTTATAAGCCGTTGTGGGGCATTGCGCTGCCCATGGCTGTGTTTCCCCTGCTGTTCTTGTTCGCTGCCAGCGCGGCGCTGCGATCCATTCCATTGGCTGCGGCGACGGCTGTTCTGGCAGTGGGGCATTTGTCGGTCAGCGCACATGAATTTTCACGGGCGCGTGACACAGGCTTGCATGGAGTGAAATAAAGCCATTCACTCTGCCAACCAGGACAGGAAAAAAGTGATTTGCTTTGTTGCCCGTGAAGGTTTTGTAAAAAATCAATCAAGTTGTTCCAATTTGTCTGAATTAATATTATGATCAATTAATCACTGCCCACACTGCGAAAAATTCAATACTTATCGGGAGATTTGTTTCATGACCTACTTGAGTTCTTTCAAGAACAGATTGTGGGGGACATTCATTTTAAGTGTTGTAACCATTGTGTTAACGGTTGTACTGGCAGCCAATAAACATGCCTGGACTGTGCCGGTGGGCATCGCCGCGGCGCTGATCACAGCCGGGCTGGGCGCCTGGGTAACGGTGAGCCTTTCAAACGCGCTGGGCCTCTTGCAGAAAACCCTGCAAGAGGGGCTGGCTTGCCGCCAGTTTGCCAATGATGACGACCTGGCCGCCCTGGCGCAAAACAAGGATGAAAGCGGCGAATTGGCCGCCTCAGCCCTGGAGATCATCCGCTCTTTCAAGGAAAGCGTGCACTGGTATGTGGAGATTTTGGATGCCATTCCTTTCCCGCTGTCTGTGACGGACATGAACATGGACTGGACGTTCATCAACCGCCCGGTCGAACAATTCTTAAGTGTGAAGCGTAATGACATTCTGGGCAAACAGTGCAGCAACTGGAACGCGCACATTTGCAAGACCGAAAACTGCGGCATTGCCCGCCTGCGCAAAGGCAACCTGCAAACCTTCTTTGATCAGCAGGGCGGCAATTTCCAGGTGGACACATCTTACCTGCATGACAGCAAAGGCGAGCGCATTGGCCATGTGGAGGTGGTGCAAGATATCACCAGGATGGTTTCGGGCATGCGCTACCAGTCAGAGGCGGTGGAAAAGCTGGCCAATTACCTGGACCATCTTTCGCAGGGCGTGCTCACTTTTAGCATCGAAGAACTACCCGCCGCCAACCAGTTTACCCAGGAAGTGCATGATAACTTTGAAAAGATTTTCCAATCATTGCAACAGGCAGTGACCATGCTGCGCAACACGCTTCACGCGGTGATGCAAAACGCCGAACAGGTGAGCACCTCTTCGGCGCAGTTGGCATCTGCCTCAAACCAGGCCGGGCTGGCTTCCAGCCAGATTGCCACCACCATTCAACAAATTGCCAAGGGCGTGGCACAGCAAAGTGAGTCAACCGGCAGGGCGGCCGCGGTGGTCGAGGTGATGAGCAGTGTGGTGGACCGCCTGGAGAACGGCGCGCGTAACCAGGAAGAGGCAGTGGAACGCGCACGCGGTGTGGCGCTGCGCATCACGGCGGGCGACGGCATTTCAGACAAAGTCAGTCGTTCGGCGCAGAAGGTGCAGGAAATGGGACAGCGCTCCGAGCAGATCGGCGCCATCATTCAAACCATCGAAGAAATTGCCTCGCAGACCAACCTGCTGGCGTTGAATGCCGCCATTGAGGCGGCGCGTGCCGGCGAACACGGCAAAGGGTTTGCCGTGGTGGCAGACGAGGTGCGCAAACTGGCTGAACGCAGCAGCAACTCGACCCGTGAAATCAGCGACCTGATCAACGGCATTCAAAAGACCGTGTCGGAGGCGGTGGAAATGGCGACTGCCGCTGCGGGCGATATCAACCTGGCTTCCGGTGATTTGAACCACGCCATTGAAGCGGTGTCGGATGTGGTGAAGGAGAACCTGGCCGCCACACAGACGCTGGCATCCAGTTCGAACAATGTGATGCAGGCCACCGAAAACATTGCCAGCATCAGCGAAGAGAACAGCGCTGCGGTGGAAGAGGTGAGCGCCTCAACCGAAGAGATGAGCGCCCAGGTACAAGAGGTGGATATGGCGGCACAATCGCTGGCAGACATGGGACAAAGTTTGCGCGAATCAATTAATACCTTCAGCATTTGAGACGTGGAACTATGGAAGAACACGGATTCACACGGATAAATTGAAACCACAGATGAACACAGATTCACACAGATCAAAAAACCCGTGTAGTAGCGAATTTATTCACTAAACCTCTGATTCAATACAAACTGCCCGGTTGTGTCGGGCAGTTTTCTTTTTTTATCGTTAGATAATCAATAAACTTTATTTGTGTTCATCTGTGCCAATCTGTGGTTGCTAATCATTTGTACGACACATTCAGACCGTCTTTTTCGAAGGGCGGTTTTTCTTATTGCACTCGGATATAATTACTGAAACAGAAACCACAGATCAACACGGATACACACAGATGTGACGTATTTGTGTTCATCTGTGTGTATCTGTGGTTATCTTGAAAAAACTTGCGAGGAAATGTTATATGACCGTCAAACAAGAAATCTTTGAACAACCGGAAGTCGCTCAACGTTTACTCGATCAGGAAACCGCAAACATCCAGGATATTGCCGGCTGGCTGCGCGGCAGCTCGTTCAACTATGCTTTTCTGGCGGCGCGCGGTACCTCGGACAACGCCGTGCGTTATGCCAATTACCTGTACGGCGCGTTCAACCGCCTGCCGGTGGCGCTGGCCACCCCCTCGCTGTTCAGCCTGTATCAGCGCCCGCCGCTGTTGAAGGGTGCCCTGGTGCTGGGCGTGTCGCAGTCGGGGCAGTCGCCCGATATCGTCAGCGTGCTGGAAGAGGGGCGCAAACAGGGCTGCCCCACACTGGCCATCACCAACGACGTGAACTCCCCCCTGGCGCAGGCGGCTGACCGGGTGATCAACGTGCGCGCCGGTGAAGAGCGTGCCGTGGCAGCCACCAAGTCGTACACCGCCCAGTTGATGGCCGTGGCGCTGCTTTCAGCCGCCCTTGCGCAAGATGAAGAGCGCCTGCGCGCGCTGCAAGCCGTGCCGGGTTGGATGGCGCAGGCGTTGCAAACCGACGAATTGATGCACAGCGCCGCCGTGCGCTACCGCTACATGGAGCAGTGCGTGGTGCTGGGGCGCGGCTACAACTATGCCACCGCCTTCGAATGGTCGCTTAAGCTCAAAGAAATGACCTACATCATGGCCGAACCCTACTCTTCGGCCGACTTTTTGCACGGCCCCATCGCGGTCATCGAGCGCGGCTTCCCGGCCATGGCGGTGGCTCCGCAGGGCGCCGTGTTCGCCGACATGCTCAACCTGCTGCACCTGCTGGCCGACCAGCACCAGGCTGAACTGATGGTGATCTCCGACGGGGCTGAGGCGCTGCGCACCGCGCGCACCCCGGTGGAACTGCCCGCGGGCATGCCCGAATGGTTGACCCCGCTGGTCAGCATCATCCCGGCGCAGTTGTTCAGCTATCACCTGACCTGCGAAAAAGGCTTCGACGCCAACACCCCGCGCGGCTTGAAGAAGGTGACTGAAACGCGTTAAGTTCATTCCAAAAAGGGGAGAAAAATGAACCATTCTGAATTGCTGGACTGGCTGCTGCAAGGCGACCCTGCCATTCGCAGGCAAACCCTGCGCGACCTGACGGACGCCCCGCCAGAACAGGTGGAGCAAGAACGCCGGCGCGTGGCAAGCGAAGGCTGGGGCGCGCAGTTACTGGCATTGCAAGACTCCGATGGGAAGTGGGGCGGCAAGATCTATAACCCCAAATGGACGTCCACCCATTACACCCTGCTGCTGCTGCGCCAGTTGGGCCTGCCGCCGCGCCACCCGCAGGCGCTGCGCGGACTGGAGCAAATGCTGGCGTACGGCAATTTCAAGGATGGGGGCTATAACCTGTGGGTCACGGTGAAGTATAGCGACATCTGCGTGGATGCCATGCTGCTGATGATGCTGGCGTATTTTCAACTGGACTGCCAGCAAATTGAAGAACTGATCGATCACACCCTGACGCATCAATTGCCCGACGGCGGTTGGAACTGCAACTGGTTTCGCGGCGAGAACACCCACAGCTCATTCCACACCACGCTCAGCGTGTTGGAAGCTTTCTACGAATGCGAACTTGCCGGCTTGCGTGTGACTGACATGCAAACTGCCCGCCGCGCCGGCGAGGAGTTCCTCTTGCAGCACCGCCTGTTCCGCTCGCACCGCACGGGCGATGTGGCAGACGAGAAGATGCTCAAGTTCAGCTTCCCCACACACTGGCACTACGACGTGCTGCGCGCGTTGGACTACTTTCAATGCTGCCGCGCGCCCTACGACGCGCGCGTGCAAGACGCCATGGATTGGCTGCTGCACAAGCGCCTGCCCGACGGAACCTGGAAGCTGGAGAACCGCCACGGCGGCAAAACGTTTTTCGAGATGGAGAAACTGGGAAGCCCGAGCCGGTGGAATACCCTGCGGGCGCTTAGGGTGTTGCGGTGGGGGGAGAGGTAATGGTATGTGGTGGTCAAATTTGAATATTTCCAACAGTTGGTAATTTTGCATCAATTTGAATCAGAAAAGCCAGACCTCACCTTTTCCCTGTTTCCATTGTTCCAATCCAATTTCATGCCAATGCGCCTCCAGGCAACGCCCCGCGACAGGGCCAAGTGCTTTTACAACGCCGATATGTGCTTCTTGCATCAATTGGATTTTGAATCCCCCTTTTTTATAAAGTTCTTCACCAATTTCCCTCGTTCGGAAATCCCAATTATCACCAGGGCCAACACCTTCTCCTCTTGATCGGAAAAAATACGTGTCACCTTCATTGAAAGTCTTAGTGCTTTTACCAATTTCTATTAATTCGCTAACAAGATTTTCGTACAAATTCTCAGTTTTGTTCTCCTGAACACACTGCACTCCCTCTACAGACACAGCATACTTAGGGCTGGTGGAAAAAAGAGTTCTTTTTATCTCCCATTTTTTCCATGTGTAATCTGTCTTTTCGACATCATACTTAACGCTGAAACCGAATGAATATGTAATCTGCAGGATGCTAAATGGATATAACAAGTGCTGCGCTTTCATGTGGTCTGCCAGGTCCTTACGTTCATGCGACTCAAGAAACAGCAGAAACAGCGCGCCTGCAAGCCAGGCTGTGAGTGGTTCGAAGGTGAACAGCAGCGCACCCGCAAGGAGGGCACCTAGGAAACCACCCACAGCAAGTGAAAACAGAACACTACCTAAGACACCAATGGTCATTTGAGTAATTGCTGATCGATAAACCCCGCCTATACCTATTGTAATCCCCAGCAGTATAGGTATCCAGGTGGCATTACTGTTTATTCGGGCAAGTCTCTCCAATTTCTGGCGAATGATCAGAGCTGACTGATAGTGATTTGAGCAATACGGTACGCGATAACTATCCCCAAATTCAATGGTTGCAGTTCGCTTATAACCATAGCGTTGTTGCGACTGCCGTGCATCCAATTCCAACGCCTTGTTGGCCGGAGCACCACAGTAGCAACAGTAATTTGGAATTGTCGACTCTGTGACTGTTTCCAAGCCGAGTTGTTTTTCATCGTAGGAGGAAAATAATTCAGGACTGTTCATTTTCATTTTCTCCCATATTGAAATATGAAAAATATTAAGGGAAAATGGCGGTTTGATGAAATGGCGATGTTATCACCGCAGGAGACACCGTTAAGCGGAATAATCTTTTGAAGTGATAGGAATTTTTGTAAATGGTTAAAAAATCACTTCTATCCACATCATTAAGGACTCTTAATCATATTCTTGTCCCCCAACACAATTTATTATATTGGAAATGAGCAAAAAAGTAAACACACAAAATATCCTGATCTCATAGACTAGAAAAACTAGGAGATCAGGCATGAACGACAGGAAATGACGCGATTGGGTTTGTAGAGACTGGATACATTCCTATCATACACGAAAAGCACCCCCTCTTGCATCTCCCCCATTTTCCATCTTTCGAAAATGGGGGAGAAAATTCGCAATTCCTCCCCTAAAATCTGGTTTTTAGATTTTGGGGGAGGTCAGGTGGGGGTGCCTTCCAGGGCTTCCAGAATCCTCAAATACACCCCTTCCGGGTTCTTCAGCACCTCATCATTCCAGAAGCGCAGCACGCGGTAGCCTTTGGAGGCGAGAAACGCCGTGCGGCGGGCATCATAACCCTGCTGCTCCTGGTGCTGCCCGCCGTCCAGCTCGATCACCAGCCTGCGGCGCGGGGCGCAAAAGTCAACCACGTAGGCGCCGATGGCGTGCTGCCGGCGGAAGTGCACGTTTGCCAACTGGTGCATGCGCAGGATTTGCCACAGCTTGCACTCGGCGTCGGTGGGATTGTGACGCAACTGTTGGGCGTTGGTGAAGGCTTTGGTGCTGGTTCTGTGGTGTTTCATGTGTCCCCCTGCCTGTGGAAATGGATTGAATGGATTTGTGGAGACTGGATACATTCCTATCATACACGAAAAACACCCCCTCTTTCATCTCCCCCATTTTCGAAAATCCGAAAATGGGGGAGAAACATCTGCTGGCGCAGAGAACTAAGTCGGGCAAAATCTGAGAGGTTCTTTGGCAAACTGTGCCAAATTCAACTGTGTGAGCAGTTCACCCCCTCTTACGTCTCAGGAAACGCCTGCCGGCGTAGGACTCCCTCCCTAAAATGCTGTCTTTGGAAATGAGCGAGAAAGTGGACACAAAAAATGTCCTGATCGGGTAGACTAGAAAAATCAGGAGATCAGGCATGAACGACAGGAAATATCGGGAATACACGCGGGAGTTCAAAGCAGAGGCATT
>Ga0228536_1001984_pt1 | contig 14663 bp, 11 predicted proteins | sample SJ1Smetagenome_FD_168611 | JGI IMG/M metagenome (GOLD analysis project Ga0228536, IMG submission 168611) | Enriched culture of PCE-dechlorinating microbial communities from Ithaca, New York, USA - SJ1.S | ecosystem: Engineered > Modeled > Simulated communities (microbial... > Unclassified...
ATTCTAAAAGGTTGAGTTAAACCTTTGTTTTTCTATACTCTTTTTTTGTTGATATATTAATATCTTTGATAATTTTAAGCTAATTCCTGTGGATAACTCTAAATTTACATTCTGCAACTATCTAATAGAAGTTTATCTATATATAATATAGTTTATTGATATCATATTGTCAAACAAAAAATAATTAGAAAAAGACCCCAAAAAAGGGATCTTCTTTAATATACTTCTCTAATATACTCTTTTATCGTTGGAGTGATAGCTCCTCCGCCAATACCTTCAACTAAGGTTAACATCCTATCGATAAGCTCCGAAAAATATGTTTGCGGGTACTTTTCTTTTATCTTAATCAGTTCTTCTTTATATTTATCGTCAATCTTATACTCAGATTTTTCAATGCTCTTTTCATCATCACCTAAGAAAAGTAATGCATCAACATATGCATTGTAAATATCTAGGACTTCATCTAAAGCATTTGAATAAGGAAATACCAGTCTGAAATTTTCTATCTCGTTTAGTCTTATCGCTATTTCCTCTTTGTCAACTATTAGTATTTTGCTATTAGAAATCGGTTTGTTATCATATTGGCTTTTTATCCTGATATAATTTAACATCTCATTTGTCAACATATCATTAAATGTTTTGATGAAATAATCGTAATTTGGCTTTAACTCTATTTTATTATCAGTCAGTGTTATCATATATCCTTTTTTTATTTCTTCAGCAATAAATTGATTAAGCTTTTCATTGCCAGTTAAATTTAACACATAATCTAGATTATCGAGGTCTTTAAATGAATCTTTTTTTAAAAAATTACTCAATTTATTTGCATCATCAATATGCATATAGCTCGATAGTATTTTATTTTCATCATTCAGGTTAGAGCTAAGCATAGTCATATACTCATATAGCAAATTAGAAAACTCATTTTTTGTAAGTTCTTTAGAACTCGTCTTTAACTCATCAATAGTCAACATGCTATAATCAAATGTAGTGTATTTTTGATCTGCATATGTCTTAACTTCTTCACTCACATTCTCCTTTTTAACTACATAAGCTGAATTTTTCCCATCCCACTTATACCAAAGAATTATTTTAGAGTCCTCATCTTGTTCTCCTTCTGGATCATACGTATAGATGCTAAAATTTAATACCCCATCTTTATCAATGTCTACTATATCAACATCTTTATTGACAGAAAATAGATTTACTTTTTTGGGATTTACAGCACTAACAAGCTTACCATCTTCTAGTAGATACACATACACAGCAGTTGTTTCTTCGTTAGCTAAATTAGATAATATTATTCCCTCTTTATCTTCACTAATTTTCCCAATTTTTAATTTAATGTTTTCTTTGTCGTACTTTATTTCTTCTCCATCTAATAGGTAATAGCCTTCTTTGTCATACGAATATACCAATAATTTACCCACGTATTCTTTTGAGTTTTCTTCATTGACATACATGACTATCTCATCTATGCCATCCCCATCAAGATCCCCAATGTCATAGTTTTCAAGATTGACATCAAAGTTTTGATTTATTAAGTTGAGGTATTTTTCTATTATTTTCTTTGTTTCATCCCTACTTAAGCTTTCTTTTGTAAGTGGCATATCTAATTCTTTTGGAAGCATGTTGCTTAATATATATTTATCACTGTTTTCAGAATTTAATGTTTGACACCCTGTTAAAATTGTTGATACAAAAACAATTAAACAAGTTAATAATATTATTTTTTTCATTTCCTATCTCCTTTCATTATTATTATACCTAAATAAATATAAAATGTGTAACAATTAAGTTACAAATTTTATACTTGAAATATAAAAAAACATGAGTTATATTATATATGAACATATGAATAAATGTTCATATATAAGCGGAGGTGTAAATAGTGATAGATTCAAAAGATAATATTCCTTTATGTGAATCAAATTGCATCCATGAGGATGTTGTTAATAAAGTTAAAGAAAATTTGCCTGATGATGAAATCTTAAGTGAAGCAGCAAATTTTTTTAAAGTTTTCGGTGATAAGACGAGAATAAAAATACTATCAGCTCTTCTTGACTCTGAAATGTGTGTCTGTGATATTGCGTGTTTACTAGATATGAGTCAATCTGCTATTTCACATCAGTTGAGAGTTCTAAAAAGCAGCAACCTCGTGAAAAACAGGAAAGAAGGTAAAGTTGTTTATTATTCTCTGGAGGACGAACATGTGAAAGCTATTTTAGATCAAGGTATTATCCATATTAGACATAAAAATAGAGGTGAATGACAATGGAAAGCAAAATATTTATCTTAGAAGGCTTAGATTGTGCCAATTGTGCACAAAAAATTGAAGATAAAATCAATAAAATCAACGGGGTAAAAAAAGCAACTTTAAATTTTGTCAACAAAAAGCTGTTGATAGAATTTAGCGATGCGATCAATGAAGAATTGATCAATCAGATAAAGAGTACGATTACGTCTATAGAGCCTGATGTCAATATAATAGAGTTTAATGAAAATATGAGTGATAATGGAAAAGTTAAATTTGATGAAAATAATTCCTCTTTAAAAAGATTATTTCTAAGTGTTCTGATTTTTAGCTTAGGTATTATATCGCCTGTTAATGAATATATAAAATATTTACTGTTTATTGCAAGTTACTTGTTAGCAGGCATTAGAGTCTTAAAAGCTTCATTGCATAATATTAAAAACAAAGATTTATTTGATGAAAATTTCTTGATGTCAATTGCAACATTAGGAGCTATAGCAATTGGTCAATATGAAGAAGCTATCGCAGTCATGATATTTTATGAAATTGGAGAATACTTCCAATCCAAAGCAGTTAGACAGTCTCGAAAGTCTATTGCAGAATTGATGGATATCAGACCAGATTACGCAAATTTAATTGAAAACGAAGATTTTATAAAAGTAAATCCTAAAGATGTTCAAATTGGCGACTATATATTGATAAGACCTGGTGAAAAAGTTCCATTAGATAGCGTAATAGTAAACGGTGAATCATCAATGGACACAAAAGCTCTAACTGGAGAATCAATTCCTAAAGATGTAAAAATAGGCGATAGAATATATGGGGGTTATATAAATCTTCAAGGGCTATTAAGAGCAAAGGTCGAGAAGGTATATAAAGAATCTTCAGTATCAAAGATATTAAAACTTGTTGAAGAATCAAGTGAAAAAAAAGCACCTACTGAGAATTTTATCACTGTATTTTCTAAATACTATACTCCTGCTGTAGTGTTTCTTGCTATAGCACTGGCAATCTTGCCTCCATTGATTATTGAGGGAGCGGTGTTTCAAGATTGGATTTACAGGGCATTGGTCTTCTTAGTTGTATCATGTCCTTGTGCATTGGTAATATCAGTACCTCTTAGTTTTTTTGCTGGCATAGGTAGAGCTTCCAAAAATGGAATTCTGGTAAAAGGAGGAAATTATTTAGAAGCGTTAAATTTCGTTGATACTATTGTATTTGATAAAACAGGGACACTTACAGAAGGCACTTTCAAAGTCGCTTCATGTTCGACGGTTGGGAATTACTCAATAGATGAAATACTATATTTTGCAGCTCATGCAGAATACAATTCAAATCACCCAATAGCAAAGTCGATTATTGAATACTATAATAAAGATATAAATTTATCATCTATCACAGAATTTAAAGAATATGCCGGAAATGGAATTGAGGCTATTATAAACGAAAGAAAAATATTATTAGGTAAAGTTGATTTTCTAAGGTCAAAAGGAATAATAATAGATGAAAAGTATCAAAATGACAACAGTATATATATAGCTATTGATGGCAAGTTTGAAGGATATATTGTCATAGAAGATAAATTAAAAGATGATGCAAAATACACAATTGATATGTTGAAAAATAACAACATTAAAAATATAATAATGCTTACCGGCGATAATGAAAAAGAAGCCATTAAAATAGCTAAATACCTTGGGATTAATTCATATTATGCTGAATTGTTACCTGAAGACAAGGTTGAAATTGTCGAGAAATTGATGAGTGAAAAATCCAACAAAAAATCTAAATTAGTTTTTATTGGTGATGGTATAAATGATGCCCCAGTTTTAGCAATATCAGACATAGGAATTGCAATGGGTGGATTAGGCTCTGATGCAGCTATAGAAGCATCAGATATTGTACTAATGACTGATGAATTAAAAAAAATAATTGAATTATTTCAAATATCGCGAAAGACGAAAAAAATAGTCTATGAGAATATTTATTTAGCCCTTTTTATAAAATTCTTAGTCTTAATATTAGGTGCTTTAGGCATTGCCACAATGTGGCATGCAGTATTTGCTGATGTAGGAGTTACTATTTTAGCAGTCATTAACTCAATGAGATTATTACAAAATAAATGATGCCTAGGCATCATTTATTTTGTAAATACTAGCTCTTCTTCGTCTTCTTTTGACTTGACATTAGAAAAATCGAAACCATAAATTTTTTCTTTAGCAACAGATAACATTAACTTTATCCTGTTCTCTTGATTTACTATTGTCGCACTTGGATCATAATCTATGGGAACTATATTTGCATCTGGGTACATTTTCTTTATATTTGCTATGACTCCTTTGCCAACTATGTGATTAGGCAAACATCCAAAAGGTTGGGCAACTACAATATTTTCATAACCCAAATTAATAAGTTCTACCATCTCAGCAGGAAGAAGCCACCCTTCTCCCATTTTACAGCCTAGTCCCACAATGCCATCTACAAGTTCTTTCGTATGCATAAACGATGATGGTGCAATAAATTTTCCACTCGCTTTAACCGCATCAGTTGTAGCTTGTTCTACTTTTGACAAATAGCCATTTACCATTTTCATCAATCGGCTTTTTAAACGACCATTTCCATATAATCTATAGTCTATGACTCCATTTTCAACACAGTACATCAGAAATCCCATTAAGCTAGGGACCATGACTTCACAATCTTCTTTATGAAGAAAGTCTTCAAGTCTATTATTCCCTAGGCTGGAAAATTTTACATATATTTCTCCTACAATCCCAACTTTTATCTTTTTGGTTTTATTAGTAGGTATTTTTATAAAAGTATCTACTATTTCTTCAGAAACTTTTCGTATACTTTTTACACCTACAGCTTCATTATTTTGAAATCTTCTGCCAATTTCTTCTATCCAATCATGGACTAACTTTTCGCTTTCTCCAGGATTTAACTCATATGGTCTAACCTGATTATTCAATAGCATCAACAAATCACCATATGCAACAGCAGCTACTAATTGCATCAGCATCTTATATGTGATTTTAAACCCGCTATTTTTTTCAAGTCCTCCAGCATTTAAGGATATAACTGGGATATTTTCATATCCAGATTTTTTTAAAGCTTTCCTTAATAAGTGAATGTAATTTGATGCCCTACATCCTCCGCCTGTCTGTGTTATCATAAGAGCAACTTTATTTACATCATATTCACCTGAATTTAAAGCATCTAACATCTGCCCAATGACAAGCAAAGCAGGGTAACAAGTATCATTATGAACTGTCCTTAAACCTTCATCAACAACATTTGGGCCTTCATTTTTCAAAACAACTAAATTGTAGCCTTGAAGTCTAAATATTTTTTCTAGAATCCCAAAATGTATTGGTGCCATATTTGGACACAATATTGTATAATCTTTTTTCATTTCTTTAGTGAATTCGACTCTATCATATTTCCTGCTCAACTTGTTCACCCTCTTTTTCCCTTTGCTCTAATGCAGCCAACAAACTTCTAACCCTTATTTTTACTGCTCCAAGGTTAGTTATTTCATCTATTTTTATCTGTGTATAAATCTTCCCATTTTCTTGAAGTATCTCTTTTACTTCATCACTCGTTATAGCATCTAATCCACAGCCAAATGATACAAGCTGAATGAGTTCAACATTATCATAATTTGAAATGAGTTTAGCTGTTGTGTAGAGTCTTGAATGATATGTCCATTGATTTAGCACATTTGTTTCAACTTTCTTCCCTAAATGTGCTATGGAGTCTTCTGATAATACTATAACCCCTAGCTCAGTAAGCAGCTTATCAATTCCATGGTTTACTTCAGGGTCTAAATGATAAGGTCTACCAGCAAGTACAATAGCCCTTTTATTTAGTTTCTTTGATAAATCAAGAAACTCCTCTCCCTTTTTTCTTACCTTGTTTTGATAGATTTTGTATTCCCTAAGTCCACACTCTACAGCAAATCTAATTTGTTGCTGATTGATATCATCAAAATGTCTATTGAGGGCTTTGTATAGTCCCTTGATGAGAGATGTTTTATTGTGTAGTCCAAGATAATCATTGATTAACACGATGTTATTTGTCCTCTCCACATTTGCAGATATCACCTCTGGATAATATGCAACAACCGGACAGTTAAAATGATTATCGCCCTTTTTTTCATCAAAATTATAAGTCAGACAAGGGTAAAATATGACATCTATACCTTCATCAAGTAGATACTCAATATGCCCATGAACAAGCTTAGCAGGGAAACATACTGTATCAGAAGGTATTGTATGCTGCCCATTCGTGTAAATTTCTCTATTGGAAAAAGGTGATGACACTACTTCGAAACCTAGCATTGTAAATACAGTATGCCAAAATGGAAGCAGCTCATAATTATTTAAAGCTAAAGGTATTCCTATTTTCCCTCTCTTGCCTGGAATAGGTTTATAGCTTTGTATTAATTTTCTCTTTTCATCATACATATTGTACTTTTGTTCTTTTGTTTTCCCTTTTATTGGTCTTTCACATCTGTTTCCACCAATAAACTTACGGCTATCTCCGAATGTATTTATTGTCAAAGTACAATTATTTTCGCATAATCCGCAGATGACACTCTTTACTTTATGCTCAAAATTCAATAATCCTTCTTTATTTATAGTTGTAGTTTTGCCTTTTAAATTATATTTTGCATATAAGCCTGCACCATAAGCGCCCATCAACCCTGCAATATTTGGCCTGATTACATTTTTGCCAAGCTCATCTTCAAAGGCTTTAAGCACTGAATCATTATAAAATGTCCCACCTTGAACCACAATATTATCTCCTAGGTCATCTGCATTTGATGCCCTTATGACTTTATATAGTGCATTTTTTATAACACTAATGGATAACCCTGCGGATATATCCGCTATAGTTGCCCCATCCTTCTGGGCTTGTTTCACTGAAGAATTCATAAAGACAGTACATCTTGACCCTAGATCTACTGGATTTTTTGAATATATCCCAAGTCTTGCAAAATCGGCAATATCATAGCCTAATGCTTGTGCAAATGTCTGCAAAAACGATCCACAGCCTGATGAACATGCTTCATTTAGAAATATATTGTCAATTAGTCCATCTTTTATTTTAAAGCATTTTATATCTTGACCACCAATGTCAATTATAAAGTCAACATCCGGTTTGTATTTCTTTGCAGCTGTATAATGAGCAATGGTCTCGACAATTCCCAGATCGATAGAAAATGCATTTTTTATGAGCTCTTCTCCATAACCAGTAACAGCAGACCCAATTATTTCAATTTGTGGATACTTAGTCATAAAATCTATCAAAAACTCTCTAAGTATTGGCACTGGATTGCCTTCATTTTGTGAGTACATGCTGTCTAATATAGTTTCGTCTTCTGCTATTATGCAAGCTTTAATAGTTGTAGAACCAGCATCTATTCCTAGGTAAGCACCCTTTCTATAAGTTGAAGGATCTGTGTATTCTACTTTATCTTTATCATGGCGAGCTTTAAATTCAAGATATTCATCTTCCGAATCAAATAATCTCCTTGCACTATGTGCCCTAGTTTCTGCTTTTGTATTTTTTATTCTATTTATTAATTCATCAATTGTAATCATAGTGCTTTCAGAGCTATATGCTGCACCTAATGCCACAAAATACAGTGAATTTTCAGGCCATATACCTATTAACCCTAAAGTATCGTCAAATCTCTTTCGCAGTTCAGAAAAAAATGTAAGTGGCCCTCCTAGGTAAACAACTTTTCCCTTTATAGGTCTACCTTGTGCAAGCCCTCCAATTGTCTGATTTACAACAGCTTGAAATATACTGCAAGATATGTCATTTTTACTTGCACCTTGATTTAATAAAGGTTGAATGTCGGATTTAGCAAATACTCCGCATCTTGAGGCTATTGTGTATATCTTGTTATATGTCTTTGCCAAATCGTTCATTTGAGTAAGAGTAATTCCCATCAATGTAGCCATTTGGTCTATGAAAGCTCCTGTGCCGCCTGCACAAGAGCCATTCATTCTTACTTCCATTCCATTTGATAAAAACAGTATCTTAGCATCTTCTCCACCAAGTTCTATAACTACATCTGGATTATCTATTTCTTTCATCACTGCTAATCTTGTAGCATATACTTCTTGAATAAAAGGTATTTTTAATCTTTGAGCTAATCCCATGCCGGCAGATCCTGAAATAGCTATTGATGCACTATTTAAATTTGGAAATTCTCTTTTTAATTGTTCTAATAATTCAATGGTCTTCTCATTGATTTGCGAAAAATGCCTTTCATATGAATGAAAAATCATATTATTGCTTTCGTCTAATACCACACACTTTAATGTTGTCGACCCTACATCTATGCCAATTTTCATTGTAATCACCTTATTTTTGTAATTTATACAATTATTGTACTACAATTGTATAAATTTGTATAGTTTCTTATAATTTTAATACTTCTGTCCTCTTTGGTAGTTTGGTGCTTCTTTTGTTATGCTAATATTATGAGGGTGATTTTCAACAAGTGTAGCCGAAGAAATTCTTATCATCTTTGATTTTTGTCTCAGTTCCTCTAAATTTCTTGCTCCAACATATCCCATCCCGGACTTTAATCCACCGATAAGTTGATATATAACATCAGATAAAGCTCCTTTATAGTCTACTCTTCCTTCTACCCCTTCAGGTACATATTTTTTAGTTTCTGTTTGGAAATATCTATCACTGCTTCCTGAGTCCATCGCACCCATAGAACCCATACCTCTGTACTCTTTATATCTTCTTCCTTCATACAAGACTTCTTCTCCAGGACTTTCATCTGTGCCGGCAAATAATGATCCAGCCATGACCACATTAGCTCCAGCAGCTAAAGCTTTAGTTATATCCCCTGAATATTTTATTCCACCATCTGCAATTACAGGTATATTGTATTCGCTCGCTGCTTTTGCACAATTTATTATAGCAGTGATTTGGGGAACGCCTACACCTGTTACTACCCTAGTTGTACAAATTGATCCTGGCCCAATCCCTACTTTTATTGCATCTGCACCTGCTTTTATCAAGTCCACTGTTGCCTCAGCTGTTGCTACGTTGCCTGCTATTACTTGTAAATTCGGATATTCTCTCTTGATTTTAGAAACTGCATCTAATACATTTTTTGAATGTCCGTGTGCTGTGTCTAGAACTATTACATCTACTTTGCTTTTTATAAGTGCCGCTACCCTCTCCATCATATCCGACGTTACTCCTACTGCAGCTCCTGCTAATAATCTCCCATTGCTATCTCTAGCAGAATTAGGAAATTCTATTGACTTTTCAATGTCTTTTATAGTAATCAACCCTGTCAATTTGTAATCATCATCTACAATTGGAAGCTTTTCTATTTTATATTTTTTCATTATCTCTAAAGCTTCATCCATTGTGACAGTATCATTTGCGGTAACTAGATTATCCTTTGTCATAACTTCATCAATTCTCTTATTTGTGTCTCTCTCAAATCTAATATCTCTATTAGTTAATATGCCAACCAATTTATGGTTATCATCGACAATTGGAACTCCTGATATCCTGTATCTCTCCATCAATTCTAACGCATCAGATATCAAATGGTCCCTAGATAGGTAAAATGGATCAGTAATAATTCCATGTTCAGATCTCTTCACTTTATCTACTTCCAAAGCTTGTCTATCAATGCTCATATTTTTATGTATAATCCCTATTCCGCCTTCTCTAGCCATAGCTATTGCCATTCTAGCCTCAGTTACTGTATCCATTCCTGCACTCATCAGCGGAATGTTTAAAGTGATTGATTTAGTCAAATTAGTTTTAACATTTGTATCTCTAGGAAGTACTTCAGATTTCCCCGGAAGTAACAACACGTCATCAAAAGTTAAACCCTCACCAATAAATTCCAATTTACTAATCCCTCCAATAAACTATTTTAGTTTTTCTTTCTAATTTAACAACTTCAATTTCGTTTGTCAAGCATATAAAATTAATTGCTCAAGCTCATATTTATCAAAATAGATTAGCAAAAGCTAATCTATTGGCAATGGGCTTATTATTAAATTAACAAATTATTCGAGAGTTTTCTTGCAAATGCAATCTTCTTTAGGGCTTGTCTTATATATTATGTAATTGACTATTTCATTCACAGAATCTTTATTAATCGAGTAATTCATCCATTTTCCATCTTTTACTACATCAACAAGTCCTACACTTACTAAAATTTTCATATGGTGAGAAATTGTCGGTTGAGTTAAATCAAGTCTTTTCATTATTTCGCAAGCACACATCGGCCCACATGATAGCATATCCAATATTTGAAGTCTGCTACTATCAGCTAATGCTTTTAAAAGCTCCACTTCTCTTTCCACATCATCACCTCATCAAATCTTTGTTAAAATCATAACCCACTTTTAGCATATTGTCAAATTATATTGACTTCAAAATATAAATGAAAGGTCACCTATAGGTGACCTTTGATATTACATCATTCCGTCCATTCCACCCATGCCCATTGGTGGCATTGTTTCTGGTTTTGGAATTTCAGCTACTGCCGCTTCTGTTGTAAGTATCATAGAAGCAACACTTGCAGCGTTTTGTAGAGCTGATCTGGTTACTTTTGTTGGATCGACAATTCCTCTTTCTAGCATATTTGTATACTCTTCTTTCAATGCATCAAATCCCATACCTGGTTTTAATTCTTTAACTTTTTCAACTATGATTGAACCTTCTAATCCAGCGTTAGTAGCAATCTGTCTTACAGGTTCTTCCAATGCTCTTAGAATAATCTTAACTCCTGTTCTTTCATCGCCTTCAGTTTTGTCTAGCAACTCAGCTACTTTTGGTATTACATCAACAAGTACTGTTCCTCCTCCTGGAACGATACCTTCTTCAACAGCTGCTCTTGTTGCTGCTAAAGCATCTTCTATTCTTAATTTTCTTTCTTTCAATTCAGTTTCGGTAGCAGCCCCAACTTGAATTACAGCAACTCCACCAGCTAATTTTGCTAATCTTTCTTGTAGCTTTTCTTTGTCAAATTCTGATTCAGTTGTTTCAAGTTGACTTCTGATTTGTTTTATTCTGTTTTGAATTTCTTCAGGATTTCCTTCTCCATTTACTATAACTGTATTCTCTTTATCTACTTTAACTTTTCCAGCTCTACCTAGCATATCTATAGTAGCTTCTTTTAAGTCATAGCCAAGTTCTTCTGAAATAACTGTTCCTCCAGTTAATACTGCTATGTCTTGGAGCATTTCTTTTCTTCTATCTCCAAATCCTGGAGCTTTAACTGCTACACAGTTAAATGTTCCTCTCAATTTATTTACTACCAATGTTGCCATTGCTTCGCCTTCAACATCTTCAGCTATAATTACAAGTGGTCTTCCTATTTGTACGATTTTTTCTAGAATAGGCAAAATTTCTTGTATGCTTGAAATTTTCTTATCTGTAATCAAGATATATGGATTTTCATATTCTGCTATCATTTTTTCAGTATCTGTTACCATATATGCTGAAACATATCCTCTGTCAAATTGCATACCTTCGACTACTTCTAGTGTAGTACCCATGGATTTAGATTCTTCAACAGTTATTACTCCATCATTACCTACTTTTTCCATTGCATCAGCTATTAATTGACCTATTTCTTCATCAGCAGCCGAAATTGATGCAACTTGTGCAATAGCTTCTTTTGATTCAATTGGAACTGAAAAACCTCTAATTCCTTCAACAGCTTTTTCAACAGCTTTTCTTATACCCTTTTGGATGATCATTGGGTTAGCTCCAGCTGCAACGTTTTTTAAGCCTTCTCTTATTATAGCTTGTGCTAACAATGTTGCTGTTGTAGTACCGTCTCCAGCTACGTCATTAGTCTTTGTTGCAACTTCTTTAACAAGTTGTGCTCCCATATTTTCAAATTTATCTTCTAATTCGATTTCTCTTGCAATAGTTACTCCATCATTTGTGATTACAGGTGAACCATAGCTTTTCTCTAAGACTACATTTCTTCCTTTAGGTCCAAGTGTTACTTTTACTGTATCAGCAAGTTTATTGATTCCAATTTCCATAGCTTTTCTTGCATCTTCATTAAATTTAACCTCTTTTGCCATATTCAACACTCCCTTGTCGTAAATTTTTATTATTCAACAACAGCTAATATATCAGATAATTTTAATATAGTTAATTCTTGCCCATCTAATTTTACTTCTGTACCAGCATATTTTGAGAATATTACTTTGTCTCCAACTTTAATTTGATCTTTTTTCTTTTCATCATTTAATATATCTGCACCTACAGCAACTACTTCTGCCATTGATGGTTCTTCTTTTGCAGTTGATGGTAAAACGATACCGCTCTTTGTTCTTTCCTCAGCTTCAATCTTTTTAATTATAACTCTGTCTCCAAGTGGTTTTAAACTCATCTTTACTCCTCCTCCATCATATTTATTCGTGCTCATATTGTTAGCACTCATTCTTATTGAGTGCTAACATCTAATACAATAATAACTATATTTAAATAGCTAATCAAGTGTCTAATTCCGGTATTTTTAGGCATTTTTCTAAATATTACTCACAATATCTTCAAATATCTATCATTTACTTTAATTTTCTATATTTATTAAATCTACAAAGAGAGTAAAAAATAATATACTAATGGTATAACTATTGAAGGCAGCATATTGGCAATTTTAATTTCTTTTAATCCTAATAAATTAATTCCTATTGCCATTATTAAAATTCCGCCTACTGAAGAGATTTCGTTGATTGCGATTTCTGTCAATATTAAGCTGAGAGAACTTGCAAATATAGTTATTATTCCTTGATACAAAAATACTGCTAAACTTGAAAACATGACTCCAATACCTAATGTAGAAGCAAATACAATTGCTGTAATTCCATCAAGAACAGCTTTTGCATAGAGAGTTTGATGATTTCCTGTAAGCCCAGATTGTATTGCTCCTACAATGGCCATTGCACCTACACAGTATACTAAAGATGCAGTCACAAAACCTTTGGAAAAATTACCTTCTTCATTTTTAAACTTTGACTGCAATTTATCTCCTAAATTGTTCAGTCTCTTATTTATATCTATAAGCTCCCCTATTATGCTCCCAATGACAATACTCACAATTACAACTACAAGATTTTCAAACTCTAGTGCATTTGAAACTCCTATAACTAATACACTTAAGCCAATGCCATCCATTATTGTATTTTTATAATCTTCTTTAATTCCTTTTTTAAATAAAATACCTATCAGCGCACCAATGATTATCGTAACAGAATTTACTATAGTTCCTAACATAGTGTACCCCCTAATTGCAGCTTATTTTCCAATCCCTAATTCTCTTGCATAATAAAATAAATACTGTTGAGCATAACCGCACATATCGCCAAATAATTCTTTTTTAGCACTTTCGATTTCTTTTTTTGTAGCTTTTTCACCTAAATAAAGAGTTTTCATAACTCGGTTCACCCAAACATCTATTGGGAAAGCCTCTTGTTTTTGAAATGAAAATAACAATATACAATCACTTACCTTAGGTCCAATTCCAGGAAGGCTCATCAGTTTTTTCTTAGCTTCCTCATAGGGCAGCTCTTTTATCTCATCTAGACTAAATTCTCCACTAGCAATCCTTTCACTTGTTTCTTTTATATATTTTGCACGAAATCCTACTTTATACTTTTCGCGAATGTATTCTTCACTCAGAAGTGCTATTTCATTTGCTTCTGGGAAACTATAGTATTCAATTCCATTGAAGGTGTCTATATATTTTCCTAAGTCTTTTGATATCATTTCAACAGATTTCATAATTCGGGGTATTTGATTGTTTGAAGAAATAATAAAAGAAATAGTAGTTTCAAATGGGTCTTGCTTTAAAAGCCTTAATCCATTTCCGAATTTAATCGCCTTAGATAGATGCTCATCATAGGGGAAATTTGATTTAATTAATGAGTAATCTCTATCTAAGTCAAAATACTCATGCCAAATAGTTTTCCAATCTTTAGCATTTGAATTTTTCACAACCAAATAATCTTTTTCTTTTTTAATATTTATTAATTTATCTTTGTATACTGCTGTATAACTCATATCTTTTTCTTTCTTCCATCTGAAAGATTGCCCACATTCAAAGATATGTTTTGGATCAAAATCTTTTATCCCATTTATTATTAATTCATTATGGTCTTCACTTATATTGTAATTCATAATCTGTCTCCTTTATTTTTTTGTTCTCATTTCATTATACTATAATTTGAATAATTAACATAAAAAAACTAGTCTTTCTGAACTGACCTTTGTCAAGTAGACAGGTAATTTAATTAAACTTTATGCACATCCAGATGCATGGTTTCGATATTCCAAAGGAGCCATGCATCTTAGTCTTTTTTGAAATCTTTTTTCGTTGTAAAAT
>Ga0228536_1001993_pt1 | contig 14574 bp, 15 predicted proteins | sample SJ1Smetagenome_FD_168611 | JGI IMG/M metagenome (GOLD analysis project Ga0228536, IMG submission 168611) | Enriched culture of PCE-dechlorinating microbial communities from Ithaca, New York, USA - SJ1.S | ecosystem: Engineered > Modeled > Simulated communities (microbial... > Unclassified...
TGTCATGGGTTTGGATTCCGCCACACCGGGGCGGATGGCAATAACCTTTTATCGGGAATTGACAGGTTCCGAATTTCTTGAACGCATAGAGAAATGGCATAACGATTTTGCCTGGTTGCAGGACTTTGGCACCAAACGGGATAAAGATACAAAAAAGAAAACAAGGATCACCTTTGAAGGAGCACCGGCGCCGAAAGATATTGCCTGGGGTGCATACGGCAGCAAGGTGGAAGGGAAAAACGGCGTTAAACTCCTCAATGCCACGGTTGAGCGGTTAATGCCATCCATAATCGATGGGAAGGCGGTTCCACGAGACTTGGTTGAACAATGTGTCCGTCGCGCTTCAAACCGTGTCGGCCTTGAACCGTGGGAATTTGAGAAATGTTTAGGGATAGCCTGTGCGCTGTATAAAGGATTTTATGATGAAAGGGGGTACAAAATGGCACTGGAAGAAGAGAGATGTTCGCGAGATTACCTTTACGGCAGATTGCTTGCGGTGGCGGAAAAACTTGAATCCATAGCTCTATATTTTGCCGGTGAGAAGCGGGAAACGCTTGCATCACGACTCATGCAGCGTTTCGCCGACAGGCCATATTCAACCTGGCGGACAATTGAGACAAGTCTTACTCCATACAAAGCACGTATTCATGCAAAGGCTCCCGGTTTACTTGCCGGATACATGGAGTTGATTGATAAGATTTGCTGCCCATTCGTGTCCGGTGAATTCATGCAAGATCACCGGTTGAGCGGGGAGTTCTTATTGGCCTACCACTGCCAGCGCAAATGGCTGAATGAACATAAACGGAAAGACGGTCAATGGGTGTTGAAATCAGTCGAAGATCCAGAAGATCAGGAAATAGATTCCAAAGAATAAACCAACGACAAAAGGAGAATATTATGTCTACTTTGAGCAGAAAAATCGATTTTGCAATTATCATGAGCGTAAAGAATGCCAACCCAAACGGTGATCCGTTAAATGGGAACCGTCCCCGCACGGATTACGAAGGGCTTGGTGAAATGACCGATGTTTGCATTAAAAGGAAAATCCGGGACCGTATGGTTGAAAGGTTTGTTTCCCTAAAAAAAGAAGAGAAAGAAAAAGGGCAAGCTGTTTTTGTGCAGTCTGATGACCGCAAGTGCGATGAATTCAAAAGTCTCAGGACCCGAGCCGAGGCGACTCTCGGAAAAGACCTTGGCGGAGCAGATACAGTAAAGAAGGCTTGTGAAGAATGGATTGATGTTCGCGCCTTCGGACAGTTGTTCGCTTTTAAGTCAGAAAAGAAAGGGAAAAAGAAAGAAGAAGGGGAATCCGAAGGAGATACCGGTGTATCCATTGGTATTCGTGGACCGGTTACAATTCAATCTGCCTTCAGCGTTGAACCAGTCAGTGTCTCCAGCACGCAAATTACCAAAAGTGTAAATGCGGAGGAAACTAAGGACGGGAAACGGAGTTCCGATACCATGGGTATGAAGCATCGTGTGGATAGCGGAGTTTATGTTACGTACGGAAGCATGAATCCACAACTTGCTGAACGTACAGGATTTTCAGATGAAGACGCGACAGTTATTAAAGCCATTTTGCCTAAGATCTTTGAAAATGATGCTTCCTCCGCCCGCCCGGAAGGCAGCATGGCCGTTCAGAAAGTGTTCTGGTGGGAACATGATTGCAAGGCAGGTCAATACTCGTCGGCGAAAGTACATCAAACACTTGCTGTCAATGCAGATGGAAATTATGCACTAAATAATTTGGATGGACTCAAACCGCAAGTGATAGACGGGTTCTAAGATAAATAGTTATAAATGTCAGGTGTATACCTATCAATAGCGTTGAGAAGAGGCTGATAATAAACCTTTCAATTATCATTGGAGGTGTCAGGCGTGGAAACCAACATCGCCGTTTTCAGGGGAAAGGAAATCCGGAAAACCATTCATAACAATGAGTGGTGGTTTTCGGTTATTGATGTCGTTGCGGTGCTTACGGACAGTGTCAATCCGCGTGATTATTGGTTTAAAATGAAAATCAGGGTTAAAAGCGAGGATGGCACTGAACTGTCGACAATTTGTCGACAGTTGAAATTGCCAGCACCGGACGGGAAGATGAGAGAAACCGACTGCGCCAACACCGAGGGCCTCTTCCGCATCATCCAGTCCATCCCTTCGCCCAAGGCGGAGCCTTTCAAACGCTGGCTGGCCAAAGTCGGTTATGAACGCGTACAGGAAATCGAAGATCCGGAGTTGGCGACGAAACGCACCAAGGCGATCTACAGAGCGAAAGGGTATTCAGACGCCTGGATCGAAAAACGGATGCGGGGGATTGCCGTCCGGGAAGAACTGACGGACGAATGGAAAAAGCGGGACGTAAAGCAGGAAAAGGAATATGCAATCCTGACGGCTGAGATCGCCACGGCGGCCTTCGGCGTGACCCCCGGCGAGCATAAAGCCCTCAAGGGTTTGCAACGGGAAAACCTGCGGGATCATATGACGGATCTGGAGTTGATTTTCTCCATGCTGGGGGAGGCGGCGACCACGGAAATCACATGTGCCGACGATGCCCGGGGTTTCACGGAGAGCAAAACCGCCGCCCGTAAAGGTGGCGAGGTCGCCGGTAAGGCGCGGTTGGATTTGGAGGAGAAAACGGGGAAAAAGGTTGTTTCCTCTGAGAATTACCTGACCGAACCGGAGCGCAAAAAGCGGTTGAAGTCTTAACGAGACTGAGCGGCACATTTGCGTCATTTTCAAAAAGATGTCATTTCGAACGAAAGTGAGAAATCTATATGTTTTTGCTGATTTTTCTTAAAGATTTCTCCTTGCGGTCGAAATGACGAAGGGTTTGTTAAACCGGTATATGGGTATTCTTAATGTTGTCATGCCGGGATCGATCCGGCATCCAGGAAAAGGATACATGCTGGAAATGGATCTCAAGGCAATCCCAGGATGACACGGCCTCTTTGGTGGAATGACGGGGATTCAGTTGTTTATCGATGAAATTATACCGGAATATGATTTCGTTTTTCCTCTGCATTCGGGCAGCATGAGGTCATATGTACAATCCCGATGACCTGATTCAGTTATCCGCCTTGCAGCACATGGCTTTCTGTCCCCGCCAGTGCGCCCTGATCCACGTCGAGCAGGTCTGGGCGGAAAACCGTCTGACCGCCGAAGGCCGCATCATGCATGAACGGGTTCACGAGGAAGACAGCGTGGTGCGGGGAAAGGTGCGGATCGACTACGGCGTGCCGTTGCGCTCCCTTCGTCTCGGCCTCATCGGCAAGGCGGATGTCGTCGAGTTTCATCTGGAGGAGGATGGGACCTGGCGGCCCTTTCCCGTCGAATATAAACGGGGGAAACCGAAGGCGGACCTGTCGGATAAGATCCAGCTCTGCGCCCAGGTGATCTGCCTGGAAGAGATGCTTAACACGGCGGTTCCATCCGGCGCTCTTTTTTACGGCAAGACCCGGCGCCGCCTGGAAGTTCTTTTCGACGAAGTTCTCAGGCGGGAAACGGAGCAAGCGGCTGCGGCCGTTCATGAACTGATTCGATCGGGGAGGACGCCAAAGCCGGTTTACGCAAAACGCTGCGACCGCTGTTCCCTGGTGGAGGAATGTTTACCCCGGACAATGGAGAAAAAACGATCCGTGAAACGTTATTTGACAAGAATGCTGGGTGAATCGTGAAGAAGCACCTCAACACCCTTTTCGTTACCACACAGGGGGCCTATCTGGCCAAAGAGGGCGAAACGATCGTCGTTAAGGTGGACAGGGAAGTCCGTCTTCGTCTGCCTGTCCATACCATCGGCGGCATCGTCTGTTTCGGCAATGTTTCCTGCAGTCCCTTCCTCATGGGGTTTTGCGCCGAAAACGGTGTCGGTATGAGCTTTATGTCCGAGCGGGGCCGTTTCCTGGCCAGGGTCCAGGGGCCCGTATCGGGCAATGTCCTCCTCCGGCGTGAACAGTACCGGCGGGCCGATGACGAAAAGGGGTCGGCGGATATCGCCCGGACCATGGTCATCGGCAAAATATCCAATTGCCGGACCGTCCTTCAACGCGCCCTCCGTGACCATGGGGAAAAGATGGAACAGGGCCGGCTTGATACGACGATAAAGCGTCTGGCCTATTACCTGGAGTTGCTTGCCGACGGCCATCCTCTCGATATTGTCCGGGGATACGAGGGGGACGCGGCCCATTCCTATTTTGACGTGTTCGATCATTTGATTGTGGCGCAGAAGGCGTCGTTTCCGTTTGATGAACGCAACCGCCGGCCGCCTCTGGACAATGTCAATGCCCTGCTTTCCTTTATCTACACCCTCCTCGTCCATGATATCCGCTCCGCCCTCGAAGGAGTGGGGCTGGACCCGGCAGTCGGTTTCCTGCACCGGGATCGTCCCGGCCGTCCCGGTTTGGCCCTCGATCTCATGGAGGAGTTCAGGCCCTTTTTGGCGGATCGTCTTGTCCTGTCTTTGATAAATCTGCGGCGGGTCCAGGGAAAGGGATTTCAGAAAACCGAATCGGGGGGCGTCACGATGAACGATGAAACACGCAAGACGGTTCTGATTGCGTACCAGGAGAGAAAGCAGGAGGAGATTTACCATCCCTTCATCGACGAAAAAGTGGACATCGGCTTGCTGTTCCATATCCAGGCGTTGCTGCTGGCGCGCCATATCCGGGGCGATCTGGACGGTTACCCGCCCTTTATCTGGAAATAGGGTAATTTAGAGAGAATACCTGAGGTGACGCATGCTGGTTTTGGTTAGTTATGATGTAGCGACCTCTGATGCGGGTGGTGCCCGCCGTTTGCACCGTGTGGCAAAAGTCTGTCAGAATTACGGCCAGAGAGTGCAGTACTCCGTGTTCGAGTGCCTTGTCGATCCGGCGCAATGGGCTGTATTCCGGCAGAAACTGATCAAGGAAATCGATCCTAAGTCCGATAGTCTGAGGTTTTATTTTCTGGGTGCCAACTGGAAACGCCGGGTCGAGCATGTGGGGGCGAAACCGGCCCTCGATCAGGAAGGGCCGTTGATTGTTTGATACGGTCGGCGCGAACCTCAAGGGATCATAAAAACCCAAGGATCTTCGCGGTGCTGATAATAGGCCGATTTCAGGTCTGTTTTGATCAAGGATCTTTGATAATTGAATATTGAAACGGGAAAAAAATAGGTGATCGCGGATTTTATGGAATTTTGTGAGAAAAAATAAGAAGTTATAAGAAGTATGTCGCTCCCTACGCGGGAGCGTGGATTGAAACACAAACTTTACTCTGCGCTCCTGTCGCAGCTCCCGTCGCTCCCTACGCGGGAGCGTGGATTGAAACCGCCCCGTACTCATCTACGGCGTACATGCCCATGTCGCTCCCTACGCGGGAGCGTGGATTGAAACCTAAAAAAGGCGTAAACGGACATGAACGCGACCCTAGTCGCTCCCTACGCGGGAGCGTGGATTGAAACCCCTCCGGCTATTACATCACCGTGCCCCTGGGTAAGTCGCTCCCTACGCGGGAGCGTGGATTGAAACGGGGTCAGCCGGGGTATGGGCCGGGGCTATCAACCGTCGCTCCCTACGCGGGAGCGTGGATTGAAACGATATTATCCCCCAGGTGCAATTCATAACCATTGCCGTCGCTCCCTACGCGGGAGCGTGGATTGAAACTTTTGGAAGTGGAACATCTGGAACATCTGGAACGTCGCTCCCTACGCGGGAGCGTGGATTGAAACAGCTCAAGTAATGTGGCCGACTCCAAAGTCCCAAAAGTCGCTCCCTACGCGGGAGCGTGGATTGAAACTTACTGTGATGATTCGGCTTGCATCCCAATTAACGTCGCTCCCTACGCGGGAGCGTGGATTGAAACGAGGATGGCGCGGACCATCGGCCCGCTAAATAAGTCGCTCCCTACGCGGGAGCGTGGATTGAAACCTCCCCGTCCGCATCAAATTGCCGGATGAAACGGGTCGCTCCCTACGCGGGAGCGTGGATTGAAACCGGTGATCGTTGATAGCGGCTGCCTGATTGCCGGGTCGCTCCCTACGCGGGAGCGTGGATTGAAACCCGGAATACAGCCGGCTGCCTGAAACGGGTCGCCCGTCGCTCCCTACGCGGGAGCGTGGATTGAAACCGAGATCCCCGTCGAAAAAATCGTTGTCCTCGAAGTCGCTCCCTACGCGGGAGCGTGGATTGAAACCACGCAAGGAAATATAAGCCTCCGCCATTCCCCGTCGCTCCCTACGCGGGAGCGTGGATTGAAACCTACTGCCTGAAACCATGCCAGACGATTTGCCAGCAGTCGCTCCCTACGCGGGAGCGTGGATTGAAACGGGGGGCTTTCAATGCTCGGCTATGGCCTGTATTTGCTGTCGCTCCCTACGCGGGAGCGTGGATTGAAACTACCTCGCCAAGGTTACTGTGGTTTGGCCGGCAAGGTCGCTCCCTACGCGGGAGCGTGGATTGAAACTTGTACTGGTCCATGACCGCCCAGATGCGCCGGTGTCGCTCCCTACGCGGGAGCGTGGATTGAAACGGCGAATGAGGCGGGCTGCTCGTAGCGGATCACGGTCGCTCCCTACGCGGGAGCGTGGATTGAAACATCAAATCAGATGCGGCCATTCGGGACCGTCCCTGGTCGCTCCCTACGCGGGAGCGTGGATTGAAACGATGCACAGTCGATCCTTGCCGCTACAACAGACAACACGTCGCTCCCTACGCGGGAGCGTGGATTGAAACTTGGTCTCGTAATTGTAGGTTTCCACGGGCTTGCGTCGCTCCCTACGCGGGAGCGTGGATTGAAACGCCAGGAGCCCCCGCCGCTGGTCGGCCAGGACCTGTCGCTCCCTACGCGGGAGCGTGGATTGAAACAGGATCCCTCTGCCGAAAAAAGGGGAAACGGTCGTCGCTCCCTACGCGGGAGCGTGGATTGAAACGTTCCAACATAATCGTTCAGCGCATCCAGCCCATGTCGCTCCCTACGCGGGAGCGTGGATTGAAACGCTGCGCTATCATCTGGATTGGCTGCCCATCAGTTGTCGCTCCCTACGCGGGAGCGTGGATTGAAACAAAAAAATCTCTGGTCAGGCTGATAATCTGAAAAGGTCGCTCCCTACGCGGGAGCGTGGATTGAAACCGCGCATGCCTCCTGGATCCTCCCGGTGAGGTTGGTCGCTCCCTACGCGGGAGCGTGGATTGAAACGGCGGTGTACCCTGCCCGTAGACGCGGAAACGGAGTCGCTCCCTACGCGGGAGCGTGGATTGAAACTCATGCGGAATTATCTCAATCTCACTCTCGGTATGTCGCTCCCTACGCGGGAGCGTGGATTGAAACCGGCGTATAATAATATGGTACAGGAGATTGGGAGTCGCTCCCTACGCGGGAGCGTGGATTGAAACCCGCCTGAAACCCCCAGGAATTCCGGGGGGAAATGGTCGCTCCCTACGCGGGAGCGTGGATTGAAACCCGTAAGATAGTTGAATGCAATGTGGCGGATCTCGTCGCTCCCTACGCGGGAGCGTGGATTGAAACATCCACGACTGCGCCAACTGGGCGAGGGCCTACGTCGCTCCCTACGCGGGAGCGTGGATTGAAACTGGTCGACGGACGCCCGGCTGAGCTTCGCCACCAGTCGCTCCCTACGCGGGAGCGTGGATTGAAACTTGGCATGAATCCAGGTCAGGCGGTTGATCAATGCGTCGCTCCCTACGCGGGAGCGTGGATTGAAACACGTCGGCCAGCCTGTTGTAAAATCGTAGGCCCTGTCGCTCCCTACGCGGGAGCGTGGATTGAAACGCAAACTGATCACGGATATGCGCCGGGATGGCGTGGGTCGCTCCCTACGCGGGAGCGTGGATTGAAACAATGCCGAGGGTCGCCCGGAACGATGGAAGCCCTCGTCGCTCCCTACGCGGGAGCGTGGATTGAAACCCCGCGCAGGTCTGGCAGGTTAAACGTCGTCGAGTCGCTCCCTACGCGGGAGCGTGGATTGAAACATTTTATGCGGGTACAATATCTATTGGAACGCTCGGTCGCTCCCTACGCGGGAGCGTGGATTGAAACGCTGGAAGGGAGGGCAACGAGGATGAAACAGACAGTCGCTCCCTACGCGGGAGCGTGGATTGAAACGTCGTGTGGTCGGAAATGTGACCACTAAGGAACGTCGCTCCCTACGCGGGAGCGTGGATTGAAACTCATCGAGCACCTTAGCGGCAGTCAGGATAGCAGTGTCGCTCCCTACGCGGGAGCGTGGATTGAAACCGGGCCAGGCCTATCGCCTCCTGCAGCCGGGTCCGGTCGCTCCCTACGCGGGAGCGTGGATTGAAACGGTTACAGGTCTGAACGGTACATACCCCATCTATCGTCGCTCCCTACGCGGGAGCGTGGATTGAAACAGCACCGACCACATCGGCACCGGTGAAGGCGCCCAGTCGCTCCCTACGCGGGAGCGTGGATTGAAACTTGACGGCCCATTTTACCATGGCTTGCAGGCACAGTCGCTCCCTACGCGGGAGCGTGGATTGAAACCTGACCACCTACGCGGAGCTGGCTGCCGAGCCGAGTCGCTCCCTACGCGGGAGCGTGGATTGAAACTGTGCCGATGAACGACCTCATGACGGACCAGGTGTCGCTCCCTACGCGGGAGCGTGGATTGAAACAGGCCACGCTCACCGGTGCCCAAGGCGGACTGCAGTCGCTCCCTACGCGGGAGCGTGGATTGAAACGCGCCGACCGCGCCGGGAGTGGCGTGGTTGTTCCGTCGCTCCCTACGCGGGAGCGTGGATTGAAACTCGCTGTTGGTGTCGATCTTGCCGTCGGTCGTCGTGTCGCTCCCTACGCGGGAGCGTGGATTGAAACGTCAGTCCGTTGAAGGATGCAATCACGTCCGGGTCGCTCCCTACGCGGGAGCGTGGATTGAAACCCGGGTATTGCCGCCAACCGTCGCCACCGCATCCGGTCGCTCCCTACGCGGGAGCGTGGATTGAAACTCTCCGCATCCCCGAGGTCACGAAGGCCGAAATCGTCGCTCCCTACGCGGGAGCGTGGATTGAAACTGAACAACCAGTTTATCACCACGGGCAACACGAGTCGCTCCCTACGCGGGAGCGTGGATTGAAACGACGTCGTCGAAAATATCCTCCGGAGCCACTTCCGTCGCTCCCTACGCGGGAGCGTGGATTGAAACGCCACGTGGATCTTGGCGATCAATCCACGCCGCTGGGTCGCTCCCTACGCGGGAGCGTGGATTGAAACAGCCAATCAATCACCATCTCCTGCCCTCAATCTAAAGTCGCTCCCTACGCGGGAGCGTGGATTGAAACAGCCACCAGTTGGGGCCATTGAACGCGCTCTCCCGGTCGCTCCCTACGCGGGAGCGTGGATTGAAACTTTGCCAGTACTATCGCCCCCTGGACCTCGGCCGTCGCTCCCTACGCGGGAGCGTGGATTGAAACAGCTCTCTTCTTGGCCGTATCAACGTGCCGAGAGCGTCGCTCCCTACGCGGGAGCGTGGATTGAAACTGGCCAGCTCCTTCCCCCCGCCATCCAATCTGCGGTCGCTCCCTACGCGGGAGCGTGGATTGAAACTTGATTACATAGTACATCATGATTGCATTTATGTGTCGCTCCCTACGCGGGAGCGTGGATTGAAACTGCCGTCGGACATGGCCGTTATCGCGTGACGGGCCGTCGCTCCCTACGCGGGAGCGTGGATTGAAACCAAACTCAACAAGATGGGCATGGGGGGCATTTGATGTCGCTCCCTACGCGGGAGCGTGGATTGAAACAAGAATAGAAGGATTCGCAAGGCGCCAGGTGGAGTCGCTCCCTACGCGGGAGCGTGGATTGAAACGGCGAGGGAACAGCCCTCATATTCCGGCGTCCGAGTCGCTCCCTACGCGGGAGCGTGGATTGAAACAAACCAGACAGCGGGCCAGGTATACCGACTGATGCGTCGCTCCCTACGCGGGAGCGTGGATTGAAACCGGCCGATGCGGTAAAAGCCAAGACGGACGGGCTGTCGCTCCCTACGCGGGAGCGTGGATTGAAACCCCGGCTAGCTCGCTTTCCCCGTTGGCGTTATCGCGTCGCTCCCTACGCGGGAGCGTGGATTGAAACCTGCACATGGTGCATTGATCGCCGCGATTATGGCGTCGCTCCCTACGCGGGAGCGTGGATTGAAACCTCGATGGTCTTGCGAGACCATCTGTGATAAATAGGTCGCTCCCTACGCGGGAGCGTGGATTGAAACACCGTCGACGGCCTGACTGCCGGTAGTTTTACGCCGTCGCTCCCTACGCGGGAGCGTGGATTGAAACATGGTTGATGGAGGGAATTAGCGATGGGGAACCCTGTCGCTCCCTACGCGGGAGCGTGGATTGAAACTTGGGCAAATATGCAAATGCCACGTGGTGCCACGTGGTCGCTCCCTACGCGGGAGCGTGGATTGAAACGCCATAGACGGCATGGTAGAGCTCTCCCATTCCGTCGTCGCTCCCTACGCGGGAGCGTGGATTGAAACCGAGGCGAAGCCGGGCGAACGAAGAGGATGCGAGGTCGCTCCCTACGCGGGAGCGTGGATTGAAACCCTCGTCGTCGCCGACGGTGGAGACGATCGCCTTGGTCGCTCCCTACGCGGGAGCGTGGATTGAAACCGGAGCATCTCCAGGATCTGCATGGGGAGGAGGTCCGTCGCTCCCTACGCGGGAGCGTGGATTGAAACGGAAGCCTGCCTGGCCATTATCGGCGAGGAAATGGCAAGTCGCTCCCTACGCGGGAGCGTGGATTGAAACGATCACCCGCCGGCGGCAGGCCGCTTCGACCGCCTGGTCGCTCCCTACGCGGGAGCGTGGATTGAAACTACGACACGGACCATTCCGTGGCCGGGTCGTCCGTGTCGCTCCCTACGCGGGAGCGTGGATTGAAACATGAAGCATACGATGCCCTGAGTTCTATTGAAGCGTCGCTCCCTACGCGGGAGCGTGGATTGAAACTTGAAGCGCCAAATCAATTCTCCGCATCATCCAAGTCGCTCCCTACGCGGGAGCGTGGATTGAAACGATGTGAGGACGAGTCGAAACAGTGCCGCCGGGTTGTCGCTCCCTACGCGGGAGCGTGGATTGAAACAACTTTTCGGGGTGCCGCTGTCGATCTGCGGCGGACGTCGCTCCCTACGCGGGAGCGTGGATTGAAACATCCCCGGGAGCCCAGCCGGAAATATCCTCGCTGTCGCTCCCTACGCGGGAGCGTGGATTGAAACTTGACGTACCCCTCAAACGTCGCCGTTTTGCTGTTGTCGCTCCCTACGCGGGAGCGTGGATTGAAACGGGTCTATGCTCATCGCAGTATGCTGTTACCTGTAGGTCGCTCCCTACGCGGGAGCGTGGATTGAAACAGGCCCGTAGATTGACACGGACTGCGCCTGTATCTGTCGCTCCCTACGCGGGAGCGTGGATTGAAACGTTGCCGGGTGATTCAGCACGCCGCGGACCCCGGTCGTCGCTCCCTACGCGGGAGCGTGGATTGAAACTTTCGAGACTGGAGATAATCCCCATCACTCACTCCGTCGCTCCCTACGCGGGAGCGTGGATTGAAACGTGCCGCCCCAAAATAACGGGAACGGGATCGTAGGTCGCTCCCTACGCGGGAGCGTGGATTGAAACGACGCGATCATCGCAATAGTAAGCCTGTTGGCCCCTGTCGCTCCCTACGCGGGAGCGTGGATTGAAACTGACGCTCCTGTAAACTGATTCCAGGGGATCGAGAGTCGCTCCCTACGCGGGAGCGTGGATTGAAACAACCTCTCCAACGTCAAAGTCTACAAGCTCGATGAGTCGCTCCCTACGCGGGAGCGTGGATTGAAACAAGTCCTGGTTTGGGGAGTCCAAGGTGGTCGATGGTCGCTCCCTACGCGGGAGCGTGGATTGAAACTCCCCCACCCAGATCAAATCCGCCACAGCTAACCGGTCGCTCCCTACGCGGGAGCGTGGATTGAAACATTTACGCGCTCCGAAGATTTATTACCGACGGTAGTCGCTCCCTACGCGGGAGCGTGGATTGAAACCGACCTCCACGAGAATCAGGGCTATCAGCACACCGTCGCTCCCTACGCGGGAGCGTGGATTGAAACCCGCCACAGATATGGCAATCATCCATCGTCGTCCGTCGCTCCCTACGCGGGAGCGTGGATTGAAACAGCCCCACACCATCGGCCCGGTTTTCTACCGTCAGGTCGCTCCCTACGCGGGAGCGTGGATTGAAACAGCGGTTGGCATACTGTTTGCTGCGCGCGTGCGCGGTCGCTCCCTACGCGGGAGCGTGGATTGAAACCTTGATAGCTTTCGGCGTACCCGTCACGGATGAGTCGCTCCCTACGCGGGAGCGTGGATTGAAACTTATGCACTTAACTATCCCAATTTATGTAATTATATGTCGCTCCCTACGCGGGAGCGTGGATTGAAACGCTTGCCATTGATGGATGGCGGGGCAACGACATGTCGCTCCCTACGCGGGAGCGTGGATTGAAACTCGCGGCTGTGGACACGGAAGTCGCCGCCATCAAAGTCGCTCCCTACGCGGGAGCGTGGATTGAAACAAGCTGTGCTTCGCTGAGCAAACCTCCACTGACAAGTCGCTCCCTACGCGGGAGCGTGGATTGAAACCATTCAAAATCGTTTATCGCACTGTATGCCATCCGTCGCTCCCTACGCGGGAGCGTGGATTGAAACTCACCATCCATAACCCACGCAACCCCCGGCAGCCATGTCGCTCCCTACGCGGGAGCGTGGATTGAAACTGTGGTCGAAGATCAGATATGCCAGCCGGAACACGTCGCTCCCTACGCGGGAGCGTGGATTGAAACGGTTGATTGTCCAGCTCCTCTATTTTCTTGGTTAGTCGCTCCCTACGCGGGAGCGTGGATTGAAACTGCGCGGCGGTAGATCGACAAAAGAATATAAAAAGTCGCTCCCTACGCGGGAGCGTGGATTGAAACTGACATCCGGGAGATATACGGGTACACGACTCAACGTCGCTCCCTACGCGGGAGCGTGGATTGAAACCCCATGACAGTCGGGGAAAATCCCATCGTGCTGATGTCGCTCCCTACGCGGGAGCGTGGATTGAAACGTGAGGATCAAATATGTATGTTGCGGTGTCTGGCGTCGCTCCCTACGCGGGAGCGTGGATTGAAACGGGAATGCGAAGGGTAAACTCTGAATCTAGTTTGGTCGCTCCCTACGCGGGAGCGTGGATTGAAACGACCAGGTGACGGCAGCCACCGACGAGCGCGTCGTCGCTCCCTACGCGGGAGCGTGGATTGAAACCGCAAAAACGGATTCGGAGAAACGAACCCGGTGGAGTCGCTCCCTACGCGGGAGCGTGGATTGAAACGTGACGCCCGTGAGCGCCGCGGTCAGGGTCTTGACGGTCGCTCCCTACGCGGGAGCGTGGATTGAAACTGCCCCATGTCCTCCAGGAGCGCCCCGTCGCGGTAGTCGCTCCCTACGCGGGAGCGTGGATTGAAACCTCATCGAGGCCCATCTGCTTGTTGACGGAGAGCTGGTCGCTCCCTACGCGGGAGCGTGGATTGAAACCGGCATTGCCCAGGAACGTCGCATCGTCGGCGATGTCGCTCCCTACGCGGGAGCGTGGATTGAAACCACAAAAGGACTACACGCCCCTTCTGTAGGCTCAGTCGCTCCCTACGCGGGAGCGTGGATTGAAACTACCCCGGAGATTAACTCGCCGAAGCGGATCGTCAGTCGCTCCCTACGCGGGAGCGTGGATTGAAACGCCGCGCAGATCCGGCAAGTTGAACGTTGTGCTGCGTCGCTCCCTACGCGGGAGCGTGGATTGAAACACTCTGGCGGCGGACATGGTCTACGCCGCACGCCGTCGCTCCCTACGCGGGAGCGTGGATTGAAACACGGGGGGTGCATTATGGAGTACATATGGGCTATCGTCGCTCCCTACGCGGGAGCGTGGATTGAAACATATCGATAAGCGCCATAACCACACCCTCCTTAGTCGCTCCCTACGCGGGAGCGTGGATTGAAACCGCGACAAGGGCATCGACAAGAAGGTCGAGCCGGCCGTCGCTCCCTACGCGGGAGCGTGGATTGAAACGAGGAGGTGCAGGATCAGGGCGTAGGCGTTGAACGTCGCTCCCTACGCGGGAGCGTGGATTGAAACGACGCATCAGTCATCGTCTCGCGGTATTTGCGCTGTCGCTCCCTACGCGGGAGCGTGGATTGAAACTTTTTTCGTGGATCCACTCGGCGGTCCGCGGCATGTCGCTCCCTACGCGGGAGCGTGGATTGAAACCGTTGCCCTGAGATGTATCCAATATCAGCCGCAGGTCGCTCCCTACGCGGGAGCGTGGATTGAAACCACCCGTACCATTCGCCAAAACGATAGATACGCCCGTCGCTCCCTACGCGGGAGCGTGGATTGAAACCTCGTCTGTCCAGTTGTCGTCTGTCATATCTCCCGTCGCTCCCTACGCGGGAGCGTGGATTGAAACCGGCCGATGCGGTAAAAGCCAAGACGGACGGGCTGTCGCTCCCTACGCGGGAGCGTGGATTGAAACCCCGGCTAGCTCGC
>Ga0228536_1001996_pt1 | contig 14497 bp, 8 predicted proteins | sample SJ1Smetagenome_FD_168611 | JGI IMG/M metagenome (GOLD analysis project Ga0228536, IMG submission 168611) | Enriched culture of PCE-dechlorinating microbial communities from Ithaca, New York, USA - SJ1.S | ecosystem: Engineered > Modeled > Simulated communities (microbial... > Unclassified...
CTGGGAACGCTTCTCGATGCCGCCACAATCTACACGATTCTGCTCGATCCGGAGGGGCGGATCCTCTTTCCGAACCGTCTCTGCTGCGTTCGGTTCGGAAAAAGCCTGGAGGCGCTGCTCGGCACGGTGGTGTTCGATCTCTTTCCGCCCGAACTGGCGGACTTTCGCCGCGCCAGATTCGAGGAGGCCGTCGCCTCGAGAAGCAAGGTGTCCTTCCGTGACCGTGCCGCGGACGGCACGTTCTTCGACATGACCGTCGTTCCCATCTTCCGGAACGAGCGCGTGTTCCGCGTGGCGGTCTTCGCCAACGACGTGACGGATCTGGTGGTGACCCGCCACGCCCTGGAGGTGAGTGAGGAGCGGTTTCGCCTGGTTCTCGAGGGAAGCGGCGAGGGGTACTGGGATTGGGACATCCCGGCGGGAACGGTCTACCACAGTCCCCGCTGTGCGGAGCTTCTGGGCTACGATCCGAGCGAGATCGAAGCGGCGGACCTGAACGCCTGGCGGAACTATGTTCATCCCGACGACATTCCCATGGTGGAGAGCGCGATCCGCGCCAACCTGGAGGGAACGATCGCCTTCTTCGAAGTGCAGGTCCGGGTTCGCGCCAAAAACGGCGCGCAAAAATGGGTTCTCTCCCGGGCGAAGGTGACCGCCCGGAACGAGGCGGGGCGTCCTCTGCGCATGAGCGGTGTTCACGTGGACATCACCGCGGTGAAGCGAACGGAGGTAGAGCTCGCCAAGGCGGGGCGGCTGTTGACGCAACTCGGCGAGATGAATCAGGCGCTACAGGCGAACCGTCTCGCCACCATGGGTACCATGGTGGCGGGCGTGACCCACGAGATCAACAACCCCGTGGCATCCATCCGCATGAACGCGGAACTGCTCCGGGAGAACCTGACCACGCCGAGGCGCAAGAACAAGGCGGAACTCCTGGAGGAGCGGCTGGATTACGTGAATGCCATCGTGCGCCTCACGGAACGGCTGGAGCGCATTGTGGACGGGCTCAAATCCTTCTCGCGCCGCAGGGAGATCCGCGTGGAGCCCGTCCTTCTGGCGTCGTGTCTCGCCGGATCGTGGAAGCTGGCCTGCTCCGACCGAAAGCGCGTGGCGAACGTGGAGATGGACATGCAGGTCGAGACGGACATCCGGGTTTCCGCGGATTCCCAGCAGTTGCTTCAGGTTTTCGTGAACGTGCTGCTCAACGCGGTGAAGGCGGTGAACCGCATGGAGCGCCCGCTGGGACATCTGTGGGTGCGGGGGAAGAAGAGCGGCGGCGAGGCGGTGGTCACCATCGAGGACGACGGGTGCGGCATCGATCCCCAGGATCTTCCCCACGTCTTCGATCCCTTCTTTTCCACGGATCCCGCCTCGGGCATGGGGCTCGGGCTCTCGGTCACCCACAGCATCCTCGTGGCGCACGGAGGAAGCATCGCCGCCGCGAGCGAACTCGGCAAAGGCACCACGGTCACGATTCGCCTTCCCCTCATCCCCTCACTGTAAGGGGGATGAGAGGAAGGCTTTCTCTCCGCCGGTTCAGAGTGTCCTTTTTTCGGACTGTCGGCACAAACTCTCACAAAACCCTAACGCAGAAAAAGGACCTTCTCCCCTACCATGAGAATCACGAAGAATACATGGTTGAAAACCGCATCTCGGGGAAAGTGGCCTTTCGCAGCTGCGGTGTCTTCGAACAAGGGAGAGAGGGGGGGAATGACTCGTGGCACAGAAGATTCTTCTCGTGGACGATGATCCCGACCTGGTGGAAGTGGTGCGGAAGGGGCTTGTCGAAAGAGGCTATCACGTGGTCACCGCTTCGGGGGGGAGCGAGGGGTTTGCCGCGGCGCTCGAACACCGGCCGGATCTGATCATCCTCGATATCGTCATGCCTCGCATGGATGGCATTCAGGTCCTTCAGAGACTTCGCCGTCACAGTGACACGGCGGACACGCCGGTGCTCTTTCTCACCGCCCGTTCCTCCGTGTCGGACCGGGTTCTCGGGCTGGAGCACGGCGCGGACGATTACCTCGTGAAGCCCTTCTACCTTCAGGAGCTCTTGGCCCGGGTCTCCACGCTGCTGCGGCGCGGCAAGCGTGCCGTTCCCGAGACGACGGCGGCTTTTCCCGGAGGAAACGGCAAGGCGAAGATGGTCGATCTCGGCGATGTCGCGCTGAACCTGGAGTCGCGGCGGGCCTTCGTGCGGGGTGAAGAGATCCGCCTCACCAAGACCGAGTGCGACCTTCTGGCCTACCTCATGACCCACGCGGGAGAGGTGCTTTCCAGCCAGGAACTGCTCCAGCAGGTGTGGGGATTCCCCCAGGGGACGACCGATACGGGGCTGGTGCGCTGGCACGTGAGAAATCTCCGGAGCAAGATCGAGACGGATCCGGAACAGCCCGAGGTGATTCTCACCATTTCCCGAAGAGGGTACGTCTTCGCCGGCGGCGAAGAGGAATAACTTCCTTCTTTTCGGAGAAAAACGGTGGTCTGACGGGCGGTTTCCCCTTTGGTCGGTTTGGGAGACCGCCCTTTGCCGTATACTGTTCCGGACCCGAGACCTGTGGGCGGATTGTGTCGTTTCCGCCGGAACGGGAGAAAAGGAGAGCGTCCGGAACATGAATGCCCGTGTCGAAACGAATTCCTCCGTGAAGAGCAGTCTTCGCCCCGACAGGCAAAACGGGAGCGAGGAGCGAAGCGTCCTCTACAAGACGAACCTGGTGTCCCTCGGACACCTGCTGAACGATCTCCACTCCGCCTTCCTGCCCGCCTTTCTGCCCGAGATCGTGCCGCGCCTCGGCCTGTCTCTCGCCCAGGCGGGGTTCCTGAACTCCATGTCCGGTTTCGTGAACATGACGGCCCAGCCTCTCCTGGGACACCTGGCGGATCTTTCTCCCGCTCCGGTGTTCATCATCCTCGGCCCGATTCTGACGGCCCTGGCCATCGCCTTTCTTCCGCTGGCGCCGTCCTACGCGATCGCCCTGGTGCTCGTCGCCCTCTGGGCGCTGGGCAGCTCCGCCTATCATCCCCAGGGTAACGCCGCCATGGGACATCTTTCGCCGCCGGGACGACTGGCGTTCACCATCGCCATCTTCAGCGCCGCGGGCATGTTCGGCTCTTCCCTGAGTCCACTCTACGCCATCGGCCTCGTGAAGACCGTCGGGCTTCGGCTGCTTCCTCTCGCCGTGGTCATTCCGCCGATCATTCTCGGGTTTTTCGTGTACCGCAACATCCCCTCCCTTGCCGGAGAGGGAACGCCGGCGCGAAGCGGGACATCCCGAAGAGACGGTTTCTGGAAGAGCCTTGCGGGCGTGTTCCGGAAGATCTACTTCGTGTGGATCGTGACCTTCATCGTGGACACCACCTTTCAGGGGCTGCGCTTCTTTCTTCCTCTCGTCGTGACGGAGCAGGGGGGAAGCCTGGCCCGGGTGGGCGGCGTGCTCTTCGCGGTGACGCTCGCGGGAACGCTCTCGTCCCTGATTGCAGGCAGACTGGCGGATCTGGTGGGGCGCAAGCAGGTGCTCACCTGGGCGCTGCTCCTTTCGCCGGGGGTACTCGCCGCGGCGGCTCTCACAAAGGGAACCGTGTCCGTGGTGCTCTACATGGTGGGATTGGCCCTGCTCAACACCACCATGCCCATCACCGCCGCCATGGCTCAGGAGTTCTCTCCCCAGGCTCGGGGGATGGCGAGTTCTCTCGTCATGGGTATCTCTTGGGGACTCGGAGGGCTCGTCACGTCGCCGCTCGGCGCCGTGGCGGACCACTTTGGCCTCGGCACCACCATGTTCGTCACGGCGCTTCTCCCGCTGACCGCGTTGCCGCTCTTCCTCTACGGCTGGAAGCGCGAGGCCGCCTCCATGCGCTGATGCGTTTCCCCGCGGACGGCGGGCGGGAAGGGCATTCCCTCCGGGCCCGGAGCGAGGAGCGGGAGGGACCGTTTCCGCACGAGGACGCACACAGGGCAGAACAGGGGGCTCCCGAAAACCGGGAGCCCCCTTGTATCTCCTCGCTTCCGCGCAGCCGTTCGGCCGTGTCCTCTGTCAGCCTGGCGCCGGCATGTCTTCCTTCCACTCCTTCCCTTCCCCGCTTTCTGAAACGCTCTTTTCGGACAGTGAACTCTCACGGCTCCCTAACGCATGTTTCTTCGAGTCCCCGTTATGATGGTTCTCACAAGGGCGGAGCGAAAAATTTTGCATCCAAAATGGTTTGATTTTCTGAGAGTGACTTGTTTTCTGTGTGGTATGGCAAATTGATCCCGCTGTGAGTGCGTCGCAAGGAGCATTTTTCGGAGAGAAAATCCTCTCTCCTGGAGGGAAAGCTCCGAAAGAGACGGGAGCAAGAGCGGGAACTCGGAGCGCGAAAACACCACGGACAAGGCACTCGTCGACCGGGAGTACGAAGGAGGAGAGAGTCATGAGAACGATACGGGGAAAGATTCTTGCGTGGTTTGTGTCTGCGGTGCTTGTGCTTTGCGGTGCCCTTGGTGTTGTACTCTACCAGCAGGTGAACAGCAGTGTGGGTGCGCTTTCCGAGGACATGTCCGAGGAAATCGCGAAGGCCCGGGCGGATCAGCTCGGGGAATGGATCGACGGCCTCGCCGTTCTGACGAAAACCGTGGCGGATCGGAATATCGTCCGCGCCATGGACTGGGACGGCATGAAGGAAGATCTGATCCGGCTTCAGAAACGCGACGCCCGATACATTGAGACGTACTTTCTGGCGGATGCCACGGGCAGGGCTCCCACCACTGCGGGAGGTGAGCCCGTCGATCTTTCCGAGCGAGCCTATTTCAAGGAGATCATGAGCGGCGCCAAGGATTCGGTGGTTTCCGACCCTCTGGTCTCAAGGATAACTGGCCAACAGATTTTCGTCGTTGCCAACGCCGTGAAGGACGGCGCGGGAAAGACCGTGGGCGTGCTGGGGGCCACGGTGCTGCTCTCTACGGCGAGCGACATGGCGGGAAGCATCAAGATGGGGGAGAACGGCTACGGCTGGATCGTCGACGGTACGGGGCTGATTCTCGCCCATCCGAACAAGGACCTCGTCATGAAGCTGAACGCGCTCAAGTCCGGGGAAGCCGGGTTCAAGAAGCTCGACGAGGTGGCGCGACGCCTGGTGCGCGGCGAGGTTGTCCGGGGAGAGATGACCCGTCCCGACGGTGTGCCCTTCTTCGTCTTCGGCGCTCCCGTTCCCAACTCGCCCGGGTGGTCCTTCGCGGTCTCCGTTCCCACTGCGGAGGTACACGCCACGGCGAACCACCTTGCGAAAATCCTCGCAGGGCTCGTGGGGGCCATCGTGGTGGTCTTCATCGCCATCTCCTTCCTGCTGGGCAACGCCATCTCCCGTCCCATCAAGAACGTGGTGGCCCTGGCGGAACGGGCGCGGGACGGGGATCTCACCTTCACCCGGGAGGACTTCCACGTGAACACCCGGGACGAAATGAACACCATGGCGGACGCCCTCTCCGCCATGATCGCCCGGCAGCGCCAAGTGGTGCTGGAGCTTCAGGAGGAGGCGGTTCTCTCCGCCCAGCGCGCCGAATCCCTCGCGGCCCTGTCGGAGGAGACCGTGGCGTCCATGGAAGAGGTGAAGGGCGCCATCGAGACCGTGGCCTCCCTGTCGGAGAGCAACTCCGCGGCGCTCCAGCAGACCAACGCGGGGGTCGAGGAAGTGGCCTCGTCGGCCACCACGGCGGCCCAGTCCGCGTCGGAAGGCGCCGAGGCGGCCTCGGTGACCGCCGAGGGAAGCGAACGGGCCGTGACCCGGGTGGAGGGCGTCATCGCGAAGATCCAGGCCGTGGGGATCAAGGCGGAGGACTCCGTCAAGAGCATCAACCGCGTGGCCACGTCGGTGAGTTCCATCACCCAGTTCGTCACCACCATCAAACAGATCGCGGACCAGACGAACCTGCTTGCTCTGAACGCCGCCATCGAGGCGGCCCGGGCCGGCGAGGCGGGACGGGGCTTCGCGGTGGTGGCGGAGGAAGTGCGCAAGCTGGCAGAGGAATCCAACGTGGCGGCCAAGCAGGTGGAGAGCCTCATCAGTTCCCTCCAGGCGGACACGAAGCAGTCCCTGGACATCACTGTTGAATCGGGCAGCATCATGAAAGAGACCGTGGCGGCCGCCGCGGAGGCACAGAAAGAGCTGAAGGAAGCGCTGTCCCAGATCGCCCGGGTGAACGACGTGATGCAGAACATCGCCGCGGCGGCGCAGGAGCAGGCCGCCGCCGCCCAGGAGATGGCCTCCGGCATCGACCAGGTCACCAAGGGGACGCTCACCGTGGTGGACACTATCGGTGGCATCCGGCAGGCCACGGAGGACACCGCCACGGCGTCGGAGAACGTGGCCAGGGAGGCCCAGGACACCTCCGCCGGCGCGGAGCGGATCCAGGAACTTCTGGCCCAGTTCCGGGTCGGCGCGGCGGCGGGGGATCTCATCCCCGCCCTGGTCCAGGGCCCGGCGATCTCTCAGGCCAAAGGAAGCCGAAAGAAGTAGCGATGTCGGCGAACCGAGGACATCCTCTCCGGGAACCAATCGAAACGCATGAACGGAACGGGATCCACGACAGAAGCGGGGCACCTCTTTCGAGGTGCCCCGCTTCTGTCGTGGGGTGTGTCTGTGCGTGCGTCCGAAGAGGAGTGAAACGCGTCCGTCGGTATGCGATTCCTGTCGCCGTGCGATGCGGAACGTACCGTTCCTTCGAATGCTGTCTGAGCATTCTTCTCTGAAACCCGGGGAGCCCACAGGGACGTTCCTTCGGAAAGGTAGGGCAGAAGCCCCGGCGGAAGGAGGTTGCCCCGATTCGAATACACAGAGAATGCGTGTTCCAGGGTGAAATTTCCATGATAGTGTCGCCGAATCGTCCAGACAGGATTGCTTGAGAAGAATGGCGTATTTATGAACTTATTTTATTATTCTTTGATAAAATCCAGAAAAAGAAGATTTTTTAACTCCGTTCATGATGATGTCTTCGTAAGATTTTTTAGACGCAGAGCGATCGAGAGGTTGATTCGGTTTTCCTGACAACTCAGAGGTCTGCCTAGGATCTGCTCGATTTGTTTGTAGCGATACTTAATAGTGTTATAGTGAATGAAAAGACTCCTGGCGGTTGCTTTCAGGTTCCACTGATTTTCTTCGAGAGTGACCAGGGTCTCCAGCAGGTGAGAGTAGCGTTTCTGATTTACCAGGGCACCAAGCGTGCTGTCCGAAAAATTACGGCATTCGACCGAGTCAAAGACATCTCCCACGAGCCGAAGGAACCCCGCGTTTTCCCATGTGGCCACCCGGTTTGCCGAAGGCTGTCCCCGCAGAATTTCCAAGGCTTTGAGTGCTTGTTTGTAGCTCTTTGCCGGTTCCCTGAAGGACGTGGTGAACCCCCCGACGCCGCAGGAGACAAGGAGCCCCTCGCTTTCGGAAAGACCGGAGAGGAATTCGCCGACTCGCTCCTTCAGCATGCGAAGGAAATGGTCCTTTCCCTCCGAGCTGCAGGGGAGCATGGCAAGAGTTCGGTCAAGTCCGGAATCGATCATTGAGGAGGGACAGACTTGGCTGATGATCGAAAGCAGCCTCTTGATGACCCGTTCCTTTTCCGAGCGGAGGAGAGCCAGGGATTCAGGAGAAAAATCAACCGAGTCATCACATTTGGTTTGTACGATCATAACGTACCCACCGCTCGACAGGTTCATCCCGAAAAGCCTTGCCCTCCGCTCCAGGTCCCCCTTCTCGGTTGCCGCTCCTGAAAGAACATCTCGGAAAAATTCGTTGCGGAATCGCATTTCAACCTGTTGGTTGGACTGTTCCCGTTGGATGATGTAGCGACAGATCGCCCCCGCATGGTAGAGGGCTTCCTGGGTGAGTCTGTTCGAGGAGGCCGACAAGGGTTCGTTCACAAAAATGGTGAAAAACGTATGCCCCGAAAGAGTGACGGGAAAAGAGGCGAATTTGCGGCGGCTCTGTTCGATCAGGGTCTTTTTCAGGCAGGATTCGAAATCTTCGGCCCCTGTCGAGACGCAGGAAGGAGATGTGCAGTGGCTCAGAAAGACCACCTTGTTTTCCAGCAGCGTGGCGAGGATGTCTGCAACCCGAGCAAGCGGGTCCTGGCAAGAAATGGATTCAGTCAGAGTCCGATGGATTTCGTGACTTCGGCGTAAAATAGTGGCTTGTTCATTGATTATGAAAGTCAGGGCAGGGTGAATGAAATCATCGAACGTAAAATGTTCGGGAAGGTCGAGGATCGGGAAGCCTGCTTCGTCAGCGTAGCGTTCGACTGCTTCTGGGAGAGTGGAGAGGTATCGCTTGAGTTTTATCCCGAAACCGGAGGAGTTGTGCGCATCGAGCGTCTGAAGGAATTTCAGAAGCCCATCGGGATTATCCCTCCAGATGTAACCTGAAGAGAGAACCACTTCCCCCCCTCTTGCCCATTCTGCACCATCGGGCGAATCGTTCGCAGTGACTTTTCGAACCTCCCTGTTCAAGCCCTTTTCCCCGGCCAAGAGCCGAACACTCCTCAGTTCCGGGAGTTGCAGGACTTCTTTCATGGTGGTCATAAGAATCCTCCTTGGAATGGTCGATCAATAGTAAACTAATAGTACTCTATCGAGTTATTAAGACCAAGAGTGGAGCAAAGTTTTATGCCAAGGGTACAAAACCGTTATCGAAATATCGTAACGGTTGGACATTGTTGTGTGTGTTTGATCTCGATAAACTAAAATTATTCCAGCAGGGGAGGCCGCCCCAAATGAAGAGACATGTATCGGTGTTCGAGCTGCCTACGCTCACAGTGAGCGTGATTGTCACGGTTTTCAGTGCCTTGGTCTGCATGACGATCATGGGGCGCCTGGGAATCGTTCCGAACACCTCGATCATCGGAGCGCTCGTAGCAATCACCCTGGGGAGAATCATCGCCGGAGCGTTCAGGTCCCTGGACAGACAGAACCTGGTCCAGACCATGTGCTCGGGTGGGGGTTTCGGGGCTGGGAACGCACTCTTCGTTCCTTTTACCGTGATTTTCCTGATGGGACGTATGGACCTCATGGTGCCGATACTCGTCGGGGCGGGGCTGGGGGCCTTGTTCAGCGTTTGGATGATAGGCAGGGTTTTTGACTCTCAGCCGTTCCCGGCTTTCTATCCCTGGCCTCCCGGAGTGGCTACTGCCGCGGCGATCGTAGCCGGAGATGAAGGGGGCAGGAAAGCCCGGGATCTGCTCCTGGGGCTTTCGGCCGGTGTCCTTGGGGGAGTGTTCAAGGTCCCCATGGCGGGATTTGGAATAGCCTTTATCGCCGATTCCTGGGCGATGATCGCGCTGGGGGTCGGGCTCATCTTGAGGGGGTATTCGCCTGACCTTTTCAACGGATTCGATCTGGGCAAGACCTATATCCCGCACGGGATCATGATCGGAGGTTCCATCGCCCAGCTTTGGCAGACGATGAAGGTGCTGCTTGCGAAAAAAGCGGAGGCTGCCGGTGAAAACCCCGATTGTCCCTGTGTCACAGTAAGCCAGGGTGCGGCGCGAAAGGCCATCGGGCAAGGTCTCGGTCTCTTTCTTGTCGGAGTTGCGGTCATCATTTTCCTGGGTGGTCTCGTGTCCGACATGTCCGCCGGAAAGCTCGTGCTCTGTCTGCTTTGGGGGAGCATCGGAGCCTGGCTGACCTCGATGCTTTGCGGAATGTGCGCCATGAACTCGGGTTGGTTTCCTTCGACCTCGATTGTCGTGATTTTCCTTATGCTGTCGATACTGATGGGTTTCCCCGCGATCGTTCTCGCCGTGTTGGCAGGGTACTTCTCCGCGACCGGCGCCTGCTTCGCCGATATGGGCTACGACCTGAAGACGGGTTGGATCCTCCGCAGACGGGAAGGTTTTGATCTCGGCTATGAACTGGAAGGAAGAAAACAACAGATCTACGCGGAACTCATCGGTGTGTTCATCGGTATCCTTGTCGTTGCCGCTTTCGGCAAGATGTACCTTGACCAGGGCTTGATTCCCCCTTTTCCGAAAGTTTTCAAGGCAGCCATAGAGGCAGGCACGAGCCCCGACATTCTCAAGACGATGGCCCTTTGGGCGATTCCCGGAGCTCTTTTGCAGTTTGTCAGCGGTCCTCGCCGAGCCATGGGCATTCTCCTCGGCGTAGGCCTCTTGATCAAGAGCCCGCTCTACGGGATTTCCTGCGTTGTGGGCGTGCTCGTTCGGTATTTCTGGGAAAAGAAAATGGGTGGCGAGGAAGTCGCCCAGATAAGAGCGGCGGGTATCGTGGCTGGAGACGGCATATGGGGGTTCTTCAATGCCCTGTGGCGAGCTTTCGCCTGAAAAGCGAGGTCGGTTCATGTCTTTTTCGCTGGGTGTCCTGCTCATTGGACAGACTCCTGACGTCCGTTACGAGCGTTTTTTCAGGTCCTGTCTGCCTGAGGATGCGGAGTTGTCCCTTGCAGGGGCTCTTGACGGAGTCCCTGTAAAGGAAATCCTGGCCTTCGACCGAAAACCGGGAGAAGAAGTACTGGTTACCCGAGTGGGTGCGGAGAGGCCGGTTGCCGTACCCGTCCCTGAGATACATTCCCGGATGCGCGAAAAGGCGACGGAGTTGGTGGCAAAAGGGGCATCGGTCATCGTGGTGGCTTGCACGGGCGATTTTCCATTTCCGGAGATTCCCGTTCCGCTTCTCCTGCCGGGCAGATTGCTTGTCAACACCGTGGCTGCACTCGTTGGAAGCAGAAAAACCATCGGGGTCATCGTTCCTCTGGAGGAGCAGGTCCCCATGCTGGCGGAACGATGGGAGAAGCTGGGGATCCAGGCTTACTTCGAAGCGGCGGATCCCTTTGGGGACAGAGATCTCATTACGAAAGCCGCCATGCGGTTGAGCCGGAAGGGAGCAATGCTCATCGCCCTGGATTGCATGGCTTATGACGCGACTACAAGGCAGTTGGTTCACAAAGCTTCCGGGTGCCTGACCCTGGCTGCCAGAACGTTGCTGGGGCGAGCGGTGATGGAACTCTCCGGGAAGGAGGTGCGGGTGTGAAGGAATTCTCCATTGGGCTGGTGAGGGTGTTGACCCGGCCATGGGAATATTTCGCCGGAATGGATGGATTTCTGGAAAAGCTCTGGCCTGGTGTGGGATTCCAGAGCGAGATACTCGAAGGGCAACCGTCCGGCGTCCACGATGCGGCGACCTTCGCCTCCGCGGGGCCGAAGGTCGTCCGGGCCTGTCAGGTCCTTCAGGAGCGTGGAATGGATGCGGTCATTGTGAATTGTGCCATGGATCCGGGAGTAGACGAGGCCGTTGAGCTTTGCCGGGTTCCGGTCTATGGGGCGGGTTCGTCTGCCGCTTGCTTGGCCAGAGCGACATCACGACCCGTCGGTGTCCTTGGATTGGTCGGCGAGATTCCTGCCTGCATGGAGCGAATCCTCTCGGGACGGATAATCGCCTCGACGTGTCCGGAACGCGTGGAAAATGTTCTCGATCTATGGAGTGAGAAGGGGAAGGCCGCAACAGTGGAAGCCGCTGGAAAACTCGTTTCAGCGGGGGCGGGAGTGATCGTTCTTGCATGCACCGGCATGACTCCAATGGGTGTTGCCCAAGAGTTGAGGCAAACCACGGGTCTTCCCGTGTTTGATCCGATGTTTTCCGCGGTGGCTCTGGCCGTGCTTCTCCTGAGGGGTGAGCTGGAGAGGAAGACAGAAGCACTCAGGATTTCATCCGGATTCACGGTGGAGGGGGCATAGAGAATGGCGACGTTTGATCTTCTGTCCGGGCGTGACGTGGAGGATTTTGTCCGCGGAACGGTTTTTCTGGGAGTCGGAGGAGGCGGAAGAGGCGAGGACGGTCTGGCTCACCTGGAAAGAGCCATGGAGGAAGGTCTTCGCCTCCGTTTTACCGATCTCTCGGAAATTCCTGACGAAGAATGGCTTTGCGTCGTTTACGGGATGGGCTCCATCGCCCCGGCGGAGCCTTCCCTGGAAAAACCGTTCGGCCTGGACGTCAAGGTAGTTCGGAGGCCAATGGTGGAAGCGGTCAAGGCTCTGGAAGACTATGCAAAGGTAAAGATCGGAGCGGTGGCGATTTTCGAACCGGGGGGTGCGAATTCTCCAAAAGCCCTGGAAGCGGGAATGCGACACGGATCTTTTGTTCCCGACGGGGATTTCTGCGGAAGAGCTGTCCCCGAAATGCATCAGACGCTGGCAGCGATACGGGGGATTGCGCCTTTTCCCATCGCGATTTGCGATGATTGGGGGCATCGTCTTTTTCTCGCCGATGCGCCGACACTCCATTCCGCCGAGGCGATAGGGAAGTATGTCAGTCTGGTTACCAAGGCGCCGGATCCGCTTGCGACCTGTGCTCACGCGGCTTACCTGATGAAGGTTTCGCGGGCGAGAGACGTCATGGTCGGAGGGACGATGAGTCTGGCCCTGAAAATCGGCCGTGCGGTCCGAGCGGCTCGTGATGGAAGGAAGGATCCTGTCGCCGCGTTGGCCGAAACCTCTGGAGGGAAGACGCTTTTCCGTGGCAAGGTTTCCAGGGTCGACTGGGAGAGCTCGAAAGGCTACATGTCGGGTACAACCTGGATTGAGGCCTCGGGTGGTGCAACGTATTCCGTCTGGTTCAAGAACGAGAATCACCTTGTTCGCAGAGGGAAAAAGCCGCTTTGCATGAGCCCTGATCTGATTCATGTTGTCGACTCTCTCACAGGCGAGCCGATCACGAACACGAAAATGGCGGCTGGAATGGATGTTTCCGTGCTCGGAACCCCGAATATGCTCTTCCGAAACAGCCCGGGCATCGATTGCCTCGGCCCTGCCTATTTCGGCTTCGATCAGCCTTATATTCCTTTCGAAAACGTCATTGAACCCTGAAAAGCGAGCTGTTTAACCACCGTCGCCATGCCGCGTGACAGGACGCGATAGAGGGGATTGCCGAGTGTATAAATTGAAAATCCTTCTGCGACCGTCCGTGGTGTCGAACGCGACGTGAAAATATGTTCCATGCTGCCCACGAACAAAAAGAGCATCGAGAGCGGCGGTCCGTGTGACTTTTCCGGTATCCCGCCAGTGATGATCAACTCCTCCTCTGCTTTGCCGTCTCGGGGGCTTTCTCCGAAATGTGTCTTCCACTCCTTTCCCCGCTCTTCGCCCGTTTTTCGACCCCTCCAAAAGAACACACTAAAAACGACATGAAATTGTCGCCTTCTTAAGGTGTTGTGACATTGCACATATAAAGCTATCGAAGTGCTTTTTTCAAGCGTTCCAGTCTCCGTTGGAGACCGGAATTTTGGAGCGGAACCGTCCCGTCTCTTCGGAGAAGAGGTGGGAGCGAGGGATGAAGAGAAAGAGACGTGTTCCGGAATGTCGCACGAGCCGGCGACATGGAGCGGCAGAGGCACTTCCGCACACTGGCGGAGAAGGGGGAATGGACATGTCCTGAGACGCATTCGGCATTCGCAGTTGAAACCGCACACGTGTCTTCGCGAGCCCCGAATGAGAGTCTGAGGGACTGAGCGGGCGCGGAAGGGCACATCCGGGAAACAGTCGATGTTCAGGAGGAGGTCTTCTTTGTGAGAACGATACGGGGAAAGATTCTTGCGTGGTTCGTGTCCGCGGTACTTGTGCTCTGCGGTGCTCTCGGTGTGGTGCTCTACCGGCAGGTGAGCGGCTCCGTGACGACCCTTTCGGACGGAATGGCCATGGACATCGCTCGTGCCAGAGCGGACCAGGTGGGGGAATGGCTTGCCCGCATCAACGACGTGACGAAGACCATCGCGCGCTTGGAAGTCGTGCGCGCCATGGAGTGGGACGGCATGAAGGATGAACTGATGGCCCTGCAGAAGCGGGACGCGCAGTTCATCGAGATGTACTTCCTGGCGGATGCCACGGGCAGGGCTCCTACCACTGCGGGAGGCGAGCCCGTCGATCTGTCCGGACGGGACTATTTCAAGAAAATCATGAGCGGTGCCGCCGACACGGTCATCACGGACCCGATCGTCTCCGCCGCGACGAACAAGCCGATTCTGGTTCTCGCCCATGCGATCAAGGACGGAACGGGCAAGATCGCGGGCGTGTTCGGTGTGACGATCCTTCTTTCCACCGTCAGCGACATGGTGGGAAGCGTCAAGATCGGTGACGGTGGCTACGGCTGGATCGTGGACGGCACGGGGCTTGTCGTGGCACATCCGGACCAGAATCAGGTGATGAAACTCAACGGCCTGAAATCGGCCGAGACGGGCTTCAAGGGATTGGACGACATCGTCCGCAAGGTCATCGGAGGAAACGCGGTGCAGGGAGCCATGGTGCGCCCCGACGGCAAGGCGGATACGGTGTTTGCCCTGCCGATCAAGGGTTCCCCCGGATGGGGTTTCGGTATCTCCATTCCCACGGCGGAAATACACGCCACAGCGAACCACCTTGCGAAAATCCTCGCAGGGCTCGTGGGGGCCATCGTGGTGGTCTTCATCGCCATCTCCTTCCTGCTGGGCAACGCCATCTCCCGTCCCATCAAGAACGTGGTGGCCCTGGCGGAAC
>Ga0228536_1001997_pt1 | contig 14470 bp, 10 predicted proteins | sample SJ1Smetagenome_FD_168611 | JGI IMG/M metagenome (GOLD analysis project Ga0228536, IMG submission 168611) | Enriched culture of PCE-dechlorinating microbial communities from Ithaca, New York, USA - SJ1.S | ecosystem: Engineered > Modeled > Simulated communities (microbial... > Unclassified...
GGAAATTGGACGATAGCCGGCATCGTAATATCCTCCATGATATTATCGGACACTTTACTACCTGTATTTGTCGTCAAAAAGCCCATTCGGACTCCAATTTTTCAATTTTGCAAAAGTTTAGTTATAATATGAAATCAGCGAGGGTATGCCCATCGGCTGTCCGGGTTATACCATAATTTCAGCACCTGAACAGGAGGTCCTAAAATGGCAAAGATGCCAAAGAAAATTTATCAGCTTGAAATCTGGTTGAATGAGATTGAGCCGCGTATCTGGCGAAAAATTGAAGTTGCTGCCGATATCCGTTTGGATAAGCTGCATAACGTTATCCAGGATGTCATGGGATGGACGGATACGCATCTGCATTCATTTAATGCAGGGGAGGATGAGTACGGAATGCCTGATCCTGATGACGACATATTCGACGAAGGGATGCTGGATGAAAGGAAGGTCAGGCTGACCGATCTGGTTGGCCGCTGCAAAGACCGATTTGTCTATGTCTATGATTTCGGCGACAACTGGGAACACACGGTCGAATTGGTGGAAATCAAAGACCCTCAAAAAGGGATGAAGTATCCGGTCTGCCTGGATGGCCGTCGAGCCTGCCCGCCGGAAGACTGCGGAGGGCCATGGGGGTATTCAGAAATCTTAGAGACATTGAAGGGAAAGAATAGCAAGAAAAAGAAAGAACTGGTTGATTGGCTCGGGTATGAATTTGATCCCGAAGAATTCCATGCCGACGAGGTCAATGACCTGCTACAATAATCCGAGGAGAAAACAGGGACGGTTAGGGATTGCGATTTCTGAACTGGACTTTTGCGAAAATGCTTACAATATCGCAAAAAACAAGCGAGACCGACAAATTCTGCATTTTGCGGTTTCGCAAAAACGTTGGCTGCACCCCTGCAACGCCAGGGTCGGAAGGCTGCTCCATAAGGCACGGGTCGTTGTGCCAGATAGCTCGTTTGTGCCTGGAACGCCTATAATCCTCGTTATTTGCCGCATTTGCATTAAAATGGCTGGTCGGCCTTTTGTCTGCGCGAAACAACTCTGGATCGGCCTTAAGCAGGATTCTTATGCAGGTTCCTGTTGTTTTATCGGTGCTGTAGGTCATATAACATAAACATATTCAATTTTACAAAACTCCAGTTATATGTCAGTATAGATGTTTATCCCTCATCATGGTTTTGGGGGCCGGTGGATATCGGATAGGTTATTCGGGCATATATATTTTAACGATAATTGGGATAGTTTTATGGAGCAAACGGTAAATCTATGTCGATAATGACCTGATTATAGGGCTATGGCATGATTTATGTTCTCTTTGGGTGTTTTGGGGGTCGGTGAGCTGATTTTTATTAAAATTCATCCGATTTTAGCTTGATTTTCATATTTAATTTATGATATTATGACCAATCTGTTTAACTTTGGGGCGGGGCAATCGCTATCTAATTCACCCACTTTGACGTATTAAGGTGAAAGGTGTTAATTGATATGGTGGTTGATTTGTTAGTTTAAAACAGAATAAAGCAGAGTCAGAAACAGTTGTATAAATAAAAAAATTGAGATGATGAGCAGTTAAGAACTATGGAAAAGATCAGTAAAATCAGAAACATTGGAATATCGGCGCACATTGATTCGGGAAAAACCACACTCAGTGAGCGTATCTTATATTATGCGGGTCGCATTCATCGCATCAACGAAGTCAAAGGCGATGGGGCCGGAGCCACGATGGACTTCATGGAACTGGAGCGTGAACGCGGCATCACCATTACTTCGGCGGCGACGCAGGTGATTTGGGACGACAAGGTCATCAACCTGATTGATACGCCCGGCCACGTGGACTTCACGGTGGAAGTGGAGCGTTCGCTGCGCGTGCTGGACGGGGCGATTATGGTGCTCTGTTCGGTGGGCGGGGTGCAGAGCCAGTCGTTTACCGTGGACCAGCAGATGAAGCGATACCGTGTCCCTCGCATTGCATTTATCAACAAGATGGACCGTACCGGTGCCGACCCCGAACGCGTTCGCCGGGATATCCGTGAAAAGCTGGGTCTCAATGCCGTGGCGATTCAGCTCAATATGGGCGAAGGCGATCAATTTGTCGGTTTAATCGACCTGATTACCATGGAAGCGGTGACGTTTGAGGGCGATAACGGCGAAGATATCATTCGCGGACCGATTCCGGACGCCTATAAGGATTCCGCTGCGGTTGCCCGCCATGAGATGCTTGAAGCGCTGAGCATGTTCAATGATGAGATGATGGAATTGCTTCTGGAAGACAAGGACGTCAGTGTTGAGATGATTCGCCAGACCATCCGTGAGGCGACGATTAATCGGGATATCGTGCCGGTGATGATGGGGTCTGCGTTCAAGAATAAAGGCGTTCAGTTGCTGATGGATGCGGTCAGCTATTACCTGCCCAGTCCGCTGGATCGGTGCAGCTTTGCCCGCGACCATGACAACGATGGTACCGAAACCCCGCTTGCCAGCGATCCGGAAGCGCCGCTGGTGGCGATGATTTTCAAGATTGTGGACGAAACCTACGGTCAGCTCAGCTATACCCGCGTGTATCAGGGCCGGATTCTGAAGGGCCAGCATTACCGCAATGCCCGTACCAACAAGATGCAGCGTATCGGCCGCATTGTGCGGATGCACGCCAATGACCGCGAGGATATTTCGGATGCCGGCCCGGGCGACATTGTCGCCCTGCTGGGTCTGGATTGTGCCAGCGGTGATACGATTTGCGGCGAAGGTGTCAATTATTCGCTGGAAAGCATTTATGTGGCTGACCCGGTGATCAGCCTGTCGATTACCCCGGCCAGCAATGCCGACCAGGAACGGATGGCCAAGGCCCTGAACCGGTTTATGAAAGAAGACCCGACGTTCCGTGTTTCGACCGACCCGGAGACCGGCCAGACGATTATTGCCGGCATGGGCGAACTGCACCTGGATGTGTATTGCGAGCGGATGCGTCGTGAATATAAAGCCGATGTCGTGGTGGGTGCTCCCAATGTCAGCTACCGCGAGGCCCCGACGACTGAATCGACCTTTGATTACAAGCACAAGAAGCAGACCGGCGGTTCGGGTCAGTATGCCCATGTGGTCGGACGGCTGATACCGCTGCCCTCGGATGCGGAAACGACTTACGAGTTTGAAGACAATATCGTCAGCGGACGCATTCCGGGCGAATATATTCCTGCGGTCAACAAGGGATTCCAGGCAGCGATGAAAAAAGGCCCGTTGGCCGGTTATGAAATTGTCGGCTGCAAGATGTGCCTGGATGATGGTTCCTATCATGCGGTGGACTCCAGCGAAATGGCGTTCCGCATCGCCGCCCGTGATGCCTTTATCGAAGCCTTCCGCAAGGCGCGTCCGTGCCTGCTGGAGCCGATTATGAAGGTTGAAGTGGAGACGCCCAGCGATTACCAGGGATCGATTGTCGGCGATTTGAATGCCCGTCGCGGCATTATTATGGGGGCTGATAACCGCGGCAATGTGACGGTGATTACCGCCGAGGTGCCGCTGGCCAACATGTTCGGGTATGCCACGATTGTTCGCGGGATGAGCAAGGGCATGGCCACTTTCTCGATGGAAATGTGCCGGTATGCCCCGGTTCCCAATAAGCTGGCTGAAGAAATCATTCTTCGCCGCCGCGAGAACGAAAAACAGGCGGCTCAGAAGTAAACCTGACAGCTTTATTGCGAGGTATTTTCAAGCGGTTTCGCCCAGCGGCGGGACCGCTTTTTTTGTTGTTTTTGGGGGCGGCCTGCCGGTTGGGACAAGTCTTTTTTTATGGGGTCAAAATTTAGCCCGGAATATCCCTGACAGGTGTTAAAAGGCTTTGACAAAAAGAGCTTTTGACGGTACATTAAACGATTCTAAAACAGGGATGAAATCTGTTTTGAACGGTTCGACTATTGGATATATAAGCTATTTCACATAAGGGACTTATGGACGAGACAAATCAGGAACAGCAGGAGCCGCAGGCGGTAGAGCGGATCGAGCCGATTCAGATTGTGGACGAAATGAAAACGTCGTATCTGAATTATGCGATGAGTGTGCTGGTGGCACGGGCGCTGCCGGACGTGCGCGACGGCCTGAAACCCTCCCAGCGGCGTATTCTGGTGGCCATGAATGACCTGGGCCTGGGCCCTCGCAGCAAGCACAGAAAATGCGCCAAGATCGTCGGTGATACGAGCGGTAATTACCATCCCCACGGGGATCAGGCCACATACGGCACGCTGGTTCGTATGGGGCAGGACTGGAATATGCGGACGACGCTGGTGGACCCGCAGGGCAACTTCGGCAGCATCGATAATGACCCGCCGGCGGCGATGCGTTATACCGAAGCCCGCATGACGGCCGCGGCGATGGACATGCTGGAAGATTTGAAGCAGGATACCGTCGATTTTGTCCCCAACTATGATGAAACCCGTACCGAGCCGACGGTTCTGCCGGCGAAATTTCCGAATCTGCTGGTCAACGGCGCCACGGGGATTGCCGTGGGTATGGCGACGAATATTGCCCCGCACAATGTGAGTGAAGTCTGCGAAGCACTACTGCTGATGATTGATGATCCCAATTGCGGATTCAAGGATATTCTTGAAAAACTGCCCGGGCCGGATTTCCCGACCGGCGGCATCATCTGCGGCCGCAAGGGAATCGTGGATGCCTATGTCAGCGGCAAGGGTCATCTGCGGGTGCGGTGCAAGGCTCATGTCGAAAGTCCCAAAAAGGGACGAGAAAATATCGTCATCACCGAAATTCCCTATATGACCGTCAAGTCGGCGATTGTATCCAAGATTGCCGATTGCGTGCACGAGGGACATATCGACGAAATCTCGGATGTGCGTGATGAATCCGACCGCCAGGGAATGCGGATTGTCGTGGAATTGAAGAAGGATATCGACAGTCAGGTCGTATTGAACAAGCTGTATCGGTTTACGCCGCTGCAGTCCACATTTGCCATTCAAAATGTCGCCCTGGTCAACAATCGTCCGGAAATGCTCAACATCAAGCAGATGTTGCAGTATTACATCGACCATCGTATTGTGGTCATCCAGCGGCGGACGCGGTTCCTGCTCAAAAAATACCGTCAGCGTGCCCACATTCTGGAAGGCCTGATTCTGGCGGTCAGCGATATTGACGAGATTATCAATCTGATCAAATCCTCGCCGGATGCGCCGACGGCCAAGGAACGGCTGATGAAAAAGCCGCTTCGGCTGGTTGAAAGCCAGACGCTGCGCAAGATTCTGCCGGAAGTGTTTGTTGAGGAAAAGAGCAAATCGGATCAGTTTTTGAGTTCTCAGCAGGCCGATGCAATTTTGACAATGCAGTTGCAGCGGCTGACCGGGCTGGAAATTGAAAAGCTGGCCAAAGAATACGCTGAGATATTCAAGCAGATTAACGAATGTGAAGAGCTGCTGGCCAGCCGCAAGCTGCAATTGGATATCATCAAGGCGGATCTGGAGGAAATCAAGAAGAAATACGCAACTTCGCGGCGGACGGAACTGGCCGGCGAAGAAGCCGAAGATATTAACATGGAAGACCTGATTGCCGACGAGGAGACGATCGTTACGATTTCTCACGCCGGGTATATCAAACGAACGCCGATGGATGCCTATAAAAAACAGGGACGCGGGGGCAAAGGCGTGATTGGTTCCGATACCAAGGAAGGCGATTTCCTGGAGCATCTGTTTGCGGCCTCGACACATGATTACCTGCTGTTCTTTACCAGCAAGGGCATCTGTCACTGGCTCAAGGTGTATAACATCCCCGAATTATCGCGGCAGAGCAAGGGACGCAATATCGTCAACCTGATTCAGATTGGTCCCGATGAAAAGATTACCTCCATACTGGCGGTGCGGGAATTCGATGACAAGCGCCAGTTGATGATGGCCACAGCCAAAGGCAATGTCAAGAAAACCGTGCTGTCGGCCTACGGCAATCCCCGCAGCAGCGGCCTGATAGCAATTAAGCTGGAAGAGGGCGACAGCCTGATTGGCGCGGCCATCACCAGCGGGCAGGATGAAGTGATTCTGGGGACCGCCGACGGCATGGCGATTCGATTCCATGAAGAACAGGTGCGTTCCATGGGACGCGCCAGCATCGGCGTTGTCGGCATCAAGCTGCGTCAGGGTGATGAAGTCGTGTCGATGGTGATTGTCGAACAGGGGGCGTCGCTGCTGACGGTCTGCGAAAAAGGCTACGGCAAACGCACCGACCTGGATGATTATCGTCCGCAGAATCGCGGCGGGCTGGGCCTGATCAACATCAAGACCACCGAACGCAACGGGCGCGTGGTGGCGATTAAAACGGTACATGACAACGACGAGCTGATGCTGATAACCGCCAATGGCATGATTATCCGCACCGGGCTGGAACAGGTTCGAGAAATCGGGCGCAATACCGCCGGCGTGCGAATGATTCGCATGGATGATGATGACAAGCTGGTCGCAGCGGAACGATTGATCGTGGAAGACGACGGGTCCGACAAGGTTGAGGACTGATAACTATAGTGTGAACGATAAAATTTATGGCAGCCAGGAAAACAGCACAACCCAAAGATACACCCTCGCCGGCGTTCAAGAGCCTGTATGTGATTGTGGGGCAGGATGCGTACTTGGTCGGCCAGGATGTGGAGAAACTGCTTTCGCGGCTTCTGGAGCCGGACCAGCGGGACATGGCGCTGTATCAGCCCGAGGCGGAGAAGGCCGATGGGGCGGAGGTGCTGGATGAATTGCGGACGCTGCCGTTTCTGGCGTCCCGGCGGGTGGTTTTGATTAAAGAGGCCGAGCCGTTTGTGACGGCCTATGCCGAGCTGCTGGAAAAGTATCTGGACCATCCCAGTCCCACGGGGGTGTTGATCCTGACGGTCGGGACCTGGGACAGCCGCCGGAGATTGTCGAAGAAAGTAGCGGCGGACAATCGTGCAGAATTGATTGAAGTCGGCGAGATCAAGCCCTGGCACATGAGCGGATTTGCCTCAACCTGTGCCCAGGAGAAGGGCGTGCGGCTTGGACCCGGGGCGGCAGAGCTGATTGTGGAACTGATCGGCAACGAGACGGGGCGTGTGGCGGCGGAAATTGATAAGCTGATTATGTTCAAGCATCCGGCCAAGATGATTACGGTGGAGGATGTGGAGGAATTGATCGGCGCCAGCCGGATGTTCAATGCATTTGAGGTGATTGAGAGCTTGTCCGGGCAGGATAAGGGAGTGGCGTTTGACCGACTGCGGCGGATGTTCCAGGCCAGCCGGGATGCTGAATATACGGTGATTGGGGCGTTTGCATTTCATTTTCGCCGGCTGTTTCGCTGCAAGGCCCTGATTGAAAAGGGCGAATCGGAGCAGGCGGCCATGCTCAAGACCGGCGTGAAATTCCCGAAAATGCAGGAGAAATTCATTAAGCAGATTCGGCGGTTCAGCCTGCGTGATTTCGGGCAGTTTCTGGCGGAGCTTGGGGGGATGGATTATCAGGCCAAAACCGGACAGGGCGATATCCCGTCCAATATGGAGAAGTTTTTCCTGCGAATGATGAAGTCTTAGCAGGTTAAAAAACTGCCCAGGACTGGATTTGAACCAGCACGAGGTGTAATCCCCATCAGGCCCTCAACCTGACGCGTCTGCCAATTCCGCCACCTGGGCTTAAAGATTTTGCAAGCGGGCCGTTTCCGGCCTAAACTTTTCGACAGAACAACCATTATACTTGACCCCCTTGATTTGGCAAGCCTTTTTTGGGGGCTTTCCGGAGGGAATGTGTTATTTTCCTCGCTGGCCGGACCAGAGCATGACCTGGAGTCGCGGGCCGAACGAAAAGCCGGTTCGCAGGCAGTAATCGGCCAGCCACATGGATTTTTCGAGGTATTGCTGGCGGTCGGTCGCCTGGGGCATCAGGAAGACATCCTGTGGGCGAACCTGACCAAGCTGGTGGATGGTGCGAACGACCTCATCAAGGTCGGCACGGGTGTCGATGACGAATTTGAGCTGATACGGATAGGATCCCATCAATTGGCGTATGGCGGCCAGATTCAGGCGAATCCGTTCATGGGTGGATGCCTGGATGGGGTCGGTCGGGGTGGAATTGGATAATTTAGGGCTGATACTCATCAATTCACAGGGCAAATCCGGGATAAACATGACACCCGATGTCTCGATGGTCAGGTGTACTCCCGGCCGGCGGACCATTTTAATAAAGGCCGGCAGATTGGGCTGAGTCAGGGGTTCGCCGCCCGTAATAACGATATGGTGGGCCGGATAACTCTGGATTTGTTCGGAAAGCCATTCAGGGGTGAATATTTTTCCCGCCGAGCCGCTCTGGGCGTATTGGGTGTCGCACCAGCGGCAGCGTAACGGGCATCCTGCCAGCCGGAGAAACAGGCTGGGAACACCGGCCAATCGGCCTTCGCCCTGAAGGCTGTAAAATAATTCATTAATCATCATGAACGGTTAGTTTCGTCCATTTTGGCCTGAAAATCAAGCTGTTTTGGGCCGAAATCGAACAAATCCATCGAAAACCTCTTGCAAGCATAAGAAAAATCGCTATACTTTTCAGACTCTGGCAGGCTTAACAAACCTGTTCAAGGCGGCGTAGCTCAGGGGTAGAGCGTGGGATTCATAAGCCCGTGGTCAGTGGTTCAAATCCACTCGCCGCTATTTTTTTTAAGTCAGGATTAATTCAAGGCTTAAAAACGCGGATGGTAAGCCATTCAGCGAGCCCGCCCCCATCGTCTAGAGGCCCAGGACATCGGGTTCTCATCCCGGAAACAGGGGTTCGAATCCCCTTGGGGGTATTTTCTGAAATGATGATGCCAGGCCCGCGTCAGGGATTTTGGCGTGTGAGGTACATGTCGGCAAACAGGCTCAATGGACACTTCTGATCAAAACAATCTGGACCAGCGATATATGCGAATGGCGATTGACCAGGCGTATATCGCCGAAGAAAACGGCGATGTGCCGATTGGGGCGATTATTGTGCATGAAAACCGCGTGATTGCCCGGGCGCATAATCAGCGGCAGTTGCTCAATGACCCCACTGCCCATGCGGAGATGATAGCCTTGACGCAGGCGTCGGAAGCGGTGGGCAACTGGCGGCTGCATGGCTGCACGATTTATGTGACGCTGGAACCGTGCCCGATGTGTGCAGGAGCACTGGTTCTGGCGAGGGTGGACCGGCTGGTCTTCGGGACCGATGACCCCAAGGCGGGGGCCTGCGGGAGCCTGTATAATATCGTGCAGGACGGCCGTCTCAACCATCGGCTTGAGATTGTCAGCGGGGTGCTGCAGGAGGATTGCCGGTATCAATTGCAGGCATTTTTTCAGCGGCGACGGGCAGAGAATAAAAATAGCCAGTAAAGACACAGGCCGCGGCAACACCCTCTTTACCGCGGCCTTATGCTATGTATAACCCCTCCGGTTAACATCCTACTAATTACAGGCTCATACGAGCCGATATAGATGGTCTCTTTTTGGGACGTAAAATCAATAGTCCCATTCCGCACAGTGCCAGCGTGGCCGGTTCAGGAATCGAAAAGCGAGTGTGAATGAGAACATCGGCGGAATTATTGATTTCAATCGGAATTTCAAATCGATAATCATAGGAATTCAACGTGGGAAAATCCGAAGCGAATACAGGACAAATTATAATACTCAGAATCCATCCGACTATCGAGGTAATCCATGGTTTTCTCATTTTTACCTCTCCTCAAAAAAGCGTTTTCTCTCCAAAACTGGGACCTATGGTAAAAAAAAGAAATTGAAAAGTCAAATGAAAATAGAATTATTATAGGACATAAAAGAGGTGGAAAACAAGAAAAGGCGACGGTCGGATTCGAACCGACGAATAACGGTTTTGCAAACCGTCCCCTTGAGCCGCTTGGGTACGTCGCCATAAGCACTAAAAGACCCAAAGAAAGTACCGGATTTGGGCCGTTTTTGCAAGAAAAAATCCATTGTATCTGGTGCGGAAAAGGGGATTTTGGAAAATATTTTTCTTTTCCCGACGGGTGTTTTATAATTACGAGTCTATTAAAACATCCGGATAAAGATGTAGATTGTATGTAAATAGATTGATACAGTCTGACATTTTTTTTGGTTTTTACGGAATGCAATACGGCATATTCAAACAGTTTTAGACAATGGAGAATAACGTGAGCAGGCAAAAAATTACGGTTGTGGGTGCAGGGAATGTCGGTGCGGCAACGGCCCATATCGCGGCCCAGCGGAATCTGGGGGATGTGGTGGTGGTGGATATCGTCAAAGGACTTGCCGAGGGCAAGGCCCTGGACATGGCCGAGATGAGCGGCGTGTATCCGTTCAGCGGGCAGGTCCGCGGCACAACGGACTGGGCGGCCACGGCCAATAGCGATGTTGTGATTATTACCAGCGGCGTTCCCCGCAAGCCGGGCATGAGTCGGGATGACCTGCTGGCGATCAATGCCAAAATCGTCAAGAGCGTGACCGAACAAGTGGTCAAGTACAGTCCGAATTCATATATTATTGTGGTCTGCAATCCGCTGGATGTGATGGTGGATGTGGCGGGCAAGGTCAGCGGCTTTCCGAAGAACCGCGTGATGGGCATGGCGGGGGTGCTGGACTCGGCCCGTTTTGCGTATTTTGTGGCCCAGGAACTGAACGTCAGTGTCGGCGATGTGACCGGCGTGCTGATGGGCGGTCATGGCGATGATATGGTGCCGCTGCCGCGATATACGTCGGTGGCGGGGATTCCGCTGCCGGAGCTGATGGAGACTGAGACGATCCAGCGGCTGGTGGATCGCGCCCGCAACGGCGGCATTGAGATTGTCAATCTGCTGGGCTACAGTGCCTATTATGCTCCTGCGGCCGGGGCGGTTCGCATGGCCGAGGCCATTCTTCAGGATAAGAAAGCCGTATTGAGCTGCTGTGCCTGGTGTGATGGGCAGTATCATATCGGCGGGGCGTATGTAGGCGTGCCGGTGATTCTGGGCAAAGACGGCGTTGAAAAGGTCATTGAACTGAAACTGACCGCCGAAGAACAGCAGATGCTGGATGCTTCGGTGGGCCGGGTCAAGGCCCTGGTTGCCAAAGTACGTGAGATGATTTAATACCCAATCTAAAATGATCACCTGACCTGCAATTCGGATAAATCTGTTTGTCCGGGTTGCAGGTTAGTGGTGCTTTTCCAGCTGCTGATTGAATAACTGAATTTGTGTTTCGACCGCACCTATGGCCCACTCAATGTAATGCCGCTTATGGTAGGGTTTGTGATGTCCTTCCTGCATCAATCCATCGCGAATGGTACTCAAAAATTTCTGCAGGGACTGCGGCGGAATGGCCGCGGGATTGGCGGCCCAGCTTTTCAGCTCTTCATATTCATCCTGCAATCGCGGACTACTTGCCAATTGCTTGGGGGTCAGGTAATCGCCGGGATTAATCGACAATTGCAGTCCCTTGAGCGCCAGAATCAGCGGTTCATAGTTGGCGCGGGCATCCAGCCGGATGAATTTATACTGCTGGACATAATTGGTCGGCTGGAATTTGGGTTCGGTTCCCATGTCATCTTCGCCGGTGATGGTTGAGTGTCGTTTACTGGTGCGGGCGAAAACCAGTTCTTCACCATACTGGTCGCGGCGGATTTCATCCTGACTCATGCGGGTAATGAAGACCCGTCCGGTGTCGGAAAGCTGAAGGCCGCCGCCCAGCACAAACAGACATTTGACAAATTCCAGCGGCAGCACGGTTTGATGTTCAATCTGATGACGCCGCATCTGGAATGACAGGTGCAGGCTGTGGGGCTGAATCGGGTAAAACGCGGCGATTTCGCGGATGAGCTGGCTGAGCATGCAGGGATCGGCGGTGGCGGGTTTGGAGACTTCGCCCTGGGTGGTCAGGCGTCCGGGGGCCAGTTCAAAGAAGCCGCAGCTTCCCGGCCTGAATGCTCCGGTGTGATCGTCGATATAGCCCCCCAGTTTCCAGGTCAGTACATCCAGAGCAAACCGTCCGAACCAGCGGAAGCCGTCAAAGGCTGCATCTTTGTCGGATACATTTTTCAGTACGGCCCGATAGCCCAGGTTGCTGAATTCCATTTCCGCGCCCATCGGGACCAGCCCGGGCTGGAGATTGTAGCGAAGAATCTGCATGCTGCTCTGGGCGACGCGTCCGTCAAACATGCTCTCAGCGGCGGCGACGGCGAATTTGACATAGTCCAGCAGGTCGTGCCTGCCGTTGAGCGGCAGGGCCTCAAAGCAGCGTTTGAGCAGCAAATCCACAGCGGCGGTGTTGAAATTCAGCATCCGCAGCGCAATCAGCAGGGGAATGGTACGCGTGTAATAGCGTGTGGACTTGACCATCCGGTCCAATTCAAACCGGTACCGTGACTGGAGATAATATTCAAACTGGTTGAGCAGGGTCTGCCGCACCACCAGCGTCAGATAATTTTCGATATAAGGGCGGGCCTGGTCGTCGTGAAACAAATCCCTGATCGACGGCACCGGACGGGACAATTCATGCTCCAGATAAAAATCGCTGACGGCGTCCTGGCCCAGGTGGCTGATGACCAGATCGCGTTCGGTGGTGCCGATGAGTTCGCGTCTGGCCCGGCGTTCGATGTCGGCATCCGGGGAGGTCTCCCCGGGTCGCGTATGTTTGGCGAAGAAGTTTTCGATGCGTTTGCGCAGCCAGAGTTCATGAATCAGGTTGACATGAAAGCGGTCGCCGAACTGCTTTTTCATATCGCGGTTGCGGTTCAGATAGGCCTGTGCCGATACCGGCCCGGTTGCGGTATTGACGGTGACGGTGTCGCGGGTATAGAGCTTGCCTTCGTATTTGTCAATTACCGCCATCGCCGAGGCCGGGATGTTATGGATGACGAAGCCCTGAATCTTGGAGTCCGGTTCGCGGATGGCGTAAAAATAGACGTTGTCGGGGCTGACCCGGCGGAAGCCGTCCAGCATGGCCAGTTCTGCAAACAGGACCTGCGGCTCATACACGCGGGAGGGCTTGAGGGTGAAGCTCAGGCCGCAGACGGATTCGAAAATCGTGGGTTCACGCAGGGAGCCGTACACGAATAAATTATAGACTGTTTTTTCTTTCAATCGGGTGGGCATACAGGCCTGTTAATCCTTAATGAACGATGCGTTTGACATGAGAATGAATCATCGTCAGAATCTCATAGCAGATGGTATCGGCCAGTTGCGAGAGGGCATACGCCCCGCAGGGGGAATCGTGCTGGTTATCCAGGACCGTGACCATCTGGCCCAGTTTGACATGGGGGACATCGGTGACGTCGAGGATGACCTGGTCCATGCAGACGCGACCGACGACCGGGGCCAGCCACTGGTCGATTTTCATTTGGGCGCGGTTGGAAAAGCAGCGGCGGTATCCATCGGCATACCCGAGGTACACAATGGCCGCCAGCGTATCACGTTTGGGGATAAACGACCGGCCGTAGCTGACCGAATGTCCGGCGGGAATCTTTTTTAACTGCGTAATCGGGGCCTGGAGTTTCAAGACCGGCGTCAGCGGGACCGGCGGATTTTTCATCGGCCGGGAATAGTAGCCGTACATCGAGACGCCGCAGCGGACCATGTCATAATGAGCCTGCGGGATTTTCAGGGTACCGGCGCTGTTGCAGGCATGGACGATGATATCGTTGCGGTTTTTAAGCTGATGTTCGGTCAGGAATCGTTCAAAACGGAATAACTGTTCGTAGGCGTAGGACAGGTCGTCTTCGTCGGCGGTGGCAAAGTGGGTCATGACCCCGGCCAGTTTGATATTGGGGCAGTCCGGCAGCCGCTGGAGGATGGCCGAGCAGATGGGTTCGTCCAGCCCGCAGCGTCCCATGCCGGTTTCGACATTCAGATGCAGACTGATACGCATCGCTGAGCCTTTCAGGACACTGTGGACATACTCCACGCCTTCCAGCGAGGACAGTTCGCAGTGGAATCCATACCGGGCGCACAGCTTGATTTGCTCGGCGGTATAGGCGGGATTGACCGGTTCGAGAATCAAAATGGGTTTGCCGCCGGCCAGGGGTTCGATGTGCAGGGCTTCGTAGAAGGTTGCCACGGCAAAGGCATCGACATAGTTTTTAAGAATCCCGACGACCTCGCCGATGCCGTGCCCGTAGGCGTTGGCCTTGACGACGGCACAAAACCGCGTCCGGGCCGGGCAGAAGGTTCGGAGGTTGCGGACGTTGGTCAGCAACTGGTCGGAATAAATATGCGCCTGAAGGTCGGGGCGTATCAATTGAGGTAATTGTGTGGTATTCATGATTTATTGTGTTCCTGACTGGAGCCGCCGGGGCAGGCAGAACCGATGCACAAGGCCGGAGGTTGTCGCGAGCCGCCCTGCGGTATAAATATATATTGATTACCACTACTGTCCAATCATAAGTCGAATAACGTCAATTGGTTAGAGTATTCATTAGCTTTATTTTTGCACTCAATTTCTGTAAGTACTTGTGTCATAAAGACTTTCTCGAAAAGCATCACACTCAAG
>Ga0228536_1001998_pt1 | contig 14469 bp, 13 predicted proteins | sample SJ1Smetagenome_FD_168611 | JGI IMG/M metagenome (GOLD analysis project Ga0228536, IMG submission 168611) | Enriched culture of PCE-dechlorinating microbial communities from Ithaca, New York, USA - SJ1.S | ecosystem: Engineered > Modeled > Simulated communities (microbial... > Unclassified...
CCGTGGGCTGGTCACGGACGTCTGCCTCAAGCGCAAGGTGCGCAACTTCGTGGAACTGGCCAAGGCCGGAGCCGAGGGCTTCAACATCTACGTCAAGGAAAAGGCCGTGCTGAGCACCACTCGGGCGGCGGCTTACAAGGCCGTGGAGGGCTCGGCCAAGGACGAGCGCGAGAAGGTGGAGCAGGGCCGCAAGTGGATGTGCGCCAATTTCTATGACGTGCGGACCTTCGGCGCGGTCATGTCCACCAAGGAGAACAACTGTGGCCAGGTGCGCGGCCCGGTGCAGTTCAACTTCGCCCGTAGCGTGAGCCCGGTGTCGCCGCTGGAGGTTTCCATTACGCGCATGGCCGTGGAGACCGAGAGGGAGGCCGAGGATCAGAGCGGCGACAACCGCACCATGGGCCGCAAGCACATCGTGCCCTACGCCCTGTACCGCGCCGAGGGCTATGTGTCCGCGCCTCTGGCGGCCCAGACCGGCTTTGCCGAGGATGACCTGAACCTGCTCTGGCAGGCGCTCATCAACATGTTCGACCACGACCACTCCGCAGCGCGGGGCAAGATGTCCGCCCGGCGGCTCATCGTCTTCAAGCACGAATCGGCCCTGGGCAACGCCCTGGCGCACAAGCTCTTCGATCTGGTGACGGTCAAGCTCAAGGACGAAAGCAAGCCGCCGCGTGCCTATGGCGACTACGACGTGACCGTGGACACCGACGCGCCCACGGGTGTGAAGGTGGAGGAGAAGATCTAGCCCCATGTACTCCGAGGACGGCCTGCTGCCCCTTTCGGCCTTGCAGCATCTGCTCTTCTGCCCGCGCCAGTGCGCGCTCATCCATGTGGAACGGCAGTGGGAGGAGAACCGTTTCACGGCCGAGGGCCGGGTCGCCCACGAGAAGGTCCACGAGGCGGGAAGCGAAACCAGGGGCGGCCGGAGGATCGTCTCCGGCCTGCCCCTGCGCTCCCTGCTGCTGGGGCTCTCGGGCCAGGCCGACGTGGTGGAGTTCGAGGCCGACGGCGCGCCCTTCCCCGTGGAGCACAAGCGCGGCCGGGCCAAGGAGGAGGACTGGGACCGGGTGCAGCTCTGCGCCCAGGCCCTCTGTCTGGAGGAGATGACCGGCAGGACGGTGGGGCGGGGGGCCTTGTTCTACGGCAAGACCCGCCGCCGGGAGGACGTGGTTTTTGACGCGGACCTGCGGCGGCGCACGGAGGAGACGGCCGCACGACTGCACGAACTGGTGGAATCCGGCCGCACGCCGCCTTCCGAGCCCTCGGGCCGTTGCCGGAACTGCTCCCTGGCGTCCGTGTGCCTGCCGGGCGCGCGCCGCTCGGTGGAACCCTATCTGCGCAAGGCGTTCGACGAATGAAGCACTATCTCAACACGCTCTATGTGACCACCCAGGGGGCCTATCTGGCCAAGGACGGCGAATGCGTGCTCGTGCGGGTGGAGGGCGAGGACCGCTTGCGCCTGCCCATCCACGGTCTCGGCGGCATCGTCTGTTTCGGCCAGGTTTCGTGCAGCCCGTTCCTGCTGGGGCATTGCGCGGAGAACGGCGTGGGCGTGAGTTTCCTCACCGAGCGAGGCCGATTCCTGGCCCGGGTGCAGGGGCCGGTTTCGGGCAACGTGCTCCTGCGGCGGGAGCAGTACCGCCGGGCCGACGACCCCGCGGCCTCGGCGGCCGCGGCGCGGTGCCTGCTCACGGGCAAGATCGCCAACTGCCGGGCCGTGCTCCTGCGCGCCGCGCGCGACCACGAGGACAAGGTGGACGCCGGAGCCTTGCGCGGCGCGGCGGAACGGCTGGCGGACTGCGGCCGCCGTCTGGCCCCCGGCCTGCCCCTGGACGTACTGCGGGGCATCGAGGGCGAGGCGGGCAACGCCTATTTCGAGGTCTTCGACCACCTGCTCACCAACCAGAAGGAAGAGTTCCGCTTCAGCGGCCGCAGCCGTCGCCCGCCGCTGGACCGCATCAATTGCCTGCTGTCCTTTCTCTATGTGCTGCTGGCCCACGACGTGCGCTCCGCCCTGGAGTCCGTGGGCCTGGACCCGGCCGTGGGATTCCTGCATCGCGACCGGCCTGGACGGCCCGGTTTGGCGTTGGACCTCATGGAGGAGTTCCGGCCCGTGCTGGCCGACCGTCTGGCCCTGTCGCTGGTCAACCTGGGACAGGTTCAGGCCCGGGGCTTCCGCGTGGAGGAGAACGGCGCGGTGCGCATGGACGACGACACCCGCAAGGCCGTGCTGGTGGCCTATCAGAAACGCAAGCAGCAGGAGATGCGGCACCCGTTCCTGGACGAGAAGGCCCCGCTGGGACTCATGCCGTATCTCCAGGCCTTGCTGTCCGCGCGTTGGCTGCGCGGCGACCTGGACGGCTATCCGCCGTTCCTGTGGCGCTAGGAGGCCGGGATGTTCGTGCTGGTGAGCTACGACGTGAAGACCGAGGATGGGGACGGCCGGAGACGGCTGCGGCGCATCGCCAAGGCGTGTCAGGACTATGGGCAGCGGGTGCAGTATTCCGTGTTCGAATGCATCGTGGACCCGGCCCAGTGGACCAAATTGCGGGCGCGCCTGCTGCGGGAAATGAATTCCGAGGAAGACAGTTTGCGGTTCTACTTCCTGGGGTCCAACTGGCAGAGGCGGGTGGAGCACGTGGGTACGAAACCGGCCCTGGACCTGGAGGGGCCGCTGGTGATTTGAGGTCGCGCGAACCTCAAGCACACGGGGAAATCCCGGGAGGTTCGCGTTCGAGGAGTTCCTTGACAATTCAATAGGATGAATGGGAAGCCTCGATTCTGGCCGGAGGCCGCGCGACCCTCCTGGGCGCGGTTCGCGCGAAACAGGCCGGAAACCTTGGCGTGCCAAGGGAAAAAACAGGCACTGACGCCCCCCACGCGGGGGCGTGGATTGAAACCGAGATCGAGCCGCACGTCAGTCCTCCAGGTAGCGACGCCCCCCACGCGGGGGCGTGGATTGAAACCCCAAGGTTGGTGAAAAATATGAACACGATAAACAGACGCCCCCCACGCGGGGGCGTGGATTGAAACCCCAAGCTCACCTCGGTGCCCAAGTTCTGCACGGCGGACGCCCCCCACGCGGGGGCGTGGATTGAAACCCGGCCGGGACCTGGACCACCAGGGCCGGGGTCGGACGCCCCCCACGCGGGGGCGTGGATTGAAACGTCTCTGACCTCCGCGTGGACGAGCGGGCCGCCCTGACGCCCCCCACGCGGGGGCGTGGATTGAAACGTCGTCGTGTTATTGGTTGGTGTCATCTGGAGTGGACGCCCCCCACGCGGGGGCGTGGATTGAAACCCATGATCAAAGCGAGTCCCAGGCTGGCGTCCTAGACGCCCCCCACGCGGGGGCGTGGATTGAAACCACATGAACACCCGCTCCCTGTGGCTGGACGCTCAGACGCCCCCCACGCGGGGGCGTGGATTGAAACCGCCACCCGCGCGATGGACGCCGCGTCCGGAAACGACGCCCCCCACGCGGGGGCGTGGATTGAAACCGCACGGGGACATCGAACCAGGCGTACGAGCCCGGGACGCCCCCCACGCGGGGGCGTGGATTGAAACATGATCAACGGCGGCTACCGCCTGTTCCTGGAGGACGCCCCCCACGCGGGGGCGTGGATTGAAACTCGGCTGGGAAACAAGCCGATCAAGCATCTGGTCGACGCCCCCCACGCGGGGGCGTGGATTGAAACGGCCAGGCTTTGCGGTCTGGCCCCCGTGCGGATGGACGCCCCCCACGCGGGGGCGTGGATTGAAACCCAGGGTGGGGCGTTGCCCGACGTATCGACCATGGACGCCCCCCACGCGGGGGCGTGGATTGAAACGATGTCCGCCCCGGCGTTGGCCGCGAAGTACATGACGCCCCCCACGCGGGGGCGTGGATTGAAACATGAAGTCGCGCATCTTCAACTTGTCGTGTTGCGGACGCCCCCCACGCGGGGGCGTGGATTGAAACGCGGAAAAGCACCGCTCCGTGGTCCTGGGCGAGACCGACGCCCCCCACGCGGGGGCGTGGATTGAAACCTCCAGGACGATCCGCCGCTGGCCCCGTGAGGTGGACGCCCCCCACGCGGGGGCGTGGATTGAAACATCCCGCAGCATGGGCAGACGGCCCCGTCCTTGGGGACGCCCCCCACGCGGGGGCGTGGATTGAAACCGGACACGGTGATCTCCGCTCCCACGGGCAGGCCGGACGCCCCCCACGCGGGGGCGTGGATTGAAACACGGTCACGATGGCCAGCCACTTGGAGGCCAGCTGACGCCCCCCACGCGGGGGCGTGGATTGAAACACGGTCACGATGGCCAGCCACTTGGAGGCCAGCTGACGCCCCCCACGCGGGGGCGTGGATTGAAACCCCGCTCATGCGGGGATGGGCAGAGGCCCGACGGGACGCCCCCCACGCGGGGGCGTGGATTGAAACCGCCACGGCGTGGCGGACTGCTACGCCCTGTGGACGCCCCCCACGCGGGGGCGTGGATTGAAACGCGGGGATCATGGCCCGCGTGCACGAGGCCGCCCGGACGCCCCCCACGCGGGGGCGTGGATTGAAACTCCATATCCGCCAGGGGAATCCGCGCCTTCTTGGGACGCCCCCCACGCGGGGGCGTGGATTGAAACGTGACGCCGTCCGGGGTGATCCAGAATTCGGGGCGGACGCCCCCCACGCGGGGGCGTGGATTGAAACCTCGCGGAGCTTCAGCGCCAGGGCCAGGCCCGCGACGCCCCCCACGCGGGGGCGTGGATTGAAACCTGCTCAACAGCAACCGCTACCTGACGGTTGGGGGACGCCCCCCACGCGGGGGCGTGGATTGAAACTGGAGCATCTCGGGGGTGACGCCGACCCATGCCATGACGCCCCCCACGCGGGGGCGTGGATTGAAACCCCACCCAGAGCGCGGACGTCTCGTCCGGACCGGGGACGCCCCCCACGCGGGGGCGTGGATTGAAACTTGGCTTTCCGGCGCGGCTACTCTTTTGGCCGTGGACGCCCCCCACGCGGGGGCGTGGATTGAAACCGGCTTTGGACGCGCGAGGCCCACGCGGGCCGCCGACGCCCCCCACGCGGGGGCGTGGATTGAAACACGTCGCGGCCGCGATTCAGCTGTGGAATACGAACGACGCCCCCCACGCGGGGGCGTGGATTGAAACTGCCACTACACCAGCGCAGACGGTCACACGGCCTGACGCCCCCCACGCGGGGGCGTGGATTGAAACAAACATTGGGATATGGACCGTATGACACATGATGGGGACGCCCCCCACGCGGGGGCGTGGATTGAAACGTGTGGCAACGGCCGCTGGCCGCCGAGGCGGTCTGACGCCCCCCACGCGGGGGCGTGGATTGAAACATCTCCTCCCTCTCCTTGTGCTACATGACCGCCAGACGCCCCCCACGCGGGGGCGTGGATTGAAACCTCGACCCCGGACATCGAGATCGAGCTGGGGGAGTAGAGGACGCCCCCCACGCGGGGGCGTGGATTGAAACCTCGGTCGCCCTACTCCTGTAGCGCTCGCGCCTCATGACGCCCCCCACGCGGGGGCGTGGATTGAAACTTCGTCTCGGCCGAGGCCTTGGCCTGGGCCAGGGACGCCCCCCACGCGGGGGCGTGGATTGAAACCGCAGGCCCTCATGCCCCTTGCGCTGAGATCGGAAAGACGCCCCCCACGCGGGGGCGTGGATTGAAACTCTCCTGGCCCTGCTCGGCCATGAGCAGACGCAGGACGCCCCCCACGCGGGGGCGTGGATTGAAACCGGGGCGGCCAGCGTCCGCCAGCGCGGGGATCGCGACGCCCCCCACGCGGGGGCGTGGATTGAAACCAATCCGCTTTGGACCGCAGGAGAGCTGACCGTGGACGCCCCCCACGCGGGGGCGTGGATTGAAACCTGGACCAGAACCGGGACGGTCTGCGCGCCGCCGGGACGCCCCCCACGCGGGGGCGTGGATTGAAACATGGCGCCGTCGGTGATGGAGGCCCAGTGGGCCGGGACGCCCCCCACGCGGGGGCGTGGATTGAAACCGTGGGGGTCCAGGACGACGGGAGCCCGCGCAACGGACGCCCCCCACGCGGGGGCGTGGATTGAAACCTGCGGGGCAGGGTCGTCGGCGCGATGGTGGAAGACGCCCCCCACGCGGGGGCGTGGATTGAAACTTGTTTCCTCCCCCCTCCTGGTTGCCCCGGCCAGGACGCCCCCCACGCGGGGGCGTGGATTGAAACCACGCCTCAAACGTCCACGCGGTGACGTATTGCGGACGCCCCCCACGCGGGGGCGTGGATTGAAACCGTCTGCTCATGCGTGAGATGGGATTTGCTTGGAATGACGCCCCCCACGCGGGGGCGTGGATTGAAACTGGATCTGCACGGTGGACATGCGCAGGATGCCCGCGACGCCCCCCACGCGGGGGCGTGGATTGAAACGTGGAGGCCCAGAAGTACGGCTCGCTCAACGTCTGACGCCCCCCACGCGGGGGCGTGGATTGAAACGGCAAGGTCAAAACCCATAGTCGTTCGCTCCTGCTGACGCCCCCCACGCGGGGGCGTGGATTGAAACGCGACCTCGGACAAGGCCACGTCGGCAGTCACCGGGACGCCCCCCACGCGGGGGCGTGGATTGAAACCCGGCCCTTGGCGGAGGCCGCCCGGCGGATTTCCCGACGCCCCCCACGCGGGGGCGTGGATTGAAACTCCAGGGCGGCGGCCGGGTCGCTTTCGCCGGTGAGACGCCCCCCACGCGGGGGCGTGGATTGAAACAGGCCAACGCGGCCGATCATTTGGCGTGGGCTTTGGACGCCCCCCACGCGGGGGCGTGGATTGAAACAAACGGCCAAGCTCCCACAGGCCGCGCGAGAGCAGACGCCCCCCACGCGGGGGCGTGGATTGAAACGCCTGCTCCGGGCTGTGCCGGTAGTTATCCAGAAGACGCCCCCCACGCGGGGGCGTGGATTGAAACTCGTCCGTGTGTGCGTCGGAAAGATGCTTGATCCAGACGCCCCCCACGCGGGGGCGTGGATTGAAACTGACCGCGTGGACATCGGCTGCAACGGCAGCCGGACGCCCCCCACGCGGGGGCGTGGATTGAAACCTGGTCCAGCGCGAGCAGCAGGCGGCCGAGGCCGCGACGCCCCCCACGCGGGGCGTGGATTGAAACACCGTGGTGTTAACTAATTGTGCGCAATCGTGCGAGACGCCCCCCACGCGGGGGCGTGGATTGAAACGTGCGGCGAGTTTTCAGCGCCGACAAGTTTTTCCCATGACGCCCCCCACGCGGGGGCGTGGATTGAAACATGCGGCAGCAGGAGGTGGTGGCCTGGTCCCGGCAGACGCCCCCCACGCGGGGGCGTGGATTGAAACGTCCCGCCGGACCCACCCGAGGCCGCCGTTGTAGACGCCCCCCACGCGGGGGCGTGGATTGAAACTCCCCTATTCAAGCGCCCTCTCAAGCTGGACGAGACGCTCCCCACGCGGGGGCGTGGATTGAAACCTGGCCCACCCCTGGCGCTCGGTGGAGTTCGTCAAGACGCCCCCCACGCGGGGGCGTGGATTGAAACCCGCTCCTTCCGTTGCGCTTCAAGCATGTCGTAGGACGCCCCCCACGCGGGGGCGTGGATTGAAACCACCCGGCGGCGGTCCAGGTCTGGCCGGACTGCGTGACGCCCCCCACGCGGGGGCGTGGATTGAAACTTGTCGCTGTCCTCCATCCCCAGCACATAGGGCTCGACGCCCCCCACGCGGGGGCGTCAGCGAAGAAACCTGCGTCCAGGGGCCTGCGCCGACGCGGCCCTGTATGGTCTCAAGGAAGAGGAGGTGTTTCCTCCAGAGGAGAACCCTGGTTAGGAATAGGTTAGGAAAATGAAAAAGGGCTTGGAGAAATTTTCTCCAAGCCCTTCATCTTTCTGGTAGCGGGGGCAGGATTTGAACCTACGACCTTCGGGTTATGAGCCCGTGAACGATGTTTTTTACCATTTTTTATCTATTCATAAAAAGCAATAATTATCGGCTAATTAAGTGTGAAACATTTTTCTTGACTTGCTACCAAGTTTTATGATTTTGGTTGGAATATGTTGGAATAGAGGTTGGAACGGCGGCCGAAGGGTTCGACATGGGATGGAACCCGACGGCAGGGGGGCGAAGATGGGAAAGCGGCTTCCGACAAAATATGCAGGTGTTTTTTTTCGTGAGGTGCCGCGTGTAGGTGGCCGTCCTGGCGAGCAGGAGCGGGCTTACTATGTGTTGTACCGGCGTGACGGGAAGCTTATTGAAACAATGGTGGGCCGGGAGCACCGGGACGGCATGACCCCTGCTCGGGCAAACCAGCGTCGGGCGCTTCTGGCCGAGGGCAGGGAGGAAACCCGCCAGGAGAAGCGTGAGCAGGAGAAGGCCCATGCCGAGGCCCATGCCGCTCGCCCAACCATTGCCCGGTTGTGGGCGCTCTACCGGGAGAGCAAGCCCAACCTCAAAGGCGTGGTGACGGATGAAAACCGCTACCAGCGGCATATTGTCCCTGCCTTCGCGGACAAGACCCCTGCCGAGATCGACCCCCTGAGCGTTGACCGTTTCCGGGTGCGCCTGGGCAAGACCCTGACCCCCAAGACTGTGGCGAACGTGTTGGAGCTACTGCGCCGGATCATCAACTTTGGGGCGCGGCGCGGTCTGTGCGACTCGCGCCTGAAAATCCGGCTGCCCAAGGTAGACAACCTGCGTACCGAAGACTTGAGCCCTGAGCAGCTATCGCGGCTCCTGGCGGCCCTGGACGCATCCGAGAATCAACCTGTGGCCCGGATCATGCGCATGGCTTTGTTCACTGGCATGAGGCGCGGGGAGATCGTTAAGCTCGAATGGCGCGACCTGGACTTTGAGCGCGGTTTCATCGTGCTCCGCGACCCCAAGGGTGGGCAGGCGCAGCGCATCCCCATGAATGCCCAGGCCCGCGACCTGCTCCTGAGCCTGCCGAGGGAATCCGACTTCGTTTTTCCTGGCCGAGAAGGCAAGCAACGTGTCGAGGTCCGGCGGGCCGCCCGGAGGATTTGCGATGCTGCCGGGCTCCCCCGCGACTTCCGGCCCATGCATGGCCTGCGCCATGCCTTCGCATCTATGCTGGCTTCCAGTGGGCAAGTGGACCTCTACACCCTGCAACGGCTTCTGACGCACAAGAGCGCGGCCATGACAGCGCGATATGCGCACCTGCGGGATGAAACTCTACAGCGGGCCGCCGCCGTGGCCGGGGAGATCATGGAGCAGGCCCAGACCCAGGCCGGGCAGGACAAGAAGATCGTGAACTTGGCGGATCACCGGAAGGGATGAAGCCCCACCGTGGGGCTCAACCATAGAACGGCCCGGCCGGGGTGGTACCAGCACCCCGGAGGGCCTGACCACGAAACCTGAAATGGAGGTTGTCATGGCTGAGAATCAGGTACACGAAAGCGCGACAGAGGAAAAGGAACTCACCCAGGCCGAGGAGCCCGAAGGGGAAGGTTTGGTCGCCGTGGTGGATCGGCTCGTTTTGGACCCCCTGGCCGTACTGGTGGGCGCACTCAACGCGGCACCGGAGGATGAGGAAATTAACTGCCGCGTCCTGGGGCGGCTGTTGGCTATGATCATTCGCGGGGCGCGGGTGGAGCTGCAAATTCAAGAAAATGGCGGCTATGATGCGCAAGGGCTCCGCGACATTTTGGGCATGCGCATTAGTGTTAAGGTGTAAAGCCCGCCTGCCCGGCGCGTAGTAGTAACCCGGCCCCCAGGGCCTAGCCGTGGCCTCATGAACCACGGCGAAAAGCCGCAACCCTGGCGGCCTGGCCCTGGACTTCTCAGGGCAAGCGTAGGGGGCTTGCATGGAAATACTGTTCAGCGACACGTCCGACATGGACGCCTGCCTGGAGGCACTGCGAGAAGGCATTGATGAAAGGCCGCAGTGGGCGGGCGCTAACCTGGACGGCCTCGCCAAGCGAATCAAGTCCTACCTCGCCTATCTCGGGGATCACGTCGTTGCGGACCTGAACAACCCAAGCGGCTTTGCCACCTGGAAGAATCGACTCAATTCCGACAACTTCGCCGTGGCGCACCTGGACGCGCTTTTTTACCTTGCCGAGGTCCGGGAGCGCCTGACCCGGCCCGCGTGGCTTCCGGCTGCCCGGCCCTGGCAGCGGATCACGGGGGCCGAGGCGGCGGACATGTTGCGGCCCGCGTTCAAGGCGGTCTTAGGGCAGCAGGGCGAGGCCCGGCTGTATGAACTCGAACGCAAAGCCGACGCCATGCAGGCGGCGCGGCGCAAGGGGGGCCGGAGGGCTCCGGCGGCTACCCTTCGCGGGATTATCTATTGCCTTCTCCAAGAAAACCCTGATGCGCGAGCCAAAGACTTGTGGGAGACATTACAGGCCGGGCGAACTTTTCCCAGGGTTGGTGGCGGCGAAATTATTGTGACCGCTGCCTCGAACGGCGATGATTTGTTTGTCGTCGGCGACCCTGTTGGCGGAACAAATTCTTCCTTTACGTTCAAGGCCTTGCAAACACACCTTACCGGGGTGCGGAAACAGGCGAGAGCGGCAAAAAATCCCGATAAGTGAGTTGTCGGGACCACTATTTAACACCACCACGCATAATTCCGTTCAAACGCTGGCGATTTAGTCAGGAAGGAGAACGGGTTATGCAGACTCCCACCGTCGTTTCAGAGAATGAGGCCGCCCGCATCCTGGGTCTGAGCGTCCACACCTTGCGAGCCCGCCGGTTTAAGGGGCGGCCGCCGGAGTATTTGAAGCTCGGGAAGAGTGTTCGCTACGAGCGTGAGGCCCTAGAGCGATTCCTCGAAGCCTGCCGGGTGCGCGTGGGCGAGGCGGCCTAGCATGAGCGCCGCGCCGGACCTTCTGAAAATCCGCGCTGCGGTCCAGGAGCGGGCCGAGGCTTTCCGCGCTGCCGAGAAGCCCCAAGAGGCCCCGGCAGAAGGTGAAGCCCGCCGCGCCTTCCGGCTCTTGGGCCTGACCGAGATGTTGGCCGAGCCCCGGCCCACGGCCTGGCTTTTGCGCGACTATCTGGAGGCCGAGGCCCTAGCCTGCCTCTTCGGCGCGTCCGGGAGCATGAAAAGCTTCATGGCCCTGGACATGGGCCTGAGCATCGCCTCCGGCCTGCCCTGGCAGGGGGTGGACGTGCCCCAGGCTGGCCCCGTGGTCTATGTCGCGGGCGAGGGCTTCCGGGGCCTGTCCCGGCGCATCAAGGCATGGCTCCTGGCCCACCACATGACCGGGGAGGGCCTGCCGTTCCATGTCGCATCTGAGGCCGTGCAGTTCCTTGACCCGGCAAGCGTGGAAGCCGCAACCTCCGCGATTGCCGACCTTGCCGAGCACCCCCGGCTAATCGTCATTGACACCCTGGCCCGCTGCTTCGGGGCCGATGAAAACAGCACTCAGGACATGAGCGCCTTTATTGCGGCCCTGGACCGTCTGCGGGCTCGCTTTGGGTGCGCCGTGCTGGTGGTGCATCACAGCGGCCTTGCCGAGCAGAACCGGGCGCGGGGGGCTTCTGCCCTGCGGGCCGCCCTGGACTGGGAGTATCGGCTGGACGTGCGGGACGATACCCGCGTCCTGACCTGCACCAAGGCCAAGGATCACGATGTCCCGCCGGACATGGCCTTTGAGGCGGACACCATGCCGACCGGCTGGACCGATCCCGAGACGGGCGACCCCATCGGTTCGCTTGTCCTGCGACAGGTGGACGTGCCCGGCAAAAAGGGAAGGGCCTTGACCGGGGCGAAGCGCATTGCCTTGGAGGCCTTGCGGGCCGCCTGCGGAGCCGAGGGCCGGGCGCATATCGAGAAGTGGCGGGCCGAGGCATACCGGCGCGGCGTGAGCACTTCCGAGGAACCCCGAGCCAAGCGGCAAGCCTTCCAGCGGGCAGTCGCCGCCCTGGTGGAATCAGACCACGTAGAAACTGAAGCAGGCTTCTATTGGCCCGGGGGAACAAGGGGAACATTTGGGGAACAAGTTCCGCCCTGTTCCGGGGGGCGTGAGGGGAACAAGGGGAACACACCCCTTTAGGGGTGTTCCCTTTGTTCCTCCCCCCAGGGTGACTTGGAGATACCGAGATGAACATTTTGCACCTTGTTCCTCCTGCCGAGTTGAAACACGTCGCTGGAAGCTCCGGCGGCGAATGGGCCGGGCCGTGTCCTTGGTGCGGCGGTCGGGACCGCTTCCGGGTCTGGCCGGATCACCCGAGCGGGGACGCCGGGGGCCGCTACCTCTGCCGGGGCTGTGGACGCCACGGGGACGCGATCCAGTTCCTCAGGGACCGCGACGGCCTGAACTACGTCGAAGCCTGCGCCGCCCTGCGGGTGGAGCCCCGGACGGACCGGACAACCGGGGGACATGTCCCGCCTGTCCGCCGGGCCTGGGAGCCGAGGCCCGCGACAACGCCCGTCGCATCCTGGCAGGAACAGGCCGCCCGATTCGTTGCCGAGTGCGCCGCCAACATGACGCCCGGTTCCGAGGGCATGGCCTATGCCGAGGGCCGGGGACTGACGCCGGACACCCTGGCCCGCCTGTCCATCGGCTGGAACCCCCAAGACCGCTTTGAAGGCCGCGAGGCGTGGGGCCTGGAACCCGAGTTGAACGACAAGGGCAACCCCCGCCGCGTCTGGCTCCCTGCCGGGCTTGTGATCCCCTCGCGCCGCAAGTCCGGCTTGGTGGCCCTGAAGGTCCGCCGGGCGTCCTGGACGCCTGACGACACCTTGCCCAAATATGTGGCCGTGGCGGGTTCTGTCCCCGGCCTCGCCCTTGGCGGCGGCCCCGGCAAGTCCCTGGTGGTGGTCGAATCCGAACTGGACGCCGTGCTGATCTGGCAGGAGGCCCGCGACCTGACCGGAGCCCTGGCCCTGGGGACCGCGACCGGCAAGCCCGATGCCGATGTCACTGCCTACCTCCGGGCCACCCCCCGCATCCTGGTCGCTCTGGACTTCGACCGCGCCGGTATCGAGGCATGGCCCTGGTGGAAGGAACACTTCCCCAAGGCCGAGCCCTGGCCCTGCCCGGCTGGAAAGGACGTGGGGGAAATGGGCGGGACACCGGGGCTTGTCCGGGCCTGGATTGAGGCCGCGACCCTGACGCCCGCTGACGTTGCCGTGGGTGAGGCCCTGGACGAACTCGTTGCCCTCTGGCGGCGTGAGTATCCCGAGGATGCCGCCGCATTCGATGCCGAGCAGGGGAGGGCCGCCGCGTGATCGTCGTGCGGGACACTCGCGAACAGCGCGGCTACACCTTCAAGGGCTATCCCGATACCGCATTGGTTCGGGCCGCGCTCCACACGGGCGACTATGCGCCCCAGGGCTATGAGGCTCGCTGTGCCGTAGAAAGAAAGGAGACAGGCGACCTCATCAACTGCCTGTGCCGGGAGCGCCGCCGCTTCGAGGTAAAGTTGATCCGCCCCGCTGCCGAGTTGGATTACTTCGCCCTGGTGGTCGAGGCCGATTGGGCGACCCTGGCCCGGGGCGATTACCGTAGCGCCATGCGCCCGCAATCTGTCGCGCAATCCCTCATGGCCTTCTCGGTGCGCTACCACCTGCCGATATTCTTGGCGGGGAGCCGCAAGGCCGGGGAGTACATCACGCATTCCCTCTTGGCGAAGTTTGTACGGGAGCAAGAGCGCGTTGAAGAGGCCCACGGCGATGCGGATTCCATCCGGGATACCCAGGACGCGGCGTAGGGCCATTTTTGCGCGATTCCTGCACTGCTACACAGTGGGGGCGTCAAAAGTCTAGGCCGCCATGCGGTAGACCGGCGCGGCCCCTCGACGCGCAGTTTCAACAAAAAATTAGGGTGAAAAGTTATCTGACAATGTGTGCAACTCGGTGTTGCCGGGCGACTATCTTGTCAACACTCCCCACGCCCAATAGAGCACCAGGAGCCCGGCCAATACCAGAAGGCCCAAGCCGATAATCCGCGTTCCTAGCTGGCGGTCAGATTCGGCCTCGGCAAGCTCAACCTCGGTGCGCTGTTCTTGAGGCACGACGGTCTTCTGGACCGGCCCGGCGAAGCCGATCAGGAGCAGGCCCAGCGGCCCGAGCAACACGCCCCACAAAAGCCAGAATATGACGCTGCGCCCCTTGGTGGAAGCAAGCCATGCGGAGCCGACGCCGCAAATGAGCCATAGCGCGAGCCAAGCCATAGCACACCCCTTTGCCGTGATATGCCTGGGCAGCCGTCTGAAGACAAGACCACCACGTCAATGTTGTGTGAGGTGGCGTGAGGCAGGCCCCACATTTTTGCCGGGGATGTTGGAATAAAGGTTGGAACGGCTTTTCAAGGGAATGAAAAAAGGGGCTCCGGATTTACCGTAAGCCCCTATTTTCTTTTTGGTAGCGGGGGCAGGATTTGAACCTACGACCTTCGGGTTATGAGCCCGACGAGCTACCGTACTGCTCCACCCCGCGTCACGTGAGAAAGTGGTAATTAGGCGTGTCGGCCGAGTTTGTCAACTCCA
>Ga0228536_1002000_pt1 | contig 14456 bp, 12 predicted proteins | sample SJ1Smetagenome_FD_168611 | JGI IMG/M metagenome (GOLD analysis project Ga0228536, IMG submission 168611) | Enriched culture of PCE-dechlorinating microbial communities from Ithaca, New York, USA - SJ1.S | ecosystem: Engineered > Modeled > Simulated communities (microbial... > Unclassified...
TCTCGTAGAGCCAAGGCAACAGTCTGAGCTGCGAGGCTTTCCCTCAGAATGACGTGTCCGTTGACCTTGACTTCTACGAGTATTGTATAACCGTTCGGGTTATGTCTTATTTATACTAGAATGACAGTAGGCGTTGGCATATCATGCCCAACCTGTCATCCAATCTGCCCGACCCTCTCCTCGGAGGGGGAATTAAAGGGGGTGGGGCTGGTCATCCTGACCCTGCGAAGGATCCAGATGTCAGTGCTTAGATTCTTCGCAAAAGAGGCTCAGAATGACAGGATGCGGGCTCAGAATGACAGCAGGCGTTGGCATAGCATGCCCAACCTGTCATCCAATCTGCCCGACCCCCTCCTCGGAGGGGGAATTAAAGGGGGTGGGGCTGGTCATCCTGACCCTGCGAAGGATCAAGATGTCAGTGCTTAGATTCTTCGCAAAAGAGGCTCAGAATGACAGGGTCTGTGGGTTTGTCATCTTGAACGGAGTGAAGGATCTTGCATTGTTTACCATTAAGATTCTTCGCAAAAGAGGCTCAGACCTGCTATTAGAAGTCAAGGGGGAAAATAAATAAGTCAATGGGTTACATAGGGTCTTTGCTCCTTCATGATGACAAAAATGCGGCTGAGGAGTTTATGGCAAACTGCTCCCATGGCAACACCATGTTGCTTGCCTTCAGCGCGTTTCTTATCGTAATACTGCTTCAATTCAGGGTTATGCAACAAAGAGGCAGTGGATGCTTGCCACAAGGCATAACGCAAGTAATGCGAGCCACGTTTGCTCATATGCGTCTCATCGCCCTCAAACTGGCCGGTTTTGAAGACAGAGGCATCAATTCCAGCATAGGCAACCAGTTGCTCAAGAGCAGGAAAACGATTGATGTTGCCAATTTCAGCCAGGAGCATGGCGCCAGTTACCTGCCCAATGCCTGGGATGGTAACGATGTGGTGAGGGATTGAGTTCATCAACTGCTCTACTTTAGCATCCACCTGGGATCTTTGTTGCTCCAGTAGCTCAATAAGTTGGAGCAAGCACTGAATTTCGGTGTGGATGGCATCAGTAAGGAAGGAAACTCCAACAGATTGGCTGGCTTTTAGATGGATCTGCCTGGCTTTATCAATACCCAATCGGTGGCGACTGGCGGTATGTAAGATCTGCGCCAATTCATTCAGGTCAAAGGCCGCAAATTCATCCGCTGTGACTGCATGGTGTAAAAGTTGCCGTGAGCTGACCAGAAAAACATTCGAAAAGAGTTGTTCATATTCTGGAAATACCCGATCGAGGATTGAGATGATCTTGCGTTTGCAATCCCCAATTTGTTGTACCAGGTGGAAGCGAAATCGGGTAAGTTCTTTTAACTGAATGATTACTGGCAAATCAGCCGGGGTGCTGCCAGGATTTGCAAAACGCATAAACTCACTGATGGCTACCGAATCCAGACGATCCGTTTTTCGCTTGCGAATATCCATCTTTCGAAACGCCTTGACTTGAAGGGGATTGATCACCGACAAGTCATACTCCAAATGACAGAGATAATCATACAAGGCCAGCCAATAATGCCCGGTTGCCTCCAATCCAATTCTTATTCCCCCCCGATATGGCTCTAATAAGTCTGCTAGTTGTTGAAAACCAATGCGATCATTGCTGATGGGCACACCGTGGTTCAGCACTTTACCGGTGTCATCAATCACTGATACGACATGCCCCCTTTTTGCTACATCAATCCCACAGTAATACATTACAATCTCCTTTCTTCAGGGAAGTCAGGTGACCTTGGTTGTCTACGAGCATTCAGCCTAGTGTGTGATCCGTAGCTTTCCTACAACCTGCTTATCCGAACCCTCTCGTAGAGCCAAGGCAACAGTCTGAGCTGCGAGGCTTTCCCTCAGAATGACGTGTCCGTTGACCTTGACTTCTACGAGTATTGTATAACCGTTCGGGTTATGTCTTATTTATACTAGAATGACAGCAGGCGTTGGCATAGCATGCCCAACCTGTCATCCAATCTGCCCGACCCCCTCCTCGGAGGGGGAATCAAAGGGGGTGGGTATCTCAAAGTTTCAAATGCTGACGTCGGAACGTGCAAGAGTGTATATAAAGGTAAAATTACTCCATGAGTGATAAAAATAAACCAGCGATCTACTGCGATACACACTGCCACCTCGATATGCCTGCTTTTAACGAAGATTTTGATGCCGCGGTCCAAAGGGCAGTTGATGCGGGGCTGGAATTCGTCATCATCCCTGCCCTCGATTGCACAACTGCCCAAAACGCGCTTGGGCTTGCCCGCCAGAGACCCGATTTCTTCTATATCGCCGTTGGGATCCACCCCACTTATACCGCCGAGGTTGACCCCTCCTGCCTCAATCAACTCACATCGCTTGCCCCGCAGCCCGGCGTGGTTGCAATCGGAGAAGTTGGCCTGGATTATTATTGGGATTATGCCACGCCTGATCAACAAAAATCCGTTCTCCTGCCGCAACTGGAGCTGGCAGGCGAGTTTAACCTGCCGCTGGTGATTCACAACCGCGACGCCGAGGACGATCTCGGTCCGATCCTGCTCAAATGGCAAGCCTCCCTGCCTGCTGCGCATCCCCTGAAAACTCGCCCCGGGGTAATGCACTCGTACACTGGTCCGCAGGAATTAGCGCAGGAGCTGGCTGAGGTTGGTTTTTACTTTGGGATAGGCGGTCCGGTTACCTATAAAAATGGTAAAGACAAACAAGCCCTGGTCGCAATGTTGCCGCATGACAAGATCCTGCTCGAGACAGACAGCCCCTATCTGCCGCCGCATCCGCACCGCGGAAAGCGGAATGAACCAGCATACATCCCTCTAATTGCCGCAAAAGTAGGTGAGATCTGGGGTATGAGCGCTGAGGAAGTGGGGCGGATTACGACTGCTAATGCCAAACGCCTATTTGACATACCGTAGTCAATAATTCCTAAATAATTTGAAACAACAACCCGAAAGTGGTCTCCGTAGGCCGGATTGCGTTGTTCAATCCGGCGTCCTTAAGACCATCAGGAACGAGAGGTTAGGCGTAGGGTGGGTCTATGTGCCCTTGAAGCAGGGTATGGCGGCAATTAGTCTTTCTCTTCAAGGTATTATTTGTAGCTAACCCACCCTACAGACTGCATTCAGATACCGTGCTCGGTCTGGAGACCAGCCCGCTCACCTGAGTTTCTCATTTTTCGATTTTTTTTGAATATTCTCTCGTTGGGAAGCTGTTTTCAGGGCACTAAAATGAGAAACTCCGGAGGCTTTTAGTTTAAATTGCTTTGTATCTCACTATGACGGGAAAGGTCATATGAAGACCTTCGGTCAATTCCCGTGCATGGTTGCCCTGGATTAAAAACCAGGGCAGGCGAGACCGGCACGATCAGGAACTGTCATTGCAAAAGTCTGTTAATCTGTCATTTAATCTGTCATTGCGAACTTCTTTTGTGAAGCAATCTAAACAGCTGGAATGCAATAAAAGCTGGAGGTAATAGGACTAATTCTCGTCCTCGCGAAGCGGAGGGGGTTAGGTGTTTGGGAACCCCTCACGGTGCTGATGTGCAAACAGTTTAGATTGCTTCGTGCCTCGCAATGACAGATAACGAATGACCCCAAGGCAGGGCTTTTCCTGATCACCTACCCTGACGGGCACTTCGTCGAGGAAGGAGGATAAAGGGGGTGGGTCTTGTTATCCTGAATGCGGTGAATAATCAGATTCTTCGCAAAAGAGGCTCAGAATGACAATTACTATTTTTGGTGGGTTGGCTATCGCAAGGCATAGGTTGGTATGGATTCCATGACGCCATACTCTTCGAGCACGATGACCCACCCTGCGATCGCATTTTCCGATATTTTTTGAATATTTTCTCGTTGGGGAGCTGTTTTCAGGGCACTAAAATGAGAAACTCAGGTTCTATGACGCCAACCCACCCTTGTATAATGAAGCAAGAAAAAAGAGCACAGCAGACCGACCCACCCTACAGACTGCATTCAGATACCGTGCTCGGTCTGGAGACCAGCCCACTCATAAGTTCGACACAAGCAGGCAGACCCGATTTATTTCTTCTTTTCTTCCTCGATCACATACTCCGGCACAAAAGTCTGATCCCCGAATGGTGGGCGCACGTAGGTGTCGTCCACTTGCCTGGGAGGCAGCTCCAACTTCGGTGGTGTCAAATCCTCGTAGGGGATCATGCTCAGCAGGTGGCTGATGCAGTTAAGGCGCGCGCGTTTTTTGTCATCTGCCTCCACTACAAACCAGGGGCTTTGTTTCGTATCCGTAAAGCGGAACATATCGTCCTTAGCCCGTGAATACTCGACCCAACGTTTGCGGGATTCGAGGTCCATTGGGCTCAATTTCCAGCGCCGCGTGATGTCGTCCATTCGCTGCTGAAAGCGCTTTTCCTGTTCCTCATCGCTGACGGAAAACCAATATTTAATCAGGATAATGCCGGAGCGGATCAACATCTTCTCAAATTCCGGCACACTGCGGAAGAATTCCTCCACCTGTTCTGGGGTACAGAAGCCCATTACCCGCTCCACCCCGGCACGGTTGTACCAGGAGCGATCAAACACAACCATCTCCCCTGCCGCCGGCAGATGCGCCACATAGCGCTGAAAATACCATTGGGTCTTTTCCTTCTCAGTTGCCACTGGCAGAGCGACTACGCGCACAATTCTGGGGTTTAGGGTTTCGGTCAGCCGCTTGATGGTGCCGCCCTTTCCGGCCGCATCGCGACCCTCAAAAATGACTGCCACCTTCAAGCCGCGTTCTTTGATCCAAAGCTGCATTTTCACCAGCTCAACCTGGAGTTTGCGCAGCTCACGCTCGTAGACAGCAGTGGAAAGTCGCTCCTTTTTCTCACCCGGTATTGTCATTTTCGGGACTGTGATGGGCTCGACCTGATTCTCCTCAGGTTTACTCTTGCTTGCTTTGCGTTCGGTTTTGGATTTATTTTTTGCCATGCGCACCTCTCTATCTGGTTGGGTTGGACGCAAACGACTATGCAATTATACAATCAATAATAAGTCTGCTAAGCTTTGCTTAGCCGACCCCTTAAAATACCAGCCCCCTTCCGGAAAATCAGCGATTTTCGCGTTTGTAATCCATAAAGCGATACCCCACTCCCCGTTCCGTCAGAATGTACACCGGGTTAGCAGGGTCTTTTTCGAGTTTCTTCCTGAGGTAGTTGATGTAAAGCCGCACGTAATGCGGTTCATTTTCGTATTCGTAGCCCCAGACTTTGGTGAGAATCTGATCATGGGTGAGCACCCAGCCGGCATTCTTCACCAAATGATAAAGTAAACGATATTCTGTCGGGCGGAGTTTAACCAGTTCTCCTTCCACCCAAACCTCGTGCCGATCAAAATCGATGGTAAGACGATCATCCACAACAATTTTGCCTGTCTCATCATCCTCAACCGTGCTCCCCCGTCGCAGTACTGCCCGGATGCGACTGGTCAGCTCGCGCGGATTGAAAGGTTTGGTAACATAGTCGTCTGCGCCAAGTTCCAGCCCCCTTACACGATCATCTACCTCCCCTTTGGCGGTAAGCATTATCACCGGCGTCGAACCTACATCACGAATCATCTTAAGCACAGTAAATCCATCCAAATCCGGCATCATCACATCCAAAAGGATCAGATCCGGCAGAGAGGTGCGCAGTTTGTCGATTGCCTGGGCGCCGTTGTTTGCCTCCACCACTTCAAATCCGTCATGCTCCAGGTTCAAACGGATGATATTTACAAGTCCTCTTTCGTCATCCACAACTAAAATTTTCTTTTTTGCAATTGGTTCTGCCATTCCTCAATCCTTATCTGATTTCCACAAAAATTACACTGATATTATCCGTTCCACCGGCATCATTTGCAAGCTCGCAAAGTCGTTCCGCGATGTTCACGTCTGAGTGCACGTTTTTGATTAGCGTAAGTATCTCCGTTTCTTCTACCAGTCCCCACAATCCATCGCTGCAGAGGAGCAATTGTGTAGGTTCCACCACATCCAAATGCCCGAGATCCACTTTGAATCCATCAGTCTGACCCAATGCTCTGAAGAGCACATTTCTCTGGGGATGATTCAAAGCCTCAGCCTCAGAGACTTGCCCAAGATCTACCAGGCGCCTTATGAGCGAGTGATCCTGAGTGAGGGGGTGGAAGTCGGCATGACTGCTGCGAATATAAAGGCGCGAATCGCCGATATGTCCAAAGTAGAGATGTTTTTCAAGCAGCAGCGCCAGCGTGAGGGTCGTTCCTCCCCCAGAAACGTTTTGTAAGACCTGCTCTTGCGCGCGCGTAAACGCACTTTCCACCATGGCAATGACTTCCTGGTGGGCTGGGAGCGGATTGCCCTGACGCAGAGGACTAATCAAGGTTTGATTGAGCGCGTCTACGCTTGTTTGGATCGCGATCTTGCTGGCGACCTCGCCATTATCATGCCCGCCCATACCATCTGCAACCATGTAGATCCCCAAAGTTGTAGATCTTTCAGGAAGGTTCAGGTCCATCGAAAGCGAGAAAGCGGCATCTTCCATGTGACCGCGCGTCTTGCCCACGGATTGGGCACTCCAGGCAAGCAGATTAATCCGCTCAGCTAAGGGTTGTTTGAGCATATCAGGTGTGAACGAATGTTCTTCATATAATTTTGTGCCGAATAATTTCAAAATTCCTCACCTTCCAAAATTACCACGAGACCCTAAGGGGTGGGCGTATTTAGATTAAATACCATCAAAAAATCTTCAGCCGCCCAGCCTGATCGGTTTTGATCCAGAGGCGCTTCGAGCTGCCACCAAGTGTAACCATCGCTCACTTCCGGTCCGCCGACAACTTTAAAGACTTCATCATCCATTGCCAGAAAGTTGATTTCCGCATTCGTACCTGCCGCAGCCCGCATGCGCAGCCCTAACCCTTGCGTCCCGGTCACCTTCACATAAACGTTTATCCCAATGGCTCCGTCCGGTAAAATGACCGGTGCTTCCGAGGTGGGCGTGGGCAGTTCTGTGGGAGCAAGGACAGTATTCGTCTGTGTTGGGGCAGGAATGACTGTCACATTATACTGGGGCGTGGTTTCTGCCCGCTCTGCCTGGCCAATCGCCATGGAAAAAACCATCCAACTGATCCCAAGCAATACGCCAGCAACCAGCAGCACACCAAGAATGCTCAGAGGATGAATTTTGGGTGTCGGCTTGGTTTGCATGGTTGAACCTTGCTAGATTATATCAGTGCCTTCACTAAAAACTACTCGTGCTGCTTCCAGAAGGTCTCAATACTGCGAAAAGTTTCACCGGTATTCTCGAATTGAGGCATCCCGCGCGTGTGGCTGCTTCGAAAAGCCTTCCAGTTTGCGTTTTCGCGCAGTATTACAGGAAGCATGTCGAACTTATGCTCCGGATCCTGATCGAAAACCACCAACACAGGTTTGGTGATCTGTTTGTAGTAGCGGTTGCGCACATCCGGCACGGAAAGTTTCCCGCAGTAGTGCAGGATCGGGGCAAAGTGCGCGCCGGGCTGATGAGCTGACGTGTACGCGATATCCACAAGGTCTGATGGCAGTGTGTAGGTGAAACGTTTGCAATAGTAATTCAATATGCTTGAGCGGGTTGCGAGCAGATCATAAAATGGCAGGCTCCAGAGTGGAACCCTCAGGTAAGAAAGTGCCAGATTGCGCACCTGCTCCCACCATTTACTCTCCGAAATATGCCCGGTTCCCGGCATCTGCATCCCGCTGGGATTGATCATCACTATTGACTTGAACAGATCACTTTTTTGCTCGTCGGCAACGGCAACATATTCTGCCGACTGACCCATCACCACCACATGCACTGGCTGACCAATTTGGTCCCTCACGAACTCAGAAATCGCCGCGTGATAAAGCCCTGGACGGTAAGGTCTGTCGGACTTTTCTGAGCCGCCAAACCCTGGTAAGTCGATGAGAAAAACCTTGCGATAGGCACTGAAGGCCTCGAAGACCGGTACCATATCATGCCCGCCAGCATATAGATGGATGCCGTGTACTAACAAGATGGGAGTCTTCTTGCTTTCGACTTTGCTTTCGTAATAATTGATTTTTCCGATCGTATCCGATTCAAAGGTGTGGTGCTCAGCATCCAGCGCAAGTTGCACCTTGGCGTGGTGATCAATATATTTTTTGCTGTAAATGACCCAACCAGCTTTTAATGCCAGCCCGAGTGCCGCCAAACTGCCGAAACTCCAACCGACAGCTTTACTTTGTACTTCCTTTTTTTCCGTCATACAGACCTCCGTTTGGTCTATGCTCTCTCTCAATTATATATGAGAACACACCGGGCAATTCAAGTCGTCACAGGGCGATACCGATCGTGCCGGGCTTGATAATCCCCGAAGCGAAGCGGAGTGGGACTGGACAGAGCACGTGTTCTGACCGAAGGTCTCCATTTCTTAGTACCACTCTCTTGCTGACGCAATCCAAAGGCAGTTAATCGTAGGGCATGACAAAGTGCCCGTAAGGGTATTGAGGGCACTGTCAACATTATGTTGGACAAACGCATCGTGCCCTCAATCCGCCGTGGGAGTGATCGATGGTATGATGGCTGCGTGGGATTTTTATAAATAGTTAGATCGCCACACCCTGCTTCGCGAGCACAGGCTGCGTTGCTCGCGGAGACGGGATTGGGTGAACAGGTAGGGTGGGTTGGCGTTGAGAAGGTAAAGAATTAGGAACTCGCTTAAAAGCCAACCCACCAAAAATAAGCTTTTATTTTATGTGGTGGGTAGGTTTCAGATATATTTTGGTAGGTCGAGAATTTGTGACGCCATACCCTGCTTCGCGTGCACATGGGTCCACCCTGCGAGTCTACCCATCAGATGGAATGAAAAGTTATGTTTTTTTATCACCTATCACCTATCACCTATCACCTACCACCTATCAACTGTGACTTGCCAACATGGTAAAATCCAGCTCATGAAGCGATCGCGCTACTCTCCCCAGCGGAAAAAATCCTCCTCCCTGCGTTGGCTGCCAGCAGTTTTTGGTGGCTTATTCCTCTTGTTCGCAATTTTAATTGCTGTGATGGATTTCATTGATTTCCAAAAATCTAAGGCAATTTATCCGCAGGGGATTAGCGTGGAAGGGATTCCATTAGGAGGGCTTGACCGTGCCCAGGCAGAAGCGCGGCTGGTTGAAGCCTTTTCAGTGCCGGTTGAGCTGCGTTATCGCCAGGCAAGGCTGCAATTTTCCCCAGAGGAACTCGGCTTCAGACCTGACTACCCGGCAACCCTCACCCAGATTGAAGAAAATCTGCCAAAAAAGTCCTGGTTGAAGCATCTTTTCGGCAAAACCGAAATATCCAGCCCATTAGACACACCTTTGGTCGCTGAGGTCGATATTAACCAGATAAAAGCACTGCTGGAGGAGATTATTCCTCTGCGCTACGACCAACCCGCTACAGCAACCGTACCGATCCTCTACAGCACCAATTACACACCCGGGCAGGCAGGCTTTTCATTGCGCTCCTTAACCACAGCCGCTGAGGACATCCAGGCAGCCCTGCTCTCACCCGATCAGCGTGGGGTCACGCTTGACGTCCAGGAAAGCCCAGCCCTGCCGTTGGACCGGGCGAACCTCGGGATTTTCCTCAAGCAAACCATTCAGCTCGAGAAATTCGACGGACTGATCGAGGTCTACCAACGCGACCTCACCAGCGGTGAGATCTTACATATCGCGCTGCGGGCAAACCAGGAAGTGAGCCCGGACGTGGCATATTCAGCCGCGAGCACCATCAAAATCCCCATCATGGTTTCCACGATGCGCCGCGTTGAGGAACCCATCCCTTCGCAAGCAGACAATTGGATGTTCCAGATGATTGCAGAATCGCTCAACCCGCCAGCCGATGGGTTGATGAAGGCTTACATGGATAATGATGCCGGACCGCTGATGGTCACTGCTGACCTGCGTGAGCTGGGTTATCAGAACACCTTCCTGGCAGGCTATTTCGAACCCGGGTCGCCCCTGCTCGAACGCATCAGCACACCCGCCAACCAACGCCGGGATATTTTTATCGATCCCGATTTTTATAACCAAACTGTTCCATCCGAAACCGGCGATCTGCTCTGGAAGATCTATCGCTGCGCGAACCAAAACGAACTCATGTTCAACGGTCAGGTAACGGCATCGGAATGCCAGCAGATGCTGAATTATCTCCTCGAGAACCGCATCCTTGCCCTGATAGAAGCGGGTCTGCCTCCCGAAGGTCGCACCGCCCACAAACACGGCTGGACAAATGACCTGGATGGGCTGATCCACACCATCAGCGACTCAGGCGTGGTCTACACCCCTGGCGGTGATTATGTTTTGGTCATTTTTGCCTACACCGAGGAGCAATTTCTCTATAACACTGCCAACCAGCTTTTTGCCAAGCTCTCTCAATCCATTTATAATGCTTACAACCCTGAAAATCAGGCTGTCTGGTATGGTGAAAACTGAGTCTTCTGGGTTTTGGCACAAAAATGGACCTGATACTGACGCACGAACAAACTGACCTCGACGGTCTCGCTTCAATGCTTGGGGCGCATTTACTGAAGCCCAACGCGATAGCCTTGCTGCCGCGCCAGATCAACCGCAACGGCAAAGCATTTTTACGGCGCTACGCTAATGAATTACCCTTCTCGGATTATCAGGCGCTTCCTCGCGAAACCATAAAGAGCGTATTCCTGGTGGACACCCAATCCCTGGTGACTTTGCGCGGCATGAACGAGCAGACCAAGGTCACTGTGCTTGATCACCATCCTCGTAAGGTACAAATCCACCCCGACTGGGAGGTTGAGCTGCATCAAACAGGCGCATGCACCACAATTTTGGTGGAGAAGTTGCGCGAATTGAACATGTCACTGACGCTGATCGAAGCCACCTTAATGCTGCTTGGCATCTACGAAGATACCGGTTCGCTGACCTACACCTGCACGACTACGCGGGATGCCCTTGCTGTGGCATTCCTGCTTGAGCAAGGTGCCGATCTCAACATTGCCTCCGTCTACCTCAACCCACCACTTTCAAACGCGCAGCAGCAGCTCTACGACCGCCTGTTAAAGGACCTGGTTCAGTTGGATATTGAGGGCTACAGTGTTTTGGTCGCCAAGGCGATGGCGAATGATCTCAACGATGAGATCTCTACTGTCGCTCACAAAATGCGCGAATTCCTCAATCCGGATGGCTTGGTTTTGTTAGTTTCCACCCGCCAGGGAATTCGCCTGGTTGCCCGTTCCACCACCGATAACGTCGACATGGCGCAACTGGCAATTCAATTCGGAGGTGGCGGACACAAACGGGCTTCTTCCGCTCTCATTCGGGAAGAAGGCCGTTCGAGCGCCAACATCACAGACGCAAAACTGGCTGAGGTCACTCGCCGCGTGATCGAATTCATCCCTCAGATTGTCACTCCCAGTATCGAAGTCGGACAGATGATGTCCAAAAATCCTCTGACTCTTAGCCCTGATATCAGCGCGGTGGAGGCGGCTGAGTTGATGAAACGCTATGGTTTTGAAGGCTATCCGGTGGTGGAAAACAAACAGCTGGTAGGCTTGCTCACCCGCCGCAACGTAGATCGCGCGATTGCACACAAGCTCAACAAAACAGCTGGAGATCTGATGATTGCCGGTTCGGTCAGCGTCTATCCAGATGATCCGATTTCAAAACTAAAAGAACGCATGGCAACCAGTGGCTGGGGACAGGTGCCCGTTCTGGATCCTGAGACGAACGAAATCATCGGTATTGTCACACGCACTGACCTGATCAGCACGCTTAATCACGATGATGAGCTGCCTACGCAAAATGAGATTGCAGAGTTGCTCTCCGAAGCGCTGCCTCCCGCGCGCAGCAGCTTGCTTCATGCGGTCGCCGACGAAGCCTACGAACAAAGCGTGCAAGCCTTCATCGTTGGTGGATTTGTGCGCGATCTGTTACTGCAATTGCCCAGCCAGGATTTTGACATCGTGATCGAAGGCGATGCTATGGCGTTCGCCGAACACCTCGCCCGTCAATTTGGCGGTCGGGTGGTGGCGCACAGGCGCTTTGGCACCGCCAAGTGGATCCTCAACCCGGAAAACCTTGAGGCTGCGCTTGATGGGAACAAAACTGACGGATTTAGCCAGGCTGATATTCCCGAACATCTCGACCTGATTTCAGCCCGCACCGAGTTCTACAACAAACCTGCTGCCCTGCCAACAGTGGAGCGCAGCAGCATTAAAATGGACCTCCACCGCCGGGATTTCACCATCAACACCCTTGCCCTGCGCCTGGACGGCAGCCATTTTGGCAAGATCTTCGATTTTTGGGGAGGTTACAGCGACCTGCAGCAGAAGCAAATCCGGGTGCTGCACGCCTTGTCCTTCGTGGACGATGCCACCCGCATGCTCAGGGCAGTCCGCTTCGCGACCCGCTTCAATTTCGAGATTGAGCCACAGACCCTCAGCCTGATCGAAGCCAGCCTGCCGCTTGTTGCCGAAATAAGCGGCGCACGCCTGACGCATGAATTTGAGTTGATCTTCAACGAAAGCAAGGCACCGGAAATGCTCAGGCAGCTCGGATCGCTGGGAATATTAGCCGCGATCGAACCTGCCCTGCCCTGGGACGGTCAAACCACCGATCGCCTTGCGCGCGGGCTCAGAGCACTCTCACAAGCCGACCAAACACCCGTCCCAGAGAACAAACTGCAAATCTCCTGGTGCCTGTGGCTGCAGGATTTGCCGCCTGAAGATCTGCAAGCTGTTGGACTGCGCTTGCGCCTCTCCGCGAAGATGCTGGACTGGATCGAACAAACCCAAAAATTATGGCATCTGCTGCCCACATTAGCAGGGAAAAGCCCAAGCCAGATAACAAATAAGCTAAAGGGTTTCCACGACATCCCAGTCGGCGCGGTGTCCTCCGCTTGCGACCAACCCGACCTGCGCCAAATTCTGCAAATCTACCAGGATGAATACAGGCACGTCCGCCCATTCACGACCGGTAATGACCTGCGCGGGCTTGGACTGCCGCCCTCCCCACGCTACAACGAGATCCTGAGCGCTCTCAAACAAGCCTGGCTGGATGGGCAGGTTCAAACTGAGGAGGAAGAAAGAGCTCTCTTACACAGGCTGCTTGAAGAGGAATGAACCACTGCATAACACTCGTGGCTGATTACATCATGCCCTCCGGTGAGCGGATTCACATCCGCCCGCTGGAAAAGGCAGATTTGCCCGCGCTGGAATGGGACGGAGAATATGCCCATTTTCGCAAGCTTTACCAACAGCATTATGAGAATAGTCTCGGCGGGAATACTCTGATTTGGGTGGCTGAGAGCGCCAATGGGGAAGTGATTGGACAGGTTTTTATATTGCTGCTTTCGCGTCAGCATGAACTTGCAGATGGCGTTTTCCAGGCCTACCTTTTTTCTTTCCGCATAAAACCTCCATATCGCGACCAGGGACTGGGCGGTTTCATGCTTGAAATGATTGAAGGCTTTCTGAGGGAAAGAGGCTTTCGGTTCCTGAGGTTAAATGTGGCACGTACCAACCTACTGGCACGCCGCATGTATGAGAAACACGGTTATCGAATGATCGGTCCTGATCCGGGTGTCTGGCGCTATCAGGACCAATATGGTGAGTGGCAGAACTGCCGTGAGCCAGCCTGGAAGATGATCAAAAAACTATAGAAAAAGCCCAAAGTTATCTCTTTGGGCTTTTTGATTTATTGGAGAGTTTGTTAAGCTTCTGGCAACTCAGGAGGCTGCGGGTCTTCCGGTATCTCAATAGACAGATCCTCAGGTTCCACTTCGGTCTGCATAGCCTCTTCGATAGCATTTACATCCAGCACCACCGGTTTGGATTTACCCAGCCATCCATTGACAATTTCCTTGATTTCCTCATAGTCTGCTGGCCTAAGCAATTTCGGTATCCCCATCACAGGCTGACCATCCTTAACCATCAACGTCAACCCGTATTTGGATTCTTTCGTATTCGTGATTTCTGCTCGTGGCAGGAACATATCGGCCGCCTTAGGCTGCGTTTGCTTGATACTTGTTTCATCCACAATTATTTCATACTGATCCCAAATAGCTTTGCGCTGCCTGATGGAATTCCAGCCAACCACCACAAACATGACCACAATCAAACCGAACAACAAAACGGTGGTGGTGTTAAGCTCCTGCCCACGATACCTTGAGTAATTCAAAACCAGGAGAACCACCAGGGTAATACCGTACATCAAAATAGTATTGCGCGTTTGTGCCTTTAGCTTGTCTGGATCTAAACGATAACTTTTCATGAAGAACCTCCGTTTGGAATGAGGTCATTATACTCGTGACTCCACTGCAAAAAGGTATCTCAATTACAGGGCAATTGCATCTAAATAGCTGGCAAGGAACCTGCATATGGAGAGAGCAAGAGGTGCTCCATGGCAGAAAGCAAGTTTTCAATCATCTTCAGTGACCTGACCGACCCGCGAGTGGACAGGACA
>Ga0228536_1002001_pt1 | contig 14455 bp, 14 predicted proteins | sample SJ1Smetagenome_FD_168611 | JGI IMG/M metagenome (GOLD analysis project Ga0228536, IMG submission 168611) | Enriched culture of PCE-dechlorinating microbial communities from Ithaca, New York, USA - SJ1.S | ecosystem: Engineered > Modeled > Simulated communities (microbial... > Unclassified...
CCGCGGCAAGGATGGCAGGCACGTTCCTGGAGCGTAAACGTCTCGACGAGGCTGCCCGTCAGGCAGAAACGCTGAAGGAAGGGGACAAGCTTAAATCGGCGATCTTCTCCTCTGTATCCCACGAGCTGAAGACCCCACTCGCCTCAATGACCGCCACCGTATCCGGACTTCTTGACGAGAGGGCGGACCTGGGGACGGAAACGGTCCGAAGTGAACTGGGATCGATACAGAAAGACCTTTACCGGCTCACCCATTCCATCAGCTCTCTTCTGGACCTTTCACGGCTGGCTGCGGAAGCCTGGCATCCCGACCTTCAATGGGTAGAGCCCGGGGAGATCCTTGGCTGGGTCATCTACCGTCTCGACCGCTCCGACCGCGAGAGAGTCAGGATGGAACTGCCGGAAGGGCTGCCCCTTGTCCAGGTGGACTTCCAGCAGTGGGGCCGCATGCTCATGCACGTCATTGAAAACGCCCTCGCCTATAGCCCTCCCGGAAGCCCGGTCGTCGTCAATGCGAAGAAAACATCTGAAGGGCTTGAAACATGGATCTCTGATGAAGGGCCGGGCATTCCTGACGGTGAGAAGGAGAAAGCCTTTGTAAAGTTCTACAGGGGAAGTTTTTCGAACCTTCTTCCAGGGGGGACAGGTCTTGGCCTTCCGATAGCCCGGGAGATAGCCCGTGTGCACGGCGGGGAAATTCGTCTGGAAGACAACAGTCCGAAGGGCACAAGGGTCGTTATAGTGCTTCCTGCCGAGCGGATGCGCGATATGACGGAGTAATGTGATGGCATCCCCGGAAAGGAATATCAGGGTTCTTGTAATTGATGACGAGGAGTCTATAAGAAGAGCGCTCAAGTCCATTCTCTCCCTCAGGAATTACGATGTTTCCCTTTCATCCTCGGGTGAGGACGGAATAAACGCTGCAATCGAGACAAATCCGGAGATAGTCATTCTTGACCTGTCGCTCCCGGATATGGATGGTCTTGATGTGTGCCGCGAACTGAGAACCTGGATGACCGCACCGATACTTATTCTTTCTGTCAGGGGAAATGAGGGCGACAAGGTGACGGCCCTCGACCTCGGTGCGGATGATTACCTGACGAAGCCGTTCCAGGCGGGAGAGCTTCTCGCAAGAATGAGGGCGATATTGAGAAGGGCGGAGTCTCGGGTCGTTCAGCCTCCGGAGATCCAGGCGGGTGATTTGACCATCAGCCTGGCGAAAAGAGCGGTTTTTTTGAAGGGGAAAGAAATCTCCCTGACCCGCACAGAATTTGAAATCCTGTCAGTCCTTGTCCGGAACATGGACTGTGTTGTGACCCACAAAATGCTCGCAGATAAACTCTGGGAGGACGGGGAAGCCCGCGATCCCCAACTCCTGAGGGTCCATATAAGCAATCTCAGGAAGAAAATAGAACCGGGCCCCTCGCTGCCAAGATATATCCTCACGGAACCCGGCGTCGGATTCCGCTTTACCACAGAATAACCCCCTTTATGGATTCTTTATGCGTACTGCCCTTTTCTTGACGGAGACTTTATGCCTCCTCTGGTATCCTCTGCTTGATAAAAAATAATGCGAAAAAGGAGGATCTTACCTCATGGAGTCATATATGGAGGTATGCAGACAGGAAACAGATGCCGAAATAGAACGCCTGGCAAAACGCCTTGATCGCCACGAAACCAGCCTGTTCGAGCTAAAGGCGGAAGGAAAAAGCCGCGAAACCATTGAAGCATGTTTTCTTCTCAGCGAATGCAGCGGTTCACTGCTTCCTGAGAAAATAGAATGGGTGCGGGCCAATCCTCTTGCAAAAAGATTAAAGGAAAAGGAACTTCTCCGGCTCATCGAACAGGGTGACCGGGAAGAATCACGTGAGAACCGATGGCAGTTCTGCAGAACTGCCATCGTGAACGCCCTTGAGATTCTCCGGAACGGCCTGCCTGAAGAACCTCATTCCAGGCCGCTGAAAAGCGGCAGTTGCCACTGGGACGAGCCTGACGATATGTTTGATGAAAGCTGGAGGTGAAAGAGGATGCTTATCTGCCTCGGTGACCTGATGAACGAGAACTGCCATATCGAGATTGACGAGCGGGGAGAACCGCGGATCTCTTTTCCTGACGGCTCGGTGTTGCTTTATAACGGTGAAAATGTAACATGTATTGCAGAAGGAGCTTCGCCGGGAGAAAGCGATGCGGAAAAGTGGCTGAACTCTCAGTGAAGTGTGCCGAGAGGATTTTTTTCTTTACCGTCCGAGGCCGTGGAGATGATGGAACAGAATGTCCCATTTTCTCCCGGTATTCGGAATATGCCCGGATTCCTCCACTATACAGGAGGCCGCCCCTTCATTGGTTTCTGTCTCTTTTTCAGCTGTATAATTCCCTTGTTCGTCCGGGAGGAATTTTCTATGAAAAACACCAAAAGCGTTTTTTTAGTGATAGGGCTCGGACGTTTCGGTCAGGCACTCTGCAGAACGCTGGCAGAACAGGGAAAACAGATCATTGCTGTTGACCGTTCCAGGCAGTCTGTGGAGGAAATGGCTGATGTCGTCGATCTTTCCGTGCAGGCTGACGCAACTGATGCCGATGCGCTCGCAAAGGCAGGCGCCAGGACTGCGGATATTGCAATAGTAGCCATAGGGGGCAACATAGAAGCGAGCATTCTGTCCACAACGATCCTGAAGGACCTGGAAGTGCCCTTTGTTATTGCGAGGGCGGAGAATACCGTTCATGCGAGAGTTCTTGCCCGGGTTGGGGCAAACCGGGTGGTTTTCCCGGAAAAAGACATGGGTGAACGGCTGGCCTTACTGCTGGTACATCCATGGTTGTCACACTTCGTCCAGGTTCCGGGGTCTCTCTTTTACGTGGGCGAAATCCGGCCTATTCAGGAAATGGCCGGCAAGACCCTCGCGGAGCTTAATTTCCGCGTAAAGTACAACGCTATTGTCCTCAGCATAAACCGGGACGGAGAGCGATTCATACCGAAAGCAGATACCGTGATCCAGCCGTCGGACATGATATTCATCGCCGGACGGAGGGAAGACCTGGAAAAATGGATGCATGAATGATGACCGCAACGTTTCAGGGCCGCATTGAACGATTCACAGCCACTTTTTCCTTTTAAAGAGAGCCAGCATCCCTCCAGCAAGCGCCGCCATGATCCCCAACAGGCAGAAATACCCCCAGGGCCATTTCAGCTCGGGCATATGTTCAAAGTTCATTCCGTATATGCCCGCAATGAAGGTGAGTGGAATAAATATGGTGCCGATTATGGTGAGCACTTTCATGACCTCGTTCATCCTGTTGCCGGTGCTTGAAAGAAAAGTGTCGTGCATGCCGCCGATGATGTCACGGTAGGCCTCCACCATGTCGATGACCTGTATGGTGTGGTCGTAGAGGTCCCGCAGAAATAGCCTGGTGGAAACCCCTATCAGCTCCGATGTATTTTTCTCCAGGCCTGAGAACACTTCCCGAAGCGGCCAGACGGCTTTTCGCAGAAAGACTATCTCCCGCTTCATACGGTGTATCTCGCTCATATGCCTGGCATCAGGAGCTGAAAGGATCTCGTCGTCTATCTCCTCGATGCGGTCCCCCATTTTTTCAATTGACACGAAATATTCGTCCACAATGCTGTCGAGGATCGCATAGGCGAGGTAATCCATGCCTTCATTCCGGATCCTTCCTTTTTTCGTGCGGATCTGGTTTCTCACGGGATCAAAGACATCGCCTTCGTATTCCTGGAATGAAAGTACATATCCCCTGCCGAATACGATGCTGACGTGCTCGTGCCTGATGGTGCGGAGCGTTTCATCGTAGCACAGCATTTTGAGTGCAAGGAAAATATAGCTGTCGAATTCCTCGGACTTCGGGCGCTGCCCTGTATTCGTGATGTCTTCAGTGGTCAGGGGATGGAGCCCGAAGCCGTTCGCAATATCCTGGATCAGCCGGACGTCATGGACGCCGTTTATATTGATCCAGAGGGTTTCGCCGCTTTTTCTCATCCGGAGGCAATCCTCGACCTGTACATTATGAAGCTCTTCGAAGTATTCCCCCGAGTAGCCCAGGATATCTATTTTGACGGCATCCCGCTTTTGCTCACCTACGTACACGGGGGTTCCCGGCGGAAGGCCTGACTTCTTACCCTGCCTGGAAACAGCTGTTTTTCTGACTCGTTTTTCCTTTGCCATTGATTTCCTCCGAGTTACTGCCGGGTTTCCGGATCATCCCCGCAGAATACGTTACCCCGACAATTGTAAATCAAATCCGACTTCCATGGACACATCCAGCCGAAATACGTACAATGAATTGAAGTACGTGTAGTATTTCAAAAACTTTTGCAAGGGTTGCATTCTTTCCGGGGTATTATGAACTGAATTTTCTGCCTGCCCTGGTACAGGCAGATGAAAAAATTCGGCTGGATAACTATCGCAATGGATCGGCGATTTCTGATACTATAGTTTGCACATTAAAGCAAAAAAGTGAGAGAATAGCAGCGAGAAGAATGTCCGGGAGCTTCCGCTTTCCCCGGGACGTTTTTCCGGTTCTTCTTTCGAAAAGAACCTCGTACGGATTGAGAACTTGAAATCACGGGAAGGGAGATGCCGAATTCCATGGGGATTTTCAACTTATTTAAAAGAGGCCTGAAAGATGAGGACTTTCTTGCATTATGTTCCGGCAGATGCTCTCTTTACGAGATCCGCCAGGCAATAGACGCGAAATCCAACGTCAACGCGGCCGACGGAGAAGGGAAAACGGTCCTTATGAATGCAGCGGCATCCAACGGCAGCCCCGAGGTCGTTTCAGCCCTCGTACGAGCCGGGGCGGATGTGAACGCCAGGGACAGCTCCGGCATGACGCCGCTTTTGTATGCGGCAATGAACAATCACAACGCGGACGTCGTTTCTGCCCTTCTGAAGGCCGGTGCAGACGTGAACGCACGAAACAGGGAGGATGAAACGCCGCTCATGCTTGCGGCATCAAGGAATCCCTATCCGGAGATCATCGATGTGCTGGCTGCGGGAGGGGCCGAGATCGAGGCGCGGAACAGCGAAGGGCTTACCGCGCTGCTCTGCGCGGCATTGCATAACCGGAACCCGGAGATCGTGGAAGCACTTGCACGTGCAGGAGCCGACCTGAACGCCCAAAACCCGGACGGACTGGCTGCGATACTGCTGGCAGCGCGGCTGAACGGGAATGCGGACGTTGCCGTTGCTCTGGCAAGGGCCGGGGCCAATGTGAACGCACAGAACAGCAAGGGGATGAGTGCCCTTATGTTTGTTGCCATGAAAAATCCGAATCCCGACATCATCAACGCGCTGGTGGATGCGGGCGCTGACGTGAACCTGAGAAACAGCAGGGGATCAACAGCGCTCATGTTTGTCTCAATGAGCAATCCCAATCCCGCTGCCATTGAAGCCCTGGTGAATGCAGGGGCAGACGTCAACGCAAGGGATACCGAGGGAATGTCGGCTCTCATGATGGCAAAGAGGGAGAACCCTCACCCCGATGTCATCCGGGCGCTTGTCTCGGCCGGGGCATCCGATTCAGGGGATTGACCGGCCTCCGGTCTGAACGATTCGGCCTTTCCGCAAGAAAGATGAATAAAAAGGGGACATATCCCGTGATGTTCCCTTTTATAGTCCCTCAGGCCTTACAAGCTGTTCCGCCAGCTCCATGGCGTCAACCGGCCAGAAGAATTCAGGCCTGGGCTTATGGACATTCTCCATTCCGGCGGCAGGGCGGCATTTGAGAAGTGCTCTGACCCACTGCCCGGGGAGGGCTTCGATCCCGTAGACGGCACCCAGGAGCGCCGCGCAGATGGCCGCGTTGCTGTCAGTATCCCCACCGCGCATGACCGTATCCACTACCCCGCTTTCAAGGTTTTCGGCATGGAGAAGCTGCCAAAGGGCATTATGAAATGCTATGATGACCCACCCGTGGTACTCCAGGTAATCTGCGGGAGGCTCATCGGCTGATTTGACCACCGCGTTCCGAAGGTCTTCGCCTGCGTCCATTTCTTCCGCCCATTCAACAATTCTATTGTAGAGCTCCGCGGGAGTGCACCCCGCAGATATCCCGCAGGCGATCGCCCGGGCAAAAAGCGAGTTCGCCTGCCCGCATACGGGGTTCGGGTGGGTTATGGCCGCGTCCTCCATTGCCCACCGGCCGACCTGCTCGAGCGGGTAGTTGACACCGAATATCCCAAGGGGACTAATCCGCATCATTGCTCCGTTGGCCTGGCTTCCTTGTCTGGGGAAGCCCTTGAGTCCGGAAAGAATGGTACCGCCACAGTCGAAAGGCCCAGAGTCGAGCCAGAACAGGTATGCCTTCTTCGCCTCACCGGAATCGTAGGTTCCTGTTCTCACCAGCATGCGGGCAAGTGCCAGGGCCATCTCGGAATCGTCCGTAGGCTGCCCGGCGATGGTATCCCATGTTCCCCCGTCCATGAGCTCGCGGAGCCCAGCGGGATATTTCCGTCGTATTTCCTCGGGCCTCCGGAATTCTACGAGTCCTCCGAGGGAGTCTCCGGCAAGCTGGCCCAGGAGGCATCCCCGGGCACGTGAGAGAAGTTCTTCGCTGAAAGGGTCATTGACGTGCGCCTGGTTTCCCATGTATACCCCCGCTTTGTAAAAAATTTGGTCATTGAATTTCCCGTGTCACCGATCAGGTATTCCATTGATTGGAACGGTTTTCATTTCAGCCGTACTGTATTATAAACCTCTTTCTTTGGTCGTGCGGAACCGGAAGAGTTCAGTACACACCAAAAAGCTGTGCGGCGAAATGCCGCAATAGTCTGATTTTGACCCGGAAAAGCCTTATATGGGCATATCGGCACCAATAAAGAGGGACATCTTTTCGATGTCCCTCTTTTGAGTTCATTCAAAAATGTTCATGGTGCTTTTTCTCAGCGTTTCATGAAAAACAGCGGAACGAAGAGAAGTACGGCAAGGGGAGAAAAACCGGCTGCACATCCGCCGCTTCCCCCGGTGTCGTAATGGACCCGTATGGGGCCGCTGAAAGTGTTGAAGAGCAGTTCGTCGCCCTTCAGGTACTGAAGGATGGCATAGGCGCCGTTGCCATAATTGATATCACCGAATATTGTCTGATGGACAGTTTCACCCGTATTCCAGTCAAGGCCTGTTATTTCCCAGCCGTTCTTCGGTGTGTATCCGTTTACGATCGCCATCCCCGCCGACTGGCTGTGGACGGGAACCATGCTTGTGGAAGAGACATCGGGCCGAGCCCAGACAGAGGACCACCGGTCGTTTTCAGGATCCCATTCAAATCGTTCGACACCGTAGGACGTCGGATAGGCCGGTCCCATGAGGGAGACCTGGAGTACCTTGTTTTTCCCCGGCAGATCGGGGTCCACCGTCTCAGGCAGGTTGTTCACCACGAAGGCGCCGTATCCCGATACCACGACCGACTGCTCGGACTGTATCCATTCGGGAAGTTCCTCAAAACCGCAGGTAACGGGTATCTGCCCCGCTATGCGCTCCCCTCCGGACGGGATCTCCTCGCGCCAGAAGGCAAGAAGGTTCATTTGTTCAGCGCCATCGGTTATGATAACCAGTCTGTCTTCATCATCTCCAAACCCCATGAGTGTTGGGGTTGAACCGGTACCGTAGCCTACTTTTATCATGGGAGGCAGTACTGATGAAGCTTCATACCCGCATTGCCAGGCACCGTCTTCGTCTCTGTCGGATATTTCACTTCCTGTCCAAATGAGCCTGCGCATTATTCCAGACATAGGGGGGATGACAGTTGCACTGGCTATGTATAATCCACCTTCTTCGTCCACCGCGATGGAGTTGCTTACATATTCATAATCTGCAAACCGGTAGAAAATAGCGGAAGACTCGTCAAGATCTCTGTCGATGACGGCTATGCCGTTGCTGAAGGTAACTATGAGATGTCCGTCGTAAGTCATGGAAAGACCGAAAAGTCGCGTTCCGGGAGGAATATCAGGGCCTTCGATCGCCGTAATTACATCCTCCAGTACGTAGCGTGCCGTGATTCCTGAGGAGGGATCGTCCGGGTCAGCCAGGGCAAATCCGTAAAGATTGGCTCCGAAGTGGGTATACAGCACATTTTCGTTGTCCACGACCGAATAAAAACCATTTCCGAACCTGTCTCCGTACTGTGGCCCAAGAAGATCAGTCAGGAATTCATCCATTTCGTCAACATTCATCCCTACAGCGGAGGATTCCCCGAACTTTCTGAAACTTTCGCCCGGAATAGCCGGTAAAGTCCCTCCTGATGCGTCTTCAAGAGCTTCAAACCTGGCAACCTCTTCCCATTTGCCGTCTTTTTTATTCACGTAGGCAACGCGGTCGCTTCCAACCGCCCACATAAAATCGGGATCGGTCGAGGCAAGGGTTATGATATTGACGGGGCCTCCAAAAGATATTGGTTTTCCTCGGAGATCCACACGGTAAACTCCCAGGGGTGGACCATATGGAGTTGAGTCGCTTTGGGACGAGTCAAAATGGGTAATGCTGTACAGTTCGGAGGATAGAAAGGGGTTGGGATCAGGTTTGTTCAATGCTTCTGCCGCTGTTTGACTGAAAACCGCTGCCATAAGAAAAACAGATACAGCAATAACCGTCTTAAGAAGGGAAATGCCGGTTTTTTTACAGGTAAAGATGTACATCTTTCAGCCCCCTTTTGTAAAAAACGCAACCACTGAAATTGTCCTGTTCTTCCCTACGCATAAGACCCAAACCATGTGTCATATTTTCCTCAATTCCCCCCTTTCCTTCACATATGAATTGTACCACTATTATTTTGTCTGTATGGTCTAATCTATATATCTTTTCTGAAATTTGATTTCTGCTCCCTGATTGGATATGGAACTCATCCCCCCATTGAAATGAGCGGGTTCCGGTATTCACTCGCGAAAGCAGAGAACTTTTTATGTTGAGAGTATTAATGAACAAAACGAATGACCCGGAAAGCTTTTCGAAAGCTCTCCGGGTCATTCGTTTTGTTCAGGTCCCCGCATGTTCCTGAGGCTATTTTAAGAGCGTTTTTTGTATCCGAACCTCCGGACGCTTTTTCCGAGCAGTTTTCCAAGGAACCTGCCGTTCTCAGCAACCACTTCACCGTTTTTGATCACATAGTCGATCCCTGTCGGTGACTGGCGCGGATTTACGTAGTCACACGAGCCGTTCACAGTCTCCGGGTCAAAGAGAACAAAGTCGGCAATCAGTCCTCTCTTTATCATTCCCCGATCCGAGAGACCGAAACGCTGTGCGGGTAACCCGGTCATCTTCCAGACTGCCTTTTCCAGCGGGAACAAACCTTCGTCCCTGCAGAAGTATCCAAGAACGCGGGGGAATGTCCCGAAACATCTTGGGTGCGGCTTTCCGTATGCGAGTCTCCCGGTATGGGCAGTTGCAAGGGAGTCTGATCCGATCATGGACAGCTCGTGGGACAGAATGCGGCGGTTGTCTGAATCTGACTGGGAATCAATGACGATGGTCACCTCGGCTTTTTCAGAAACCATTATATCGAGAATAGCATCTGAGGGGTCAATTCCCCTTTCATCAGCCACATCCTGAATGGTCTTCCCTTCAAGAGTTTTATCATTTCTGCTGGAGGAGATAAGTATCTTTTTATAAGTCGCGCTTTTGATGAAATTATCCCAGCCGGGTATTTCACGAAGGAAATCACTCTTTATCCTCTCCCGTTCAACAGTGTTTTCAAGCCGTGAGAGCATTTTTTCAACGCCGCCCTCCCTGGCCCAGGTCGGAAGAACGACGCTTATGAGCGTTGAGCCGGCAGTGTAGGGATAGACATCACATGCGACATCTATTCCGCGCCCCCGTGCTTCTTCCATCATCCGAAGCGTTTCGGCGGAAAGCCCTTCGTATTCATGTATTATTTTGTGATGGGAGATCTGGAGCCTGCATCCTCCCTTTTCAGCTGCATCGATGGCCTCTTTGACTGATTTGAGTATTTCCGCCGATTCACCTCGCATATGGGTGGAATAGACACCTCCGTACAGGGCTGCCACCCTGCAGAATTCCACTATTTCCGGAGCGGTTGTGAAGCATCCCGGGGGATAGATGAGTCCCGTTGAAAAACCGACGCAGCCGTCCTCCATCTCCCGTGCGAAGAGTTCCTTCATTTTTTCAAGCTCCATGGGAGAAGGTTCCCTGTCGTCGAAGCCCATCACCGCGATCCGGACGGTACCGTGACCGGAAAGAAACGCAAGGTCATTGGTATAGCCGTTCCTGTCAACGATATCCATCAGCTCGCCCGCATGAGACCACTGAAAATCAGGCATTGCCGGACCGGGGATGAATGGTTTCAGATAATCCCGAAGCAGGCCGACGCGTTCCTTCGAAACCGGCGTCAGGGAAAGTCCGCAGTTTCCCGTCACTTCAGTGGTTACTCCCTGGACGATTTTTGCGTCTGCATCCGGAACAGTAGCGCAGTTGCAGTCTGAGTGGGTGTGAGGATCGACGAAGCCTGGAGCCGCAGCCCTGCCTTCACCATCGATGCATCTTTTTCCGCGGGAATCGTTGATTTTTCCGGTTCCTGCAATAATGCCATCCTTCACCGCAATGTCTGAAAAATACCATGGGCCGCCCGACCCGTCATACACTTTTGCATTCTTTATTATGAGATCGAATTCTTTTTCCACTGCAGTTCCACCTCCGGTTGTTGAGTGTTTTGTCTGTTGACTCCGAACCACAACTGTATGATCCCCCGGGGAGTCTTCGGCGTTATCAAGCTTATTCCGACAGTCAGGATCCCTGAAACGATAAGGGCGACGAAGATAGCATGCATTCCGAATGTTATTGGCAGAAATTTACCGGCTCCAAGTATATAGACTGAAAGCCCCCCTATCATGCCTGCTGCTGCACCGTATTCATTTATGCGCATCGAGTAAAGCCCGAGGAGAAGAGGCCAGAAGAAAGAGGAGGCAAGACCGCCGATAGAGAAGATGATCAGGTACTGGAGTGCCTGAGGTGGTTTTATCGAGGCAAGGAATATAACGCCGCAGACAACTACAGTAGTCCAGAAATTGACTTTTTTCAGATGTGCGGATGATGCATCCGGCCTGAAGAAGGACTGGTAGGCATCCTTTACGAGGCTTGAAGTGACGACAATGATCATGGCGCCTACTGTTGACTGTATCGCACCCGTGACTCCGGCAAGAGTTATACCTGCCAGCCACGGGGGAAGAACGACCATAGCGAGTGCCGGAACGGCATGGTCCGCTACTTTCAGGTCAGGGATGATCGCTTTTGCAAGAACACCGAGATAGGGCAGCGTCATCGTCCAGAGCACAACGAAAACTCCGCCTATTATTATCGCCTTGTGCATCGCCCTGGTGTCTTTATAGGTAAGCGCTCCTACTGCAGCATGGGGAATTCCGATGATCACAAAACCAAAATTCAGCCACATGGAAAAATGGTACGCTATAGGCCAGGTCCACGGGGAAAGCATTGCGGGGTCTGAAACTGCTATTTTTCTCAGGGCGCTTTCAAGGGAACCTGTGTGTGCGATAGATCCTGCGGTGAGGGCCAGGACTGCCACCGTCATGACAATACCCTGGAAAACTATCGCAATCGCTACTCCCTTTATCCCTCCCATGGCTATTACTGCAAGCACGACGCCTGAAAAGAGAAGGAGGCCGAGTTCATACGACATTCCGGTCATACTCTCAAACAGACGTGAACCGCCGACGATCTGGGCAACTACATAACTTCCCATGAAACAGACAATGCTCACGACCCCGAAGATGCCTATAAGCCTGCTGTGGTTGAACCGATGCATTAAAAGGCCAAAAATGGATTGAGCTCCTATTCTCCTCGATACGATGCCAATTTTTTTCCCTACCTCACCGAGGACAATAAAGTTCATGAAATTCTGTGCACCGGCTACGAGGACCCACGTTCCACCCAACCTGTACCCGAGTCCCGGCCCCCCCAGGAAAGTACCCGCACTGCACAGTCCGGCGGCGATCATCATGGCTACCACAAGAGATCCCATACCTCTTCCGCCTGTATAGAATTCTTCAAGATATTTATTGATGGACACTTTGTCCATGTTCTTCTTGGCCATGTATCCTATCAAAAGCATTGCGGCCGTATAGGCAAAAAACGTTATGATAACAACTGCTCTCGCGTATCCTGATACAACGAGTTCCATGTCTTTCCCTCCCTCTGCTCTGTTGCCTTTAACCGAAGACCGCCGAAATTATTGAAGAATATCCATATCCTGAAAGATCCTGGTGGTCACAAAGATGACCACCAGGAAAAAAATTGCAGTAGTCAACCAAGCCCCAACGGCAACCCAAAGAGGAACCCCCAGCACATACACATATTTGGTCACATCGCCCCGTCCCAGAAAATAGGACAACGCTATGCTTAACACGGCATATGCGATCCATACACCAAATGTAAGCTTCATTTCAAATGCGCATCTTCTGAAACGCGGATCCACCTCGATTTCATCAAAACTGTAATTCCGTTCCATATCAACATTGCGCATAACCTTCCCTCCTTTTTGAGTTCACTGTAAATGCGTACTGTATTTTTTTTTCAATGAATAACATTATGTTTTTGATTTTTGATAATACCACAGTAAGCTGGTAAAGCAACAGAAAAAACAGATGCGTTTTTATTTGAAATTTCTATTTCTCCATCTCTCTCTTTGATTTTTAGTAGTTCTGACTGTTTTTTACACACGGACATATAATTTGATGTATTATTACCAAAGATGCATGAAACAGGTTTTTTATGGTTTTTGTTTCTTTTCGTGCCCGGCAGGCGGGGGCAAAATTGAAAGGAGTGCTGGAATGATGCAGAGGAGATTACAGGTTCTTTTTCTTTTTGCTGCAGTCTTTTTCTTAGTTTTCACTGTCGTGCCGTCTTCAGCAGAACCTGCGGTGACGCTCCGGTTCGCAGGGCAGTTTCCGGTTGAGCACACGTCCACACAGCTGATGAAGCAGATTGCGGACGAGGTCAAGGAGAAGACTGAAGGCCGCATAGAAATAAGGCTTTTCCCGGACAATGAGCTCGGCGACTATACGCTTGTCTACGAGGATCTTGTCCGGGGAGCGATCGACATGGCGGCCATTTCCGTGCCGAGCCAGTTCGACCCAAGGCTGGAGCTGCACTACATCAACTGTTTCATCCGGGATTTCGACGAGGCGAGAAAGGTCTTTGCCGCGGACGGATGGCTTTTCAGAAAGATGGATGAATTCAACAGCCGCCTGGGCGTGAAGCTTCTTGGTTTCCAGGTGGAGGGATTCATCGGAATCGGCAGCACGAAGCCGGTGAATGAACCGCTGGACCCGGAGATGAAAAAAGGCATCCTTCTCCGGGTACCGAACCTGGATGTCTTCAGGACGGCGGCGGAAGCAATGGGCTACAGAACTATCACCATCCCCTGGGATGAGGTCGCCGGCTCTCTGCAGAACGGTTTCGCGGACGGAGTGGACGGCATGACGCCGACCGCTGCCTACACGATCCTGAAAGGTGTGCTGAAATACTGGTACGACCTGAGGTTCTCCATCGAAAACCTGAACTACATTGTCAGCATGAAGACATGGGAAAAACTGTCGGAGCACGACAGGAAAATTATAGCGGACGCATGCGCCCGGGTGACGGCTATGAGCATCGACCTGGCGGAAAAAGACCAGGAAAAACACCTGGAACTCCTGAAAGAAGCCGGCGTGGAAGTTTATACCTATTCCGCCATGGAACTCGAGCCGATCTTCACGAAGGTGGCTTCCACGTGGGATAGTCTCGCGGAGAGGTTTTCAGCCGAGCTCATAGCTGAATTCAGAAAAGAATACGGAAGGGAATAATTTGATCCGGCAGTAATGATATCCTTCTATTCGAAAAAGAAAAGAGACGGCCCGGCTGTTCCGGTCCCGCCTCTTTTTTTACGGGAAAACAGTACCGCTACTCCCCTTCCGCCCTCCTGCCGTCCATGTCTGTGAGGATGCTGTATGCACGGTCGCGGAGTTTCCGGGACCGTGCAGCCTCTTTCCCCTCCGCGGCAGCCCGTTCAATATCGTCGTTCAATATCTGAAGCGCACGGACTATTTCACTTCGGGGACTCCGCTTCCCGCCGGGGAAAAGGATCCGTTCGGCCTCGGCGACAGGGTCGGCAGCGCCTTTCTCCCCCGGGACTCCGCCAGGGGAGAAAAACGATTCGATGATCTCCATGGCCTCGGAAAGCAGCCGGAGAAGGTTCGATGGAGGAACGTGTTCGTTCTCAAGCTCCTTGCCGATATTTTTCACCCATTCAAGAGCGTTGAGCAGTCTCGGATCCTGCCCGGGAGACAAATTTTCGTCCCCGGCCTGTCCTTCCTTTTCCTCAAGGCCGAGCATCCTGCTGTATCCGCTTCGCATCTGTTCCATGATGGCGGCCCTGGCCGCGGCCGCGTCCGACTTGAGACGGGATATTCCTGACGTCATTTTTCCCGCACCCCTCCCCTG